>Ga0210384_10001590_pt1 | contig 30461 bp, 20 predicted proteins | sample IncBWH2MmetaG_FD_160574 | JGI IMG/M metagenome (GOLD analysis project Ga0210384, IMG submission 160574) | Forest soil microbial communities from Barre Woods Harvard Forest LTER site, Petersham, Massachusetts, United States - Inc-BW-H-2-M | ecosystem: Environmental > Terrestrial > Soil >...
TGAAATCATCAAAGGCCGCTCGCTGGTCAACGACCGGGCCATCTGCCCCAGCGGGACCTTCCCCAACACGGAAATTCAGGAGCACGTGCCCGACTCCGAGAAAATCCGCACGTTCCGCGTTTCTCTAAATCTTCTGGGTGATGGTTTCGTCGAAGCCGTTTCCGACCAAACTCTTCTCGACCTTTCGAAAGATCAGTGCAAGAAGAGCCAGGGCAAAATCTGCGGCCAAACCCTGTACGTTCCCATCGTGGAAGTCCCGGGCCAGACCGGCGTGGGGCGCTTCGGCTGGAAAGATCAGCATGCCAGCCTGCTCTCTTTCTCCGCCGACGCCTATCTCAACGAAATGGGCATCACCAATCGCCTGCAACCCGACGAAGTCACCAATCTGTGCAATGCCGCCAGCGAGCCCAACGATACGCCCGGAACCGACGGTCTCTCTGACATCGATCACTTCGCGCGCTTTATGCGCGCCTCGGAGGCGCCGGCGCGCGACCTCACGCTCTCGGAAACCTCTGAAGCCAAAAACGGCCAAGGGCTGTTCGACAAAATTGGCTGCGCCAGCTGCCATGTCGCAACCCTCACCACGGCCCCCGCTGGAACCGTCATCAATGGCGGCAACTTCACCATACCTCCTGCGCTCGGAGATAAAACATTCCATCCATACGGGGACTTCTTGCTCCACGACGTTGGCACCGGCGACGGCATCGTGCAGGCCATTCCCGAGCACTACGGCAGAAGAATTGCGGAGCATCCCGACATGAAAAAATCAACATTCCCCAAATTCCAGAGCACCGCCAACAAGATCCGTACCGCCCCGCTCTGGGGCGTCCGGCTGCACTCTCGGCTCATGCACGACGGGGCTTCGGTCACCTTCACCGACGCCATCGCCCGCCACCGCGGCGAAGCATCCCACGTCACCGAAGAATTTGAAAAACTGACGCCCGCCGAAAAGAAAGCGCTGCTTACATTTCTGCAGTCGCTCTGACCTTTGTGACAGGCGGCAGCCACCTACGTCTTCCCTGGCACGGGCCCGGCACGGGGCTGCCCGCGGGCCGGGGCGTCCGACAAAGCTGAGTCTCCCTGGAGTTGGCGTTCGGCCGATCCACCTAGGGATCGCCTGAGAGGCGATTTTTGTTTCCTACTTCGGAGCGGTGTGGAGTTTCTTGGGGGATGAGGTGGAACGCTCGGAGCGTCTTTCGTGCTCCACCTGTTGCGTGCAATCGGCAATTTCGTCGTCGATCTTTTTGATCTCGAGGGCCAGATGAAATTCCTCGGGATGCTTTGCATATTTTTCGAAAAGCGAGTTCCGTTTGGCTTTCAGGTCGTCGCGTTTTTTCTTCCAGACACCAGCAACTGCCAGCATAGGATGGCCCTCAGGGGTAGTGTGCGCCCTTTTTTGGTTTGTCGAAAGAGCTAAACAAGGCTTTGCCGGGACTGGTAACGAGTGCGCGCGCCGGCACAGGCATAAACCAGCCCGCACGGAATACGCCTGGCTTGGGGATGTGGCCTGCCCGCCAGGAGGTTTCGGTGGACGGGTGGCCGGCGCGGGAAGAAAAACCGCGAAGGGCTAGGCAACTGCCGAGTAGTCGCAGCTCTGCGCCATCCGGCAGAGTGATCCAGCCGGGGCCTTTCCCGCAATCCGCAATTCCGGTACAAGTCCTGGATGGCCGCTAGGCTCACGCATTCCAGGGCTGCTTTCTGATTTTCCTTCCTGCGTTGGCTGCTGCCGTCGAAGGGGAGAGAGACGAGGCGAAATGAGAGAACTCCTGGTGAAGGGTAGTGTGGTCTTGCTTGGCGCGACACTGCTGGCGGCGGGCACGTCATCCTCTCCGGCCGATCTGGGCATGCAGGTAGATGCCTATGTGCGAGGAGAGCTCGAGAGGGAGGGGATTCCCGGGCTGGCGCTGGGAGTGTACCGCGACGGGATGATTGTCAAGGCGGAAGGGTACGGCTTGGCGAATCTAGAGTGGGACGTACCGGCAACGGCGGATACGGTTTTTCAATCCGGGTCGGTGGGGAAGCAGTTTACAGCGACGGCGGTCATGATGCTCGTGGAGGAAGGAAAGGTCGGGCTTGACGACCCGGTTCAGAAATATTTTCCGGACGCCCCCGATTCGTGGAAAAACATCAAGATCCGAAATCTGCTCAGCCATACGTCCGGACTTGGCGAATACGAAAACGCAGCGCGCACCAAGCCCGACGGACCATTCTACCTGCGGCTGGATATGAATGAGGACGAGCTGTACAAAAGAATCAAGGCGATGCCCATGGACTTTCAGCCGGGTGAAGACTGGAGCTACCGGAATACAAATTATGTTTTGCTGGGGATATTGATTCACAAAGTGACGGGAAAATTCTACGGCGACTACCTGGCTGAGCGCATCTTCAAGCCGCTGGGAATGACCGCGACACGGATCATCAGCGACAGGGACATCATTTCTCACCGAGCGGCAGGCTACGAACTGGTCAACGGACAGTTGAAAAACCAGGAATGGGTCTCCCCGACATTTAATTCCACGGCCGATGGGGCGCTCTACTTTACGGTCCTGGATTTGGAAAAATGGGACGCGGCACTGTACACCGAAAAACTGCTGAAACGGTCCAGCTTTGAACAGATGTGGACGGTGATGAAACTCAATAACGGGCAGCCTAATAAAGCAAACTACGGTTTTGCCTGGGGCATCAAGCAAATCAACGGCCACAGGGTCATGGAACACGGCGGCGCCTGGCAGGGATTTACCACTCATATCGCGAGATACGTGGACGACAAACTCACCATCGTGGTTCTAAGCAATCTGGATGCGCGCCATGCGCAACCGGGCAAGATTGCGCACAGAGTGGCGGGTATGTATGTTCCAGCGCTGACGCCGGTCGAGGCGAAGGCCTTGGAAGACCAAGAGCCGCAGACCGCCATACTGGTGCGAGATTTGCTCCAAGAGATTGTCGACAGGAAAGCTGATGCGGATCGATTCACTCCCGAGCTGCGAGCGAAGCTGTTCCCGGAAGCCATTCAGGGAGTGGGCGACTACTTGAAGGAACTGGGTACCTTAAAATCCTTGGAGCTAATCAAGCGAGGACAGGAAGGAGAGAACCGCGCCTACACGTACCGTGCAAATTACGAGCGAACGGAACTTTTCCTGTCCGTTCAGCTAACCAAAGACAACCAGATGGCGGTCCTGGATTTTTCGAACGAATAAGGATTGGGCGCCTAGGTCATGCGAAGTCCGTGGTAACCTCTCTTTGAGCGAGGCCTCTCGAGCCTTCAGCCAGGGTCGCGCGAGAAGCCTCAGGACAAACCGTTACACCGGTGCGCAGCGAGGTGGCGCGCGGGTTTTGTCGAGCATGAGGAGCGAAGGAGGCCGCAATGGGGCGAATCATTGCTTTAGCGGCATGCCTGGTGGCCGGAACCGTTGCGGTGTGTTGGCGCTCGGAGACTCGGGCTGCCAACTCTGGGGAGCCGCGGTCTGCGGCTGCTTCCCTCGATCAGCCGGAAATTACGACTCGGAACTCGTGGGATCAGAAGGCTGCTGCGGCTTACCTGGATCAGAGGGCCGGGTGGTGGATGGGATGGCCGCGGGCCGCGCGGGACCATGAGACTTTTTGTGTGTCGTGCCATACGGCGGTGCCGTACGCGATGTCGCGACCGGCGCTTCGTGCGGCGCTGGCGGAGCAGGGGCCTTCGGCAAACGAACGAAAACTGCTGGACAATGTAAGGAAGCGCGTGCGGCTTTGGACGGAAGTGGCGCCGTTTTACACGGACGCGGATCGCGGGGTGTACAAGAGCGTCGAATCTCGAGGGACGGAATCGGTTTTGAATGCGCTGATCTTGGCGAGCAATGATCCAAGCAATGCTCTGACGACCGAGGAGAGCGGCGTTCGAGGCCCACGCCAAGGTGGCGAGCGTGGCCATCTGAGTGACGACACGCGCGCGGCGTTCGAGAATATGTGGGCCGAGCAGCAGACCACGGGCGACAAAAAGGGGGCGTGGCTGTGGCTGAGATTCAAGAATGAGCCGTGGGAGGCGGACGACTCGGACTACTACGGAGCGGCGCTGGCGGCGATTGCCGTCGGAACAGCTCCGGAGAATTACCGTGCAAAACCAGAAATCCAAAATAATCTGAAGATGTTGCGCGGATACCTGAATCGTGAATACGCGGCAGAGACTTTGAGCAATCGAGTTGTGTTGTTGTGGGCGGCGGTGAGACTGCCCGGACTGCTCGATCCGGAACGCCAAAAGGCCATCATCGACGAGGTGCTCGGCAAGCAACAGGCGGACGGCGGGTGGAGTCTCGCCTCGATGGCTGGGGACTGGAAGCGACACGATGGAACGCCGCAGGAAGCCCAAAGCGACGGGTATGCGACGGGGTTGATTGCATTGGCCCTCGAGCAAGCCGGGATTCCCCGGGGAAACACACAGTTGAAGCAGGGACTCGTGTGGCTGGTGAATCATCAGAGCAAGACGGATGGCTTCTGGCCGGCCTACTCCTTAAACAACAACGAGGAACACCACATCAGTCCGGACACCGCGCGGTTCATGAAGGATGCCGCGACGGCCTACGCCGTGCTTGCCTTGAGCGAGTCCAGGAATCGCTGAAAGGGAAAAAAAAGGGCGACCAGCGAGCAGGCGGATTCCGCCGGCTCCGCCCGGCGCTACAAGCTGGTTTATTCCTGCTAGCTATTGGACCAGGGCGGGACGACGCCGGTCATGCGGGCGTAGGCGATGAGCTGTCCCATGTGCTCGTTGGCGTGAACAATGATACGCAAGTACATCCCGTCGACGGTGGCGTCGCGATCGGCGATGTGAACTTTGCGCTCGAGATCTTTCGGCGTTACCGCGAGATGGGCTTGCTTCACGGCGTCCAAAGATCGCCTGAGCCAGCTAATGACGTCGGCCTTTGCCGTGACCGTTTTTTCCATTCCTTCTTTCATGTCGCTGGGCATTTTCGGGCCGGTCACGCTGAGCAAGTAGAAATTGGCCAGGGCGATGTGCATGTAGACTTCGCTGGTGGAACGCACGCCCGGCGCGGGACGCCAGGAGAATTTCTCCTCGGGAGTGGCTTCGGCAAGAGCGATCAGTTGCTGGCTGACGTGGCGCCACTCGCCGTCATAGCCCTGCCAGATGCCTTCGGGGGCCGTTTGCGCGAGCAAAGGATGAGCGCTGAATAAAACAAGCAGGAGAAGAGCTTTTTTCATGATTGGTCTCCTCGCGGGAGTTCGTCCGCCGAGCGCTGCCCTAAAGGCCAGCCCATTCTATACGTGTCCGAAACGCAAACGGAGTTTTTTTGAAAAAGATCTTTCGCCGAATGATCCAGATCAGCGTGTTGATTGTGGTTTACAGGACGTCGAATGTTCCCTGGCAGCAGCCGCAGGGCTCCAGAGACTCCTACACGGGTTTCGAGGTGCAAAGGATCCTCGGGACACGGCCTAATACCATGCACACGAATGGCGGGTTGGGGAATCTAATGAAGTATGCGAATTCGAGCGGGTTTACTTGGTTTCATTGTGGTGATTCAGGCGGTGCTTTTTTTGACGCATTTTCTGCTTTATGAGACGTGGACTTTGTCAGCGGCGGGACCTGCCGGTGGCCCGCTTTGGCTCAAATGGAGTCTCGGCATTTTGTCGATCAGCTTTCTCGCGGCTTCGCTGCTGGCGTTTCGTTATACGAGCGCGCTGCTGCGCTTGTTCTATCGCGCGGCGGCCGTTTGGCTGGGTTTGCTCAGTTTTCTGTTTCTTGCGGCCGTCTCTTCCTGGGTTGTTATCGGAGTTGGCCGGCTGGCCGGTTTGGATTTGAACTTCCAGCGGATCGTGGAGGTGCTGTTTGGCGCGGCCCTGCTGGTGGGGGTGTACGGCGTTTTCAACGCGAGTTGGACACGCATCACGCGAATTACCGTGCAGTTGGCGAATCTGCCGGAGGCGTGGCGGGGAAGAACTGCGGCGCTCATCAGCGACGTCCATCTGGGGCACGTGAGGAATGGGAGTTTTCTGCGGCGCATGGTGGCGAAGATCCTGAAGGAAGAGCCGGACGCAATTTTTATTGCGGGCGATTTGTATGACGGAACGGCCATCGATGCCGGGCGGGCGGCGAAGCCATTGCGCGAGTTGACAGCGCCGCATGGAGTGTATTTTGTGGCGGGCAATCACGAGCAGTTTGGGGACGACAGCAAATATTTGCGCGCGGTTGCGGCCGCCGGGGTGCGCGTGCTCAGCAACGAGAAGGTGGAGGCGGACGGCTTGCAGATTATTGGCGTGCCCTACCGGCATGCCACGCACGATGGACACTTTGCTTCCGTGTTGCAAAGCATCGGCGTGGACCGCGGACGGGCGAGCATTTTGCTGACGCATGCCCCTGATCATCCGGAGGTGGCGGAGGCCGCGGGGGTTTCTTTGCAGCTATCCGGGCATACCCACGTTGGGCAGTTTATTCCCTGGAGCTGGATGGCGCGGCGGATTTACAGGCAATTTGTGTACGGGTTAAGCCGGATTGGCAAGATGCAAGTGTTCACGTCGAGCGGAGCGGGGACTTGGGGACCCCCACTGCGGTTGGGATCGAATCCGGAGATTGTGGTGCTGGAGTTCGAGTGAGGAATGTGCGGCTCGAAGAGCTGAGGAGGACGGGCCCAGCAGTGCCGTGCCTCTAGGAGAGGCTTCCGAGTGGCGGAAAAAAAAAGCGCGACTGGCGTTCCTGTGCCAGCCGCGCTTTTGGTTTATGGTCGGAAGGGATTAGTTGGGAGTGCAGTCCACGGCTGGCGGCACGGCTTGGGTTAGCGTGGTGTGGAGGGATGGAGAGCGGTCGAAGTCGAACAAGTCTTCAAGCGAGTTGGCATGTTGGTCGCGTCTGGTCAAGTGTTGATGGAGGGTGCCTTGGCCGTGGTCCTCATCGCCTTCCTTGTCCCCGTCATTGTCAGAGTCATTTGCGAGACTCAGGAAGCGGCTTTCGATGAAGGCTAGGAGTGAAGTGTGGCTGGCGGTGGTGTGCGAAACGTAGTGCGGCTTGGAAAAGGCCGAGATCGCTAGGAAGGGGACGCGCAAGCCAAGCTGGTCGAACGACGGGCAGCTTTCCGGATACGGGCCGGTAGGATTGGCGGCGAGCTCGGGGCAGAGTTCCTCGGCGTCCTTGACGGTGGTGTCGGTCTTGCTGAGGGGATTCTGCGCGCACTCGGCGCCGGCACCCGGTTGGAGGCTGGCGGGGACGCCCGAAAGATCGGCGCATTGTCCTGGAGAAATATCGTCGGGGGTTCTTTGGTGGCCCTGGGCGGCGCGCGGCGAGGCGACGTGATCGTAGTAGCCGCCGTGTTCGTCGTAGGTGAAGAAGATCACGGCGTCGCGCCAGTAAGGTCCATTGCGAATGGTATTGAGGACTTGGGAAACGTAGGCTTCGCCGCGCTGAATGTCCGTGGGCGGATGCTCGTCATTTTCGAACTTGCGGCCGGCCAGGCCGAAATTCGGGTCGATGAAAATGACTTCGGGAAGCGGGGGCGCACCGGCCGTTCCTGCGGCTTGCGCTAGGAATACGCTTAGCGGGAGGAAATGTGGATCGCTCAAGGGTCCGCCGAATTGGCGGAAGCTGCCGCCTTGCGGAGCATCCTGGAAGTAGTCTGCCCAGGTGATGTTGTTCTTGTCGAGCAGGTCGAAGATGGTTCCGGTGATGGGCTTGTAGCCGCCTGGAGGGGGAAAGGTGTCGCTGGTGGTCAAATGGCCGAAGGAGGTGGCGGCCAGCAGATAGGAGCGATTCGGGAAGGTGGGGCCGAGGACTGCGGCGAAGTAGCGATCGCCGACGGCGAACTTCTGGGCTAGATCGTAATAGAAGGGAATGTCGGCTTGCGTGTAGAAGCCCATGGTTTGATCGTCGGTTGCGGTTTCGACGCCATTGTCGTGTTGCTCGGTTATATCGTTTACGCGGACGAAGCCATCGCTTTTGGGTTCGCGAAGGGTGTCCATGGGATGAAGGAAGTTGACCTCTTCGTGAGTCTGGAACCAGGAATGATCAAGGTCGGGGCCGGCGCAGCGGCGATTGTCGTGGAAGGAAAAGACGGTACTGCCGTCGTCGTCGAGGTTGGAGTTGAAGCAGGTGATGTTGCCGGCTTTGTCGGTTTTGCAGGTTAGGCCGTCGACGCAGTCGTGGTCGTCTTTCCGGCAGCCGCCTAGTTCGTGGTGGTAGGGGCTGCCTGGAGCATAGGCGAGCGCTCCGAAGTAATTGTCGAAGGAGTGGTTCTCTTGCATGATCACGATGACGTGCTTGACTTTGTGCACATCACCGTCGGCGAGAGCGGGTTTTGGTGCCAACAGCCGGAGCGCCAGAGCCACAAACAGGAGCGCTCGGATACTTTTGGGCAATCGGATCATCGGTACTCCCTTGGGTTTGACCGCCGGGCGGTCTGGTTTTGTCGTGGTGTGGGCAGAGCGAGTTTAGTTCCAGGAGACCCAGCTTTCGATGCCTCCGGAAGGCTAACCAAGTGCCGACACCCCGTGCTGCTTAACTAGACCCGAATGATTAAGACGCCGCGGTAAAAATTCGGTGAACGATTGGTGACTCCTGGTTACGAGCGATGAAGCGGTAGGAAAGGAACATGGCGCAGGCGTTGTGGCTTCCTGGCGTTTCGACCTATGCTGTGCCGCGCTGCTCACAACTCGAAAGAGGTCTTGGGGCGAGACGGGGAGGTCAGTATGAGATTCAGGCTGCTGTTGACGATGGTCGCAGGCGGATTGTTGGCCGGCGCGGTGAGGGCGCAGAAGCCGCCGCTCCTTCCGGAGAAGGATGTGGCTGCGCTGGCGAATGAATTGACTGGGGAGACGGCGAAGAGGAATTTGGAAGTGCTGGCCACGTTCCACCGGCAACGCGGGTCGCGGGGGTTTCATGCGGCGGCAGAGTTGGTGGCGGAGCGCGCACGGGCTTATGGGTTGAGCGATGTGCAGATACTGGAGTTTCCGGCGGATGGGAAGATTTTTTATGGGACGCAGAGGTCTCGGCCGGCTTGGGATGCCCAGGTGGGGGAGTTGTGGGAGGTTGGCGGAGGAGCGCGCGGATGCGTTAACGCTCCGGCCAAAGGGGAGCCGAAGGCCGATGAGAAAACACAGAAACACGCCGAAGGGATGACTCGGAATTGGGCGTTTTCTCCGGGGGACGCGAAAAAGATTGCGAGTTATGAGGCGGAGCCGGTGGTGTTGGCGGAGGACAGCGAGTCGGCAGATAAGACGGCGGAATTGGTGGATGTGGGGAGTGGGACGAGTGAATCGGATTACGCCGGAAAGGAGATAAAGGGAAAGATTGTTTTGGTGGGTGCGCAGCCGGGTGCGGTGCAGGATTTGGCCGTTGGGCAATTTGGTGCGGCGGGGATGGTGAGTTATGCGCAAAACCAAAAGACGGCCTGGTGGGGTGAGGACGAGAATCTGATTCGGTGGGGGCATTTGGAGACGTTTTCGGCGAACAAGACGTTTGCGTTCATGGTGTCGTTGAAGACGGCGCGGGGGATGCGCGAGCGGCTGGCGCGCGGGGAGAACATCACGCTGCATGCGCTGGTGAAGGCGGGACTGCATGAGGGGAATTATGAAGTGGTGACGGCCACGATTCCTGGCGCGGATCCGAAACTAAAAGAGGAGGAAATCGCGTTTTCCTGCCATCTGGATCATCAGAGGCCGGGAGCGAATGACAATGCCAGTGGGTGTGTGACGATTCTGGAGGTGGCGCGGACGCTGGAGAAGTTGATTTCGGAGGGACAACTGGCGCGGCCAGGCCGGACCATGCGGTTTATTTGGCCGCCGGAGATTGAGGGGACTTTGGCGTTGCTGAACGGCAAGCCGGAACTTAGGAAACGGATTCGCGCGGCGGTTCACATGGACATGGTTGGCGGCGGGCCGGAGACGAAGGCGGTGTTCCACGTGACACGGGGGCCGATGAGTTTGCCGTCGTTTGTGCATGACGTGGCGTGGGCCTTTGCCGAGTTTGTGAACGAGGAGTCGTACAAATTAGCGGCCACGGGGAAGGCGGAGTATCCCTTCGCGGCGCCGGAGGGCGGTAAGGAGCCGCTGCGCGCGGAGTATTCGGCCTACACCATGGGGAGTGACCACGATGTGTATCAGGATTCGTCGTTCGGGATACCGGCGATCTATATGAATGACTGGCCGGACCGATACATTCATACGAATTTCGATACGGCAGCGAATATTGATACGACGAAATTGAAGAGGGCGGCGTTTATCGGGGCGGCTAGCGGGTATTTTTTGGCGGGACTTCGCGACGCCGATGCCGAGTCATTGAGAAATCTTCTTGCGGAGGGCAGCAGCCGCAGGGCTGGGTCAGCTCTTTCGCGACGACAGATGGCGGGCTACACCAACCTCGGTAGCTATTCTGATGTCTGGAGGCGCCACGAGGAGAAAATGGGTGACTCTGTTTTGGGATTTCTTTCGAAAGGAATTGCTGAAGAGTTACACGTGAATTATGGCGCGGCCCTGATGGACGCTACGCTCAATCCAACGAAGCTGGAATTCCGATCCAACCCGGCCGGCGATGGGCTGATCTGGTTCGGTCGCAAGGGGGAACCTAGAGGGCCGCTGGCGGTGTTTGGGTATGACTATTTTGCCGCTCATGCGAAGGCGGGAGTGTCGACCCCGAAATTGTTTGGTTATGAGGGATTGTGGGGAGCGGGCGAGGAGTATGCATATGAGGTTTTGAATTTTGCGGATGGGAAAAGGAATGCGCAGGAGATACGCGATGCGGTGTCGGCGGAGTATGGGCCGGTGCCGTTGGAGCTCGTGGTGGAGTATCTGAAGGCCTTGGAGAAGATTGGAGTCGTGGCGGAAGCGAGGTGAGCAGGGGCGGAAAAGAAAAGCGGATTCCTCGCTCGGCCTGGGGTGACCATCGAGGACGAAGGAAGGAGGCGCGGTGAATCGAGGTGAATCGACGATAACGGCGCGGATAGAGCGTCTGCCGCTGGGAGGTTTTCACCGGCGGTTTATTGCCCTCGTTTCGCTCGGGAATTTCTTCGATTTGTACGACATTTTCATTGTGGCCTACATCGGTGCGGCTTTGCAGCAGTCCGGTTTTCTCTCTCTCAGGCAATTTACGTTTTTCGTGGCGGCGGGATTTTTGGGGATGTTTGTTGGGACGGTCGTTTTTGGAATGGGCAGCGACCGCATGGGGAGACGTAGCGCGTTCATTTTGCTGCTGCTGATTTATTCGGTGTTTACGTTCGCCGATGCGTTTGCGCCGTCGGCCAATTGGCTGATCGCGTTCCGGTTTTTCGCCGGTCTCGGGATTGGCGCAGAAATCGTGGTGATTGATACGTACGTGACGGAGGTGGTGCCCGGTTACGCGCGAGGGCGGTATGTGGCGATTACCCAGGTGGCGGGATTTTGCGCCGTGCCGGTGGCGGCAGTGCTGTCCCGTGTGCTTGTGCCTACCCATTTCTTGATGAGCGGGTGGCGGTGGGTGATGGTGATGGGGGCTTCGGGTGCGCTGTTGACCTGGTGGTTTCGGCGGCGCTTGCCGGAGTCGCCACGGTGGTTGGAGAGCCGGGGACGGCTCCGAGAGGCAGACGCAATTATGTCCGGACTCGAGAAGGAATCGTTTTCGAAGCCTGGAGGAAGTGGCGAGGAGCCCTTCGGCTCTGCTCCGGGTAAAACAGCGACGAGTGGCGAGCAAGAAGACGGGGGCGGGAAGAGGGAAGCAGCGGCTCGACGTCCGTCGTTTTGGGAATTGTGGAGACGGCCTTATCTTTCGCGGACCGTCATGCTTGTGATTTTTCAGACCTTGCAGACGATTGGATTTTATGGATTCGCGAATTGGGCGCCGACGTTTTTGTTGAAGCGGGGAGTCTCGCTTTTGCATTCGCTGGAGTACACCTTACTGATCGCATTGGTATCGCCACTGGGGCCGCTCCTGGCGGCGTTTACGTCGGACCGGATGGAGCGCAAGTGGACGATCGTTGTGCTGGCTTTGCTTGTGGCGGGTTTGGGGATAGCATTCGGCAATTCCTTTGCTCCTGTGGCAGTTGTAGGGTTCGGAGCGCTTTTGACGCTGGCGAATTATTGGTTTTCGGCGGCGTTTCACGCCTATCAATCGGAATTGTTTCCGACACGGCTGCGCGCGACCGGCGTGGGGTTCACCTATAGCTGGAGCCGGCTGAGCGCAGCGTTTACTTCGGTTTTGATTGGAGCGGTGCTGGCACACGGGGTGCCGGCGGTGTTTGCGTTGTTGGCGATGGCCATGGTCTTGGTGGCGGTGGTGGTCGCGGTGATGGGGCCGCGGACGCATGGGTTGGTTTTGGAGGAGATTTCGCAGTGAGAAGAGCGGGAGTGTGACGGGATTTCGGAGAAAGAGGGGCACGATGTATGGTGCCTCTGCGGGTCCTGGGGGTAAGGCTGTGCTAGCATCGAATTGAGCGGGGGCCGTAGCAGATGGCAGCGACGATGAAAGCGTTACGGAAAATGCGAGCGGGGCGTGGCTTGTCGATGGAAAGCGCCCCGGTGCCCGCGATTGGCCCGTCTGACGTGCTGGTGCGCGTGAAAACGGCCTCGATCTGTGGAACGGATTTGCATATTTACGGATGGGACCGGTGGTCGCAGGGACGGATCAAGCCGCCGGTGACCCTGGGGCATGAGTTTTGCGGCGTCGTGGAGCGCGTGGGGGAAGAGGTCACGGCGGCAATGGCCGGGGACTTCGTGAGCGCGGAGATGCACGTCAATTGTGGTCATTGCCACCAATGCCGGCTGGGCGAAGCGCACATTTGCCAGAATTTGCGGATTATCGGAATCGACCAGGATGGGGCGTTTGCGGAGTTCGTGAAAATACCGGCGTCGAATATCTGGAAGCTCGATGCGGCGATTCCGGAACACTATGGGGCGATTCTCGACCCGCTGGGAAATGCTGTCCATACCGTGCTAGCCGGACCGATTGCCGGGCAGACGGTGCTGGTGACCGGGTGCGGGCCGATTGGATTGATGTCGATTGCCGTGGCAAAGGCTTGCGGGAGCTCGACGGTGTTTGCGATTGAGACCAACGAGAACCGGCGGGCGATGGCGAAGAAGATGGGCGCGGATGTGGTTTTGCATCCGGCGGCGGAAGACGCCGTGGCGCGGATTCTGGCGGAGACGAACGGAACCGGCGTCGATGCGCTGCTCGAGATGTCCGGCAATCGCACGGCCATCCAGCAGGGATTTAAGGCCTTGAGAGCGGGAGGCCGGGCTTCGCTCCTGGGGATACCGACGGAGAATGTGCCGCTCGATTTGGTGAACGATGTGATTTTCAAGGGCGCCACCGTGCAGGGGATTTACGGGCGGCGGATGTACGGGACTTGGGTGCAGATGACGGCGCTGCTGAAGGCCGGGCGGTTGGATTTGGAGCCTTTGTTTGGGGAACGAGAGTCGCTGGAAAAGTTTGAGGCTGCATTTGCGAAATTACAAGGCGGGCTGGCAGGGAAAATTCTTTTATATCCGAATGGACTTTCTGGTTAGCACCTTCCCGATCTGGCTTCGTCATCGGTCGCCATGGAAATGAATTCGCCCATCAGCGCGCAGCCCCTGACCGGAAGAACTCTCGGAACCGGCAAGGATAGCTTCGTGATCGCGGAATGGCGCGATGCCGGCGGTCCACCGGGGCCGCCGCGGTTTATTGCTCCGCTCCATCTCCACCATAACGATGATGAGGCTTGGTATGTTCTCGAAGGCACGCTTTCGGTAAGAGTGGGCGATAGAGATGTGGAGGCGAAGGCAGGGGCGGCCGTATTCGTGCCGCGCGGTACGGCGCATACCTACTGGAATCCCGGGCCGGGAGTTCTCCGTTATCTCCTCGTGATGACCCCTCGGACTTTTGAGTTAATTCAGGAAATACACGCCACGAAAGAACGCACTCCGGCCGTGCTGCGGGCGGTGTTTCAAAAATACGATTCTGCACTGCTGTAGCCACCGGCCCGCATGCCGGCGCGGCGGTTTGCTCCAAGCCTCTGCATGGAGGAGAATAGTTTCTTCCCAGTACATTCACGCCACAGGAGCTATGTAATGTCCGAAACTGGAACCCAGACGACGAAGAAGAATCCGACGCAGTTTATTTCCGATCTATTGGGCGAGCTGCGGGAGAAAGGCGTGGCGCCGAAGCTGCGCGTGCTCGAGGGCGAGCAGAAGCCGGTCTCGATTTTTGACGGCCGAGAAGTCATCAACCTGGCTTCAAACAACTATCTCGGATTGACGACCCACAAGGCGTTGCGGAAGGCTGCGCTCGATGCGGTGAAACGATACGGAGCCGGGGCCGGAGCAGTCCGAACGATTGCCGGGACGATGAAGATTCATTTGGAGCTGGAGGAACAGATCGCACGGTTCAAGAATGTGGAAGCGTGCGTGGTGTTCCAGTCGGGGTTTACGGCGAATGCGGGAACGGTTTCCGCGGTGCTTGGCAAGGAAGACCTGATCATTTCCGATGAACTGAATCACGCCTCGATCATCGACGGAGCGCGGCTCTCGAAGGCCACCATCAAGGTGTTCAAGCATAAGGATGTCGCGGACTGCGAGCGGATCCTGCAGGAGCACGCGGAGTTTCTGGGGAAAAAGCTGATTATTACGGACGGCGTTTTTTCGATGGACGGCGATATTGCGCCGCTGCCGGAACTCTGCGACCTGGCGGAAAAGTACAACTGCATCATGATGGTGGACGACGCGCACGCGAGCGGCGTGCTGGGACGCGGCGGCCGCGGGAGCGTGGATCATTTGAATTGCCACGGCCGCGTGCACATTCAGGTGGGGACGCTTAGCAAAGCCATCGGCGCGATGGGAGGGTACGTCGCTGGATCGCGCGATTTGATTGATTTCTTGTACTTGCGGGCACGGCCGTTTCTTTTTTCGACTTCGCATCCGCCGGCGACGGTAGCGGCGTGCCAGGCAGCGTTTTCGCTTCTCGATTCACCGGAAGGGGAGAGGCTGGTGAAGAAGCTGTGGGCGAACACAAAAATGTTCAAGCGCGAACTGAAAAAGCGCGGCTTCCAGTTCAAGGTAAGCGAGACGCCGATCATTCCGATTCATGTGGGTGATGCGGCGAAGGCGTTCGAGTTTTCGAAGAAGCTGTTTGACGCGGGCGTTTTTGCGCCCGCGGTCGGCTACCCGGTTGTTGCGGAGGGCAAAGCGCGGCTGCGGGCCATCGTGAGCGCGACGCACAAGCGGGAGCAGTTGTTAAGAGCGGCGGACATCCTGGCCGAAGTGGCTCAGCCTTTGGGGATCGTGTAATAGCCGGTATCTCGCGAGGAACGCGAAATGAACCGCGCAAGCCTGGCGCTCTTTCTGGGGACGCTCCTGGGAGCAGCAGGATCCACTCCCAGGGGAACAAGAGCCGAATTCCACGGAAGAGACTTGGCGCAAGGAAGCGAGGACAGTGCTTCTCTCGTCCGTGGCACCGCGCTTCATGTGCAGCTGGACACGCCTGTGGATTCGAAAAAAGTTAAGACCGGCGACGCAGTGAATGCGCACGTGACGGAAGCTGTCAAAGCAAATGGCCAAACAGTGATCCCCAAGAATAGCAAGCTCGTGGGGCACGTCACGCAGGCGTCGGCGCGAGCGAATTGCGATGCTGGCTCCGCGCTGGCCATAGTGTTTGACAAAGCGGTGCTCAAGAAAGGACAGGAAGTACCGTTAAGAGTAGTGATCCAGGCGATGGCCGCAGCACCGCGATTTACACGCGATCCGGGCCCCGACCTAGCATCGATCAACAACGGGGGCGCGGCGGCCGAGGGTTCACCGATGAAACCGTCCCGTACCTCTCCAGCGGAAGTTGCGTCCAGGACAGCCAGCGATGCGGAGAAACCAACGAACACGGCGAGTGGCATCGGAGGGGACTCCGCCGGGCAGCTCCCATCGAATAGCCACGGCGTCTTGGGACTAGAAGGACTGCACTTGTCGACGGATGCGAGGAGCGCGACAGCGGGATCCCTGATCACCTCGCCCGGAAAGAGCGTTCACCTCGACAGCGGCATAAGAATGCTGTTGGTTTCCGAGTGAGGTAGTTCCCGATCGCAGAATGCGCCCGCACTCCCTTGCCCCGCAGGGCGATGTAAAACTTACAGGGAATACGGTGGAATCTCGGTACTGAGGCGCTCGCGACGGCGGTGCATGGAAACTCTATCTTATTGAATTCATTGGCTTTACGACTTGGCACCCCCCTTGCGATGATCAAATCCCGTGTTCGCGTCCCTTATACAGTGTGGGCCTAAGCCAAAAGGTGGATAGCCTCGAGTTTCGGAGGGGAGAAGCACTGTGAATCGAATCACATTAACGCTATTTGCAGCTGCCATGGTGACGGCCAGCGCGGCGGCCCAAACCCAATCCGGCGCACCAGGGGCTGCGCAGCAAGGCTTGCAAGCTTCCGCAGACCCGAGCAGCAAACAGGGTGCGCAAGCCTCCGGTAGCGGATCAGCTGCGGCTTCCGGGGCGGCTCAGGTTGGACAGAACAGCGCCTCGCTTGCTGGCGGATCGACGTTCCGTGCCGCATTGAGCGCGCCGCTTGATTCGAAAAAATGCAAGCCCGGTGATCCGGTAAGTGCACGCACAACCGAGCCTGCGAAATCTGACAGTAAAACCGTTTTTCCAAAGGGAACGAAGCTTGTCGGACACGTTACACAGGCCTCTGCGCGCGGCAAGGGTGATTCGGAATCCGCGCTTGGAATCGTGTTTGACAAGGCCATCTTGCGAAGCGGCGAGCAAGTTCCCGTAAAAGTGGCGATTCAGGCGATGGCTTCGGCCGAAACCAGCGCTCGGGCGGCGGGCGCTGACATCGATACGATGGGCGGCCTGGGCAGTTCGACGGCTGGGTCGGGCAACTCCGGTGGGCGCGGCGCTCTCGGCGAAGTGAGCTCCGCCGCAGGCGGGACCGCGGGGACGGTGACGAATACCGCTGCCAACATTGGCGGAACAACTCGTGGTGCTTTGAATGCTGCCGGCGAGGCAGCAGGAAGCGTCGCGAGCACTTCGAGCGGCGCCATCGGCGGCTTGGATGCGGCAGGACAGCTGACCTCTAACAGCCAAGGCGTGTTCGGTTTGAACGGGCTGAACCTGAGTTCGGCAACCTCAAACAGCACCGAGGGTTCGCTGATCACCTCAGCCGGGAAAAACGTGCATCTCGACACCGGCACGCAGATGTTGCTCGTTTCGCAGGCAGGGTCGGCGCCACAGGGCGAATCGCAGCAGCCGAAATCCGCCAAGTCCTTGTCGAAGCCCCCGTCGCAGTCCCGGTCAGAAAAACCGGACCAAAAATAAATCAACGCACCGCGTTTCACGGGCCGTTGGGAATCAAAAAGTCTCCCGGGCGGCCCGTGTTTCTTGCCGCTAGGCCAATCGTGGCAAATGCTTTCGCGGCCGCTTTGCTATACTCGCCGGCATGCCTGCGGCAGCGAAGAAACTTTTCCTGGTGGACGCCATGGCGCACATCTACCGCGCCTTCTTTGCGCCGATGCCGCAGCGGCTGCTGGGCCCGGGAGGCATGCCAACCAACGTGCCGTTCCTGTTCGGCAATATTGTTCGAAGGCTCATCAAGGATTACCAGCCGGACTACATCGGAATCGTGTTCGATCCCCCCGGTGCGACATTTCGCGACAAGCTGTTTGAAAAATACAAGGCGCAGCGGCAGCCGATGCCGGAGGAAATGCGCGTGCAATTGCCGTTTGTGAGGCGATTGTGCGACGCCATGAGGCTGCCGATTCTGGAAGTGCAGGGATACGAAGCGGACGACGTGATCGGCGCGATGGCGGTGCAAGCCGCGAAAGAGAATTTGGATGTGCTGGTGATTTCGAACGATAAAGACATGATGCAGCTGGTGGGCAAGAATGTTCGAACGCTGCGCACGGGATCGGGCGGAGCGAAGGCTGACATTATTGTCGACGCGAAGAAAGTGGAAGAGATTTTAGGCGTGCCTCCGGAACAAGTGGTGGACTACATGGCGCTGCTGGGCGACAACATCGACAACATTCCCGGGGCGAAGGGCATCGGCGAAAAAGGCGCGGCGGAGCTGATCAAGAAGTATGGGAGCGTCGAGCAGGCGCTGGACCACGCTGGTGAAGTGCCGAACAAACGTTACCGCGAGGCGCTGCAGCAGCAACGCGAGCAGGTGATGATGTCGAAGCAGTTGGCCACGATTCGGACGGACCTGCCGCTACAGCTGGATTTGCATGCGCTGGAGCGACGCGATCCGGACGTCGCCGCGCTTGGGACGCTGTATCGCGAGCTTGGTTTCAATTCGCTGCTGAAGGAATTGAGCGCCGAGGAGCTGGCGTCGTCCGCGCCCGCCAGCGCGGAACCCGGCGTGAAGGCAGACTACGCCGCGTTCGGAGAGGTCGCCGAGTTTCGCGCGTATCTCGGGAAAACAGCTGCGAAGCAGCCGCTGGCGGTCTGGCTGAACTTGGAACCTGGCGAGCGGGAATCGGAGGGCTTTGGCACGCGCATCGCGTCGATTGAGGTTTCCTCGAGAGCGGGCGAGGGGCGTTCTGTTTGGCTCGATGAAAAAGGAGAAGCGCTGGAAGCGCTGGCCGCGGTTCTCGCGGATGCCAAGCGGGCGAAAATCGTTCACGATCCAAAACTCTTTCAACTTCTGGCGGGGCGCGCCGTGAATGTGAAGCACGCGACGCAACTCTATTCGTATTTGCTGCGGCCGACCATCGCCAATCACAATTTCGCCGATGTCGTGATGCGCCAGTCGAACGCCATGCTCGGCGGCGGGCCGGGGGAACGTGCCGATTATCTGCAACGGATTGCGCCTGTCTTGCGCACGCAGATTGACGAACAGGACCTTGCCGCAGTTTACGAAACAATTGACTTGCCGCTCGCCCCCGTGCTTGCGGACATGGAGCGCATCGGCATCCGCGTGGATCCCAAAGAACTCGAGAAGATGTCCAAGTCCATGGAAAAAGAAGTCCGGCGCCTCGAAAAGGAGATTTGGAAGCTTGCCGGCAATGAATTCAACATCAACTCGCCCGCGCAGCTTGCCGAGATTCTGTTCGACAAATTGAACTTGCAGCCGCCAATGCGCCGCGGAAGAGGAAAGGTGCGCTCCACCGCCGCGGACATTCTGGAGGAGATGGCTGCGCAGCATGCGCTGCCCGCAAAAATCATTGAGTACCGTGAGATTTCGAAGCTCAAATCAACCTACGTTGACGCGCTGCCGAAACTGATTCATCCGGAAACCGGACGCCTGCACACGAGCTTTTCGCAGACCACGGCGGCGACCGGCCGGCTCAGTTCGAGCGATCCGAATTTGCAAAACATTCCGATTCGCACGGAGCTGGGGCGCGAGATTCGAGCGGCGTTTGTCGCGGAGAAGGGCAAGATTCTTCTCTCGGCGGATTATTCGCAGATTGAGTTGCGTGTTATGGCGCACTTCTCGCGGGATCCGGTGCTGATTGATGCCTTCCGCAATGGCGAAGACATACACGCGCGCACCGCGCAGGAAGTGTTCGGAGTAGGCCCGATGGCCCAAAATGCGGAACACCGGCGCGCGGCCAAGGCCATCAATTTCGGAATCATTTACGGACTATCGCCGTTCGGACTGGCGCAGCAGCTTGGCATCGGCCAGAAGGAAGCCGCGCAATTCATCAATGCCTATTTCACTCGGTACCGGGGAGTGAAGGAGTTCTTGGAAGGAACTCTCGCGGAAACGCGCAAAACGGGCGTGGCAAAAACGCTCTTCGGAAGAATTCGCCCGATTCCGGAAATCAGTTCTCCGCAGGCGCAACTTCGCAGCTTTGCCGAACGCACCGCTTTGAATTCCCCGCTGCAAGGGACGGCAGCGGACCTGATCAAGCTGGCCATGATCAGCATTGACCGGCGCCTGTCTGCGGAAAAGTTCGAAGCTAAAATGATTCTGCAGGTCCACGATGAACTGCTCTTTGAAGCCCCGCCAAAAGAGAAGAGCCAACTCGAAAAACTGGTGCGCGAAGAGATGGAAGGCGTACACCGGCTTGCCGTGCCGCTGGTCGTTGAGATTTCTTCTGGTTCCAATTGGCGGGATCTGGAGTGAACAACGATTGTTTCTGTCACGAGCAGGTCGATTCTGGATAATCCGGATCTGCGAGAAAACCCGGAGCCGGGAAGGCACATCCAACCGTCACGCGAGACCATTCTGTCCGCGCTGCCTGTACAGTTGAACAGGCGGCCTTTTGGTTACGAGCAGGAAACCGCGCCTCCAGCCTTGACTTGCGCTGTGCTATCAAGAGAGAAGCAGCCGACTCCTGGGGGTTCCTATGCGCCGCTGGCAACTGTTTTTGCTGTCCATCGCCATTGTTCCCATGCTGGTCTCATGCAGTAGCCTGCCAACGACCAACGTCAACCACCAAAACGTCACGGTTAGTGTCGCTCCCTCGACCGTCACGTTAGCGACGTTCGGAAAACAGGCGTTTACACCGACGGTAACCGGCGCAAGCAATACCGCGGTCACCTGGCAGGTGAACAGCGTGACCGGGGGTAGCGCTACCGCGGGCACGATCTCCAGTTCGGGTGCGTACAGCGCGCCACATTCGATTTCCAGATCGATCCTACCCGCAAACACCAGCAAGGCAGTGACGGTGACGATCACAGCGATTTCGCAAGCGGACCCGGCAGCTAGCGGCACGGCGACCATCACGCTTTTGACACCGGGCCAAGCGGCGCAGACCGGAGCGATCGAGCTGGGCACTTCCGGAAGCAACCTTCACGCTTCCAGCACGAACGGCAACACCATTTCGTGTTGCGGAGGTACGCTTGGTTCACTGGTCGTCCGCAACGGCACGAATTATATCCTTAGCAACAACCATGTCCTCGCGAACAGCGACTCCGGTGCGGTCGGTGATGCCATTATTCAGCCAGGACTCATCGACAACCCGGCGATCAATCCGACCTGCCAGAGCGCAGGGACGACGACCGTTGCGAATCTTTCGCAATTTTTCACGTTGGAAGGCAATCCGACGAATCCTGTTGACGCGGCCATCGCAACGATTGTCCCAGGCCAAGTGGACACAAGCGGAAACATCTTGCTCTTGGGCGCTACGGCGGATGCAAACGGTGTCCCGGTGGCGGGAGCGCCCCATGCAGGGTCGGGCGTCACGGCGAATGTGGGGACGCTTGTGGCGAAGAGCGGCCGCAGTTCTGGACTGACGTGTTCGACGATTGAAACCACGCCCGCCACGTTCTCTGTGAGTTATGCCAAGACCTGCGGCGGGAGTACCAGCTTTACCGTGATGTATTCGAACCAAGTCGGCGTTTCTGGAGGAGATTTCAGCCAACAAGGGGATTCTGGTGCTCTGATTGTCACGCAAAGCACCGCTGATCCCGTGGCGCTGCTGTTCGCCGGCTCAGACACGGATACGGTAGGCAATCCGATTCAAGACGTTCTGCTGGCCATGGCCGATCAGAGCAATCACGTGCCGACGATTGTGGGAGGAGCGGCCCATCAAGTGGTTGGCTGCACTTTGCCAGGGCCGAGTAGTGTTCAGAAAACAGCATCGTCGGTGTCGGCAAGTGATACAGAAATGCAAAGCGCCATAGCGGCGCGCGATATCCATGCCGACAAGCTGCTCGCGATTGCCGGGGTTAGCGGAGTGGGTGTGGGTCCGAGTCTTGACTATAGCGGAGCGGCCGCCGTGGTAATTTTTGTTACGCCCGGGACGGCACACACCACGCTGCCAGTACAACTCGAAGGAGTACGTACGCAAATGGTGGAGACGACCAGTGAATCCGCGCGAGGAATATTGAACTCGGAGGATACGCAGTCTTTCGTGTCTGAACAGCCGGCGTCTGCGGTGACCAGCCTTCCGGCGGCGGAAATTGTTCGCGCCAAGGCAGCGCACAGCGCGAATGTTGCCGCATGGATGAAGCAACCTGGCGTGCAGGGATTTGGCGTGGCGTCCAGTGCGGATTCGCCTGGGGAAGCGGCGCTCATGATTTTCCTCATTCGTGGTGCGGTGCACAACTCGATTCCTCCCCTGATCGACGGAGTGCGCACGCGGGTGCGCGAATCCAGCCGTTTCCAAGCCGGCTTGGATGGGCTGCGGCCGGGGCACGGGTGTTCTGTCCCGACAACGAAAAACGCGGCGCCTGGCTCGGCCCCCATCGTCGAAAACAAAAAAAGGAACGATTAGGACCGGCCTCCCCTTTCTCCGGGCATTTCTTCCGCACGTGCGAGGAACCGGCCCGCGACGGAAGTCTCTTGCGGACAGCTCGTTCCGCGCTGTTCCGCGGTAAATGTCCTATCATTCGTCCGTTCTCTGGGCGTAGAATTCCTCCAAAGAACCTTGCCGATTCCTCTGGTGCGGTCGGCTTTTCCTGTCAGGAGGAACTTATGCGCAAAGTTTTGATCGTTCTTGGCGTTGTTGTGGTTATGAGCCTAGGGCTGGCGCGGGCGAAGCAGAGCGCCACCCAGGAGAAACCGAAGGATTCGCAAGCCGCTGCAAACGAATACAAGATATCCCAGGAAGATATCGACAAGAAAAACCCGGTGAAAGCGACGCCTGAAGGCCTCGCAGCAGCGCGCAAGATCTATGGCTATGATTGCGCCATGTGTCACGGCCCCAAGGGAGATGGTAAAGGGGACATCGTGGATTCGATGAAGCTGACCATGCACGATTGGCGCGAACCCGCATCGCTCGAGGGCAAGACCGATGGCGAGCTGTTCTACATCATCACCAAGGGAAAAGGAAAGATGATGGGAGAGGGCGATCGCGTGTCGGATACAGTGCGCTGGAATATGGTCAATCTGGTGCGATCCTACTCCAAGAAAGACGCAGGAGAGTAGCACCTTCCAAGCGGAATACCCACTCGGGGCACCACGCTTTCGACAAAATGAACGGCGATCCCGCGAATCGTTCACGCTCCTGCCAGCTTGCCACTACGCTCTTCGAGTGTGTTACGCTTTTTCGCTTGAACCCATTTCGGAGGAACTCATGGCGCATGCACCGCAATTCTTGAAGCTTGTTCAGGACGCGAAACAACGTGTCAAGGAAACGAATGTTCCCGACGTCAAACGGCGCATCGACGCGGGCGAGAAATTGATTCTTGTGGATGTCCGCGAAGACAATGAATGGGCCAAAGGACACCTCCCCGGCGCGGTACACCTGGGCAAGGGCGTCATCGAGCGCGACATCGAGCAGCAAGTCCCCGATACCAGGACCAAACTTGTCCTCTATTGTGGGGGTGGTTTCCGTTCCGCTCTCGTCGCCGACAATCTACAAAAAATGGGCTACACCAACGTGGAGTCGATGGACGGCGGCTGGAGAGTCTGGACCGAAGCCGGGTTGCCGACGGTCCGGGACTAGCGATCCGCGAGCAAAGTCGCTGCCATTGGATGCGGCGGGTAATTCTTGCTTCTTCCGCGAGAAACGCTCCAGGTGCCAGTTTCAGCGTCTCAGGTCCAATACGACCGTGTCTTCGTCCAGGCGCGGGGTGGCGAGAGTCAGAACGTGGTCGAACGTGTTTGCACTTTCTTCACGCCGCGAGCGCGTAGTCAGAGACGCCCGCAAAAGCTTGACGGCCGTGGCGGGAATGGACGCAGGTTCGTAGACCGCATGATCGATTGTTCCTCTCGGGATGTATAACGAGACGACGATGGCTGGGACGCGACGAAATCAGCTCCCTGGATTTCCAAATCCATCCAAATCGGCCAGCCGTCCCGCGGTGCAGGGACGTATGGGTCGATCACTGCATCTATCCCATCCTTCCGCAACTGATCTGCCAGACGCAGGACCCGTCCTTGGTGCGCTCTCGCCCGCTAAAATGTCATCCGACGCGAATGGCGCCGCAGTGCAGGGAGCGGACAGCGGGGCGGCGAGGTGAGAAGATTGGCTCTCCTTGACGACCTAGGAGACCGGGATTATATTCCTAGCGTATCTAGGAGAGACCGCTTCCGTGGGTAAGCAAGCCTTTCAGAAATCACATCCATCGAAAGGCGAAGTAGCACCTCACCGCGGCCGGAAAGGGCAGGCTGCAAACGGAAGCCGAAACGTGGAACCGATCCCGTAGTGGCGCTCAAGTAGGCTCAAGTAGGAATGAGCGCGTGTTTTGTCGCGGGAATATGGAGGAAGTATGAGGCTGTGGAGACGCATTCGTTCGTCGACAGGGGCGATCGTGAGGCGCTCTCGGATGGAGAGCGAGATGGATGCAGAACTGCGATTCCACATTGAGGCGTATGCCGAGGATTTGATCCGCAGCGGCGTGCCCCACTCGGAAGCGATCCGGCGAGCACGCATCGAGTTTGGCGGAATCGAGCTAACGAAAGAGGACTGCCGCGACGCCCGCGGGGTTAACCTCGTCGAAAGCCTCATCCAGGATTTGCGCTTCGGCCTGCGAATGCTGAGCAAAAATCCGGGCTTTGCTGTGGTAGCGGTTCTGACACTCGCGCTGGGCATGGGGGCGAACGCCGCGATCTTCGGGCTTGTGGACTCGGCGTTCTTGCGCGGCTTACCTTTCCGCGAACCGGACCGCCTGGTTCATATCTGGACGATTGAGGCCGATGGCGACCTTCACACGCCCACCCCAACGGAGTATCAGGCAGTCCGAGAAGACAGTAAGTCGTTTGAGAGAATCGCCGCCGCCGGATGGGCCGACTATTTTTATGATGCCGACGGCTCGGTCTTGCAAAACTTGCCAGGGTTGCTGGTAACTCCGAACTGGCTACCCACGCTCGGAGTTCAGCCATTGCTGGGCCGCAACTTTCGAGATGAGGAACAGATCGCCGGCCAAGACGCGGTTGTAATCCTTTCCTACGACTGCTGGCGCACTCGATTTCACGCGGACCCGCACGTTGCAGGAAGGCAGATTGTTCTGAATCGCCGTCCAGTTACGGTTATTGGCGTACTGCCGCAGTCGATGGGACTTTATTACCAAGATCTGGAGATCTTTGCTCCTTTGGTTCTGGACCGTTACGCCAGCCAAGGAAATGTCAGAGCGGGAAAAATGAGAGTCCAAATCGTCGCGCGCTTGAAGCCCGGAGTGACCCTGGGGCAAGCGCGTTCGGAAGCGGAAGTCATCGCCGGCCAGCTCAGGAATTCCGGTGTCCGGGCCGACAGGGGTGATCGCCTGGTGGTTGAAGACTTTCTACAAATGCTCCGGCAGCCCGGGCCGACCATGCAAAATGCCCAGCGCGGCTTGTGGCTGACGGCAGTCGCTGCGGGAGTTGTGCTTCTGATCGCGTGCGCAAATGTTGCGAGTTTGCTTCTGGCCCGGGGCGTGAAACGTCGTCGTGAAGTCGCCCTGCGTGCGGCGCTGGGCTGTTCGCGCGGGCGGATGATCCGGCAACTCCTGACCGAGAGCACACTCCTGTTCGTTTTCGGTGGAGGCCTGGGTTTGCTCGCTGCACGATGGTCTGAAGAGATCATCACAAAGGCTGCGTCTGGGATCGTTCCGGGCGTGTATCTCGAAGTGAATGCGCGTGTGTTCGCGATTAGTCTGGGAGTTTCCCTTCTGAGTGCTTTGGCGTTTGGGATGATCCCGGCGTTGCAAGCGACGCGCGCGGGGCTAAATGAAAGCCTCAAAGATGCGGCTCCCAATGCGGCGGGCGGATCGCGACCGCGGCGAATGCGAAATGTCTTGGTCGGAAGCCAGATTGCGCTCGGCATGGTGCTGCTGGTGTGCTTCGGTTTGTTGTTGCGCAGTTTTATGCACGTGGAATCCTCACCCATGGGGTACGACCCGCGCAACGTGTTGACGGCCACCATCACGCTGCCGGCAACGCGTTACACAGCTACGTCGGAGCGGGCTCGCTTGATGCGCGAAGCGGCCGAGCGGGTGCGCTGGATGCCGGGCGTCGAGTCAGTGGGCATCGCGGACGCGCTTCCGATGCAGGGGGCGGACAGTCGCCGGCTCAGAATTGAAGTGCCTGGTCCAAAGGCGGCACTGGCTGAAGAGCAAATATGGTTTGTCTCGGTAAGCCCCGAGTATTTTTCAACGTTGCGGGTCGCCATGCTTGCCGGGCGTCCGTTCGAGGAGCGGGATGGCCCACAGGCCAGGCCGATTGCCATCATCAATCAAACTTTCGCGAAGCAGTATTTTCCGGAGACGAACCCCATCGGCTACCACCTAGCGTTTGCGGATTCGCCCACGACTTGGAGAGAGATCGTGGGCATCGTTTCCGATTTTCGGCAGCGCAATCCGGAGGAGGATTTGCGGCCGCTCGCGTACTTCCCAGCGGCGCAAACACTACCGGGACGATGGAGCCTGGCGATCCGGGTCCGCGCGGCGAGTGACACGGGGAATGTCGCCGCGCGTATCAGCAACTGGCTTCGACCCGTGGATCCGCAGCTTTACTGGGAAATAGGGAGCATGCAGCGGCAGATCCTCGATTCCGAATCACTGACGATGCGCCGGCCAATCATGACGCTCGTAGCTTCTTTCGGAGGCTTGGCGCTGATACTGGTTGTCGTCGGTGTCTTTGGCGTGACATCGTACTCCGTCGCCGAGCGCACCCGAGAAATCGGCATTCGCGTCGCGCTCGGGGCCGCGCGCCGCGAAATCGCCGGACTCGTCTTGCGTGAATCGCTTGGGGTCACCTTGGCGGGTCTGGCCGTCGGGACGTTCGGTGCATTTGCAATGACGCGCCTTTTCCCGACGGCTGGCATCGGCTGGAGCGGATCGGGAATCTTTCTCTACGGCGTCTCCCGAACGGACAGCCTTACCTATTTGTTGACCGCCGCACTGCTGACGAATGTCGTGCTTGCCGCGTCGTGTGCACCGGCGCGGAGGGCCATGCATGTCGATCCCCTGGTCGCCCTGCGTTATGAATAACCGCCGTGCATGATCGCTGTGCCGGCGATCCCCCGAGTTCGCTACTGGGCCTTTCTCCGCCGTGTATTCCGTCCAGCACGAGACTTCCGGCCATGAGTTGACGCCGTGCAGGTCCCCAGCAGTGGGCACGTCGACCGGCGGCGCATCCGTTTCATGACGCCGCTCCCCGGTTTTAGCAAGCATCCCGGCGTTGCTCCCGGTTTCCGAGCCGCTCGAGTCCCCTCTGCTTCCGACGAATACGTCCGGAAGTTGCACACAAAAATGTTCGACCAAACATGGAAGTGGGCGGGGGAGTACCGACGCGCCGAGAAAAACATTGGGGTTCCAGTCCATGAAATTCGAAACAGATTCTGGCGTTATGCGGTGACGTTCGGTATTGGATCGAGAACAGCACGTACTCCCCCGACGAAATAGCTGTTCGCTTTCACCATCGGCTTGTATACATTCATCCATTTCCGAACGGCAACGGTAGACATGCCCGCCTGGTCGCAGATGTACTCGCAACGAAGCTTGGCCGCCCCCTATTTACTTGGGGTTCCGCCAATTTGGTCAAAGAGGGTGAGGCACGTATGAAATATCTGGAAGCGATCAAAGCCGCGGATAATGAAGACATGCAGCTGCTTCTCAAGTTCGCCCGTTCCTGATCGATATGCGCTCGTGAGCATCAGCCGACGCCTATCTCGCAGCGATTCTAGACGGGAAATTGGCTGGGGCGGGAGGATTCGAACCTCCACCGTCCTCATTAACAGTGAGGTGTCCTACCGATTGGACCACGCCCCAGCAGCCGACGAGGTAGGCTCCGCCGCACGCGCAATCGACGGCAAAGTATGCTCCTAAGATAACACGGCTCGATCTTCTGCGAGGCTACTTCCCGAAAAAAAGATTGCATCCGCCGAGCCCGGAATGAATCAAAGGACGTGAGGGTGAGGGCATCCGGGCTTGTTGCGGCTGTTTCAAATTGTTCGAAGGCGTTGTACTGTGCGGGGAATGCGACCTGCAGAGAAGTTTTTGAGGAAAACCGAGGGCGGTGGTTGCATTCCATAAAGTTTTGTCGGAAACTATGCGGTCAATTACGAGCCGGGTGGGCACTTCCCGGCCATGACACCGCGGAGCCTCCAGATTTTTGCTCCTTCCGGGGAGGTCTTCGCAAAAGTGCAACGCTGACATGGCCCAGATTTTTCATCGCAGCACAAATTTCATCTCGAGATTCAGTCTGTTCTCGGCTGTTTTTCTGGTTGGGCTGGGGCTCGTCGGCGTTTTAGGGCTGGCGCGTTCGCCTTATTCCACGAACCAAAACGTTTCGCGCGCGCAACCCGTGCAGTTCAGCCACAAGCACCACGTCGGCGATGACGGGCTCGACTGCCGCTACTGTCATACCTCCGTCGAGACTTCCGCCGTCGCGGGCATCCCACCGACGAAAACCTGCATGAATTGCCATTCCGTGTTGTACGCCGACGCCCCCTACCTCGAACCCATTCGCGAGAGCTACCGCACGAACCAATCAATCCAGTGGGTGAAGGTTCACCGCCTTCCCGATTTTGTTTATTTCAATCACAGCATTCACATCAACAAAGGCGTGGGCTGCTCCACGTGCCACGGCTCCATCAACCAGATGCCGCTGGTGTTTCAGGCTTCTCCTTTGCTGATGGAATGGTGCCTGGATTGCCACCGCAGTCCCGAGAAGGCTTTACGCGCCACGAAAGAAGACGTTTTCGACATGAGTTGGAAGGCGCCTGACAATCAGGCGGAACTCGGCAAGCAACTGGCTGCGGAACGCAAGATTCGCAGCACAGCCGAACTAACGAGCTGTTCGACCTGTCATCGCTAATGGACGGTATGCGCAAAAACGACCCTAACGACGACCACAGGCACCATCACGAAGCGCACGAGGCGGCCTTGCACGCAGAAGATCATAGGGATGAACCCGCTCTGGACTCGACGGTCGTCGAGCACAGCCTGGATCTCGCAGCGGTACGCGCGAAACTGAGAGAGAAGAGCGGCAAGCAGTATTGGCGCACCCTGGAAGAGCTGGCTGGCGATCCGCATTTTGAAGATCTGTTGCACCGCGAGTTTCCGCGGCAGGCGTCGGAGTGGGATGAAACGGTCGACCGTCGCAATTTCCTGAAGCTCGCCGCGGCCTCGCTTGCTTTCGCTGGGATTTCCGGTTGCCGCAAGCCAGAGCAGCTGATTGTTCCGTACGTGAAGCAGCCCGACGGAATGATTCTCGGCAAGCCGCAGTTTTACGCTACGGCCATGCCGTTCGGCGCGGACGCCGTCGGGGTGTTGGTCGAGAGTCACGAAGGGCGGCCCACGCACATTGCCGGGAATCCGGACCAGCCATCGAGCCTCGGCAGCACGGACGTGATTACGCAGGCCTCGGTACTGAACCTGTACGATCCCGACCGCGCCCAGACGGTCACCAATCTCGGCGAAATTCGCACCTGGTCGGACTTCCTGAGAGAAGCGGAGGCGCTTGTTGCGACGGCTAAGGCTCAGGGCGGAGCGAGCTTCCGTTTCTTGACCGGCACGGTCGCTTCACCAACGCTCGCTGCGCAAATCCAGAATGTCCTGAAACAGATACCCGGCTCCAAGTGGCACCAGTGGGAGCCTGCCGGGAGCGACGGGCCGCGCGAAGGCAGCAAGCTCGCTTTCGGCCGCTATGTCAACACCGTGTACCGTCCGGAAAAGGCCGACGTCATTCTTTCGCTGGATTCCGATTTTCTGGCCAGCGGCCCCGGGCATATTGCCTACATGAACGAGTTTTACCGCCGCCGCAAACTGAACGGGCCGACCGACACAATGAATCGGCTGTATGTTGTCGAGCCGACGCCTTCCGTCACTGGCTCCAGCGCGGATCATCGTTTGCCGCTGCGCCCGTCCGATGTCGGGCAGTTCGCTCGCGCTCTTGCTTCAAAACTGGGCTTGGGCGGCAGCGGAACGCTTTCGCCAGCCGCGGAAAAGTGGCTCGATGCCGCCGCAGGCGACTTGCAAAAGAATCGCGGAAAATCTCTCGTCGTTGCCGGAGAGTTCCAGCCTGCGGAAGTGCATGCCGTCGCGCACGCCATCAACGCGGCACTCGGGAACGTCGGCACGACGCTCTATTACACGGAGCCCGTCGAAGCGAATCCTGTCAATCAACTGGAATCGTTCTCTGAGCTTTGCGCCGATATCGACGCGGGCAAAGTTTCTACGCTGCTGATTTTTGGGTCAAACCCGGTGTACGACGCTCCGCATGATTTTGATTTCACCTCGAAGCTGCAAAAAGTCGCGACGTCTGTGCTGGTCAGCACTCATTTCGATGAGACCGCCGAATATTGCAAGTGGCACATCGCGGAATCGCATTACCTGGAAACCTGGGGCGATGCGCGTGCCTTTGATGGCACCGTCAGCGTGATTCAGCCGCTTATCGCGCCGCTCTATCGCACGCGGTCTGCCTTTGAGGTTCTGGCAGCCTTCACCGACAAGCCCGGTTTGACAGCCTATGATGCGGTTCGCGACCACCTCAAGACCTCCGCCCCTGCGGCTGATCCCGAGAAATTCTGGCGCAAAACGCTGAATGACGGTGTCCTCGCAAATTCCGCTTACGCGCCGATTTCTGTTACGCCGAAATTTAGTGCCGCAAGCTTGCCAGCCGCAACGGCGATTCCCGCAGGGCAGCTCGAATTTATTTTCCGCCCGGACGCAAATGTTCACGACGGACGCTACGCGAACAATGGCTGGCTGCAGGAGTTGGCGCGTCCGGTCACCAA
>Ga0210384_10001591_pt1 | contig 30447 bp, 31 predicted proteins | sample IncBWH2MmetaG_FD_160574 | JGI IMG/M metagenome (GOLD analysis project Ga0210384, IMG submission 160574) | Forest soil microbial communities from Barre Woods Harvard Forest LTER site, Petersham, Massachusetts, United States - Inc-BW-H-2-M | ecosystem: Environmental > Terrestrial > Soil >...
GTTGGCCCGGATGGCGCGATCGATTGCCTCCAGCGCGCGGTTCTTCTGCTCGGGCGAGGCCAGCGCCAGCACCCGCGCGGCTTTGCGGGCGCGCTCGGCAAGATCGGTCATCAGTTCAGGCAAATCGGCGTTGCCGTCGAACGCCTTCAAGGGCGCGCTCATGTTAGTTCCAGCATTGAATTAAGGCCATGTATTAGCATGGAAAATGATTGTCTGGCGAGGTAGGCGCCGGCATGGCTGAGCGGCGACAGGTCGGCCATTGGCCTAGCCCAGTCCCGCTCACCGAGCGGGCATGGCCTTCCTGTCCAGATCCCTGCCAGCGAAGAAGGACGTGGATGCCCGGCTCAAGCCCGGGCATGACAGCTTGCGGGCCATCGTCATGTCGGGTCCGAGTGCCGTGGACCACCCACCACCAGGTCGTCGCGGTGGATCATTTCGGCGCGGCCGCTGACGCCCAAAATCACCATCACATCCGGTGAGGAGCGGCCCTTGATCTTCTCGGCGTCCTCGGCGTCGTAGGCAACAAGTCCTCGGCCGATCTCGTCGGTATCGGGGCCGCGCACCACGACGGCATCACCACGCGCGAACTGCCCGTCCACCCGGATCACGCCGGCCGGCAACAGGCTCTTGCCCGCGCGCAGCGCGCTCACCGCGCCGGCATCGATGGTCAAGGTGCCCTTTGGCTCGAGCGACCCCGCAATCCAACGCTTGCGTGCAGTGACCGGGTTGGCCGGCGTCAGGAACCAGGTGCAGCGTTCGCCGTCGGCGATCGCTCGCAACGGATGCTCGATCTTGCCCGACGCGATCAGCATGTGGGTGCCGGCGGTGGTTGCGATCCTTGCCGCCTCGATCTTGGTGCGCATGCCGCCGCGCGACAGTTCGGATCCAGCCGCTCCCGCCATCGCCTCGATTTCCGACGTCACGGATTCCACGATTGGAATGAGCTTTGCGGTTGGATTGTCGGTGGGCGGCGCATCGTAAAGGCCATCGATATCCGAGAGCAGGATCAGAAGGTCGGCGCTCGCCATGGTGGCGACCCGGGCGGCAAGGCGATCGTTGTCGCCATAGCGGATTTCATTGGTGGCAACCGTGTCGTTCTCGTTGATGACGGGTACCGCGCGCCATTCCAGCAGTTTTGCGATGGTCGAGCGCGCGTTGAGATAGCGGCGGCGCTCCTCCGTATCCTGCAGTGTCACCAGGATCTGTCCCGTGCCGATGCCGTGCGTCCCGAGCATCTCCGACCAGATTCGCGCCAGCGCGATCTGTCCCACTGCTGCCGCGGCCTGGCTCTCTTCGAGCTTCAAGGGACCGCGCGGCAGTTTCAGCCGGCTGCGGCCAAGCGCAATCGAGCCCGATGAGACGACCAGGAGCTCGCGCCCGCCCTCGTGCAGCTTCGCGATATCGGCCGCCAACGCCGAAAGCCAGCGGGTGCGGACTTCGCCGGCAGTGGAGTCGACCAGCAGCGACGAGCCGACCTTGACGACGATACGGCGGAAATTTTTCAAGCTCGGGCGGGCCATGGACGGGACTTTGCTGCGGAGTTTCGCGGGGTGCGGAGCTGTCATACTAGCGCATGATCCGGAAAAGTGTGCAGCGGTTTTCCGAAAAGATCATGCGCAAGCAAAAAAACAAAGCGCGATGGCGGTTCGACCTAAGTCATCGCGCTTTGGCAATTCGCGGCAGCTGGAATAACCGACGTTCGTAAAAGTGCGTGCGGCAAAGTCATACAAACGCCGAAACCGCTAGACTACGTCGCCCTCACCCACGGCGCGGCCTTGGCGGCTTCCTTGGCCTTGCCCGAGACCGGGGACTCGCCGATCACCTCGGCCAGCGATCGCAACGCCTCCTTCACGCCTTCGCCGGTCACCCCCGAGATCAGGAGCGGTGTCCTCCTGGCGGCGCGTTTGAGCCGATCCTTCTGTTTCTTCAAGTCGCCAGGTGTGACCGCGTCGGTCTTGTTCAGCGCGACGATCTCGATCTTGTCGGCGAGATGCCCCTCATAGGCCCCGAGCTCCCCGCGCACCGTCTTGTAGGCCTTGCCCGCGTGCTCGCATGTGGCGTCCACCAGATGCAACAGCACGCGGCAGCGCTCGACATGGCCGAGAAAGCGATCGCCGAGGCCCGCGCCCTCATGGGCGCCCTCGATCAGGCCGGGAATATCGGCGAGCACGAATTCGCGCCCCTGCGCATTCACCACCCCGAGTTGCGGATGCAGCGTGGTGAAGGGATAGTCGGCGATCTTCGGCTTGGCAGCGCTGACCTTGGACAGGAATGTCGACTTGCCGGCGTTGGGAAGACCGACGAGCCCGGCGTCCGCAATCAGTTTCAGCCGCAGCCAGATCCAGCGTTCCTCGCCGCTCTCGCCAGGATTGGCATTGCGGGGTGCGCGATTGGTGGAGGTTTTGAAGTGCGCGTTGCCGAAGCCGCCATTGCCGCCCTCGGCAAGCACGAATTTTTCGCCGAGCCTGGTGAAGTCGTGGATCAGCGTCGTCTTGTCCTCGTCGAAGATTTGCGTGCCGACCGGCACCTTGAGCACGATCGGCTTGCCGTTGGCGCCATGGCGATCCTTGCCCATGCCGTTGGTGCCCTTCTCGGCCTTGAAATGCTGCTGATAGCGATAGTCGATCAGCGTGTTCAGCCCGTCCACGGCTTCGACGACGACATCGCCGCCGCGTCCGCCATTGCCGCCGCTCGGCCCGCCGAACTCGACATACTTCTCGCGGCGGAACGCCACGCAGCCATTGCCGCCGTCGCCGGAGCGAATATAGACTTTTGCCTCGTCGAGGAATTTCATGATGCATAGGTAGGGCAGGCTGTACGAGGCGGCAACCTCAAAGCTTGGTAAATGTCGGCAAAGTCCGTATTTTCCGGCTTTCTTTTTTGATCCGCGATATTCCCTTCGATCGTGTGATCGAATCGGGCCTCTGAGCCTAGACTGGTCGCCTGCGAATGAGAAATTTCTGCAATCCCTCCAGCACCAGCTCGCGACGCTGATTGAACACCGTGCTGCGCAAGCCGATCACGCCGGTGGTACGTCCAGCCGTCAGCTCCGTCACTTCGAGCGCGGGATAGATCGTGTCCTCCGCAAACACCGGCTTCAGGAATCGGCACGATTGTTCGAGAAAGCCGATCAGCGATTCCTCCACCATGAAGGGAAACGTCCCTGCGCCAGGCGCCGTGTGAATCAAGGTCAAAAAACCGTGGGCGAGCAGGTTCGGCATTCCGCGCGCGCGGCAATATTCGATGTCGTAGTGAATGGGATGGGTGTCGCCGCATGCGGTCTGAAAGGCCGCGAAGATGGCCGGCGTCAAGGTGCGGCTGGGAATTACAAATCGCTCGCCGAGCGTGAAATCCTCGAACCAGCGCTGCTGCGGCACCATGCGATGTGTGGCGGGATCGAAATCTGCCATGCTCATTTTCCTGCGAGATTGGCTGGTGATCTACCGGTACCGCAGAGGTGGTCTGGCGGCAATCAGGCTTGTCCGGCGCGACAACCTCTTTAAAAACACTCTCGCGATGACCCTGCTTGAGAAAATCTCGACCCGCAACGACGAACGCTCCGCACGCCTTGCCGGCATCGGATTGATGCTCACGGGCGTAATTTTCTTCTCGCTCGGCGATGCGCTCGGCAAATTCATGGTCAAGACTTATTCGGTGGGGGAGCTATTGCTGCTGCGCGCGGTGGTATCGTTGATTCTGGTTGTCCCGCTGATCTGGCGCAGCCGCGGCGCTTTTTTTCAGATGTCCCGACCCGCAATGCAGCTGCTGCGCGTCGCGCTCTCGATACTGGAGATAGCCGCATTCTTTGCGGCCTCGGTCTACCTGCCGCTTGCCGATATCATTACATTTTATCTGGCGGCGCCGATCTTCGTCACGGCGTTATCGTCGATTCTGCTCGGCGAACATGTCGATGTCAGGCGTTGGGCTGCTGTCGGCATCGGGTTCTGCGGGATCCTGATCGCGCTGCGACCATCGGCCGGGGTATTTGACTGGCCGGCCGCCATCGCCCTTGGCGGCAGTATCGGGTTCGCGTTGCTGATGGTGGTTACGCGCTCGTTGCGCGGCACGCCTGATATCGTGCTGGCGTCAATGCAGTTCCTGGGCACGATCGCGTTCGGGGCCATAGCGGCGCCGGTCGGATGGCTGACACCGAGCGCGCGCGATTTCGGCTTGTTCCTGCTGGCCGGCGGCCTCGCCGTTCTTGCATCGCTCTGCGTCAACCGCTCGTTGAAACTCGCGCCGGCGAGTGTGGTCGTGCCCTATCAGTATTCCATGATCATCTGGGCGGCGATGTTCGGCTACCTCGTGTTCGGCGATGTCCCGCCGGCGACCACCGCGTTCGGCGCTGCCATTATCATCGGCGCCGGACTTTACATCTTCCTGCGCGAGCGAAATCTTGGCCACGATGAAACCGCTGTCAATCCGCCGGCCTAGGGTGACGGCAACAAACACGACCGTCGCCCCGGCCAAGCGTGAGCGCGAGCCGGGGCCCATAACCTTCGCGGAGACGACCACCTGTTGTTACCGCTCTCGCCTGGTCGAATTGCCCCAGCTCCTGATCGACGTCCAGACGCCGCGCGTCAGGCGGAAGCAATCAACCGGAGTTGACGAGCCCAACGCCTCGAAGCGATGCAGCTCCACGCCGCTCCACTGGAAGCCGCATTTCTCCAGCACGTTGCGCGAGGCCGGGTTGGCAACACGCGCGCCCGATTTCATCACTTCGATGTCGAATTCCTCGAAGGTGAAATCGATCACGGCCCGCGCGGCCTCGGTGGCAAAGCCTTGCCCCCAATGTTCCACGCCGAGCCAGTAGCCGAGCTCCGGTCGCTCCGGTTGATGCCGGTCGATGCCGGCCATTCCGATCGGCGTGTAATCACTTTCGATCAAAAATGCGGTTTCGCGATGCTGATTTGCGATACCGCGCACGAAATCGACGGCGTGGTCCTGCAGATAGGGATGCGGCAGGCGCCTGGTATTTTCCGCAATACGACGATCATTGGCGAGATGCGTGATTGCTTTTACGTCCGCGAGCGTCGGCCTGCGCAACCGCAGCCGTTCGGTCTCGAGGACGCAGCGACTCGCCTCGTGCAATATGGGAGTTGGAATATCCTGCAGCATGTCGGGCTCCTTAAGCGGTAACTCTCGGATCATGGCGCGTGACAAAGTGGAGACACGCGCAACGAAAAAGGGAGGCCGGTTTCCCGCCTCCCTTTGGAGCCTTTGAGAGCCCCGCCGGTTCAACAGGATCCGGCGGACTCAACAATATTTGTCCACCGTCTACTCGGCCGCAGCTACCGTCACCGGAATCACCGATACGAAGGTGCGGCCCTTGGCTTTCGCACGAAACTCGACATGGCCTTCTACCTTGGCAAACAAAGTATGGTCCGTGCCCATGCCGACATTAAGGCCGGGATGCCAGGTGGTGCCGCGTTGACGCGCAATGATGTTGCCGGGAATCACATGCTCGCCGCCATACACCTTGATGCCAAGGCGCTTGCCCGCTGAATCACGGCCGTTACGCGATGAACCGCCTGCTTTTTTGTGAGCCATGGCCCGTCTCCAAATTCCAACTATTCTCTACATCGATTCCTTGACGGAATCATTTCACTTTATGTCGCACTTCACAAAAAGCGTCTTCACTTTTTGCTGCTTTTGCCTTTCGTTGCGGATTTCTTGGCCGCTGCTTTCTTCGTTTCGCTCTTGGCGCGCGGTTTTGCCGCGGCTTTCTTGGCGACTGTCTTCTTGGCGGTCGCCTTTTTCTTCGCGGGCCTCGGCGCCTCGGACTCGCCGCTTGCTGGCGCGGCCTCGACCACCTTCTCGCGCCTGGCGCGCGGTCCGATGGTCGGCTTGTTGTCGTTGGTCAGGATCTCGGTGATGCGCAACACCGTGATCTCGTCGCGATAACCGCGCTTGCGGCGCGAATTCTTGCGGCGGCGCTTCTTGAACGCGATGACCTTCGGCCCACGCTTGTGCTGCAACACCTCGGCTGCCACCGACGCGCCGGGAACCGTCGGTGTACCAAGCACCGGAGATTCTCCGCCGACCAGCAGAACTTCGCCCAACTGCACGATCGTACCGACATCGCCGGCGATCTTGCCAATCTCGAGCACATCATCCGGAACGACGCGGAATTGCCGGCCGCCGGTTCTGATGACTGCGAACATCGTTTTATTCCTTCGTGTTCGATCCCGGCCTCGGAAATCTCCGGGCCGGCTTTTTCTACAGTCGTTATGGGTTCAATTTCCGCGCGATTAGGGCCAAAAACCCCGCGCAAAAATAAACAGGCGCGAGAAACCTCCCGCGCCGGGTTGGCGGACTTATAGCCGCTGACGGGCCTGAGTCAAGGAAAAGCGGGCCAAAATGGCACAAATTCCGGCCAATTTGCTGCCTTTGGCGCCCTTTGAGGGGCCCGCGCCGGCCCTCCCGTGAAACCAACAGCCTGGCCAATTTGTTATCTCGTTTTCCGATAATGGGCAGGGACGGTATGGCCGAGGATATATGGTTGAATACCGCCGGTCTCGGCAGGCACGGGGCATCCCGGCTGCCGTCGGTGGATGTGGACAGTTTCAACGTCGAATTGAAGGACGACGACGGTTTTATCGGCGACCGCGCCAGCAAGGGCGCGTTCCGCAAGATCCTCGACGGCCTGCGCAAGCCGCTCAAGAAGAATGGCGATGACCCGCTCGGCAACAAATCCGCCGAGATCATCAGCAAGAGCACGCTCGACGAGGCGCTCTCAGGCGAGGACATTATGGCTGCCGCGCTGGTGCATGGCGCGATCGAGGAATTCGCGGCCGAATTGGCCTATGTGACGTCACGCTTCCTGAAGACCAAAGCCTGGGCCGATACGGAACGCATCGTGGTTGGCGGCGGCCTTCGGCAGAGCCGGGTCGGGGAACTGGCGATCGCCCGCACGGATAGTCTGCTCAAGGCCGACGGCTTTCGGGTCGATCTGGTGCCGATCCGCTTTGACCCCGATGAGGCCGGGCTGATCGGTTGTTTGCACCTCGCACCATCGTGGATTTTTGAAGGCCATGACGGCATTCTCGCGATCGATATCGGTGGCACCAATATCCGCTGCGGCCTGGTGGACACGCGCTGGAAGAAGGCGCCGGACCTGTCGAAAGCCTCGGTGCGAGGCTCCGAACTGTGGCGACATGCCGACGACGAGCCGACCCGCGAAGGCGCCGTCAAGCGCATGGTCAAGATGCTGAAGGGGCTGATCGGGGAGGCGGAAGGCGAGGGGCTGAAACTCGCTCCTTTCATCGGGATCGCCTGTCCCGGCGTGATCAACGAGGACGGCTCGATCGCCAAAGGCGCGCAAAACCTGCCGGGCAATTGGGAAAGCAGCAAATTCAACCTCCCGGCAAGCCTTGTGGAGGCGATTCCAGATATCGGCGGTCACGATACCGCCGTGCTGATGCACAATGATGGTGTGGCACAGGGACTTTCCGAAGTGCCGTTCATGCAGGACGTGGAGCACTGGGGCGTTCTGACCATCGGCACCGGATTGGGGAATGCTCGCTTTTCCAACCGCCGCAAGGACAAGGAGAAGGATGAAAAGAAGGACAAGGACGAGAGAAAAGAGAAAAAGAGCAAGGACTGAACCGGTCCTTTCGTTAGTGCGGGAAGGGGCTTTGCGGCTCGGGTAACCTTGACCGGTTAGGTTAAAAGCGGGATCGCGTTGCCGCGCGGACGCAGACGGCTACGGTCAAGCCGTCGCCCAAGCTGGCCAGTGAAGCCGCACTTCCGGCCCGCAATTTCAATTGAGGCGACACGGGACCGCCGGTTTTTTCCGCGTCTGGCGGTCCCACCCATTTTCGGCCTTGATGCAACCCACCGCGCGGTCGGGATCGGCGCATTCAGCGCCTTGTCTCACCCGCCGTCCTCGCCTAGAACTCGCCCCGACCAGAGCGCATTCGGTAGAAGTGGGCCCCGGTTGCGGTGGAATGCGCTCCAATTCATGGATGAGCGCGTTTTCTTCACGCGAACCGGATTCCACTTCGCCGAAAACGCGCTAGGACGGGCGTGTTTCGCTCCGTCATGGCGGTCCGGAGAGGTGGCAGAGTGGTTGAATGCACCGCACTCGAAATGCGGCATAGGTGCAAGCCTATCGGGGGTTCGAATCCCTCCCTCTCCGCCAATGCTATCATCCGCGATCGTCCGTCACTGGCTCCATAAAATCGCAGGTGTATTGGAAAAGCCTTGTTAACCAAGGCTTATTCTGAAACGAATTGTTCGCGCACTTTCGCGACTGATCGTTGACGGTCGCCTTCTATCGGCTATTTTGGTGGGGACTGGGGTGGGGGTCAGAGGCAAGAATGGCTCCTCGCAAAGGCAATCGGTTGACTGCACGAATGGTGGAGCAGGCCAAGATGCCTGGCTACTACGGCGACGGCGATGGCCTAATCCTGCGCATCGTCGAGAGTGGCAGCAAGGTCTGGCTCTACCGCTACAAGACACACGGCAAAATCCGTGAAATGGGTCTCGGACCGATCCGGGACGTGTCGCTGGCAGAGGCCCGCGAAGCCGCGCGCGAGGCCCGCCGGCTCCGGCGAGTTGGCGTTGACCCAATCGATGCTAAGCGCAAACGGCAGGCTGCCGCCAAGCTCGACAAGGCCAAAGCGATTTCATTCTCTGAATGCGCCGCCGCCTATATTGAGAACCACCGCGCTGGCTGGGGCAATGCAAAGCACGCTGCCCAATGGGAGGCAACGTTGCGGACATACGCCTACCCCGTATTCGGAAGCCTCCCCGTTGCGGCGATTGATACTGCGCTCGTCGTTAAGGTGCTCGATCCGATCTGGAGCAAGAAGCCGGAGACGGCGAGTCGTGTGCGGGGGCGCATCGAGGCTGTGTTGGATTTCGCAACCGTGCGTGGGTACCGGGTTGGAGAAAACCCGGCGCGCTGGAAGGGCCATCTGAAGGAAGCTCTTCCAGCCCTCAATAGATTGCGAAAGGTTGAGCACCATGCCGCACTTCCCTATGCCGACATTAATGCGTTTGTGGCTGATCTCCGAACCCGCGAGGGCGGTGCAGCGGCGGCTCTAGAATTTGCAATCCTGACGGCGGCCCGCACCGGCGAGGTCATCGGCGCGCGCTGGTCCGAAATTGATTTAACTGCGCGCGTCTGGACTATCCCAGCCACTCGCATGAAGACGGGGGTCGACCACCGTGTCCCATTGAGCGAGCAGGCGCTGGCAGTGCTCAGGCGCGCAGCAGCGACGAAAGTCAATGATGTAGTATTTTATGGTCAGAAGCGCGGTCGGGCTCTTTCCAACATGGCGCTGCTGATGATGCTTCGTCGCATGGGCCGTGGTGATATCACCGTGCACGGTTTCCGATCTACATTCCGCGATTGGGCCGCGGAGCGCACGACGGTCGTGGGCGAGGTGGCGGAGGCGTCGCTGGCGCACGCTGTCGCAAATAAGGTCGAAGCCGCATATCGACGGAGCGATCTGTTCGAAAAGCGGCGCGTGCTAATGCAACAGTGGGGCGCATTCTGCGATCAACAGATAGCCAACGGCGGCGCCAGTAGTGCCCTGTGGGCGGGCGAGTAGTGACCGAAAGTTACGGAGCGCCCCCTTGCGCCACAAGTGCATCCATGAACGGTACCTCCTACTCAATCAGAAAAGCGATCATCGAGGAGCGCTTGTATGCGAAAAAACTCAACTAACGCGTTTGAGCAGCCGCGGCTGCCTTGGGAAAAAGCATTGAGGATCTCAGACCTCGCTCGCGTTCCACCTTCAGAGCGCGAGTTCTTTGGGGATTGCGTCTGCGGCATCGTAAGGGAATTTTGGCAGCTTGACAGGCTACCGGCAAAGCCGGGTCCAGCACTAATAAAAGCTGCGAAAGCGATCCAGATGCTGCATGAAGCTCAATTTGAATTCGGCGAAGCAGATAGGGCTTTGCTTTCGAGAATTCTTGAAACGAAACCTGTGGAATTCGATGAACAGTTCGAACGCCTTCCACAAACAACAGCGCGACTATACTCTATCTTCAATTCGACGATGGGCACCTCGAAGCGTCCCGACAGAGGCGGGCCGCCGCGTACCCCGGGCCGAAAAAAGGGCTCAGTATCGGTCCATAACAGAGCACTCCAAAAGCTCGTTCGTGACCTGTCGTTGGCGGCACTCGCTGCCGGGGGCAACTTCACCATCAATAAAAATTTCAAGACGGGCTCGCTGATTGAGGCCCTTGATGCGCTTCGCGATTATCTTCCTGCGGGCGTGGTGCCGAATGAATTGCCCGGGACAATTCAGAAATTTGCAACTGATTTTAACCAAAGCCGTTAGCGGCGGTACTGGACCGGAAATTCAAGAAATTCAACAATAACTGGTCGTAGACCAGCTTCTCCGTCGTCGCCATGTTGGCGACGCGCTCGCCCACACACGCGAGCGACATTGCCGGGGTGATCCCGGTCGGTGACGGAGATTGGCGATGTCCCATTCCACACTTGCCTACAGTGTTTCCGAAGCATGCTCGATTGCGTGCTCCGGGCGCACGTCGATCTATGAAGCCATCCGGTCCGGCGCCTTGCGCGCTGTGAAACGCGGACGGCGCACCTTGATACTCGCCGACGATTTGCATCGATGGATGCAATCGTTCCCGGCGATCAAGGCCAAATCTGAACGCCGTGAAGGAGGCAGCAATGACTGACAGTACCAATCCAGCACCTAATCCGTTCGACCCAGCCGCGCTCCGGTTGAGTCAATCCTTTACCGACACGGTGGGCGTAAAAAAGCTCCTGACCACCGTCCCGGTCCGCAAGCCCAATCGTCAGGAGTGGGTGAGGGTCCGTTCGGAGAACAGCTTTCGGCTTACGCCGGCGGCGATCATTGAGGTGAGCGAAGATCGAGAAGTTTACCTCGTCAGACCGGACGTCTTAGCTGCTGTTCCGGGGGAGTTTGCGACCGTAACGCTGTTCACCACAATGAGCCGCCAGGGGACACTCTTTCTCTGGCCAGTGAAGCTGCCCAATAACGAGGGGAGGCACAATGAATGGCATAGGTCCGCGGCTGAAGGCGCAGAACGCGCAATGAAGAGGTGGGTACGGGTGACCTCGAGCATGTCGCTCCGCGCCTACGAAATTTCCGAAGCCAGCGGAGAGCTTCCCGAACCGAGCTGGCCGGAGTTCTCGTTTCAAGAAATTCTTAAAATCGCATTCCGCGATCGCCTCGTAGACCGTCCGGACCATCCGCTTGTGCAGCGGCTTCAGGGGATCGTTTAGCCGTGACGGAACTTGAAACTTGCCGCCGCTCGACTGAGTCAGTCGGCGGCGGCAACGCCTATCAGAACCCGCCAGCGCTTTATTGCGAGGGTCACACGTTAGGTGAACCGCCATCTTCAGAACTCCACGCAAATCTTACCTTGTCGGCCGCGACGGGAGGCCGAACGGGACAACCGGTAGCAGCCGCGCATCTTGATCATCTTCCCTTTGCAGAGGTCTGGTTGGTCGACTTTGAGTTCGGTAGCGAGCCTGGAGGAAACCCGGAGCCGGTATGCTTGGTAGCCTGGGAGCTGAAAAGTGGACGCAAGATCCGACTCTGGCGGGACCAGTTCGGCGCCTCTCCTCCCTACCCGACCGACCCTAATGTGCTGTTCGTCGCCTATTACGCCAGCGCAGAAATAGGTTGTCATCTGGCCCTCGGCTGGCCGGTGCCGCAGCGGGTGTTGGACTTGTTCATCGAGTTCCGCAATCACACCAATGGCATTCCCACGGTCAGCGGCGCCGGCTTGCTCGGGGCGCTCGCCCACCACGGTTTGGACGGCATCGGCACCGTTGAGAAAGACGAAATGCGCGAACTGGTCTTGCGCGTTGGGCCTTGGTCGCTCGCCGAGCGGGCGGCAATCCTCGATTATTGCGAGAGCGACGTAGCAGCGCTGGCGCGGCTGTTGCCGGTCATGCTGCCTAAAATCGATCTGCCTCGTGCGTTGTTGCGGGGGCGCTACATGGCCGCCGCGGCGCAGATGGAGCGGAACGGTGTGCCGATCGACACGGCAACGCTCGGTCAGCTCAAAAAACACTGGTTAGATATTCAGGATCAACTCATCGCCGATATCGACATCAACTATGGTGTGTACGAGGGACGGACCTTCAAGGCCGACCGCTTTGCCGCTTGGTTGGCGCAGAATAATATTCCGTGGTCTAGCCTAGAGAGCGGCCGCCTCGATCTGAGCGACGACACCTTCCGGGAGATGGCTCGGGCCTATCCTGCAGTCGCCCCGCTGCGTGAATTACGCGCTACCCTTTCCGGGATGCGCCTGTCCGATCTGGCGGTGGGGGCGGACAGCCGCAATAGGACGATGCTGTCGGCATTCCGCGCACGCACGGGCCGCAACCAGCCAAGCAACACGAAGTTCATCTTTGGTCCCAGCGTCTGGCTTCGCGGACTGATCCAACCGCCGCCTGGCTGCGGCATCGCCTACATCGATTGGGCACAACAAGAGTTCGGCATCGCGGCAGCCCTGTCCGGCGATCCTCTGATGATGGAGGCGTACCGCTCCGGCGATCCCTATCTCGCGTTCGCCAAGCAGGCGGGCGCGGCACCCCCGGAGGCAACCAAAGGAACACACAAAGCGATCCGGGACCAATTCAAGTCGACCGTGCTGGCTGTCCAATACGGCATGGGGGCGGATGCGTTAGCGCAACGCCTCGGGCAGCCACCTATCCGAGCCCGGGAGCTCCTGGGGCTGCACCGGGAAACCTATCGCGTGTTCTGGGCCTGGTCGGAACGGGCTGTGGGCTACGCGATGCTGACCGGCAGTCTATACACGGTGTTTGGCTGGCGAGTGCAGGTACCTCCTGAGGCGAACGCTCGTTCTCTCGGCAATTTCCCGATGCAGGCCAACGGCGCCGAAATGCTCCGACTAGCCTGCTGCCTTGCGACTGAGCAAGGTATAGAGGTCTGCGCCCCGGTCCATGACGCCGTGCTGGTCTGCGCGCCGCTCGACCGTCTGGATGCTGATGTTGTGCGGATGCAGGACGCCATGCGGGAGGCATCTCGTGTGGTGCTCTACGGCTTCGAACTGGGCACGGACGCCGACATCATCAGATACCCCGACCGCTATGCCGACCCTCGCGGCGCCGTCATGTGGGACCGCGTGATGAAGCTGATCAACGAACAGCAGTAGGGGAAGCCACTCACCCCTAATGAATGCCGCACCAAGATGCGGATGTTGCCGTACCGAAATGCGTATACGTCAGGTATCCTCTATGTCTCCTTATAATAGTACTTGGGACCCAAGTAGCCTTCGTCTCGATCAAGACGGGGTGAAAAGGTCGCACGGTGCCGTCCGTCGAGGGCGACCAGCCTCACCCATTCGGGGGAAGTTCATCGCGGGCCCCGTCGACGTTTCATGGGTGGTTCAGGCCAAGCGTCTCGGCGCGACACCCCTATTGGTCGGGTTGGCCATCTGGCACCTCAAGGGGCTTCGGCAGACTGATAGTTTCACGGTTTCCAACTTGATGCTGCAGGAATGGGGCGTACGGCCTGACGCCAAGAGCCGCGCCCTGCGCGCCCTCGAGAGAGCAGGACTGATAAGGGTTGAGAGGCGCGGCAAGCGCAGTCCGCACGTGGCCCTCATCGTGAGAGCCCCAGTTCGAGCACCTGACGCTGCTGGGTCGCCGCCGTAGTTCACGACTATGCGCTGACAAACGTCAGCGTTCGTCGCGATCCGCTGCAGTTCCGGTTGCAGCATGTCAGTCCACGACCGCGGTACTCACTGACTACGCTGCCACCGTCCGACCACTCCAAACCATCAACGTGCTACCCTCCTACCCTGCTGGCTTCGTCTACAAGAAGAGGTCCCGTGGGCTTCGCCACCGCTTAAGTAAATCCCAATAGCTCTATGGTAACCAAAACCTGTAGCGGATCGGTCCCGCGAAAGGGACCGAGGATCGCTGACCGGGAGAGCATCGATGTCGCTTCTTGGAAAATTGGCAGAGGCCCGCGCCGAGTTGGATGCGCGTTACGAAGACCCTTGGCATAGCAGGGTAGAAGTCGCCGTGCGCGATAAGGATGCCATTTCAACAGCAGCAATTCTCGATCTAGTTCACGCGCCAGCGACCACGGGTACAGCGCGCCGCCTCGCCGCAATCATGCGCCGCCTGAATTTTATTCCAATCAAATCGCGGCGTCTCATGCCCGGCGGCCGAGCCGGAAACACCGTTACACGTGGCTGGGCTCGCCCCGTCCGCACCATGAGATCGTCCCCAACGATTAGCAACGCAAACTCTAGCCAACAGGGGATAATCCCATGACCACCTTCTTGCTTCGCGAAAGATTTGACTACTACGTTATCGTCAACGTTGACGCCGACTTCATCGTTGCCCGCATTTACCCGCTTGGCGGCCAACAGGGTCCATATAGAGTGAGCTCCGGCGTCGGGCCCCCGTATAGCGACATCGCTATCGTCAAATCCCTCGACGATGCGATCCCAACCTTCATCGACTACTACAAGAACAATCCAGTGCCGTGGGAGCGGGAGAACCACGCTTTGTACTGGAGGCACACCATGTACGTGTCTCTTCGGGTCGAACAAGATCGACAGGGTCACTGGCTTGCCTATCGCGACGATTATCCGATGCTTCAAGATACTCTCCCGGCGTATTTTGCTACGTGCGCCGATGCACAACGAGCCGCCGACGCGCACGAGCTCGACTTATTTCCGAACGCCAAGGTAATTGACGACGGCTACTCGTGGCTTCCCGATCCTGAGATCGAAGAACGCTCGACGCACCGTGTTGAGGAGCGTGCTAACTGGGAACGGAGTGCGTCCAGTTTGTTGTTTTGATTTGGCAGTCAAGGCGAGCACCGCTAGGTGGGCGACTACCTCGTCTTGAAGGGAGCGCGTGACCAACGTTCTCGAGGTCTGTTCTATCCCGATGAACGGACATCATCCGGCTGCTGTGGCATGTCAGTTTTGTGCCAAGAGGTGACATCCCACGTCGGCAAACATCGGATTATTCGATCACCTCATCAGCCGCCACGAGCAGGGTCTGCGGCACCGTGAGACCGAGTGCCTTTGCCGTCATGAGGTTGATGGTCAAATCGAATTTGGTGGGTTGCAGCACGGGCAGATCGGCGGGCTTGGCACCCTTGAGAATCTTGCCCACGTAAGCTCCTGCCTGGCGATAAACCTCTGTGAGATTGGTTCCATAGCTCATCAGGCCGCCGGCCGTTGCGAACTCGCGAAGGTCATAGCTCGTTGGCATGCCGTTCCGCGCGGCGAGCGCCGCCACCTGAGTGCTGCGGCTCGTAAGAAAGGGATCGCTCATCACGAAAATTCCACCAATCTGCTTTTCTTCGAGCCTCGCGAAGGCCGCGTTGATCTCCTCGTCGGTGCGGGCATCGACAACGTCAAGTTGCAGGCCAAATGTATCGGCGGCTTCCCGCAAAGTGCGTTCGCTGAGTGCAGCAACAGGATTGCTGCGGTTTACAATGACACGAATGGTCTGGGCTTTCGGCACAAGCTCGTGAAATAGTTCAAGCCGCTTCGCTTCGACACGATAGAACATGAGGTTTACTCCGGTAAGATTTCCGGACGGTCGATTGAGGCTCGTAACAAACCCGCTCTCGACCGGATCGGTCCCGGTGGTGAAGACAATTGGAATTGTATCGGTGGCGGCTTTGGCAGCATTTACCCCCACGTTGCTGGCGCCCGCAAAGATAACGGAAACGTTTCGGCGCACCAGATCGTCAGCCATGCTCGCCAACCGCTCATAGTGGCCTTCCGCCCAGCGAAACTCTATGGCGACATTGACACCCTCGGTGAACCCGTTTTCGGCGAGGCCCTTTCGGAAGCCCCCAACGGCGCTGGCATACGCGCCGCTCGGCGATACGCCACTGAGAAATCCAATAACCGGCTGTGCCAATTGCTGAGCACGCGCGGTTAATGGCCAAGCCGCCGCCCCACCGATGAGCGCGATGAACTTACGTCGCTGCATCTCTGACCCCGCACCCGAAGAGCCTAAAAAATCGTAAGCGATCTTTATCACAGGTCCAAGCCGTCGGATTTCTGCCTTGGGTCAAACTGAGACAAACCGGCGTGTACACGTCACGTCCGGGTTCACCCAAATACCCGACATCAATCTAGCAAGGTGCCGGGGGTATCTCATGATGGCGCGGGATGAAGCGGTGCCACCTTCGCTGCGTCACCATCAACCCGCAAAGGCATATCAAAGGCAGCGAGCTTGCTTCCGCTTTCGGGGTATAACCGAGCCGCCCGCGCTAGCTTACCCTTGGGGACTTGGTTGTTTCGGGCGGGCGCAAAAATGACGGCAGTTCTTGGTCGTGGTCCAGCCCGCTAAGTGGCTCAATCTCGGGCTCTGAAATAAGTGGTTCAATATCAGGCTGTGGAATGTTGTAGGACTTGCGTTCCAAACGAGCCCATTTCAGTGCCTGAGAATAGTTCCGACAGCAAAGAACCATTTCCCGGCCCCGAACCAAAACTACGACGTCGCAAATCTTGGACCCTTTATGGCGTCGGATGACAACCTGCGGGCGAGCGAACTCCATCATTTGCCGACGCCTGCGCTACGACCGTACAATCAGGTTGGGCGTTCGACGTCAGGCGGCAGAGGACCTACATCGGACGGCGGCGGCGTCAATGCGGAAAGTAAAAACCGCGATCTGCAACATCGGTCACAGTGTCTGTAAGGTTTGTGTCAGGGCTCGCCCGTACTCTAGCCCCCAATGACCGGGGAGCATCGGCTATGCAGACGCGATGTCCGAAATGCTCGACGATTGTGAAAGCAAATGGCACCGACTGGGCAATCATCAATGGTGCCTGTCCAGAATTGTCGGGGACTGAGTGGGAAAACAAACCGGAGTTTTGTCCTACGCTTTCGCACGTCGTTCAGCCTGAAATCGTATTGCCCGGCATTGCCAGCCGTGTCGCAGTTCAGGAAGAAATCGAGCGAGTTAGGGTCGTAAAAGTGCGGTCATTATCGCAAGTCGAGTAGATATCGGTGCTGTTCGTGGCTGAATTTGAGGGCCGCGCACGAATGGATATTCAGATCAACCTTTGGTCACTACCGGTGCCGCGACCGGGTATTTGCCAATCGGGCTCTTACCGACGGGATATTTGCCCAAGGGATATTTGCCTACCGGCGCGGCGACCGGCTGAGGCTGAGGCCGTGGGAGGTCGGCAGCGACCGCTGTGCCCACGAAGGCCAGAGAAGCGACACCGAGGATCACGAATTTCAACATCGAAAGCTCCCAATATGCGTCGGGTAGGTTGGAAATCACCTGAGGAGATAAAAATAACCTGACGCCCGCCACGACGGCAATGAATGGACCGGAGGGTTGGCAGTCCCGACAGCAGTTTTCTGTGGGATGTTGCGAAAATGGTACGAATTTTGGGTGACAGCAATCGCGCTAACGCCTGTCAGGAGGTACGAAAACCCTTTTTGAAGCGCCTTGCCCGACAAAGCGCAATGTGGATGAGCTAGGCGCGGCTTGAAGTGGTTCGGGCCTGGTCGAGATCGCTGAAGACTGGCTTAGGTTAGCCATCGAATCCGAGGCACATTGATCGCTAGTGGGATGGTTGCGTCTCGTCTTGAACTGGCCCGATTACGACGTCTTTGGGAAAGAGCTTGGAGCCAACATTACCACCAAGAATAACGACGTACGAGTTTCCCTTCGGTCCAATGATGTATCGGACATTGTCTGTTACGCGTTTGGCGGTCATTGTCATTGAACAGTAGACTAGACGTTCGTCTACATAGACCCCATCCATGTGTATATCCGCCTGCATGCCCTTGGCGATCAGAACATCTGTTTTCAATATCTTGTCTGCCGTTGACTTGATTGCTGCCACAACTGTCCTGTCTTGGCAGATTTTGACTGAGAAGACGTTGGGATCATCTTGCGAAGGAAGTAGGGCTTCGGATTGAGCCGGGGTGCAGCTGCAAAGCAGGGCAAAGATCAGCGACGCGCGTCGGCAGATTGCTCTGCTTGATGCGGTCGCCGTTGCAGCCGGCCGCAACATTGCGAGGGCTATGACGGCTAATAGGCGCATTCGCTGAGCTCCCGCATTCCTGCCACCGCGTTCTAGCATGGCCGGGAAGACCAGCATATCGGGCAGGAAAACCCGCTCCGTCCACAACGAGAGCATAGCTCGCCGGCGGTTATTGAACTCAAGCTCGCTCGAGGCCGGTGGTCACGGCCGAGCGGGCAAATCAATAACGACCGCCATCGCGCCTTTGTTGCGTGAGCCATTCCGACAAGGTTTTTGGTGTTGATCCTGAAGTCCTGCGATTTAATTGGCTTCGTGATACCTTGAAATTGTTCCGGATACCCTTCTCCGAAGGTTCTCGCAGAAGCTCTGCTGATTGCGTCTGCGTGACTGGCTCTGAAGCAGCGGCTAATCTCGCCGCAGCCTCCTTTTCGAGACGCAGTGTTTTCAATCGCGCCATCTTGTCGCGCTCTGCTTCAGCGCTATCGGACAAAAGCGTCTTTTGGTGAACGATCTCAGCCGAGACCAAGACCCCGATGATAGTTTTTTCGCCAAGAGCCTTGCAGGCTTCGAACCGATGCAGTCCCTCGATCAGAACGAACCGGCCTTCGTCGGGCCGAACGAGAATGGGCGCTTGTTGTCCGATTTCTAAAATACTTTCCGCGATTTCTTGAACGAGCTCAGGCTTGAGAGCCTTCTTCCTCTTCACGGGAACGTAAATCTTGTCGATTGGGAAGCTTTCCGGTTTGGGCATAGCTTCTACTCCGTAGTGACTGAGCCCCATCCGAAGCACCAGGCGGCGAGAGCAAATTTAGGGAGGAAGCGCTCTACCGCCAAGGCAATTTCTCGGGCCGGTCGCGAAAGTCATATACTCTTTCCGCTATCCTGCGGAGGAAGGCTTGGGGTAGCACTCGGAGGGCACAAATTGAGCGATGCCGCCGGAATATCCGTGGCACCGCCCTAGCAGACGATGACAGTGCAGTCATTGTCCGAAGAATGCTAGGTTCACCTCAGGCGCGGCTCAACTGCTGGCAAGTAACGACAAAACAGCGTGAAATCGCGCGAGGAAAGGGAGAGGATTAGATGTGGATAATGACAAACAACAGCTACCTGTCCATCGTAAGCAAGGATTGTGGCCCGGCTGAACTGCTGGTCAGGGCTCGGCGTGCCGGGGATATCGAGAGGGTATTCCCAGATGCCAAGGTAACGCGGAACACCAACAGTGATTATCTTTATCGGGCAGTTCTGCCACGCGATGTGGTGAAACAGGCCTTAGCCGCAATGATCGACCATATCGATTACCCGAACTTCAAGGACAGTGTTGAAGACAGGTCATTGCATGCTGCCTATGCCAGTGTCTGGTGTGCAATGGCAGGGCTACAACATCCGCCGCCAGAGATAGAACGAGCGACCCATGCAAGGTCGGCTCTAACCTCGAAAAAGGTACTGTAGCGCCTAGTTAAGCAGCTTTTTCCTCATGTCTTTGAAGAACCGCTCAAGGAGTTGCAGACGTAAGTCCTCATCATCGAGGAGGGCGGCGATGAACAGGCATTGGACGTCCTCGTCAGACGCACAAGGGTTTTCCCTTACGATGCGTTGCCACAACTGCTCTGGGGTATCGTCCATATTTATGGCCCAAATGAGCTGCCCTGCGGACTTGTCATTGCAAGCCGACACCTCCGCAACGTTTCTATAGAAAAGAAACGAACGGCGGTCTCGTGATTGCAGGCCAACTTTTTGGTTTTTCGCGCCATCGATTTGGCATTGCATGAATTTACCGCAACACACAAAACAATGGCGACGCGTTAGAAAGACACGCTGGTGGGTCATTTGCTGCCGGGTCGAGTGATCACCCGCTCGTGGCCCACACAACTCCGCCGGCCACAAGCACTACTCCCGTGATGAACATCGCTGTCTCGACCTTAGTCATCAGCCAATTGTTACGCATAGCGCGCCTCAATTGTTGGACTAGCCTCAATTGTTAGACTGTCTTGGAGCAGGACGGTTCAAAAAATGGCCCCAGCACGCGTCACCAAAGCCGGGGCCATCTCTTGCAGCGCGTCCCCACGGGACTGGGCAGTTCGATGGGGAGTGAAGCCAGCTCGATTGGGAAAGTTGTCCGTCTTGCGCCGCAATTTCCATTGCGCAAAGGAAGTAGTCTGATTGCGCCTTAGCTACGGCCAAGTCAGCTCGTCACTTTTCATATTTGGTCTTCGAGTAAATTTCGGATCAGCGTCGGCGCAATGAAAATCGATTGCCGGAACCGTGCAACGATCCTTCCGACGGAAATCCTTGGTCGCGGTCACAAACGCCAATTTATTCGAAGCGGGACGGGGCTCCTACGACGAAACAAGATCACGTGACCAACTATTCGCCAACGGACCGCTGAATTGTGCGGGTTGGGTTTAGACCCCCTCGTTAGAGGGCAAGAACGAGGTTCTAATTGGTTTCTGGCCAAGGGGTACTGCCCTGTAGAGCAGGAAGTGCGCAAACCAACGCAGGGGCGGTCTCCGCCCTCTGGGAACGGTTTTCGCGCGTTGCGCGACTACAGAACCGTAAGTTGCGCAACAATAGACATTGGCGGGACTAATCACCGGAAGCGGTGCGGGTTGGGTCTCAGTCTCGCCTGCCTCACAAAGCCTGTCCGCAACCTCTTGCACCGTGCATGCGATCATTGACGCAGAAATCTGAAGTAGAAAGCTGCGAAGACTAAGACAATACCAATATTCACCGTAAGCCGTTCCCAGAACCTGTTTCTGAAAAACACGAGATCTACACCGACTATAACGGCTACCATCGCCACGACGTAGAGGGCCACAGCTGTCCGTCTGTCCATTGGCTTTAAACCTTTCAAACGTCGTGGCCGCCGCCGAGGTTCAGAGGGCCGCGTGCTCGCCACAGCAAACGAGGCGACGCACGGGGTTCATTCCGGCAACCCCGCTTTCCGAAGGCCCTCAATCAGCAGCTTCGCGTTTGATTGACCGCCCCGAGCGATCAACGCAGTTATTGTAAACGTGGGATCGATCTCAAGCAGACGCGCTGCCGCCTCATGAGCTTCCGCATCACGTCCGAGATGGGCGAAAGCGGACGCGAGACAGCGGCCTGCTCCCGCAAAGGGGGCGTTATGGCGTTGGGCTTTCCTCGCTGCGGCGATGGCCTCGTCGAAGCGGCGAAGCTCAATAAAGGCATACCCCATCCCAACAAACACGAAGTGTAGCGCCGGGTCTACGGGGCTCATGCGAACAGCACGTTCAAAGCTTCGAACCGCTTCCTCCGGCAGTCCTGCAATTCTGTAGACCTGGCCTCTGCTGCCCCATGCAAGAATTGAATTTGGGTTGAGGGCGACCGCCCGGTCCGCCATTTCGATCTCGCTCTCGGGATCGCCGACCATGAACGCCGAGATAATGCTGGCCCATGCCAACGTGTCCGGATCACTGTCGTCGATGCTCAACGCCAGCCGAAAAAGTCGAATTGCTTCGTTGCGGTCGAACTGCGGATCGTTGGCACAGCCCAGAATGACGTTGAAAGAGTGACAGACACCTGCCAGAGCCGCGACCAAGCCGAACCGAGGGTCCAGCTCCAAAGCGCGATGAGCCAGCTTGATTGCCTCGGCCAAACCTTCGGGGGTCGTCAGATAGAACTGCTGCATGGCTCGGAGGAAAAAATCATAGGCGGTGAGGTTCTCGGGTCGCCGCCGCGTCGAAATTTCAATTTCCTTTTGAAGCAATTTTGGCTGGATGGCTGAGACGACTGCGACCGTTACTTCGTCCTGGAGGGCGAAAATGTCCGTCAGGTCACGCTCGAACCTGTCTCCCCAGATGTGCGCTCCAGTTGCCGCATCTATCAACTGTCCTGTGATGCGAACTTTGCCCGCCGCCTTGCGCACAGAACCCTCAAGGACATAGCGTACGCCAAGCCTGCGCCCGACCTCCTTTACATCGACGGCTTGCCCTTTGAACGTAAAGCTCGAATTGCGAGCGACCACGAACAACCGTTGGAACCGCGAGAGCGCGGTGGTGATTTCTTCAACCATCCCATCAGCAAAATACTCCTGCTCGGGATCGCCGCTCATGTTCTGGAACGGCAGCACCGCGATGGAAGGCTTGTCGGGCAGCGGCGGTAGGCTCTCAGCCCCAGCAACCCGCTCGGGAGCGGCCTGTTGCGTTTCACTCGGCGCACTCACCTGATAAGCCCTGATTGGCTCCTGAATATTCTTGACTTGCAGGGCACCGAGGTCCCCAAAGGTAATCGGCAAGACCTTCCGCACCTGATCGTAGGTCGCACCGGAGATACACACGCCTCCCGGCTTCGCTATGGATTGTAGCCGCGCAGCAATGTTCACGCCGTCGCCGAACAGGTCTCCAGCCCGAACCATCACGTCGCCGATGTGGATGCCGATGCGGAAACAAATGCGGCGATCAGGTGCTTGACTTGAGTTCGCTTCGGCCAAAGCGGTCTGCGCTTCCACCGCGCACTGAACGGCGTCAACGGCACTCCCGAACTCGGCGAGGACACTGTCGCCTGCCGTGTTTGCTATGCGGCCCCTGTGTTCCCCAATGATCCTGTCGAGGATCGCGCGCCGTTCTGTCAGTCCTTTGAGCGTGCCGACCTCGTCAGCGCCCATGAGACGGCTGTAGCCCTCCACATCTGCTGCGAAGACGGCGACGAGGCGTCGGCTGACTGCCATAGGGTCTGACATGCGTGCCTCAATGGCACCTCGGACGAACCAGTCTGGGGCTGTGGGCCGGTCGCGTCAACCTAAGAGCCATCGTTTGTCCAAAGGGAGGGTTTCGCTGCCTGGGCTGTACTCAACTCTCCGGCATGCCAGCCTTGCGCAGTCCGTCGAAGAACCTCTCGTTCCAAGCAATCCACTCGGGATTGTCCGCCAGTGCAAACTGATGCGTGCGCAGTTGGGCAATCGTTGTAGTCTTGACAAGAGGATACGCAAGGTAGTGATCAAGCGCCTTCTTCGCCTCGGCCGGGTGGCCGGTCAGCGCGAAAGCCGCCGCGAGCGGCAGATCGGCAAAGGGATCGAAGTGTTCCGCGCGGCGCACCCAATCAATGGCCGCCTCGTATTGCTGCTTCATGAAGAACGCCCATCCCTTGTAGAAGTAGAAAAGCCTGAGCGCCGGATCGCGCGGACTGAGGCGGATGGCCTCGTCAGCGAACTCAAGCGTGAGATCCGGCCGGCCGAGACAGCCGTTGGCCATGCAACGGACAAGGTTTACGCCGATGTAGTCGGGGCTCAAGGCGAGGGCGCGCTCCGCCTCGCTGATGGCCTGCTCGTGACGATTGCGCGCTATGAGCACCCAGGATTTAGCCAAATGTGCGATGCCACAGTCAGCATCCAGGGCAAGCGCCCGCGAGATGAGTTCCTCCGCCTTCTCGAGATCCGCCTCCCGATCGACGCTCTGCGCGGTGATGACCGACACCGCGATCAATAATGCCAACGCACCCAGCGCGAAGACGTCGTGCCCGTCGGCCTGCAGCGAGCGCTCGCACGCGGCGACGATATTGCTGGGGTCGGAAAAATTGTAAACAGCAGCCTTGCAACGCAAGGCCAAATCCTGGGCGTCAGGATTGCTCGGACGGCTGCGCGACGCGCGAGCGAGATCGGCCGCGATCAGTTTTAGCTGCATGGTCCGCGCGATCCGCCTGACAATCTGGTCGACTGCCTCGAAGAGATCGGATCGTGGCGCGTCGAACTGATCGGCCCAAAGATGCGCACCAGTTGCGGCGTCGATGAGCTGTGCGTTTACCCGTATCTTGTCCTGGCTGTGTTGCTCACTGCCCTCCAGGGCGTAACGCACGCCAAGCTCCCTGCCGACCTGTTTCACGTCGACAGGCTTGCCCTTGTAGGTGAAGGCTGTGCTCCGCGCGATAACGAAGGTGCCCTCGATACGCGCAAGACCGGTCGTGAGGTTCTCGGTCAGCACGTCGGCAATATACTGCTGATCCAGGTCGCCGCTAAGGTTCACGAAGGGCAGCACCACGATGGACGCTTGCGGCGCTGAGGTTGGACCTGGCATTGCCACGCCAGCCGGCGCTTGCGGGCGAAGTCGATCTTGAACCACTACATAGGCCCGAACCGTGCGCGCGATGTTTTTTAAGTTTTGTTCGCCCAAATCTGCGAACTCGACTGCGACCTTTCCGCTTACCTGATCATAGGCTGAAGATGAGATGCAGATACCACCCGGCTCGGCTATGCCCTCAAGCCGTGCCGCAACGTTGACGCCATCGCCAAGGATATCATCGCCTTCGATCAGGATGTCCCCGAGGTTGATCCCGATCCGAAACAGCATACGCCGATCTTCTGGGACGCCTTGGTTGCGTTCGGCCATCACAGCCTGCACGGCTACCGCGCACTCGACCGCATCGACCACCGAGGGAAACTCAAGCAACACGCCGTCCCCCGTGGTCTTCACGAGGCGACCCCCGTGTTTCGCCACAAGCGCGTCGGTAACCTTGCGGTGTTCACGGAGTCTGCGGGCGGTGCCAACCTCGTCGAGGCCCATGAGCCGCGAGTAGCCCGCCACGTCAGCCGCGACTATGGCCGCCAACCTGCGTACGACCCGGATTGGCCGCTCCTGCACCATAGCCGCAACCCAATCTACCGCATGCATTCTGTACGACAGAATAGACCACAAAGACAGCGGGTTTTGGCGAGATGCCCATCCAATCCAATGTCGGGTTATTGGGCCGCGAGCTGAATATCGCGAGTGCAGGGCAAGGTCGGCTAGTTGGGGTCGACCGGAAATCGCCGCGGTGCGCCAAAATCGACGCGAATGACCCCGAAGCCGAATGGTTCGGGTCGATATCATACGGTGCAAACTAGCCATCGAGACTATTCCGCTGCTGGCATTTTCCTGCTGTAATCCACTTGGTTGAGCTGATGTTAGGGCGAGGGCATTGAGGCGACGCGAATTCATTTTCGCTGGTCGGCGCGGCGACGGCTTGGTCGCTGGAGGCGCGGGCGCAACGATCGGCAATTCCAGTCATTCATTTGATCGCGGGGATGAACTCGTGCTTTGTCGAGCCAAGTAAAGTGACGACTTGGGGTATGGAAACGGGGAGGAGGATTGAAAATGTCTTCAACGACGCTATCGCCGCAGGCCCGGCGTGGATTTGCGGTTTGGAATCGCCAGCTTGCGCATTATCCAGAACGCGCACAGCGGCTGCGGCTGCTACTGCTCGTGGTCGCAATCACGATCGCTCTTTATTACGCACTCTATGTGGGCGGAGGCGTGGCAACCCTGATGCTGCCGCAGCTGCACATGCCGTTTTCGACTTTTGTGTACATACTTGCCGCGGGAGGTCTCCTGGGTGCCTTCGCATCGCTTATCGCGGGGCTAGCCGACCGTTTCGGTCGCGCAAATCTGGTGATCTATGGGCTACTGCTGGTCGCGCTGATCACCGCTTTTTGGACCCCGAATGTCACGAGCCCGCTGGGATTTGGGCTTGCCTTCGGCGCGGTCTCCTTCGTGGAAGGCATCGCTCTCGTCGCGACGCCTGCGCTGATCCGCGATTTCTCGCCGCAGGTCGGACGCGCGACTGCGATGGGATTTTGGAGCATGGGTCCGGTACTGGGAAGCCTGACCGTAAGCGCCATCATCACGCTCACCCTGCCGGCCTACCAGACCTGGCAGAGCCAGTTCTACATTTGCGGCGCGATCTGCCTGGTGTTGTTCGTATTGGCGTTCCTGTTCCTGCGCGAGCTTGCACCAGCGCTTCGCGACCAGCTCATGGTGAGCGAGCGTGATCGGGTGCTCATCGAGCTGAAGGCGAAGGGGCTCGATGTGGAGGCCTCCTTGCGCAACCCATGGCGGCAGATGCTGCATCTGGACGTGATCGCATCGGCCTTTGGCGTGTCGCTGCTGCTTTTCTTCTACTACACGGCAGTGGCCTTCGGCGTGATCTATCTGGTGACCATGTTCCAGTTTTCAGTGGAGCAGGCGAACGCCCTCGGAAATTGGAGCTGGGGAGCCAACGCTGTCGCGCTGATTGTCGGTGGCTTGCTCTCGGATCACTTCCGGGTACGCAAACCGTTCATGTTGATAGGCGGCATCGGCAGCGCGGTCACCATCTACCTTTACCTCGTCCAGGCGGGGCAGCATCCAGGCTTCACCACGTTGGCGATCATCCTTTGCGCACAGTCGATCTTCGGGGGGCTGGCCTATGTAAGCTGGATGGCGAGCTTCACCGAGACGGTGGAGGCGCGCAATCCCGCACTGACTGCGACCGGGCTCGCGGTTTGGGGCTGGCTATTACGGCTTGTGGTGACCGCGTGCTTCATCGCACTGCCACTGGTGGTGAAATCGGCAGACACGCTGCTGGCGGCACCGCCCTACATCGCTGCCTACACGCAGGCGCTGGCAGCGCAGGTCAAGCCCCCGCCAGAGCTATTGGCGCAAATGGGCGCGATCCAGGCGGCCGCCACGGCCGCACCAGGCGAATGGCGCATTTGGTACACGGTGTGCATCATTTGCGTGGTGGTGTTTATCGCAACCATCTTCGTGATGCGCGGGCGCTGGAGCCCGGCACTGGCGCGGGGTGACGAAGCGGCGCATGACGCCGAGGTCGCACGCGAACTGGCGAGCCTGCAATCAAGGCCTCAGGCGTAGCGGGACCGCCCGCTCGATGACGTGATGAATTGTGTCGCCGCCTCCCGCCGGGGCGGCGAGGTGATCGAGTGAGCGCTCTCTGCTGCAGCGCATGAGTCTGGTTAATGCCCGTTTGGGACATTCAAGCGGATGCCGAGTACGTCTGCTTGTCGGGGGCAGACCGGACGTGACTCGAGCCGGATCCGACAGCCGCTGTTGACCCGGGGCGCTCGTAGAAAGGCGCTACCCCAGATAGGCCGCCTCGACTAGGATCATGGCGAGCAGGGGCGCCACCATGGATGTCGGAGGTTGGTTACGGAGCCTTGGCCTCGAACGATATGAGGCAGGCTTCCGCGAGAATGACATCGATGAGACGATTCTACCGAACTTGACGCACGAGACGCTGAGGGACCTTGGCGTCACGTCAGTCGGTCACCGGCTCAAACTGCTCGATGCCATCGCGGCTCTGCGCGGCAACGCCAGCGCTAAGGCGCCCCCTGTTGATGTCGCAACCCCGTCAAGCGCCGCGAACACATCTCCCGAGGACCGCGCCGAGCGCCGCCAGGTCACGGTGATGTTCTCAGACTTGGTCGGCTCAACGGCGCTATCGGCGCAAATGGACCCCGAAGATCTGCGAGACGTGATCTCCGCCTATCAGAAGTCGGTTACGGAGACCGTGAACCGTTTTGGAGGTTTTGTAGCGAAATACATGGGTGACGGGGTGCTGGTGTATTTCGGGTACCCTCAAGCCCACGAGGACGACGCGGAGCGAGCTGTGCGCGCGGGGCTGGAATTGATCGCTGCAATAAGTGACCTGAAGACCCATGCAGCTCTGAAGACCCGTGTCGGAATTGCGACCGGACTGGTAGTGGTCGGCGATCTCATCGGGTCGGGGGCTTCTCAGGAACAAGCCATCGTCGGCGATACACCGAACCTTGCGGCGCGCTTGCAGAGCGTTGCAGAGCCAAACAGCGTGGTGGTTGCCGAAAGTACCCGAAGGCTCGTGGGCAACTTGTTCGAGCTTGAGGATCTTGGGTCACAGGAACTCAAGGGTATCTTGGGGCCTGTGCGAGCCTGGGCGGCGCTACGACCGGCCTCAGTCGAAGGCCGTTTTGAGGCCATGCACGCGAGCGGTCTGACAGACCTCGTTGGGCGGGAGGAAGAACTCGACCTGCTTTTGCGACGGTGGTCGAAAGCTAAATCCGGCTCAGGACAGGTGGTTTTGCTCTCCGGCGAGCCTGGCATCGGCAAGTCACGATTGGCGGCTGCGCTGCTCGAACGCCTAGCCAACGAACCCCATACGCGCTTGCGCTATTTCTGCTCGCCACGGCACACAGACAGCGCGCTTTATCCGATCATTGGCCAGATGGAGCGCGCCGCCGGACTGGCGCACGACGACACCGTGCAAGCAAAGCTCGACAAGCTTGATGCGGTTCTCTCCCAGACCTCGACCTCGCCCCAGGATGCCGCCCTCTTTGCCGAAATACTGTCGCTCCCCAATGATGGACGCTATCCTTTGCTCAATTCGACCCCAGAGCAGCGCAGGGAAAAAACGCTTCAAGCGCTGACCTTACAACTTGCTGAATTGGCAAGTCGGCGGCCGGTGCTGATGATTTTCGAGGATGCCCATTGGACTGATCCCACGAGCCTGGAAGCGATCGGCCGGACGGTTAACCGGAATAAGACCCTTCCGGTACTGCTGATCGTCACGTTCCGTCCCGAGTTCAACCCGCCGTGGGTCGGACAGTCGCATGTGACGAGCCTGACACTCAACCGGCTTGGAACGCGCGAAGCCACCACCATCATCGCTCGGCTGGTCGGGAACAAGGCGCTGCCGGCGGACGTGCTGGCGGAGATCGTCGAGCGCACCGACGGCATTCCCCTGTTCGTGGAGGAGATGACGAAGGCGGTGCTGGAGGCGGAGAGCGAGGGCGCGGCACGGCGCACGGTCGCGGCGGTTCCATCTTCCGCTTTGGCGGTGCCGGCAAGCTTGCACGCCTCGCTGATGGCCCGTCTCGACCGGCTCGGCCCAGCCAAGGAGGTGGTGCAGATCGGATCGGCGATAGCGCGGGAGTTCTCGCATGCCCTGCTGGCGGCGGTGGCACGCAAGTCCGAGCCGGAGCTGGGCTCGGCGCTCGATCGTCTCATTGAGGCAGGCTTGCTGTTCCGCCAGGGCATGCCGCCGCAAGCGAGCTATCTGTTTAAGCATGCCCTGGTGCAGGATGCCGCCTATGGCACGCTGCTGCGCGAGTCGCGACGCGTGCTTCACGCGCGCATTGCCGAAACCCTTGAAAGCCAATTCGCCGACATCGCCGAGAGCCAGCCGGAGCTGTTGGCGCGTCATTGCACCGAAGCCGGGCTGATTGAGAAAGCGGCGGGTCTATGGGGTAAAGCCGGACAGCGGTCGTTGGCGCGCTCGGCGCTAGTTGAAGCCGTGGCACAGCTCACGCGTGCCCTTGCCCAACTTGGGGGCCTGCCCTCAACGCCCGCACTACGTCGCGAGCAGATCAAGCTTCAGGTCGCGCTCATAACCCCAATCATCCATGTTAAAGGCTATGCCGCCTCCGAAACCAAGGCGGCCGCGGAGCAAGCACGTTTGCTGATCGAGCAAGCTGAAGCACTGGGAGAGCCTCCCGAAGATCCGCTGCTGCTGTTCTCGGTCCTCTACGCCTTCTGGGTCGCGAGCTACGTGGCATTCAATGGCGATGTCAATTGCAATCTCGCGACGCAGTTCCTGGCGCTCGCGGAGAAGCAAAGGGCGACAGTCCCGCTCATGATCGAGCATCGCATCATGGGAACTTCCTTATTGACTACGGGGGACATCGCGGAAGGCCGGGCGCACTTGGATAAGGCGATCGCGCTTTACGATCCTGCCCAGCATCGTCCGCTGGCGACGCGATTTGGCCAAGACGTTGGGGTGGCAGCCTTAACCAATCGGTCGTGGGCTCTGTGGTTGCTTGGCTATCCCGAGACGGCGCTCAGGGACGCTGATGACGCGCTCAAGAAAGCGCGGGAGATCGGGCAAGCCGCTTCGCTGATGTATGCTTTAAACCATACCACAATATCATATACCCTCTGCGGCAATCAGGCCGCGGCCGCCGCTCAAGCCCAAGAGGTTGTCGTTCTGGCCGAAGAAAAAGGTTCCTTGATGTGGCAGGCGGCCGGAATGATGCGCCGGGGTAGCGTAATGGCCCTGACCGGCAGGGCTTCGGACGCGACCGAAATGTTGATCTCCGGGATCACTGCCTATCGGTCAACGGGAGCAACAGGTTTCTTGCCACTCTTTTTGCCGCACTTGGCGCGCGCTCATGCGGAGCTTGGGCAATTCGAGGAGGCTTGGCGCTGCATCGGCGAAGCCGTAACAGCGGTGAAAACAACCAAGGAAAAATGGTGCGAGGCCGAAGTTCATCGCGTGGCCGGCGAAATTGCATTGAAGTCCCCAGAGCCGGAAGCAGTGAAGGCGGAGGCGTATTTCCAGCGTGCGCTTGAGGTCGCGCGTAAGCAGCAAGCAAAATCCTGGGAACTGCGCGCCGCGATGAGCCTCGCACGCCACTGGCGCTCTCAGGGTAGGCGGGAAGAGGCCCGAGAGCTTCTCGCTCCGGTCTACGGCTGGTTCACAGAGGGCTTTGACACCCACGACCTGAAGGAAGCGAAGGCGCTACTCGACGAGCTCCGTGATCAGTCCATCTAAATGACCGGCGACTTCCGGTTATGGCCCATCGCGTCATTTCGCTGCAAAGCAACGCTTGGGTCGCTTTCGGAGGGAAGCGGACATCGATTGTCTGGCAGGTTCGACCGGTTCGGTCGCGGATGACCCGTAGCGGTCATTGATGGTCGGTTTTGCTGTGATGCAAGACAGAGCCGTCAGTGATAGGCTTCGGCGACT
>Ga0210384_10001592_pt1 | contig 30441 bp, 24 predicted proteins | sample IncBWH2MmetaG_FD_160574 | JGI IMG/M metagenome (GOLD analysis project Ga0210384, IMG submission 160574) | Forest soil microbial communities from Barre Woods Harvard Forest LTER site, Petersham, Massachusetts, United States - Inc-BW-H-2-M | ecosystem: Environmental > Terrestrial > Soil >...
GTCTCCAAATTCCAACACGACGACTGAAGCGCCGTCGGCGGCCGACGCCGCGCCGTAGGCAGCGACATCGGCGAAGCCGCTCTCCGCGCCGCCGACCGCCGCGCATGCGCGTAGCATCCCGTCGTCGGGCACGTCTTCCAGACGGACTTTGAGAATCACGGTCGGCGCGCCGAATTCCAACGCGACGCCGCGGCATTCCGAGCCGCCGAACGGCAGTGCCGGCGCCATCTGTCCGACGCTTAGACCTTTCCGGCCCCACGGCATCGGCCGCGAGAACGCCCATGTGGCGGCCGGCACGCTTCTGCGCGCGACATATACAGAAGCGCCGAAATCGCCTTGTGCTTCCACAGCGAGCGAGCGCGCGACTTCATCGTCTGGAAGCTCGTGAGCGTCTGCCGCCATGACTTCGATGCGATACGCTCTGCCGGCGGCGTGTTCGCCCGCTGCTGTCGTCGCGACGGTGTGCACGATCGAGCGCAACGCGGCGCCGCTCGGAACGCAGGTGAACGCTGAGCAATTCAGATCGACGTCATTTCCGTGTTCGATCACCGTCCCGCTGCTAGAAAGCGCGCGGACACATTCGGCGAGCGTATGAGGCGCAAGCGCCGGGTTCACGATGATGCGTACGAAAAGTGCTGGCAAATCGAGGTATCCGCTTCCTCGCTTGAAGGCAAAGTCCCTCACGCGACGCGCGCGCGCATTGCTTCCAATCCTTTAGATGTGGTATCATTTCAGGGATTTTTGCCAATCAGTGATGAGGAGCGGTTCGTGCCCAATATCAAAGCAGCCATCAAGTGGACGCGCGCGTCGGAGAAACGACGGATGCGCAATCTCGCGGTCAAATCGAAGTTGAAGACCCTCGTCAAGAAGGCGTCAGCGCAGGATTCCACCGCGACCTCCGCTTTGGCCGCTTCGTCTGCGCTGGACAAAGCAGCTGCACGCGGCATCATCCATAAGAACAAGGCCGCGCGGCAGAAGTCGCGCATCGCGAAAAAGGCATCCGCGAAGAAGTAAGCGCCATGCGCACGGTCAAACCGCTCGTCCTCGCAGCGCTTTTGATCTGCGGCACGACAGCCGCATTTGGGGCGCCCACACCATCCGTCGCACCCAGCGCAGTTCCAACTGCTTCTCCTTCGCCCGCGCCGACCGCAGCAGCGTCTCCCACTCCATCCAATCCGTTCGCGAGTCCAACGCCCGAAGGCCAAGTCGTGACGGGCGCCAACGGCTACGCGGTACTTTTCGTAGAGTCGGCTTCCGGATCGGGTGGCACATACGTGCCTGCCAACAGCACGGCGGCGCCCGTCGCTTTTCCCGCATCGAGCGGTCGAGGGTTCACGATCGACGTGACCGGTCGTCTCTCGCGAGTATTCGCCGGATCACTGAGAATCCAGGACGATTCGCTGAAGGGCGGCGATAATCCGATCAACACCGTCACGGAAGGCGCCATCCTCTACGGATCGGCGCGCAGCGCCTTTGGCATCGGCGTCATCTCGTTCCAACGATCGTCCGGAATTGCTTCCGCGACTGGCGCGGGGCTCGGCTTCGCTCTCGCTCCCGATGAGTTGCGCAGCGTCAGCCTCTTCGGCAAGATCTTCATCTACCCGTCGCTGCAGTTCCCCGCGATCGGATCGTCGCCGACGGCGCGAGCCTCGCGGTCCAGTCTCTTCACGTATCAAGCGGGTGTCGCGTTCGCGCCGCCCGCGCGCGGCGGTCTCTTCTATTCACTCGGCATCGCAGGTCACTCCGGTGCGCCGAGCGCCTTTTCGCCCCAGAGCCTCACCGCATTTCAACTGGGCGTCGGCACCCGCTTCTAACAAACTGCATCGCCGCCGATCAACACCGCTGATTTCACGCCGTCGATTTCACGCCGCCGATTCCACTGAAAGGGCCGACTTTGTGAAGGGGCCGACTTTATGTCGGCCCAGGCGACGTCACGCGGGCCGATATAAAATCGGCCCCTTCTAGCGGCTCAACGATCGTCACGTGGGCCGATATGAAATCGGCCCCTTCAGGCCTGCCAACCGTCGCGAGTTCCCTTAGCGCGGGTCCACAGTAACCGTGACTCGCACATCGTCGCTCAATCGCGCCGCGCGCGCCGCCTCAGCCGCGTCGAGCAACGCGCCCTCGTCCTGTGTCTTCAACGCGATGCGAAGACGGTACTCGCCGCGAGCCTTGGGCATTGGATCTGGCGCCGGACCGAGCACCGCGACCGCCGGCGAAAAGGATTGCAGCAAGGCCGCCATGGTTGCAGCCCCCCGTTCGGCAGCGGGCCGCAGCAGCGCGGAGATGCCGACATAAGCGATTCGCCCGAATGGCGGATACGAGAGCTCCCGCCGCATCGCGAGCTCCGCTTTCGCAAATGATTCGTAGTCGTGTGCTGCGGCGTGCCGGATCGCGAAATGATCCGGCGCAAAAGTCTGTACGACGACCGAGCTTCCCGGCGCGGCGCGCCCGGCCCGGCCAGCCACCTGCGTCAATAGCTGGAAGGTGCGCTCGGCAGCCCGAAAATCGGGCCGGTGCAGATCCACGTCGGCGGATACCACGCCGACCAAGGTGACGGTTGGAAAATCCAAGCCTTTCGCGATCATCTGCGTTCCGATCAATACGTCGCCGGCGCCGCCGAAGCTTTCTAAAAGTCTGCCGTGCGCCCCGCGAGTCGACGTGGTGTCGGCGTCCATGCGCACGATGCCGACAGTGGGGAAGAACGCCTGCACCTCTTCTTCCACGCGCTGCGTGCCGAACCCGAACGGCCGCAGTTCGTGCGCGTGGCACTTCGGGCACGTCTCCGGTATCTTAAACGCAGCTCCGCAGACGTGACAGCGCAGCGAATGATCGTCCGCATGCACGACGAGTGACACGGCGCAACGCTTGCAGCGCGGCGCAAAGCCGCACGCGCGGCAGAGCAGCAGGCCGGCGTAACCTCGTCTGTTGACGAATAGCAGCGACTTCTCGCCGCGCGCGAGCGTCGCGTGCATCGCCGCGATCATCGTCGGGCCCAGCGGCCGCCGCTTGCGCTCCTGCGTCTCGGCGGTCATGTCGACGATCTGCACCGGCGGAAGCGGCGCTTTCGTCGCGCGCTCGCTCAATCGGACGTATGCGATCGAGCCGGTCATTGCCGCCTGGTACGACTCGAGACTCGGCGTCGCGCTTCCGAGGATCAAAAAGCCGTTCAACTGCTCCATGCGTCGCCGCGCGACCGCTTGCGCGTCGTAGCGAGGCGCGACGTCTTGCTTGTACGACGGCTCGTGTTCTTCGTCGACGATGATCAGCTTCAGATCGGGAAGCGGCGCGAAGACCGCGGAGCGCGGCCCGACGACCACATCGAACGCCCCGGCGCTAGCCGCGTGCCAGATGCGGTCGCGCTCGCCTTGCGTAAGACCGCTATGAAGCACGCCAACTCGAGCGCCGAAAGCCGCGGCGATTCGGCCCGATGTCTGCGGCGTCAGGGCGATCTCCGGCACGAGCACGATCGAACGGCCGCCTCTTGTCCGCACGCGGTCGATGAGCCGCGCATAGATGTGCGTCTTGCCTGACCCTGTCACACCATGCAGCAGCGCCACGCCGAATCCGCCTCGTGCAAGTGCATCGAGCGACTCGATCGCTTCCGCTTGCGCGGGAGTGCTCGACTCGACGCGCGCTTCACGCTCGGATGCCGCCGCCAAGTCCAGCACTGCGGCATCAAGTCTCAAAACGCCCGAACGCTGCGCTCGCCGCAGCGCGCTGCTGTCGGAGCCGGCGCGAAGCCGCAGATCGGAAGCGGGTAGGGTTCCGCCGGCCTCCGCAAGCACGCGCGCGATTCGCGTCTGCACGCTGCCTCGCGCCGCTTCTGCACTGATGAGCACTGCGTTCCAGCGGTCGCGGGGTGTTCGCGGCACACGTTCGGCGGGCGCCAGCGTCTGTACCATGCCGGACCGTGTAAGACGGGCGATGCTTTTACGAACGGCCGCGAGCGAGTATCGATGCCCCTTCTTCTTCAGCGCGCGCACCGCCGAGACAAGCGAGAACGGATTTTCGCCGACCGCGCTCGCCAACTCGCCATCCAAACCTTCGCTGACGATCTGCGATCCGCTCAAAACGTACTTCGTGCGTGTGGTTGCCGCGGCGATGCGGGGCTGCACCGCGAGCAGCGCCTCCCGCATCGTGCAGGCGTAGCGTCGTCGCATCCAGGTGGCCAAGTCGATCGCGCTTTCGTCCAGCGGCAGCGTGTCTAGGTCAATGGATTCGATCGGCTTCGCTTGGCCGCGCTCGCCCGCTTCGGATGACCCCACAACCCAGCCCGAGACCACGCGGCGTCCGAGCGGCACTCGCACGTGCGCGCCGCGCACGACTCCATCGTCTGGCGCGAGATAAGTGAACGTATCCGCGAAGCGCGCGTTCTGCACGTCGAGCACGACTTCGATCGAACGGCGCAGGATCACGCCTCCAGCTCGTCGCCTCGAGGAGGCCGCGAGCAGCGAAGCATGACTCGGCGGACGTCGACGTCCGGAACCTCGATGCCGTACAACACGGCACCGATCGCGGTCGGCAACACGAACCGGCTCGTTCCGGCCACCCGCTTCTTGTCCGAACCGAGCGCCGCAAATGCGGCGCTCGACGACGCGATCGGCGCGTGGAGCGCTAGGGCAGCGTGGCGGAGTGCACGCAGCATTCGCGCGTGCTCGTGCGGCCGCCACAGTCCCCGCTCGATCGACAAGAGTCCCGCGGCCCTAAGACCGACGGCGACGGCGGCGCCGTGGCTCATGCGCAGGCCGCTCGCACTTTCGAGCGCGTGACCGACCGTGTGGCCGAGGTTGAGCTTGGCGCGTTCGCCTCGTTCGTTTGGATCGCGCGCCACGAACCGCACCTTTACCGCTGCGCTGCGTGCGATGAGAGCGCGCCACGCCAAAGAGGTCGAAGCGACGTCGAACGTCGCGCACATCGTGAGCAGGCGCGCGTCGCCGATCACCGCGGCTTTGATGATCTCGGCCATGCCGGTCCGCCGTTGGACGGGTGGCAGCGTCGCCAGCGCGCGCAAATCCGCGATCGATGCGAGCGGCGGCCAAAATGCGCCGACGAGGTTCTTGCGCCCCCCTAAGTCTACGCCGGTCTTGCCGCCGATGGCCGCGTCCGCCATTCCGAGCACGGTCGTGGCGACCGCCACCCAGGGGATGCCGCGCATGTATGTGGCCGCGGCAAATCCTACGGTATCCGTCAACGTACCGCCGCCGATCGCTATGATGACAGTCGCCTTGTCTGCTCCCGCGCTCGCGAGAATCTGCAGCAAGCGATTGATGAAACTCAGTCGTTTGATGCCTTCGCCAGCCGTGACGCCATGCGTGCCGACGACTTGATCGCCGGCCGTCGAGAGCCGTTCGGATATCTCCATCGCGCGCGCTTCGACGCGCTTGTCAAAAACGACGAAGATCCGGCTGCACTTCGCTCTGCGGACGATGCGTACGACCTCGGCGGCAGCATCACTTGAGATAACATAGCGCGCGCCCCCCGTCGTCATGCTTTCCCCTTCGAGCGTACGTTGGCCAGATGCCGCCTATACCACCGCGCGATGATGTGGGCCACCGCCGCCGGTGCCTTGCCTTCGACGCCGACGCGCAAGTCGTGGTCGGAGTACGCAGCCGTCCGGCTTGCGAATAGTTCCGAGATCACCTGCAGATCGGGCGCTGGTCCGAGGATCGGGCGATGGTCGCGATGCGCGACGCGGGCGAGCGCGCCCGCGGGGCTTATGGCGAGGTAGACGATGACGCCGGCGCTGCGCATGAGGAGCCGATTGGCCGGATCGAGCACGGCGCCCCCGCCCGCTGCGACGACGGCATCCGACGTGCCCGCAATCTCCGCGATTTTCGCGGACTCGAGCTCGCGAAAGCGATTTTCGCCGAGCTCTTTGAATATCGCCGCGATCGGGCCGTGCTCGCGTTCGAGTTCCGCATCACAATCAAGAAATGGATAGTTCAGAATCCGAGCGACTTTACGGCCCGCGGTCGTCTTACCCGCGCCCATGAAGCCTGTGAGCCACAACTGCATCGCGCGAACATTTCGCCCCGCATGCCTCACCGGCCCTCAGGCTATCAGAACGGTTTGGTCAGCGGCTGCGTCTCTTCGACGCCGTAGAAACTTGCGACGAGCCGGTACTCGCCGGCGGGCACCAGTGCGCCGGCTGGATCGATCGTCCAACTCGCGACGTAAACTTCGGTTTGGCCGGGATCAAGGCGAAGAATCGTGGGTGTGCGTCGGATATTATGGAAGTACGACGAGCGCCAGACCTCGAGCGGCAGAACCAGCAACCCGCCGAGATACGTGTGCACGCGCCGCGCGACGAATTCGCATTGCAGCTCGGACGGAAAGTCGAGTTTCATCGGCAGCGCCGAATCGTTGGTGACGGCAAAACGGAATTCGACTGAGCCGCTCGCCGGGAGGATCGGCAACGGATGTTGCGTCTCAGGATCGAGAATCTCGAAATCGTAGGTCATGCCTTCCGGCAACGTCGGATCCGGCCGATGCAGGAGCTGGGCAAGTCGCGCCGGGACCATTGGCTCGCCAGCCGCCTCGTGCGAGACGAAGCTCACGCCGAAGAGGATGAGCAGCACAAGGATGATCACGGTTATCGTGATCTGGCCTGGCGTGCTTGTCCGGGACCGGTACGGCTTCACGCGCGCGCCTCAACGCAAGCGGACCGATGCGCGGACGCGCATCCGGCTGCTAGAGGTATCACATATGAATTGTCGGCTGTGTCCCGTTCCGGCTTTAGGCTGTGTCGCGTAGAAGCCGGTTTCAGCATGTCCCTTAAGCGTCGTATCGAGCGTTTTGACGGGCGTTACGGGTCCACCGGCATGAGGATCACGTGCAGCTGGCTCGCGAGGCCAGGATCAGCCTGCTCGAGGCCGCGCCAGGCCTCTTCATCGTGCGGGTCGCCGTCCAGAATCCTCGTATAAGCTCCCGCCAGTTTCTGCCGGACATCCGCTCTTTCCGGAGACAGGTCTGCTAGCTCACGCCACGCGTCAGCCTCCTGCCCCATTTTGCCCTCACCGTGGCACAAGACCGCGTATCGCTCGAGCGCGGCCGGCAGGCTGCTGCGGTCGCCCTCACGGGCGAGGCGCACGACGCGCGCGGCGTCGTCGATCGATGCGGGAGAAAGCGCCGCGATGCATCGCGCGGCCCCACAAGCGGCCTCGACGTGACGATCGTTCAAGAGTGCGTCGAGCGCTCTGCCGTAGCGATCCAATGCTTCTTCCCGCCGTCCGAGTAGTGCATAATCGGCCGCCAAGGACGCGAGCGCCGATCCGTCCGTCGGATTCGCGCGGATCCAGTCTTCATACTCGCCGACCGCTTCGACGCGTTTTCCGTTCGACGCAAGCGACGCTGCATATCCGCAGCGGATCGTCGCATCCGCAGGATACTCTGACGCAAGCGCTGCCAGCAAATCGATGTCGCCCGCTCCAGGCGAAGCCGATGCGATGGCGGCAAAGCGACGCGCGGCGTCGACGTGGCCGGCACCGCGCGCGACTTTTTTCGGCCGGCCGAATAGTCCGCGCTTTCCGCCGCCGGTCAAAGCGCCTGCCAACACGGCTTTTGCATCGTTGCGTCTGCCGAGTCGCTCGAGCGCGCCCGCTTCTTGCACCGCTTTCGAAAGCGGATCGGAACCTTTCATCAATTGCTCGATTCAGCGCTTCTGTGGGGCAGCCGCTTCACTTTCGGTCCGTCCACAGCGCCGATCTTGCTCTTCACTGATCTGATCTTGTCCGCGACGTCTCGATACGTGCAATCGCGCGCGTATAGCTCCTCGAACGACGACAGCGCAAGTGCGAGCGATTCGGGGTCGGTCTTGCTTTCGTACAGATCGCCGAGGTTGTAGAGCGCGTCGTTGTACTGCTGTTCTGGGAAGCCCGGAGTCTCGATAGCCTTTTGGAAGCGCTTGGCGGCGGCGGTATCTAGACCCTGACGCCGCAGACACAAGCCGATCGCGTTGAGACAGCGCACGACGAAATCCGGTTCGCGCTGGATGGATTGCAAGATGACGAGCGCCTCTTCGACCCGCCCGAGTTCCCGATATGCGATGCCCAACGTGTACTTGGCTGAAGCAGCGCCGCCGTCAGCGTCGCGCTCCAGACGAGCGACGAATTGTTCGATGAGATCCGCGTTCGCTTCGTCGAACCGCGCGAGGGCGACGAGCAGCTCGATCGCTTGTCCTATCTCGCCGCGCGCCGCTTTCACCACCGCCAGCCGGTAGCGTGTCGCCGTGTGACCAGGCCGCAGACTCGCGGACGTCTCGAGCAAGGACTCCGCCGTCTCCAAGTCCGGGAACTGGTCGGTCAGGATGCACGCCAGCTGATACGCTGCGCCTGCGTGATACGGATTCTCGGCAAGCGCGCGACGATAGGCATCGGCCGCCTTCTCGAACTCACCCTTGCTCAGGAGCAGATCGCCGCGGCTCGCGTCGTCGACCGCTTTCGCGGCTTCAGCCGCTTTGCTCTTCGCGGCGGTGATGCGCTCGACAAGCAACGGATCTTCGAGTGCGAGCGCTTCAGCTTCTTTGATCGTCGATAGCGCTTCGCGTCCCTGCGACCAGCGGATCTGCGTGTCTGCGGCTTCGAGCAGCTGCTCGACTGCGCCGGATGCGTCGCCCACGCCCGCGAGCAGCGCGGCAAGCTCTTTGCGGTACGGTACCGGATTCTCAACACTTTCGGCCAGCCGCCGGCAGACGCGCTCGACATCCGATGCGCGATGCTGCTCTCGATAGCAGGCAAGAGCAAGATCGAGAGCGTGTGCGGCGTCGGCCGCGTGACCGCTGCGTTCTTGCGCGCGGGCAGCGAGTTCGAGCACTCCGCCGTCTTGTGGACAGACCGCGAGGAGCCGCGGCGTGAGTTCGCTCGCGCGCGCATAGTCGTCGCTGCCCAAGTACAGCGTCATCGCCGTCCGGTACGCGACGCCGGCCGCTATGGTGTTGCCAAGTTTTTCGTGCAGCGCGCCGAGCTCCTCACGGAACTGCGGATCGTCTGGGAATCGCGCGACGAGATCGGCGTAGGTGTCGAGCGCCTTTGCCGGTTCCTTCTCCGAAGCGAAGTGCGCGTCGTCGCGCTGCAGCGCCGCTGCCGTGCTCTGATCAGCGAAAGTGAGGAACAGCTCACCGAGTCGAGCGTGGGCCACAGCGGCCTTGCGCTCGTCCACGCCGGCGAGCGTGCGATAGGCGTCGCGCGCGCGCTCGACGTCGCCGAGATCGCGCGAGAGATCGCCGACGACCAAGAGGAACGCGGCCGGCATGGCCGCCACATTTGCCCGCGCTCTTGCGACTCGCAGCGCCTCGATGGCTCGTCCTTCGTGGATGAGTCCGGCGAGTTCGGCTGCGATATCGAACGGGATCTCGCCATCGGCCGCCAGACCTTCGATCGTGCGCAACGCGTCGCCGCACGCTTCGGGAGGCACCGTCCCGACGACCGCTTCGGCGTATCCGCCTTGCTGCGCCGGCTCACGGCGCATTTCGGAGTCCACGGACGCGCGGAGGCTTGCGAGTTGCCGCTCGGCATTTTCGATCTCGATACGTAGAACGGCCAACGCGGCTTCTGCCTCAGCCCGGGCCGCTTGCACTTCCAAAAGCGCCGCGCGCTGCGCCACGACTTTCGCGGACAGTTCCTCGAGTACCGCGGCCTCGCCGGCGATCAGTTTGGTCTTCGCATCAGCGTCTTTGAGCGCCGCTTCCAGCGCGATCAGTTTGAATCCGAGCGCCTCGGCGTCGGCCTCGCGCTTGGCGCGAAGCGCTTCTGCCTGCTCGGCAGCCGCGATGGCCTCGAGACGTTTCTGTTCCGCTGCGGCCGCGATCGACTTCGACTTCGCATAGGCCTCGTCGAGTTCGCGTTTCTTGGCCTCGGTCGCAGCAAGCTCGGCTTTCGCCGACTGAAGCTCTTCCTTGAGCGCCGCTTCCTTCGCGACTTTCTGCCGGACGCTTTTGTCTTCCTCAGCGCGCAATTCCAGCAGCGCCTTCTCGGCCGCGTCGCGCTCGGCGCGGAGTGTCTCGACCTCGTGCGCCAGCTTATCTCGCTCGGTGACGAGCTTCTTGACGGACTGTTCGTGGCCGGCACTAGTCTTCGCAACCTTGGCCTCGACCGCTGCTTTCTCGGCGACCGCTCTTTCTGCCGCCGCTTTCTTTTCCAGCAGGGTGTCGAGTTCGGCCTGTGCGCGCGCGTGGCGCGCTTCGAGTCCGGCAAGCGCCAGCTCTTCAGCAGCCTTTGCTTTGGCGGCGGCTTCCTGCTGAGCGCTTAGGTCGGCGATCGTCGCTTCGACCTCGGCCTTTGCTTTGACGACCTGGCCGCTCTTCTCATGGACTTTTGCGATCGCGGCCTCAGCCGCCGCTTTCTGCGTTAGGAGCGTCTCCATCTCCGACTTGACGGCCGCGCGCTTCGCGTCGATCTCCGCCAACGCCGCTTCCTGTTCGGCACGCGCACGCGCGGCTTCGTCGCGGCGTGCGACGAGCGATTCCACCTCAGCCTTCGCCCGAGTGCGTTCAGCTTCGAATGCAAGGACTGCCGCTTCTTGCGCGGCCTTCGCTGAACTCGCCGCATCCGACTGTCCGCGCAGAGCGGCGACTTCCGTCTCCGCCTTCTCGCGCTCGGCATGCAGCGCCTCGATCGAAGATTTCACCGACTCGAGTTCGAGTTCGGTCGTCAGGCGCTGCCCGGCTAGCTCGGCGAGTTCGGTCTTCAGTTCGGCGCGCTCTTTGTCGGCCGACAGGACGAGGTCCGAATCGCGGAGCTTGGCGTTGTCGACCTCGCTCTGCATGCGACGTAGCTCGGACTCGAGGTTCTGCCTCGCGGCGGCGAGCGAGTCGATCTCTTCCTTTAAGTTATCGCGCCGCACGGCCGCAGCTGTGTCTTCCGCCTGCGTCTCAGCCGGCGCTCTATATGCGGCGGCCGGAGTGACCGGCGCTTTCTCGGATTCCGCAGGCGAAGCCGAGCTGGCGGGTTGCACCTGCCGAGCGGGCGCGGGCGCCGGCCTCGCGGATTTGGAGATCGGTGTGGGAGCGGCGTCTTCTGCTGTTCCGTCTTCGCCCTCTTCGGCGTTGTGATCGTCGAGATCGTCGAGCATGAAGCGCGCTTTTTGGTTGCCGCTGTCGAGAGCGAGCACCATATTCAGCATCTGCCGAGCGGTGCCGACCTGTCCGTGTTCGCGCGCGATATCTGCCGCTTGCACGTAGTAGCCGAGCGCTTCCGGCACCATGCCCTTCGTCTGATGCAGTTGGCCCATGTGCACGAGGGCTTGCACGTGACCCTTTTCTTTGTCGAGAACTTTCTTGAAAGCTAGGATCGCCTGATCGTGTTGACCGTTGGCCTGATAGATGCAACCCGCTTCGAACAACGCGGGCAAATGCTTCAGATTCGACCTCCGCAGGACGTCGATGAATTTGGCCAGGGCGTCTTGCGTGCGGCCTTCCACGACGTCGGCTTGACCGAGCTGGAAGAGCACGTCGACGCTCGTCGGTTCGAGCTCGTATGCCGCGGCGAACGCTTGGCGTGCACGCGTCATGTCGGCATCGTCGTAGAGGAATCCGCTTCCGGCGCCCAGGTACGCGGCGACGGCCGCTTCTTTGGCGCCCACGGACGCGTACAGGCCGGCGGCTTCGAGCTTCGCTTCAGACGAGGCGTCGGTCATCGCCGACAATTCGCCCAGGACGGCTATCGCACCGGCGTTATCCTTAGCTTCGATCTTGGCTTTGGCGCGCGCAAGTACGTCCGTTGCCGGATCTGCGGCCTTCTTGGAATTATCTGCGCTAGACTTAGCCACCGCTCACAGTTTCTTTACTCGACCGTCCCATGCAATGCGCGCAGTGTTGATCGCCTAGCCAACCGGTTCTCGTCCGGGCGGCAGGCGTTTCTACACTCCTTTCCATTGTATCGGGCGGCGCTCACGCTGGCCCGGTCGTGGGTTCATCATGGCGGCAGCCAGCGCCCAGCATGTGACGCAGCGCACAGCGCCGTCGTCGTCAGGCGTTCCCGTCGGGCGGATGCAGCACCGAGAAAAGCGCTTTCGCGCCGCGTTCGGACGCGGCGAAATGCGCCGTGAGTTCCTCGACTGAATCTCCGCCGTATTTCTCGGAGACGGCTTCCGCCAGTGCGATGCAAAGCATGGCCTCACCGATGACCGATGCGGCCGGCACCGCGCACACGTCGCTGCGCACGATTGTGGCGGGCGCCCGCGACCCAGTGGCGAGATCGACCGAGGCGAGCGGACGCATCAACGTGGCGATCGGCTTCACGCGCACATACGCCACGACGTCTTGGCCGTTGGACATGCCGCCTTCGATGCCGCCCGCCCGATTTGAACCCCGCGACGGGCCATTCTGACCGGGCTCAAACGTGTCGTGCGCCGTGCTTCCCACAAACGCTCCGCCGAAGCTTCCGCTGCCGATTTCCACCGCTTTGACCGTTTGAATGCTCATCAGCGCGCCGGCGATCCGCGCGTCCAACCTATCCCCAGGTTGACGATTGCCGCCGATTCCCACCGGCGTTCCGGCAGCTCGTACCTCGAAGGCCCCACCGAGCGTGTCGCCTGCCGCCTTCGCCTTGTCGATGGCCTCCACCATCGCCGCACTCGCCGCCTCATCGTCGCAACGCACCGGGGATTCTTCCACTTCCGGCCCGGGGGCCTGATCGAATTGCCGAGCCGCGACGTCGCCGATGCGGACGACTCGTCCGGAGACGCGAATGCCGACGAGGGCGAGATACTGCCGGCACAAAGCGCCCACTGCCACACGCATCGCCGTCTCGCGCGCGCTCGCGCGCTCCAGCACATTTCGCAGATCTCGATGACGGTACTTCAATGCCCCCGCAAAATCGGCATGGCCAGGGCGCGGCCGCGTGATCGCAGGGCCGGATCCGGTCATTGGGTCCATGAGGCTGCGCACGTTTTCGAAATCGCGATTGCGCAAGTACAGCGCGACCGGGGAGCCAAGTGTGGATCCGCCGCGCACGCCGCTCAAGAACTCTACCTCGTCCGACTCGATCTGCATGCGGCGCCCGCGTCCATGACCGCCCTGGCGCCGTTTCAACTCCATCTGGATCGCAGGGACGTCCACGCGCATGCCGGCCGGAAGCCCGTCGAGTATGCCGACGAGCGCCGGTCCATGCGATTCTCCCGCGGTCAGGTAACGGATCATCCAAGTCGCCTAAAGCCGGTAGACCGAGTACGAAAATGCCCGCGAGCGACGAGCGCCTGCGGGCATCCTAGTTCACCGGCGGAGATTCGTTTCTTGCTTACTTCTCCGCGACGATGTGAGGCGTGATGAGGAAGACGACCTCGTTGTGCAGCTTGCTCGTCTGGATGTTGCGGAACAAGGCGCCGAATATCGGGATGTCGCCAAGCACCGGGATCTTCTCGAGCGATTTCGTCGTCTCGTCGTCGAGCATGCCGCCCAGGACGATCGTGTCTCCGTCTTTCACGCGCAGCGTGGAATCCGCTTCGCGCTGATCGAGGATCGGGAACGTCTGCACGAGGCCCGTGATCGTGCTGCGCTCGGCGTGCAGCTGCGTGGTGATGTAGCCGTCAGAGTTGATGACCGGCGTGATGTTGATCTTCACGCCGATATCGACGTAGTTGACCTGGAAATTGCCCGCCTTCGGGTCGAAGTACACGATCGGGTACTGTGTGCCGACCAGCAAGCTTGCCGGTTGGTTGTCCAGAGCCGAGATACGCGGATTGGCGAGCAGCTGCGCTTCGTTGCGCGTGATCAGGTAGTTCAGCTTGCCCTGCAAGAAGATCGCGTTCCGGGTGAACGGTTGCGGGTTGATCGGGTTGCCGCTGTAGACGGTCTGTCCGAAGATCGAGCCCGGCGGGCAACCGATGCAGTTCTCGAACAGGTCGAAGGGGGACGTGCCCGTCCATTGGACGCCTGAATTGTTGGTGTCGTTGTTGGACGTGATGTCGACGACTTTGACTTCGAAGACCACCTGCGGCGCCGGGATGTCGGCGAGCGCGAGGTAGTTTCGAGCGGACTGGATGATGTCTGGCGTGCCGCTCACGAGCAGCGTGTCCGTGCGGGCATCAATCGTGAAGCTGGTCGCTGGGATCACCGTGGCGAGCTGCTTCGCGAGGTCTGCCGGCGTTGCGTACTTGATCGGAAACGCGACTTGCTGCGACGCGACTTGGCCAGCCTGTCCGAATTCGGCGGCGAGGTCGGACGGCGTTCCGACGACGTAGACGTTGCCGACCTGACGGTAGTCGAGTCCGCTCGAGCGGACGATCAAGTCGAGCGCAGTCTTCAGCGGCACGTCGGACAGATCCACCGTGACCGTGCCATGGACGTTCTGCGTCGCGACGATGTTCTGACCGCTTTCATTCGCGAGCAGTTTAAGGACATCGAGGATGTCGGCGTTCTTCACCGAGATGCTGATCGTGCGAGCGCTGCCATATTGCGTGGGCATCGATGGCGCGGACTCGTTCGACGCGGCGGCTGCACGCGCAGGCGTGCTGGCTGTCGCATGCGTGCGGCCTGGTACCTTGCAGTAGAACTTGCCACCCGGCAGCCACGGATTCTGCGTCGCGGCTGGATGCGGCGCGGGAGCAGCGACCGCCACTATCCGCGGTGCGAGAGCAGGCTTTGCGACCGGCTTGGAAACGGCTGGTTTCTGCGCTGCGGGCTTGGCGGCGCCGGATACGCTCGCCACTACTTTGGCGGGCATGCCCTTCGCCGTCGTAGGCTTGGCCACGGCGGGTTTCTGAGCCGCGGGTTGCGCTTGCGCTTGCGACGCAGGCACATTGTACGCGACTTGGTCGGTGCGAAGAGCGAGCGTCACGGTTTTCGCGCCGGCCGCGCCCTGAAGATCGTAGCGAGCGTCGCCGCGGGATTCCACGACGATGCGCATCACCGCGGGCGAGGTCGAGAACTGACCGACGCGGACCTGTCGGATCGCACCGCCGGAGAATCCGACGACTCTTGTCTGGCCCCCGTACGACGCGGGCGAGAGATCCACGACGAGATCCTCGAGTCCGGCTTTCGTGTCGACCGAGAATCGCTGGACGTGGGCGGTCACGTTCTTCGCCGCCGAAACGACGACGGTGAACGAACCGGCCTGCTTTCCGTAAGCGACGTCGGTAACCGGGTTTGATCCTGCGCTCGCGGCCGGCGTGGCCGCGATTCCCGCGCTCAAGCCGAAGACGCTTGCGAGTAACCCCGCGACCGCCGACCGAAGATGCCGATGCATTGTCCTTAACCCCCTAGCGAGAAGTGACGCTCTTCTTTGTCTGTTGCGAGCGTTACCGAGTCGGAATCGATGGCGACGACGCGAAATCTGTTCGCGACGTAGTCACCGGCGTGAACGATGTACGACGATCCACCCGCCTGCACGATAGCGGTATAACCGCCATCGCGCACGATGCCCGTCACTTGGATGCCATCCCAGATCGAAGTCTTCGGGGCGCCTTCAAAACCGGGCAATGTTGGGATGTGCGGGAACGCGCTCACGGCGACGGCCTTCGACGGGGCGCCTGAGCTAGGTCCATACAGCGCGACGAATGGATCCGCGCGGCCCGTTCCGGGCAGAGGTTTCGCATACAGCACCGGCACCGGCGTTGACTTCGCCGGAGGCGGCGTCTGCGAGAGTTCCGCCTGCGAAACGGCGGGCGTCACCGGACCTTGGTCGGTCGCCGGACCGCTCGAACAAGCTGCGGCGATCGCGCCGAGGACCAAGACCGACATCACGCGAGCGAACGAATTCACGGCGCTATCCTCCGTTGCCCGGAGCCGCCGCGGCGTTCGACTGCGGAACCACCGGCTGGCCAGCGGTCAGGCGATACGCTTTGATCGGCAGTACGATGTGGAGATCAGGTGTCTCGCCCACGATGGCTTGCACCGACGGCGTGAGAGTCACGTCGCCTACCTCGATGAGCTTGGGAAACTTGTTCAGATCGCGCAAAAACGTCTGCAGGTCCGCGAAGGTGCCCGACAACTCCATGTTCACCGGCACCACCTGGAACGACTGATTGACGTACACGATGGCGTTCTGCCGCGCGCTTGGCGTTGCGGCGGGACCAGGTTTCGCGCCGGCAGGGAGCGTCGTCGAAGCGACGCCTGTCGTCGTCGTCGCACCGACGGTTGTGGGCGCAGGCGTGCCGTTTTGCACCTGACCCTGCGGACCGGGCTCGCCCGTTTGTGCTGCCGTGGCGTTGATCTGTTGCGTCTCACCGTTCGAGGCGCCGGCGGCGTGCGCCGCTGAGTTCAGCGCGGGGATCGCATTCGCAACGGCTTGCGGCCCGCCCGCTGCAGCCGCAGGAGCAGGCGCCGCGCTGCCCGTGGGAGTCGGCAGCGGCTGCGGCACGACTGCCGTGACGATGAGGCCATCGCGGATCGCGAGCGCTTCGATCTGCTTCAGATACGAAGGGATGTACGCGCGCGTGTCCGCGGTCAGCTCGACGCCGCTCAAACGCGATTGGATCTGGTGCTCAAGCGCCAGATACTCGGGCTTCTGGTCGGCTACGCGTTTGAGATCGTCATAGTTCTGCGTCAGCTGCGCGAGATGCGTGCGGTCGGCCGTCAGTTCGTTGTTCTTTGGCTGGTACGTCGAGAAGAACGCGATGAACGCGATGACGACGATGATCGCGGCTAGGATTATGTTCCGATTTAACGGAGTGAGTTGGAAGTTCATTGTCCGATCACCGCCGGCGAGAGCTGGCCGGTCATCGTGAACGTCACGTTGCCGCCCGCGCTCAGATTTCTACCGAGCTCAGTGGAGCTGTTCGAAAGGGTCGCGTCGCCGAACATGTCCGACGCGTCGAGATTCAGCATGAGATCCGCCACCTCTCGGTATGTCGTCGTCTTGCCGGTGAGCGCCACCGAGCCGCCGTCGCCCTCGTGCGTCACGCCGACGTTTGTATACCAGACGCCGCCGGGCGTCGCTTGGCCAAGCGCTTTGAGCACTTCGGCGAGCTGGATCGGACTCTGCTTGATGCGCTCGAGCAGCTCGGCCTTGGCCTGCAGCTGCGTGACCTCATCGCGCAGGTCGTCGACTTCTTTGACTTGTGCCTGCTCGACCGCCACCTTCTGCGTCTCGGTGTCGATCTGAGCGTTGATCGCCGCGATCTGGTTGTTCATCCACCACGAAAAGCCGATGATCGCTAGTATTTCGGCGACGATGATGATCAGTCCGACCGCCATACCGCGATCGAAGACGACGATCGGCTTGCGCTGTGCGCTCGGAAGCAGGTTGATATTGATCATGCGCGTGCCCTCGCGTCCGTCATCGCATTGCTCATGCCGTCACCGCCACGCGGCCTGCCTCGGGGACGAGATCGCGGCGGCCGAGCCCGGCTGCGACGATGAGCGACGGCCCGATCTCCTTGAGATAGTCGGCGGGAAAATCGGCCGGATTGTATCCGCTGATCTCGAGCGGGTTGGCCACCGAGACCGGAAGTCCGAGCTCGTGGCTCAAGTACGCATCGAGGTTTGTGAGCCGCGCCGTTCCGCCGCCCAGCAGCACCGCTTCGATCGTCTCGCCGCGGAAGCGCGTCCGGAAGTAGTCAAGAGATTTATGGATTTCGGTGACGAGCTCGGTCAGCGGCGGTGTGATCACGTTGAAGATCCTGGTGACTGTGGGTGCGACCGGCTGGTCGTCTCGTTGTGAAAGGATTGCGGCCTTCTCGCGCTTCATCTTCTCCGCTTCGTCCACAGAGACGTTGAGGCCGGTGGCGATCGCTTTGGTCATCCCGTTGCCGCCGATCGGCACGTTTCGCGTGAACGGCACGAAGCCGCCTTTGGTGACATTGATGCTCGTCGACGCGGCGCCGATGTTGATGATCGCGATGTTCTGCTCGTACTGCGGGCTGTCCGGAGTCAGCATTGCGCGCACCATCGAGAACGGCTCGACTTCGATGACGGCGGGAGTGAGGCCGGCGAACTGAAGCGCGCTCACTTGCGACATCACGAGATCCTTTTGCGCCGCGACGATCAGGACGTCCATGCTCTGGCCGTCTTCTGCAGTGCCGAGGATCTTCGCGTCGATCTGGGCTTCGTCGACCGAATATGGCAGAAAGCGTTCGGCTTCGTACTTCGTCGACTCGCGCAACTCGCGCTCGTTCATGTGCGGCATGCTCACTTGGCGCACGACGACGGACGGACCGGCAACAGCGCTCACCGTTCGGCGCGCGCTGATCGCGCCTTCGGCGATGAGTTGGCGGAGCGCTTCGCCGACGAGCGGCGGGTCGACGACCACTCCATCTTTCAGCGCGTTCGCCGGAGTGGCGATCTTATACACGTGTTCGAGCTGCGGGCCGCGCGGCGTCATCGTGAACTGAACCGCCTTCAGTTCGTACGAACCGAAATCGATGCCGACGAACGATTGCGAACCGCGCGAGAAAAATCTATTCAGAAACGCCATTGGTCGGCCTGTACTCTTTCGTGAGCTCCGAGGGCAAAACAAAAAGCCGAGCGGGGGTCACTCATCATGCTATGTATCGGCAACGGCGGGACGGACCTTAGAACGCACATTCGGTCGCATATGACTGTGTGCAGACTTGGTTCCACCCGAAGGGACGCCCCATGTAGTAGGGCGACCATCGGTCGCCCGTTCTGTGCTTTCATCGCGGGAGAGCTCAGTTGAGTATCGCCTGGAGGCGATCGTGATCGACTATGACGATGTTGGCCGTGCGCATGTCGATGAGTTTCTCATCCCAAAACCGATTGAGCATGCGGTTGACGGTTTCGCGTGTCGTGCCGATCATATTCGCCATCTCTTGGTTCGTCAGGCGAAGAGTCAGCCGAACGCCGCCATCAGATGCCTCGCCGAAGTTCTTCTCGAGATTGATGAGCAGCGATGCGAGCCGCGTGCGGATGTCCTGATACGCGGCGGCTTGGATGGCTTGGTTCGTCGCGCGCAAACGCGATGAGAGCGCGAGCACGAGGCTCAAGCTCATGTGCGGGCTCTTGACGAGCAGGTCGAGAAATTCTTTACGCGCGAGAATCGCGACTTCGACGTCGCGCAGCGCTTTGATGGTGGCGGACCGCGGCGACGCGTCGAGCACGCCCATCTCGCCGAAGAAGTCGCCCTCTTTGAGGATCGATAGGATCGTCTCTTTGCCGTCGTTGCTGACGCGCGTGACCGCCACGTTGCCCGCGATCACGATGAAGAGCGCATCGCCCGGGTCGCCTTCGTACACAAGCACGGCGTGCTTGGCGTAGCGTCTCGTCTGCGCAAGCGAAGCCACCGCACCGAGATCCGCGTCGCTGAATTCAGCGAAGAGCGGAACCTTTTTCAAGAGCACGGCGTCGATGTGACGTTCAGGAATGTGTTGCACGGCCTGTGTCAGTCCTTTTGGGGCTAGCGAACAGCGCGAGCAACGTCAATATCGCTCACACTACCATGTATCGGCAGTCGGCGGCGTGTTGTAAAGACCAGACCGGCCCTCGGCCGGCCCGGTCTTTACTGAAGGGGCCGACGCTAGTCGGCCCTGGGTGACTTCATGTGGGCCGACATAAAGTCGGCCCCTTCGGATAGAGGGGTCTATGTCCCGAAGGGAAGGCGGCCAAGATGAAACGGCCACGAGATGACATCTGGAACGTACAGCGCGGCTAGCGCCGCTACCACGAGGAACGGCCCGAAGGGGACTGCATCGCGCCTGCGGCGTCCGCCGACGATCAGTGCGGGAACGAGAAGAATACTGCCGACGACGAAGGCGGCAAGCGAAGCGGCCAAGCCGAGCTCCACGCCGAGATACAAACCGAGGACGGCCGCGAGCTTCACATCGCCCAACCCCATGCCTGCGCCACGCGTTGCGAGATAGAGCACGCCGAAGATCGCCGCACAGACGACGCAGCCTAAAAGCGCCTCGCCGATACGCGGACCATGCGTCGCGGCAGATGCAAGTGCACTCGCGATCCCGACGAGCGCCGCCGGGATGAGCACGACGTCGAGGATCAAGAGATGGTCAAGGTCGATGAACACGACGGCGACGAGCGTTGCCGCGAGCACCGCGACCGCCGCGCCTTCCCACGTCACGCCGTAGACGAGCGCGGTCAGCGCGAACAGCGCCGCGGTCATCGCTTCCACGATCGGATAGCGTGAAGATATCGGCGCCGCGCAGTGCGAGCAGCGCCCGCGCAAAGCCAGCCAGGACAAGAGCGGAACGTTTTCCCAGACGCGTAGCGCGTGGTCGCACGAGGGGCAATGCGACGCGGGAAACGCGACGGATTCGCCGCGCGGCGCGCGATAGATGACGACGTTGAGGAACGAGCCGAAGAACAGTCCGTATATCGCCGCGACGATCGCGGGCAACGCGCTCACGCTTTTCCGGTCGCGCGGGCCGGCACTAGTAGCCGGTCAGACCGCGGTTTTGGAACCACTCGACGCCCGTACACGCCGTGCACTTGACGCCGCTTGAATTCGTGAGATTGCCCATCGTCGTCACGTCGTGGCCGCCGGCGTCGACGATCTCGTACGACCCGTACGTGCCGGACGACGCCGTGATCGTATAGACCTGATTGTTCGCAGGATCCATGGGCATGTATTTCAAGTACGTCACGGGCAAGGCCGCGGTGTACTGGCCGGCGTTATCAACCGCATATTCTTCCATCGCCGTGGAGAGCGATTTCAAGTTGTCCTCGCACGCCGCGGTGACTGACTCCGCACGAGCGTGCACAAAATTGGGGATCAATATCGCCGCCAAGATCGCGATGATCGCGACGACGATCATCAGCTCGATCAAGGTGAAGCCGCGCGGTAGCCGGCCTGCAGGTAGGTATTCGTTCGATTTAGCCATGGTTGTCTATTCCAATGCCCCGGGCCGGGCTTGTTTAGTTCGCGCGCCGCGAAGTGCGACGCGCGTCACGTTAGTTGCCGTTTAGACCCGAATTCTGGAAGTATTGTACCGTCGTACAGGTCGTGCACTTCACGCCCGCTTTGTTCAGGTTGCCCATCGTGGTCCTGTCGTGCCCGCCGGTGTCCTGGATCTCGTACGATCCGTACGTGCCTGATGTGGCTGTGATCGTGTAGGCGGTGTTGTTGACGGGGTCTTTCGGCGTCACGGCAAGGTAGAGCACCGGCAGCGTGGCCGTGTACGTGCCGTTGTTGTCGACGGCGTACTCTTCCATCGCCGTGGCGATCTGCTTCTCGTTGCCTTCGCACGCCGCGGTCTGCGATTCGGCGCGCGCATGGATGAAGTTAGGAATGAGGATTGCTGCCAAGATCGCGATGATCGCGATGACGATCATCAGCTCGATCAAGGTAAAGGCGCGTTGGGGGCGGTGCATCCGTGACTCCTTGCGTCGCCGCGCGCGCTTGCAAGCCGCTGCGACTTAGTTTCCTTAAGAGTAGTATCGGCAAGTCTCGCGTCGTGGACAAGCCTGCGGTAGCCGTCTAGAAACGAACGGACCTACCTTTCGGCAGGTCCGTCGATCCCGTTGCCGCGGTGTTAGTTACCGTTGAGGCCCGAGTTCTGGAAATACTGGACAGTCGTGCAGGTCGTACACTTCACGCCAGCCTTGTTCAGGTTGCCCATCGTCGTTGCATCGTGTCCGCCGGTGTCTTGGATCTCGTACGATCCATACGTGCCGGCCGTGGCCGTGATCGTGTAGGCGACGTTGTTGACAGGGTCTTTCGGCGTCACTGCGAGGTACAGCACCGGAAGCGTGGCCGTGTACGTGCCGTTATTGTCGACGGCGTACTCTTCCATCGCTGTGGCGATCTGTTTCTCGTTGCCTTCGCACGCCGCGGTCTGCGATTCGGCGCGCGCATGGATGAAGTTCGGGATCAAGATAGCTGCCAAGATCGCGATGATCGCGATAACGATCATCAACTCGATCAGGGTGAAGCCTTTTTGGAGTCTTTTCACGTGAGAGAATCCTTTCGATTTTCCAATGATGATGAGTCTGTCGCGCCCGATGTCGAAAGGCGCATTACGGTACCATTTTGGATATCGGCGTCCGTGCCAGAGAACCTTATGGTAACGAGCCCGCCGTACCGCCGGCGGACTCCCATCCACACTCCTAATGCCCAGGTACCGATGGGCCTAGACTAGAGTCGGCCGTGACCTCGCTCACGATTGCGTTGCGGTTCGCGGGGCGAGACAACATCGAACAGGATGACCGTGACCGCGTCCGCTGCATCGGCGCGCGGCTCTGCCCACCGATCGAGCACTCGCCGTTCGCCTGCTAACTCGCGCAAAAGGACTCGATTCGGATCCGCGTACCAGTACTGGTTCTCGATATACCATATGCGATCGCGCGCGCGTGCGGCGATCCAAGCGCGCGCTTCCGGCAGCATGCCCGCAGATGCTGGCGCGACCTGATCGTGCGCCGCGAACGCTGGATACGTGCCGACGACGAGCACGGGGAAACCTTGCACGAATACCATCGCGTCGGATGACCGTTCGAGCGATGCGATGTGATTATTGACGAGGTACCAGTCCGTCCGCTGATAGAGAGGATCGAAGATCATGTCGGCGTCGCAGATCGCGAAAGTCGTCAAGAGACTCAAAGCGAGTGCGACAGCTGCGACGCGGACGCGCGTCGCGCTAAGCGCCGCGATCAGCGCGGCGGCGCAGACGGCGAAGGCGGGGACGTATTGGTGCAGGTAGCGCGGGAACAACAGCGGCTTGTGCAGAGCGAACGTCAGGATTATCTGCAGTACCGCGGCTACGAGCATGAATGGGAGCGCGGTGCGCCGCGCCAGCCACGCGCCGCTTATGACCACTGCGATGATCACAGCGTCCGCGCCGTCGACGAAGAACGCTCGATCCATCCAAGCAGCCGGAATGCCTGCGAGCAGCGCCTGCAGAGGCGCGAGTCGAAGATCGAAGTCCGCGCCCGCGGCAAATCCGCCGTTCGCGTATTGCACGGTCAAGGCGCCGATCCACGGGATGAATGCTGCTACCGCGAGTCCGGCCGCCGCGAAAACAGGCCAACGCCTACGCGCATCGACGGCGGCGAAAAGACACTGCGCGGCAATCGTCAGCCCGCCGAGATAGTGGATGTACGGCAGCGCGATCGCGCACGCCGCATATGCCGACCACGCGAGGGTGAGGCGGGCTCGATCTTGGTCCAGCGCGCGAAGAAGGCACCACCACGAGACCGCGGTCAGCATCGCGAGCGGCGCGTACATCCGATACACTCGGTCGGCGTCCAAAAGGCCGGGCGCGAGAGCCGTCACGAGAGCCGCAACCGCCGCGCCGGCGTCGCCGAACAGCCGGCGCGCGATCGCCCAGGTCGCGATTATCGTGATAAGTCCGCACGGCGCCGTGAAGAGACGATATCGTTCCGCGGGCACGTGGACAAGCTCGATCAAGTAGTGCGACAGCACGTAGAACAGCGGCGGATGGGCATCGTTGTGCACGATGAGCTGCAGCATCGTCGACAAAGGATATGCCGCGATGTGGAGGCTGAACGCTTCGTCGAGATAGAGGCTGGTCTTCGTAAGATTCCAGACGAGCGCGACCGCGCCGAGTGCAAGCGCGGCGAGCAGTCCGCCGATCGCGATCGGGCCGCTCGAGGCACGCCCTTGGATCATCGCGCCGCTCCATACAGCTCGATGGTCACGCTGTTAGCGGCATACGCTTTGGGCTCGAGCCAAGCGCCGACCAGAGGCCGCTGCTGCCGCAGTACCCGTCGCACCGCAAAGTCGGGATCCGCGAAATCGGGCTGGTTCTCCACATACCAGACCCTGCGAAGCCGCTGCTCCCCGATCCATCGCAGTGTAGCCGGCACATCGCCCGGCACATTCGGTCCCGCGAGCGCGTGACCCGAAAACGCGGAGAACGATCGTACGACGACGATCGGATATGCTTGCACGAACACGAATGCATCGCCCGGCGCCACGTGTGCTCGTATCGTCGCGTTGACGCTGAACCAGTCCGTGAACTGGTAGTACGGATCCAGCACGACGTTCTGCGCGCCGACGCACTCCACCGTCACGAGAATCGCCGCACCCGCGACGGCGAACACCGCCGCGCGCCGCGCGAAGCAGGCTTGGATGCACGCCCCGATCGCGATCGCCATGGCCGGTGCTAGCGCGAAGAGATAGCGCGCGACCAGCAGATCTTTGTGCGTGAGCGCGCTCGCGATCGCCTGCAGCACGATGCCGCCCAACCAATAGACGACCGCCGTCTGCCGCACTGCGAACGCGCCGAAAGCGATGGCTGCCAAGAATGCGAGCGCGATGAGTTCGGGCACGACGGCCGATGTCGTCCACGCGATCGGCGTGCCGAGCGCGAAGAGTTCGAATGGAGTATCCCACCATGGCGGCAGCGCGAAACCGGTGGCGCCGGCGGCGAATTGCTCGCGCGCGATCGGGAACCACGGCGCGAACGCCACGGCGGCGGCGGCGCACGCCGCGAAGACAGGCCAGCGCGAAGCCGGCCTCGCAGCAGCAAAAACCGCTTGCGAGACGAGCGGTATCGCACCGAGGTAGTGGACATATGGCAGCGCGATCGCCGTCAGCGCGTAGGCAGCGTAGCGCCAAAACGCAGGCCGCACGGCGCTTGCTTCGTCTGCTTTGATCAGGAGCCACCATGAAACCGCGGTCAAAGCCGTCCAGAGCGAATACATGCGGAAAAGTCGATCCCAGATGACCATCCCGGGCAAGACGGCGATGACCAGGGCGGCGACGACAGCCGTTGCAGGGCCGAACCTTCGCCCGATGGCCCACGTGGCCGCGATCGTCACGATGCCGAGCGGTGCTGTAAGGAGCCGGTACTGCCATAGCGGCCAATGCGCGACGGCGAAGATGGCGTGCGCCAACAGGTAAAAACCTGGCGGCTGGACATCGAGCGCCGCGGTGTCGTGCAGCAGTTGGCCGATCGGTTCGGCGCCGATGCGCAATGAGAACGCTTCATCCAGGAAGGGGCTCTGATCGGTCACGTGCCAGAACCGGACGAGCGCACCGATCGCGAGCGCGATTCCAAGCCACGCATACTCTGCGTAGCGCGACTTGATCGTCATCGCTTTGGTCAGGTGATCTCGTGCCGCAGCTTTTTCAACACATTGCCGATCGTGCGCGAGATGTGTTTCTGCGAGAAGCCGAGCCTGCGTGCGATCTCCGTCTGCGTCAGGTCTTGGAAGAAGAAAAGCTGCACGACGCGCTGCTCGAATTCCGCGAGCCGCTCCAAGGCGCGATCGAGGATGATCCTGTCCTCGACCGGGAGCGAAAACGTCGTATACCGCTGGCTGCGGATGCGTTCGATCTGCGGCGACTGGTCGGCCGGCGTATCGGAGAGCGAGAGCAGATTGTACGTATCGCGCAGCTTCAGGATCTCGTTCACACCCTCCGGCGTGACGTTCATATCCGTCGCGAGTTCGAAAACCGTCGGTTCGCGCATCAGCCGCGCCGTCAGACGGCCGTGGGATTCATGTAGGCGACGGTTCAACGTGCCATACCAGCGCGGTACGCGCATGCGCGGCACCACGTCGCGCACGTAGTGCGAGATCTCGCCGCCGATGACCATGCGCGCGTAGGCTTCGAACGGCACGCCGAGCGAGGCGTCGAACCGTTCGACGGCTTTGATCAGCCCGACGTAGCCGACTTGTTCGAGGTCGTCACGGTCAACGAGGCCGCGGCTGTAGTGCGACGCGATCGACGTGACCAGCGGCGCATGAAGCAGGACGAGGGCGTCGCGGCTTTCGATCGACCGGGTTTGCCGGTACGTCTCGAACTCCGCCGCCCCCGCCTCGCTTGACCGCGCAGGCCTCATGGCGACCGACACCCCTAGTGGATGTTTCCGATGATCTGGTACAGGGGCAGGAAGATCGAGATGACGATGAAGCCGACGACAAAGCCCATGCCCAAGATCATCAACGGCTCGAGCAGCTGCGTCAGCGCGGCGAGCATGTAGTCCACTTCGGTGTCGTAGAAGTCCGCGATCTTCGCGAGCATGCCGTCGAGATTACCCGTCTCCTCGCCGACCGAGACCATCTGCGTGACGAGCGGCGGGAAGAGCCCCGAGAGCTGCAGCGGGACGGCGATCGACTCGCCTTCACGCACGGAGTCGCGCACTTTCGAGACCGTCTCTGCGACGACTTCGTTGCCGGACGCCTTACCCACGATCTCAAGGGCCTGCATGATCGGCACGCCGGATTGCAGCAGCGTGCCGAGCGTGCGGCAAAAGCGCGAGATCGCGACTTTGCGGATCAGCATGCCGAAGACCGGCAGCTTGAGCTTGAACGCGTCGAATTGGCGCCGGCCGACCGGCGTTGCTACGTAGCGATTGAAGAGGATGAAGCCTACTATCAACACGGTGATCGCGACGACGTCCACCAACGGATTGCGCACGGCTTTGGTGAACGAGATGAGGATCTGCGTCGGCAGCGGCAATTTCATCTGCATCGACTCGAACATCTGCACGAACGTCGGCAAGATGAACGTGACGAGGAAGAGCACGATCAGCACCGCCATCACCAGGATGACGATGGGGTACGTCATGGCTGACTTCACCTTCTTCTTCAGGTTGAAGTCCTTCTCCAAGAAACCGGCGAGACGGTTCAGCACGTCGTCGAGGATACCGCCGAGCTCGCCCGCCCGCACCATGTTGACGAAGAGCGGCGAGAACGTGCGCGGATATTTCCCGAGCGCGTTCGCAAGAGTCGCGCCGCCTTCCACGTCGCGACGGATCGCGATGAGGATCGGTTTGAGCTGCGAGTCTTCGGTCTGCACGCTGAGCACGTCGAGACAGCGCACCATGGCGAGACCGGCGTTGATCATCGTGGCGAATTGACGCGAGAACACGACGAGCGACTGCTCACCAACGCCCTTGAAGCGGCCGAAGATCGCGCTGAGGTCGGAGTTGAGAACTCCGCCGCCCTTCTGCGTGATCCCGGTCACGTAGTAATTCATCTCGCGGAGCTTCGTCCGAAGAACGCGCTCGTTCTCGGCTTCGATGACGCCGTTGACGGTCTTGCCGGATGCGTCTTTCGCCTGATATGCGAAACTAGGCATGAATGCTATTTCTCCAGGATTAGAGTTGCGTGTGCTCGCCCACGACGAGGATCAACACGAGGATCAGCAGCCAAAGCAGTGACAGTTGCATGAAGTGTCTCCTTACACTCCCTCGATGAGCTTGCGCAGCTCCTCGGGGTGCATTGAGGCGTTCAGCGCCTCTTCCGATGTGATCATATGTTTGCGCACGAGGTCGCGCAGCGACATGTCGAAGGTCTGCATGTGCATGATGCGGCTCGTGACGATGGCGTTGTGGATCTGGTGCGTCTTGTTCTCGCGGATCAGATTTCGTATGGCCGGGGTCGCGATCATGACTTCGGCGGCAGGCACGCGCCCGACACCCGAGGCATGAGGCAGCAAACGTAAGCAGATGACAGCTTCGATGACCGACGCCAGCTGCACGCGGATCTGCTGCTGTTGGTGGGCGGGGAAGACGTCGACGATGCGATCGATCGTCTGTGCGGCGTCGGACGTGTGCAGGGTCGCGAAGACGAGGTGACCCGTCTCTGCGATGGTGAGCGTTGTGGCGATCGTGTCCATGTCTCGCATTTCGCCGACCAGCACCACATCGGGGTCTTCGCGAAGCGCCGCCCGTAAGGCGTTCCCGAAGCTGTAGGAGTCGTGTCCGATCTCGCGCTGGTTGACCATGGACATCTTATGGTAGTGCAGGTATTCGATCGGGTCTTCCATGGTCAGGATGTGACGGGCCATGGTCTGATTGATCACGTCGACCATGGATGCCAATGCGGTTGACTTGCCTGATCCGGTCGGACCGGTGACGAGTATCAAGCCGTGCGGTCGTGCGACAAGGTCGGCCATCACCGGCGGCAGATTGAGGCTCGCTAGCGGCGGGACCGTGGACGGGATCGCGCGCAGCACCGAACCGATGACGCCGCGCTGCTTGAACGCGTTGATACGGAAGCGGCCAAAACCTTTGAGGCCATGCGAAAAATCGAGTTCGAGATTTTTCTCGAATCGTTCTTTCTGGTTGTCCGTCAGGATGCTGTAGATGAGCTTCTTCATCTCATCCGGCGTGAGTTTTGGGAACTCCGTCGGAGTCAGCCTGCCGTCGATGCGCAGCATCGGGGGAAGGCCGACGCACATGTGGAGATCCGACGCGCCGCGTTCAATCGTCACGCGCATCAGTTCGTCCATGCGAAGACCTAAGAGATCGGTGACATTCGTGGCCATCGTATCAACTCGCTCCGAGATGTCGTCCCGCGGAATAAGTACCAGACCGGGGTCGCCGCTCTAGTAGTCTATCGGCACTTCACGCCCGGGCCGTTACGTCGGCAACCCGGGGCCTTGTCCACCGGGCCGCCGCGATCGGTCCCGCCACCATGGCGAGCGCCGCGGCCACGAAGAACACCTCGTTGACCGGCGACGGAACGACGCCTTCGTGCGCGTAGCCGAGCAATGCCAGCGACCCGAACCACGACGCGTAGACGGCCCAAGCGCCGCGCGCGGCGCAGATCGGCGCGAGCCAGATGACGTACCACGGATGGAGCGCCGGCATCGCAAGCACCAGCGCCGCGATCGGTCGTGCCGCGTCCGCGACGCTTCGCCGCTTCGCGTAGCGGAGGATCGAGATGACGAGCGTGATCGCTACGACTGCGAAAAGCGCCAATTGGATTGCGCGCGGCCACGTCACGTCGCCGACGAACGGCAACGGTCCCACGCCGCTCGCGATCGGCACGCTCCCCAATCCTCCGCGCAGGAACGGCAGAGCTAGGAGCCAGTTCAACGACATCAGCAGCGAGCTTCCGATGGCAGCATCGCTCGCCGCGGCCGACCGGCCTAAATGGAATGCCTGCGCGCACAGAGCCGGGATGGCGACTGCGACGCAGCCGAGCAAGATTGCGCCGGACACGTTCTTCTTCCCCGCGCGGATGATCAGAAACGGCAGTGCGATGGCAGCGACGTATTTCAGCGCGATCGATGCGCCGATCAGAACGCCGGCGATCAGTGGTAGTTCATCGACGAGTGCGAACGCCCAGACCGCCGGTGCGATCATCATCACGTCGTTGTGCGCACCGACCGCGCTTTCATACAAGACGACCGGATTGAACGCGAAGGCGGCGACGCGTCGCGCTCTCTCCTCCTCGGGCACGCGCTGCAGCAGGCGCCGCAGCGCGAAGATCGTGGCCAGCGCGGAGAGCACGCCGACGAGCCGCCAGCTCCACAGTTGGAATGCGAGATCGGTGTTTGATTCTGCCCGGGCGAGCAGCCCCGCGAACAGCGTGAAGCCCGGACCGTACGGATCGCCGAACGGCGGGTTGTGGAGGACGACGTAAAGCTGAGAGAGCGTCGCATCTTTGACATGGATCGCCGATGTCAGCGCGTATGGATCGATGCCGAACACGCCGTACAGCCTGCCGTACGCGACGTAGTAGTACGCGTCGAACGCCTGCAGGATCGAGAACGCCGACAGCGCGAGCGCTGCACAGGCGAAGCCTGCGATCACCATTGTGGTTCGATCGCTTCTGCTTCGAACGGATCTGCCGGCTAGCGCGAGTCCAGCGGCGGATACGATCGCGATCGTACACCAGACGGCGAGCAACACGTACCACGACGCCGCGAACTGCACGACGGGGATCGGCTGAGCAAGCCCGCGCATATAGTACGCGGCGAAACCGCTATCCGGCGCCGGCACCGCCAGCCCAGCGAGGCGCAAGACGAGCGCCGACCCGCCGAACGCGACCCCTACCATCAGCGCGATCAACAAGAGCGTGCGCGCGTTCGTCATCCGACGACGCCAGGCGGAATCGCGCGCGGCGACCTCGCGACGATCACGGGTACGATCAGAAATGCGAGACACAGCGTGACGGGCACCCACGGCGCAGAGGCCGTCGCCGCGATGCCATCAAGCGCGTAGATGCCGAGAAGCAGTGCGCCGTACCACCACGCATACGTCGCCCAGCGGCCACCGACCGCGATGGCTGGCAAAAGCCACTGACCGTACCACGGATGCATCGACGAGAGCGACCACAGGAACGCTGTGACCGTACGCCAGATCTCGCCCTGCCGCGGCCGCACGAGGTAACGGATCAAGCCGACGCACGCGATGACTGCAAACGATGCAAGGACGCAGACCTGGATCAGCCTCGGCCACGAAGCGGTGCCGAAAAACGGAAGCCTCTGCAGCCACGGAAACGCGGGGCCCGCTCCCATTCCGGAGGTGAAGATCGGGATGTTCGCAAGCCAATCGACTGACATCGAAAACGCGCTGCCCAGCAGCGCGGCGTTGCCCGCCGTCGCCGACGGGAACGCACGGCCGCAAAGCAGCGGCACGGCGCCGGCGATGAACAGCGCGGCCAGCCACGCCCAGCCGTGGGCCCGAGCGATGCGGCGGAGCAGAAACGGGAGGCCGATGAGCGCTGGCAGCTTGATCGCGATCGACGCGCCGGCGAGAAGTGCGGCCGCGAACGGCAGGCTGTCGGCGATCGCAAACGCCCAGAGCGCCGGCGCTAGCATCAGCATATCGTTGTGCGCGCCGACGACGGATTCGTAGAGCGCGAGCGGATGCAGACCAAATGTCGCCGCGCGCGTC
>Ga0210384_10001594_pt1 | contig 30411 bp, 31 predicted proteins | sample IncBWH2MmetaG_FD_160574 | JGI IMG/M metagenome (GOLD analysis project Ga0210384, IMG submission 160574) | Forest soil microbial communities from Barre Woods Harvard Forest LTER site, Petersham, Massachusetts, United States - Inc-BW-H-2-M | ecosystem: Environmental > Terrestrial > Soil >...
GCTCGATGTCCACCGTGATGCCGCGCTCCTGGAAGAAGCCCTTCTCGATGGCGATGTAGATGCCCGCGTTCGAGATGGAGGGCAGATCGCCCAGCTTGACCACCTCGGCGGCCGCCGCGGGCAGGGACAAGGCGAGCACGACGGCGACGATGGTGATGATGACTACAGGGGGGCCTGCGATGGATCGCGCGAGGCGGCTGGTCACGGCTGCTCCTCCGGCGGGCGAGACGTGGGAATGCTCGCGTAGGATAAGCTTGCGCTCGGATCTGGTCAATGGCGTGCTAGCATTCGTCCCGCTCAGATGACTCTCGGCGCAATTAAGATCCCGTGGATCGCCGGTGGGCTGGCCCTGCTGGCGCTCTCCGGCTGCTCTCCTCGATCCGGCAATCCGGCGCGGATCGCCACCGGCTACATCAGCCACGTCGTCTGCTCCTACGTCTTCGTCTCCGGCCTTGACGCGGGTCGGGTGAGCGAGGAAGACATCGCGAGCAATCCGGTCTTCAGCGGGTTCAACTGGGCCCTCCGTCACGAGGTGGACCGGGCGAAGCGCGAGGTCAGGGCGTGGACGGTGGGTGGGCTCGAGAATCGCGCGGTGTACCGTGACGGTCTCGGCTGCCTCAACCTGAACGAGACGCTGCCGCCCGACGCGCCGACCCGGGCCGACGTCGAGGCCGATGGGCCGATCCCCGCGCTCCTGCCCGACATTGCCGGACCGGAGATCGTCGTGCCGACCCCGGCCGGCTTGAAGGCGGCGGTCGATGGAGCCTTCGCCGAGCCGGACGGCAAGCCGGTGCGACGCACCCACGCGGTGGTCGTCGTTCACGACGGGCGTGTCGTGGCGGAGCGCTACGCCGACGGCTTCGGCATCGACACGCCGGTCCACGGCTGGTCCGCGACCAAGTCGGTCAACAATGCGCTGCTGGGCATTCTCGTCCGACAGGGAAAGCTGAAGATGGAAGAGCCGGCGCCGGTGGCGGCCTGGCAGACCTCGGGCGATCCGCGCCGCGCGATCACCCTGGACCATCTGCTGCGCATGGAGAGCGGGCTCGCCCTGGGCGACTCGCTCACCGCCAGCTTGTCGACCGCGTGGGACACGTCGGCGCGGATGGTCTTCAACGAGCCGGACATGGCGGGATTCGCCGAGCGCGCTGCGCTCACCGCCGCGCCGGGGACGAAGTGGGCCTACGCCAATGGCAACCCGGCGATCCTGGCGCGCATCGTCCGCGACCGGGTCGGCGGCCACGCGGTGGATGTGCTGCGCTTCGCGCGGCGCGAGCTGTTCGGGCCGCTCGGCATTCGCGGCGCCACCCTGGAGCTCGATGCCACCGGCACGCCGATCGCCGGGGCGTTCCTGTTCGCCACGCCGCGGGAGTGGGCGCGCTTCGGGATGCTGTTCCTCGAGGACGGGGTCGTGGGCGGCACTCGCATCCTGCCCGAGGGATGGGTGCGCTATTCGACGACCCCTACGCCGAACGCCTTCGTCGGCTACGGCGCCGGATGGTGGATCAACCAGGGAGACAGCCAGGGCGCGCGCTTCCGCCGCGAGCATGGCATGCCGGCCGATGCTTTCATGGCCCTCGGCATCTACGGCCAGACGGTCGTCGCGGTCCCCGCCGAGCGGCTGGTGATCGCTCGCTTCGGCACCACCTATGATCTCCGGATGGCCATGATCGACATCTGCCGGCTCACCGCCGAGACCATCGCCGCCCTGCACGCCCCGGCCGGCGGGTCGCCGCCGCCGACCCCGCCGCGGTAGAACGGACGATCGCCTAGACGGGCCAGGCCTCGCGGCGCCAGCCCATGTCCCAGAACATCCACTCGTAGCGGCTCGTGGTGACGAAGTGCCGCCGCATGGTCTCCCGATCCTCCTCTCGCAGCGTGGCGGCGAGAGTGTCCACACAGGCCAGCACGTCGCGCACCACCGCGCCGAACTCCTCGGAGGCGTAGGTGCCGATCCAGCGCGCGTAGAGCGGGTCGCGCGAGCCCGCGCGCTCGAGGGTCTTGCCCACCTCCCAGTAGATCCAGTAGCAGGGCAGGAGCGCGGCGATCGCCTCGTGGAACGGGGCGCCGTAGGCCACCGCGAGGAGGTACGAGGTGTAGGCGAGGTTGACGGGCGCGAGCGGGGTGGCCGCCACCGCCTCCGGGGAGAGGCCGAACTCCTTGAAGAAGGACTCGTGCAGGGTGCGCTCCACGCGGAGCGCGCCGGCCGCGTGCTCGTTCAGCATGATGATCCACTCCTCGCGGGGCGCGCGCGCGGCCGCCACCGAGAGGCCGCGGGCGAACTCGCGGAGGTAGAGCGCGTCCTGCACCGCGTAGAAGCGAAAGGCCTCGCGCGGGAGCGAGCCGTCGGTGAGCCCGGCCACGAACGGGTGCGCGAGGATCGCACGGTAGATCGGCGCGATGGCCTGCCAGAGCGTCGACGTGAACGCCACGGCGAGAGCATACTACGCGGCCGCGGCCTCCGGCCGGACGTGTATACTCGACGGCGCCATGGCCGACCACCTCGACGCCTCCCAGGTCCACTACGAGTGGAACAACGCGCTGCCGCCGCGGCTCGAGATCGAGCCGGGCGAGACGGTGACCTTCGACACGCGGGACGCGGCCGACCGCTACTACCGCCGCGGCTCGACCCACGCCGACGTGATGGCGCGCGGGCCCTTCCGCGGGCATCCGCTCACCGGGCCGGTGCGGGTGAAGGGCGCCCGGCCGGGCGACGTCCTGGTGGTGGAGATCCTCGACGTGAAGCCGGGCGCCGACTTCGGCTGGACCGCGATCCGGCCCGGCCGCGGGCTCCTACCCGAATCGGACTTCTCGAAGCCGTTCCTGCAGATCTGGGATCTCAGCGATGGCACCCACGCGCGCGCCGGGGGCCGTCTCGCGGTGCCGATCGACCCGTTCCCCGGGGTGATGGGCACCGCGCTCGACATCCCGGGCGGCCACAGCACGATGCCGCCGCGAAAGAACGGCGGCAACATGGACATCAAGCAGCTCACGAGCGGCACGACCCTCTACCTGCCGGTGTGGGTAGATGGCGCGCTGTTCAGCGTGGGCGACGCCCACGCGATCCAGGGCGACGGCGAGGTGTGCGTGACCGCGGTGGAGATGATGGGCCGCGTGACCGCGCGCTTCGACCTCGAGCGCGGCCGCGGCCTCGCCGAGCCACAGCTCCGCACGTCGCGCGCCCCCTCCGCGGCGGCCGGCCCGGGCCCGTGGTTCGCCACCACCGCCAACGGGCCCGACCTCTTCGCGGCCTCGCAGCAGGCGGTGCGCTACATGATCGATCACCTGGTGCGCGAGCGGGGGCTCTCCCGCGAGGAAGCCTACGTCCTGTGCAGCGTGACGGTGGATCTCAAGATCAGCGAGATCGTGGACGCGCCCAACTGGATCGTCTCCGCCTTCCTGCCCGAAGGGGTCTTCGTCTGACCCCAAGGGGTGTTCGTCTGAATTGACGCGGCGGTGACAACTCCGCGCCGCGAGGGGGGCAGGATCGAGACCCGATGAGGCCCTTGTTTGGCCGGATCGTGCTGAACCAGGTCCGGGCCACCGCGGGCGCCGGCCCGTCCGCGGCGGCCGAGGAGCTGCAGCGCGGGATGCTGGGCGTCATCGGCGCCTTCACCCGCCCCGACGGCCGTCTCGACTACGGGCGCCTCCGCGCCGCGCCCGAGTGGCGGGAGGCGGCCGCGCGGGCCGGCGCGCTGCACGACCTCAGCCTGGCCGACCTCATCGGCCGCCAGACCCGGCTGGCCTTCTGGATCAACGTCTACAACGCGATGGTCTTCCACGGCATCGTGGCGCTCGGCGTCCGCCGCACGGTGGGGGAGGTGCGTGGCTTCTTCGCGCGCGTGGCGTACCGCGTCGGCGGCTTCGTGCTGAGCGCGGACAACGTGGAGCACGGCATCCTCCGCGGCAACGCGCGCCACGGTTTCCTGCGCCGCCGCTGTTTCGGGGCGCGCGATCCTCGGCTGGCCCTGACCGTGCATCCGGTGGACCCGCGCATCCACTTCGCCATCACCTGCGGGGCCCAGTCGTGCCCGCCGGTGGGCGCCTACCGCGCGGCCGCGCTCGACCAGCAGCTCGACCTGGCCGCGCGCAACTTCCTCAACCAGGAGGTGGCGCTGGACCCGCGTGGCTGCGTGACGTGCTCGAAGATCCTCCGATGGTACGCGGCGGACTTCGCGGCCGCGGGAGGGCTCGGCCCGTTCCTGCTCCGCTATCTCGACCCCGGTCCGGTGCGTGACGTGGTGGCGGCCCGCGCGCGGCCGTGCGCGCGCTATCGCAGCTACGACTGGGCGCTACAACACGAGCCCGCCGAATGACCACGCCCGCCCTGCGCCCGAGCTCTCCGGCGACGGCGGTGCCGCTCGCGCCGTTCGTCGGGCTCTCGACGCTCTGGATCCAGATCACCGGCACGTGGTGCAATCTCGCGTGCACTCACTGCATCAACGCGAGCGGCCCGCGGGCGCCGTGGCTCAAGCCGCTCGACGCCGAGACCATCCGCCGCGCGATCGGCGAGGCCGAGCAGGCCGGGGTCAAGGAGATCTACTTCACCGGAGGCGAGCCGTTCCTGCACGGCGAGATCCTGCCGGTGCTCGAGCGGGCGCTCCAGGTCGCGCCCACCACCGTGCTCACCAACGGGACCCTGATCGGCCCCGCGGAGGCCGACACGCTGGCCGCGATGGCGGCCGCCGCCCGCTACTCGCTGGAGATCCGGGTGAGCCTCGACGACACCGAGCGCGAGAAGAACGATCGGATCCGGGGCGAGGGTGCCTGGGCCCGCGCGCTCGAGGCGGTGCGGCTCCTGCGGACGCGCGGCCTCCTGCCCATCGTGACCGCGACCGAGATTACCCGCGCCGAGCATCCGGCTGGGTTCGGCATGTACGAGCGCTTCCGTGATTTCCTCCAGGGCCAGGGCGTGGAGCGGCCCCGGGTGAAGATCATGCCGGTCTTCGGCCTCGGGCGTCAGCCGGCGGGACCTTCGCGGCCGCTGACCGAGGAGGACCTGGAGGGCTTCGACCGCTCGGTGCTGCAATGCGCGGACGCGCGCGTGGTGGCCGCGGACGGCGTCTACGCCTGCCCGATCCTGGCCGGCCTGCCCGGCGCGCGGCTCTCCGGGGGACGGCTCGCGGAGGCGTTCCGGCCCGCGCCGCTCTATCACCCGGCGTGCGTCACCTGCCGCGACACGGGGATGACATGCCGGAACAGCTAGGCGAGTACCGTCGCGTCGCGGTGTTCGGGGGCGTCTACAACAACTGGCTCGCGCTCGAGGCGACCCTGGCGGACGCGCGCCGTCGCGACGTGGAGGCGGTGTTCTGCCTGGGCGACATGGGAGGCTTCGGCCCGCATCCGGATCGGGTCTTCCCGCTCCTGCGCGACGCAGACGTGCTGGCGCTCCAGGGCAACTACGACGAGTCGCTCGCCGCCGGGCGCACCGACTGCGGCTGCGGCTACACCGATCCGCGCGACAACCACTACGCGGCGATCAGTTACCGCTACACGTTCGACCACACCTCGACCGACAATCGCGCCTGGCTCGGCACGCTGCCGCGCCACCGCCGGGTCAAGCTGGGGCCGCACCGCGTGCTGATGTGTCACGGCTCGCCGCGGGTGGTCAACGAGTTCCTGTGGGAGTCGGCCACGCCCGACGGCCTGCTGCGACATCTGATGGACCGTGCGGAGGCCGACGTCATGCTCTGCACCCACACCGGCATCAAGTGGCATCGTCCGCTGCCGGACGCGCGGCACGCGGTGAACGTGGGCGTGATCGGCCGCCCGGAGAACGACGGGCGCACCAACGTCTGGTACACGCTGCTGACCGCGGGGCCGGACCTCCAGGTGGAGTTCGTGCCGGTGGCCTACGATCACGAGGCGCTAGCGCGCGAGGTGGAGCGCGGGGGCCTTCCGCCCGAGTTCGCGGAGACGATCCGCACCGGGTGGTGGACCACCTGCCTGGAGAACCTGCCCGCCCGCGAGCGGCTGCGGGGCAAGTACTGAGCAAGCGGCTCCTCGTCGTCACGCTCGTCGCGCTGACGCTGGCCGCGGTGCTCGTCCGCGGGCTCGGCCTGACCGACTTCGTGCGGCTCGAGAACCTGGCCCGGCTGCGGGAATGGATCGCCGGCTTCGGGGCCTGGGCGCCCCTGGTGTTCGTCGCGGGCTACGTGCTGGTCGTGGTCGCCTTCGCGCCCGCGCTGCCGCTCACGATCCTGGGCGGCCTGGCCTTCGGGCCGGTCTGGGGAACCGTCTATTCCTCCATCGCCTCGACGGTGGGCGCGTGCCTCGCGTTCCTGATCGCCCGCTACGCCGCGCGGGGCGCGGTCGAGCGCTGGATGGCGCCGTATCCGGCGCTGGCCCGCATCGACCGGGCGGTGGCGCGTCACGGCTTTCGCATCGTCATGATCACGCGGCTCGTGCCGCTCTTCCCCTTCAACCTGCAGAACTACGCCTATGGGATCACCTCGATCGGCTTCGGGGCCTACGCGGTCACCTCGTGGCTCTGCATGCTGCCGGCCACGGTGGCCTTCACCACCGCCGCAGGCGCGGTGGTGAGCGGCGCGTGGGACGCCCGTCGCATGCTGCTGCTCCTGGGGGTCGCGGGCGTGCTGCTGGTGGCGCTGTCGCTGATGCCGCGCTGGCTGCGCGGCCGCAGCGCGGCGCTCGACGACCTGCTCCGTCCGGGTTGATGATGGGCCGGGGGCGGGCCCGAGCGCGCCTGGCCGCGGGCCTGGTCGTGCTGCTCTGGGCCGGCGGCGGCTCGCGCGCGGACGAGCCGCTGCTGCTGGGCGGCTTCGCGCCACCCGCCGATCCCGCCGCGCCGCCGCCGGGCTGGGAGGCGCTCACCTTCTCGAAGGTGGCGCGCCACACCCGCTACACGGTCGTGCGCGACGGGGCGGGCTGGGTGCTGCGCGCCGACAGCGACGCGTCGGCCTCCGGCCTCTACCGTCCGCTCGACCTCGATCCGAAAGTCCACCGCATCCTGTCGTGGCGCTGGAAGGTGGACGGCGTGCTCGCCCGATCCGATCCACGCCTCAAGAGCGGCGACGACTACGCGGCGCGTGTCTACGTGGCCTTCCGCTACGATCCCGGCACCGCCACGCTCTGGGAGCGGGCCCGCTACGGGGTCTATCGTTTGCTCTACGGCCGCTACCCGCCCGGCCTCGCGATCAACTACGTGTGGGAGAGCCGGCTGCCGGTGGGCACCGTGCTCGACAGCGCGTACACGAGCCGCGCCAAGATCGTCGTGGTCCGCTCCGGGGCCGCCGAGGCCGGGCACTGGGTCGGCGAGACGCGCGACGTCTACGAAGACTATCGCCGGATCGTGGGCGGCGAGCCGCCGCGCATCGTGGGCGTCGCGCTCATGACCGACACCGACGACACGAAGGATCGCGCGGTGGCCTACTACGACGCGATCACGCTCGGCCCGGACCCTGGGCACCCGCGCGCTCCCAGCCCGTGAGCCCCGGCCCATGACCGTGCCGCTCAGCATCGTCATCCCCGCGCTCGACGAGGCGCCGAATCTCGCCCAGCTGCTGCCCGAGCTGTCGCTCCGCTGTCCCGGCGCCGAGGTGATCGTGGTGGATGGGGGCAGCCGCGATCAGACCGCGGACACGGTGGCGGGGCGGCCCGGCGTGCGGCTGCTCGCGAGCGAGCGCGGCCGAGCGCGACAGATGAACGCGGGAGCCCGCGCGGCGCGCGGCGACGTGCTGCTGTTCCTGCACGCCGATACGCGACTGCCCGCCGGCGCGACGGGCGCGATCGAGACGGTGCTCGCGGAGCCCGGCGCGCCGGGCGGACGGTTCGACGTGCGCTTCGATCGCGACCGGCGGGTCTTTCGCATGATCGCCTGGTTCATGAACGCGCGCTCGCGCGCGACCGGTATCTGCACCGGTGATCAGGCGATCTTCGTCCGCCGGGCCGACTTCGAGGCGGTCGGCGGCTACCCGGACATCGCGCTGATGGAGGACATCGAGCTCAGCCGCCGCCTGAAGCGGCGCGGGGGCCTGCGCCCGCTCCGCCTGCGGGTCACCACGTCGGCGCGCAAGTGGGAGCGGGAAGGCCCGCTGCGTACCATCGGCCTCATGTGGGCGCTCCGCCTCCTGCACTTCGCGGGGGTGGCTCCGGCGCGGCTTCACCGCTGGTACTATGGACCGGCAAAGGAGAGCCATCACCCATGAGGAACGCGAGGGCATGAGGAACGCGAGGGCATGAGGAACGCGAGGGCATGAGGAACGCGAGGGCATGAGGAACGCGAGGGCATGAGGAGCGCGAGGGCATGAGGAGCGCGAGGGCATGAGGAGCGCGAGGGCATGAGGAGCGCGAGCCCATGAGGAACGCGAGGGCATGAGGAGCGCGAGGGCATGAGCGAGCATACCGACGATCAGGTAGTGGAGACCGCGACGGGACTGGGCTACGTGGACCTGGTCGAGGGCAGTGGGGCTCGACCCAAGACCGGCGACACCGTGAGCGTGCACTACACCGGCTGGCTCAAGAGCGGTACCAAGTTCGACAGCTCGGTGGACCGCGGGGCCCCGTTCGAGTTCCCGGTGGGCAAGGGCCGCGTCATCAAGGGGTGGGACGAAGGCGTCATCTCGATGAAGGTGGGCGGGAAGCGCAAGCTGATCATCCCGGCGCACCTGGGTTACGGCGATCGCGGGGCGGGCGGCGTCATCCCACCCGGCGCCACGCTGATCTTCGAGGTGGAGCTGCTCGGCATCCGCTGACTAGTCCGCGGACGTCTTCGTCGCCAGCTCCCGGATCACCGTCTCCATCTCGTCCGCGCCGCCGGTGATCTCGATGGGCACCGCGCTCGGGCTCCACGGGGCCCAGCGGCGGCGCGTGGGCGGCGGGAACAGCACCACGCTCGGCGCGCCGACCGCCGCGGCGAGGTGGCTGACCCCGGAGTCGCTTCCGAGATATGCGCGGCCGGCCGCGAGTACCCCCGCCAGGAGCGGCAGCTCGGGTTCGATCAGGAGGCTCACCCGCTCGCTTCCGGCGTGCGCGAGCAGCGCGCGCGCGGCGTCGGCGTCCGCCGGCCCCTGGTGGATCAGCACGTCGAATGATCGAAGGCGGCGCAGCCGCTCGATCACCTCCGCGATGCGCTCGACCGGCCAGCGCTTCCACGCCCCGCCGCTGCCGGGATGCACGACGAGCGGGCGAGCGGGCGCGGCCCGGCGGCCCGCCTCGACGAGGGCGGGCGGCAGCACGAGCGGCGCGACGCGCTCCGCGAGGGGCGCCGCCGCGCCGCCGAGTGAGCGCAGCAGGTGGCGCCACACCGGCGTGTCGTCGTCGGGCACCGGTGCCGCGATGGTCGCGTCGGCGGCCAGCTCGCGGAGTCGTCGCGCGTACGTGGCGTCGCGCGAGCCGAACCAGGAGACGACGCGCGCGCTCTGCGCGAGCAGCCCGGCGAGTGGTGCCGGGACGGCCGCGTCGCTGAATAGCGTCTCCAGGCCGAGCCCGTCGAACGAACGGGCCTCGTCCGCGACCGCCAGCTCGACGAGCAGCCGCCCGAGCCGCGGCTGTCCCGCGAAGACGACGCGCGTCCCGGGTGTCGACGCCCGGAGATCGCGCAGCGCGGGCACGGCCTGCAGCACGTCGCCGAGCGCGCCGGGATGGATGATCAGGACGCGGGAATCCACTTGAACTCCCCGGCACGCCCGCGTAGCATCCAGCCACCATGAAATTCGCACTGTTCACCGGACTCGGCGGGACCGCGTGGGACGATGTGCTCGCGCTGTGGCGCCACGGCGACCAGACCGGCTGGGACGCGGCCTGCGTCACCGATCACTTCATGCCGAACACCGCCGATCGGGTGGGCGACACCCTCGAGTGCTGGACCGCGCTGGCCGCGCTGGCCGCCGAGACTTCGCGCATGCGCGTCGGCACCATCGTGAGCGGCAACACCTACCGGCATCCCGCGATCCTCGCCAAGATGGCCGCCAACGTGGACATCATCTCGCGCGGCCGGCTCATCTGCGGCCTCGGCGCGGGCTGGCAGGAGAACGAGCATCGCGCCTACGGCATCGACTTCTACACCACCCGCGAGCGACTCGAGCGACTGGACGAGGCCTGCCGCGTGATCAAGGCGCTCTGGACCGAGGCCCGGGCGAATTACAAGGGCCGGTACTACCAGCTCGAGGACGCCCCGCTCATGCCCAAGCCGGTGCAGAAGCCGCATCCGGAGCTGATGATCGGCGGGGGCGGCGAGAAGGTCACCCTGCGCATCGCGGCCCAGCACGCCGATCACTGGAACGTCTGGGGCGGCCCCGCCACCTTCGCGCACAAGGGGCGCATCCTCGAGGAGCACTGCGCGAAGGTCGGCCGCGATCCGAAGCAGATCCTGCGCTCGTCGGTGATGGTGCTGGCCTTCGCCGACGATCGGGCCGGCGTGGAGCGCATGGAGCAGACCTACATGAAGCGGATGGGGGCCGACGCCCAGAAGGCGCGCGACACCGTGCTGGGCGGCAGCGTGGCCGAGATCAAAGACAAGCTGGCCAAGCTCGCGGCCACCGGGGTGGGGATGCTGTTCATCCCGACCTTCTTCCTGCCCGCCGATCGGTACGCCACGCTCGATCGGTTCATGTCGGAGATCGCGCCCGCCTTCCGGTCCTAGCTCCGCCCGGCCGCCGCGCCACCCGCGACGGTAGCGCGGTAGTGCGCGTTGATCTCGGCGAGCGAGGCGAGCCAAATGCGCGGGGTGTGGCGCACGTGGTCGATCAGCTCGCGCAGGCAGGCCAGGCGCGAGGGCCGTCCGATGATCTGCGGATGGAAGGTGAAGTTGGTCACGCCGCGCGCCTCGGTGATTCCCTCGAACTCGGTGATCCATCCCTGCAGCACCGGGCCCGGCGGCTGGATCGAGCGCTGACCGGTGAACATGAAGTACGGCGCGTCGTCGAGCACCCAGGAGACCGGGATCTCCACGAGCGCGCGGCCGCCCGCGGGCGGGTGCAGATACGGCTCGAGCCGGTCCATCATGTTCGAGGAATAGGCGAACTCGTACCGGCCGAGCAGCGCCAGCGTCTCGCTCGAGAGCTGCCAGGCCGGCGCGCGGTACCCGATGGGCCGCGCGCCCCCGATCCGAGAGAGGACCTCCACGCTACGGGTCAGGATGGCCTCCTCGCGGTCGGGAGGCAATTCGCTCACGCGCTCGTGCTCGTCGCCGTGGCAGCCGATCTCGTGACCGCCCGCGACGATGGCGCGCACCGCGTCCGAGTGGTGCTCGGCCACCCACGCCGGGATGAAAAAGGTCGCGCGGATCTCGTTGGCGCGCAGCAGCGCGAGGATGCGAGGCAGCGCTTCCACCGGCCCGAACCGCCCCTGCGAGAGGGTGACCGGCTCGTGGACGCCGCGAGCCATCCACAAGGTCTCGGCGTCGAGGTCGAACGTGAAAGCGCAGGCGGCACGCGCGTCGCGGGGCCAGTGCATCGCGGGCTAGTGTAGCCGATGGCGCCGGGTCGAGCCAGGGCCTCCCCGGTCGAAAAATCCCCGTACGGTATAGTGGAATCCTATGGACGCGCCGACGAAGATCATCCGTCGTCTCGAAGACAGCGTCGGCCGGGCCCTGGTCGGCAAGCCCGAAGTGGTACGCCTCGCGGTCATCGGCCTGATCGCCCGCGGTCACCTGCTCATCGAGGACGTGCCGGGGGTGGGCAAGACCACGCTGGCGTCGGCCCTGGCGCGCTCGATCGGGGCGAGCTTCCAGCGCATCCAGTTCACCGCCGACATGCTGCCCTCCGATCTGCTCGGAGTATCGGTGTGGGAGCCCAAGACCGGTGAGTTCGTGTTCAAGCCGGGCCCGCTCTTCACCAACATCGTGCTCGCGGACGAGATCAACCGCACCACCCCGAAGACGCAGTCGGCGTTGCTCGAGGCCATGAACGAGGCGCAGGTCTCGCTCGACCACTCCACATATCCGCTGCCCAAGCCGTTCATGGTGCTGGCCACCCAGAATCCGCGCGAGTACGAGGGCACCTTTCCGCTGCCCGAGTCGCAGCTGGACCGCTTCCTGCTGCGCATCCACATCGGCTATCCGCAGGCGGCCGACGAGAAGGCGGTGCTCCGCGGTGACACCGCTCCCCCGCCCACCGGCCTGGTGCCGATCGTCGAGGCGGAAGAGGTGCTGGCGCTGCAGGAGGCCGCGGACCGGGTGCGCGCCGACGAGTCCGTGCTCGACTACCTGGTGGCCCTCGCGACCGCGACGCGCCGCTCGCCCCTCCTGGCGCTGGGCGTGAGCCCGCGCGGCTCCCTCGCGCTGCTGCGCGCGGCGCGCGCCCGCGCGCTCGCGGACGGGCGCGACTACCTGCTGCCGGACGACATCAAGGAGCTGGCCGTCCCCGCGCTCGCCCACCGGGTGAACGTCAAGGCGTCGCTGTCCGGCTCGGCGGTGGGCGGCATGGACGCCGCGGCCGCGCTCGCCGCGATCCTCCAGGACGTTCCCGTTCCCCGGTAGTCCGCTCGTGAAGCACATCCGCGCCGCGATCTGGCGGCTGTTCCATCCGCGGCGTACCATCAGGCCCACCCGTGACGGCTGGTGGTGCCTGCTCGTCGCGGTCGGCCTCGGGGTGGCCGCCATCAACACCGGCAACAATCTCCTCTACCTGCTGGTCTCGGCGCTCCTCGCGCTGATCGTGGTCTCGGGCATTCTCTCCGAGCAGACCATGCGCGGGCTCCACCTGACCGGGATCGGGCCGGAGGAGGTCTACGCGGGCCAGCCCGCGCTCTTCGGCGCGGTGCTCGCGAACCGCAAGCAGCGGCTCACGTCGTACTCGGTCACCGTCGAGCTGCTCACCCCGGGCGCGCACGCGCTCGAGTCCAGCTCGCGGTTCATCTACTTCCGGCGCGTGGAGGCGGGCACCGAGCGGCTCGCCACCTGGGAAGAGACGCTGCCGCGGCGCGGGCGCCACCGGCTCACCGGCGTGCGGATCACCACCGGCTTCCCCTTCGGCCTCTTCGTGAAGGCGGGCCGGCCCGCCCTCGCCGACGAGGTGCTCGTCTTCCCCCGGGTGCGTCCGCTGACCGCCGACTCCCTGCGCCGCCTGGGCGACGCGGGCGACGCGGCCGCGCGCCGCCGCGGGCGCGGCAGCGACCTCTACGACCTGCGCGGCTACCGGTCGGGCGACGATCCCCGCTTCATCCACTGGCGCAGCAGCGCCAAGTCCGACACGCTCATGGTGCGCGAGCACGAGGCCGACACGAGCCACGACACCCGGCTCGTGCTGGTGGGGCGGGGGGTGCCCGGGTCGGAGGCCCTCGAGGTGGCGCTCTCCGAGGCCGCCTCGCTCGCGGTGGCGCTGACCCGCGCGGGCGCGGGCGTCGAGCTGCGGGGCGCCGATTGCTTCGTGCCCCTGGGCCACGGCCGTCCGCACCTGCGTCACGTGCTCGCCGCGCTCGCCCTCTACGCGCCGGGCGCGCCCCACGCGCCCGCGCCGAGTGCGGAGGCGGAGGCCGGCGCCCGGCGGCCACTCCGCGAGATCCGCATCCCGCTCGCCTGACATGCTCGCCCTCCTGGCCCTGCGCCTCGTCACGTACCTGCTGGTGGGCATCGGCGTCGCCGCGCTCTACGGCGCGGGGCTGATCGGCGCGCTCGGCGCCGCGCTGGTCGGCCTGGCCATCCTGGTGAGCTGGGGGCACGAGCAGGCCCGCGAGCGCGGAGCGGTGCGCCCGGCACTCGGGTACTGCCTGGTGGCCACCGCCGCGATCGCCATCACGGTCGATCTCTTCTATCTCGCCTACTCGCTGCTCGACGGCATGGTGCACCTGCTGCTCTTCCTGATCCTGCTCCGGCTCTTCGTGCGGCGCGGGCTGCGGGACCTGCGCGACGCCGGGCTCCTCTCGTTCTTCATGCTGGTGGCCGCCGCCGCGACCAGCTTCGACGTGAGCTTCCTCTTCGTGTTCGTGGCCTTCCTCGTGCTCGGCACGTGGATGCTGATGCTGAACCACGTGGTGGCCGAGCTGGAGCAGGCCGGTCGTCACGGCGCGGCGGGCACCGCCACCCGGCGCGTGTTCTTCCAGGGCCCGCTGACGCGGGTGAGCCTGGTCGCCGCCGCCATCACCTTCGCGCTCGCGGGCGGCCTCTTCTTCGTGATCCCGCGGGTCGGCCAGGCCGCGCTGCCGCTCCGCGCGCAGCTCGGGCGCATGGTGACCGGCTTCTCCGACCGGGTGGACCTGGGCAGCTTCGGCGAGATCGAGAACGATCGCAGCGTGGTGATGCGGGTCTACCTCGCCGACGATGCCGGAGATCCCGCCGCCCTGCCCGGGCTGCGCTGGCGCGGGGTCGCCTTCGACCGGTTCGACGGGCTCACGTGGTCGAGCGCCCTGGCGCCGCGGCGCTTCGTCCGGCAGGGCCTGTCCGGCGACTTCGGCCTCGCGCTGCCGCGGGGCTCCGGCCCGGTGGTCCGCCAGGAGATCTATCTCGAGCCGATGGGCACCGACGCGATCTTCGCGGCCCCTCGCGCGATGCGGCTCGAGATGCGTACGCCGGTGATCTTGGTCGACGACATGGGCGGCCTGTCCGTCTCCAACACGACCGCGCGGCTGCACTACGCGGTCGAGTCCGAGCTGTCCGGGCCCGGTCGCCCGCGCGCGGCGGCGGCCCGCCTGGAGCCGCGCCTGAGCGTGGGCGAGCGCGAGCGCTACCTGCAGCTTCCCGAGCTGTCGCCCGAGATCACCGGCCTGGCCCGCGAGGTGACCGCGACCCCCCCCGACGCGGAGACCGCGGCCCGGCGGATCAGCGCGCACCTCAGTACCAACTACCGCTACACGCTGGCGCTCAAGCGTCAGACCACGCGGCCGCCGCTGGAAGAATTCCTGTTCGTGCGGCGCTCCGGGAACTGCGAGTACTTCGCGGCCGCGATGGCGGTGATGCTGCGGAGCGTGGGCATCCCGAGCCGGGTCGTGGCTGGCTTCCAGCGCGGGGAGTGGAACCCGTACGGCCGCTACTTCATGGTGCGCCTGAGCGATGCCCACTCCTGGGTCGAGGCTTACATCGACGGCCGGGGATGGGTGACCTTCGATCCGTCACCGCGCGCCGAGGCGAGCACCGATGTCGCCCCCGGCGCGGTCTCGCTCTATCTCGACGCGGCCCGCATGCGCTGGTACCGCTACGTGGTGGGCTGGAGCCTGCGCGATCAGGTCGCCCTCGCCGCGTCGGTGCATCGTCAGGCGAGCGACGTCCGGGTGGGGCTCTCCTGGCCGCGGCACTGGCGGGTGAGCCCGGCGCTCCTCGCGACGCTGGGCGGGGCCCTCGCGCTGGGGCTCGGCTGGTGGCTGGCGCGCCGCGGTCCGGGGAAGGGCCGGCTCGGCCCCGCGGCGGCGATGCCCGCGTTCTACGAGCGGGCGCTGCGGCTGCTGGCGCGGCGCGGGCTCGCGCCGGCTCCCGCGGAGACTGCGCGCCAGTTCGCGGCGCGGGTGGGGGGGAGCGCGCCGGAGCGCGGGGAGGCGTTCGCCCGTCTCACCGGGCACTACGAGCGCGCACGCTTCGGCGGCGCCGGCCTCAGCGAGACGGAGCGGGACGACGTGACGCGCGCGCTCGCCGCACTCGGCTCGCGCTGACCGCCTACCGCAGCCGGCGGTGCTCCACCATCAGACAACGGTTCTGGACGACCTGGATCCCGGCCCGCGCGAGCTGCTCCGCGGCGCCGTCGTGGCGGATACCCAGCTGTAGCCACACCACGCGCGGCCGCGCGGCCAGGATGTCGCCCACGTGCGGGGGGATGTCCGGCGGCCGGCGGAAGACGTTGACCATGTCCACGGGGCCGGGGACGCTCGCGACCGTGCGATAGACGGGCCGGCCGAGGATTAGGGTCGCCTCCGGATAGTAGACCGGCACCGGCACGATGTCGTAGCCGGCGCGCGCCATGTACTCCGGCACGTAGAACGCGGGCTGATCGCTCCGCGCCTCGATCTTGATGCCCAGCACCGCGATGCGCTTGCACTCCCGCACGATCCGCGCGATGTCGTCCGGATCCGTCACGAGATTGTCGCGCCAGTCGCTCATGGCCCGAGTCTATCATCCTGTGCTAGCCTCGGGCCCGGAGGCGTCACCATGCCCGTCCGCATCACCCGCGTGTACACGCGCACCGGCGACAAGGGCGACACCGCCCTGGTCGGCGGGCGCCGCGTGCCGAAGGACTCGCCGCGCATCGAGGCGTACGGCACCATCGACGAGCTGAACGCGATCGTCGGACTGGCGCGCGTATTCAACGCCGAGCAGCTCAAGCGCGGCAAGAAGTACCGCTGGCTCGACGAGGTGCTGCGCCGGGTGCAGGACGAGCTGTTCGACCTGGGCAGCGAGCTGGCCACCCCCGCCGAGTCGTTCTACGAGGGCATGTTCCGCGTCGGCGAGAGCCAGGTCACCGGCCTCGAGCGCCTGATGGACGAGTGCCAGAAAGACCTCGCTCCGCTCAAGAGCTTCGTGCTCCCGGGCGGCGGGCGGGTGGGCGGGTTCCTCCATCAGGCCCGCACCGTGTGCCGGCGGGCCGAGCGGCGCGTGCTGGAGCTGTCACGGATCGAGGACGTCGGCGAGTGGCCGCTCAAGTACGTCAACCGCCTGAGCGACCTGCTCTTCGTCCTCTCGCGCTGGGTCGGCAAGCATCTCGGCGAGACCGAGTACCTCTGGCAGCGCGGCCTCGACGCCCACGCCCGGAAGCGCTAGGTGGCCGACGACTACCAGATCCGGCGCGCCGGCCCCGCCGACCACGCGGGGGTGACGCGAGAGCTCGCCGAGTACTTCGCCTTCCTGGGCGAGGAGGTCGACCCCGCCGGCCTCGACCACGACGTGGCGGACTGGCAGGGGGAGTATGCCGGCGGCGTCGGCGTGATGCTGATCGTGGTGGATCCCGCCGGGGACGTGGTGGGCACGGCCGGCGTGCGGCGGCTCGAGCCGGGCGTGGCCGAGCTGAAGCGCATGTGGCTGCGTCCGGCGTGTCGCGGCCGGGGGATCGCCCGAAGACTGATGGATCGCGTGCTGGACGAGGCCCGCGCGCTCGGCGCCCAGGCGCTGAGGCTCGACAGCGAGCGGCAGCGTCTGGGGACGGCGGTGCACCTGTACCGCCGCTACGGCTTTCAGGAGATCGCCGACTACAACCGTAACCCGCGAGCCGACATCTGGATGGAGCTGCGGCTCGCAGCAGGAAGGAGCCAGCCAATGGCCAATGCAGCAGTCAGCGAGCTGAGGAAGAAGAGCGATGCGGCCTCCGCGAACCTCTCGAAGCAGCTCCACGGCATGGAGCCCAATCTGGACAAGGCGGACGCCCCCGGGGAGTGGACCACGCGGCAGGTGCTCTGCCATCTCCTGGCGGACCCGGACTGGAAGCCGGTGCCCATGCTCAAGGGTTTCTCGACCACCAGCCTGCCGGTGATCGAGCTCAAGCCGGGGCACGCGCCGGTCACGCCCGAGCGGCAGAAGATGACGCTCGCGCAGCTCCGCGACGCGCTCGAGGCGCAGCGGGACGACATCTTCGGCTATCTCGAATCGCTGGGCGACGCCGATCTCGCGCGAAAGGCCAAGATCCCGCTCTTCAAGCAGTTCATGGGCACGGACGAGATCGCGCTCCCGGTGTACGTGGGCGCGATGTTCGACTACCACTGGAACGACCACGCCGGCCAGATCGCCAAGATCCGCAAGGCGAACGGCATGCCCGACGCCTGAGCCACGAAATCGACATCGGGCGGCTGATCGCGCTGGTGGCGTTCGCCGGCACCTATCTCGGCCTGGCCCTGGGCCGCCTGCCGTTCTTCCGCGTGGACCGCACCGGCGTGGCCATCATCGGCGGCGCCGTGATGGTGGTGAGCGGCGTGCTGCCGTGGGATCGGGCGGTCGCGGCGGTGGACGCCCACACCCTCGTGCTCCTCTTCGGCATGATGATCGTGGCGGCGTACCTCCGCCTCTCCGGCTTCTTCCGCCTCGTCACCCACGCGGCGGTGCGGCGGGCCCACACCCCGACGGGCCTGCTCGGGCTGATCATCGTGGCGGCCGGAGTGCTCTCCGCCCTCTTCGTCAATGACGTCATCTGCCTCGTGATGGCGCCCATCGTGCTGGACGTCGTGCGCCAGCTCCGTCTGCCGCCGGTGCCGTACCTGATCGCGCTCGCCACCGCGGCCAACGTCGGTAGCGTGGCCACCCTCACCGGCAATCCGCAGAACATGCTGGTGGGCAGCTTCTCCGGCATCGGCTACCGCACGTTCCTGCTTCGCGAGGCGCCGGTGGCGGTGATCGGGCTCGCGGTGGTGTTCCTGGTGATCTGGCTCGCCTACCGTCGCGCGCTGCCGCCCGCGCTGCCGGCGGTGGATCTGTCCGAGCACTTCCGGATGCACTATCCGCTGATGATCAAGACCATGATCGGCGTCTCCATCATGCTGGTGGCCTTTCTCGCCGGCGTGCCGATCGCGCTGGTGGCCATCGGCGGGGCCGCCTACTGCCTGCTCACCCGTCGGGTGAACCCCGACAAGGTCTACCGCGAGATCGACTGGGGGCTGCTCGTGCTGTTCACCGGGCTCTTCGTCGTGGTCGGAGGGATCGAGGCGACCGGAATCGCGCGCGAGCTGCTCGGCGGGGCGGCCGTGATGGGCCTCTACCGTCCGGCGGTGCTCACCGCGGTGACCGCCGCCCTCTCCAACCTGGTCTCGAACGTGCCCGCGGTGCTGCTGTTCAAGTCGGTGATCCCGACCTTCGGCGAGCCCACCCGCGCGTGGCTCCTGCTCGCCATGGCCTCCACGCTGGCCGGCAACCTGACCATCCTGGGCTCGGTGGCGAACCTGATCGTGGTGGAGCACGCGCGCAACGCCGGCATCCAGGTGCGCTTCCTCGAGTACAGTCGGGTGGGCGTCCCGGTGACGCTGCTGACGCTCCTCGTGGGCTGGCTCCTCCTCATCTTCTGAGCGTGCGCATGGCGCGGCTCTCCGACCTCGCCGATCTCCGCGCCCGCGTGGCCGCCAGCGCCGGCCGGCTCGAGAAGCGCCGCCTCGTGGCGGAGTACCTGCGGAGCCTCGCGCCCGACGACCTCACGCGCGCCGTTACCTACCTGAGCGGGCGCGCCTTTCCCGCCTCCGACGCGCGCGTGCTGAACGTGCGCGGCCTCCCCGCCGCCGCGTCCGACGCGCCGCCGGGCTCGCCGCTCACGCTGGCCGACGTGGCCGAGGCCTTCGGCGCGGTGGCCTCCGCCTCGGGCGCGGGGGCCCGGCGGCTGCGCGAGTCGCGCCTGGGCGAGCTGGCCGCGCGGGCGTCCGAGGCCGAGCGCGACCTGCTGCAGCGCATCATCTACGGCGAGATGCGCATGGGCCTGTCCGAAGGGCTCGTGCTCGAGGCCATCGCGGCGGCGGCCGGGGTCGCGCCGGCGGCAGTGCGTCGCGCCGCCCTCGTCATCGGCGATCTCACCACGGTGGCCGCGCTCGCGCTGGGCCAGGGCGCGGAGGCGCTGGCCGCGGCGGCGCCGCGGGTCTTCGTGCCGCTCCTGCCGATGCTGGCCGAGATCGCGGGCGACGTCGGCGAGGCGCTGGCCGCCCACGGCGGCACCTCCGGCATGGAGTTCAAGTACGACGGCGCCCGCATCCAGCTCCACGGCGACGGGGAGCGGGTGGCCATCTGGAGCCGCCGGCTCTCGGACGTCACGCGAAGCCTGCCCGACATCGTGGCCATCGCCCGGCGCGATCTTGCGGGAGCCCCATTCATCCTCGACGGCGAGGTGGTCGCGCTCGACGCGGCGGGCCGGCCGCTGCCCTTCCAGGAGCTGATGCGGCGCTTCCGGCGCGTGCGCGGCGTGGAGGCCGCGGCCGACGCGCTGCCGCTGGCGCTCCACCTGTTCGACTGCCTGATGGCCGACGGGCGGTCGTATCTCGACGAGCCCTACGCGCGACGCTGGGAGGCGCTCGAGCGGGTGACCGGCGGGCGCTGGCTGGCCGAGCGGGCGGTGATCTCGACGGCCGAGGCGGGGGAGGCGCTCATGGCCCGCGCCCTCGCGGTCGGCCACGAGGGGGTGATGGCCAAGGATCCGCGGAGCCCCTACGAGCCGGGCGGCCGCGGCAAGCGATGGTTCAAGCTGAAGGCCGCGCTCACGGTGGACTGCGTCATCGTGGCGGCGGACCGCGGCTCGGGCCGGCGCGTGGGCTGGCTCTCGAACTACCATCTCGCGGTGCGAGACGGCGACGGCTGGGCCGACGTGGGCAAGACCTTCAAGGGGCTCACCGACCGCGAGTTCACCGAGATGACCGAGCGCCTGCGGGCCCTCGCCACCGACGACGACGGCTACACGGTGCGCGTGCGCCCCGAGGTGGTGGTGGAGGTCGACTACAACGAGATCCAGAAGAGCCCGACCTACCCGTCGGGCTTCGCCCTGCGCTTCGCCCGCATCGCCCGGATCCGCGAGGACAAGGCGCCCGGCCAGGCCACCACGCTCGAGGAGCTGCGCGGGCTCTACGAGCGCCAGTTCGCCACGAAGGGCCGCGCCGAGCCGTAGGGGCATCCTCGTTCCTGGCGCGACATCTATGAAAGCGCGGGCCTGTGTCACCCGGACCACGGTCTCGACCGGATCTTCAGGATCGCTGGGCCTGACACGCTGCAGCAACCCCGCTGGCCAAACTCACATTTCCTCGCTAAAACCACATCCGATGGGCGGCCCACGCGTCAACCGGCATCGCGAACTTCGAGCCAACGTCACCCCGGAGAAAGCCCGCCATGGAAGGCAAGTCGGTCCTCGATATTCTGCGGTTGATCTTCGCCGGATCTCCGTTGTCCGAGGTCCTGGCGATCATTGCGACCTTGGTCGAATCTCAGGGCGAGGGGATGTTGTGCACGATCTGGATCCCCGACGACGACGGAAAGTACCTCCACTGTGCGGCGGCGCCCAGCCTTCCTGGATTCAGCGCTCACGTCGGGCGCATGGCAGTTTCTCCGAAGGGCGCCTCCTGCGGGACGGCCGTCCACCGGAGGGAGCCGGTGTACGTGACCGATATTCTCACCGATCCCATCTGGGACGACTACCGTCACCTCATGTTGCCCTACGGGATTCGCTCCGTCTGGTCACGTCCCTTGTTCGGGCGCGACGGCAAGGTTCTCGGTACTTTCGCCATCCTGTATCGTGAGGCGCGCAGCCCTGGCGCCAACGATCTGAACTTGATCGAGAATGCGAGCGACATCACGGGGATCGCCATCGAGCGGCACCGTAACGAAGAAGCGCTACGGCACGAGCGTGACCGGCTACGCCTGCTCCTGGAAATCACGAACAGCATGACATCGAAGCTGGACCTTCGTCGCCTGCTCGAGGTGCTTTCCACAAATCTCCTGAGCGTAACGAGGTGTGACGTTTGCGCCCTCGTTCTCCCGGATGCCGAGACCGGCCAGCTGCGCCTGACCATGCTGTACAACCCCGAGCCCCGGGGAGCTCTCTCCGATGGCATGCCGGTCCCCATCGAGGGATCGCCTTGCAGCAAGGCGTTCCGCTCCGGCAAGACCGAGCGCGTCGACAGCTTCGAGCAGCTGCGTGGCGACGGCCAAGACTTCGTCCAGCGAGTGGTGGCGGAGGGGTTGAGGTCCGGGTGCGATCTACCGCTCGTCGGCCGACACGGGGTCGTCGGCGTGCTGGCGGCGTTGAGCCGCTCGGAGAGGGCTTTTGGTGAAGACGAGATTCTGTTCCTCGAGCAGGTGGCTCGGCAGGTGGCCATCGCGGTCGAGAACGCGTTGAGCTACCAAAAGGCGATGGAGGATAGAGACAAGGAGGCGAAGCAGAGGCTGTACCTCGAGGAGGAGATTCGTGCCGAGTTCGGGGCGATCGTCGGGGATAGCCCCGCTCTGAAGACCGCACTGGACCTGGTGTCCGTCGTGGCACCCACGGATTCGACCGTGCTAATCCTGGGCGAGACCGGAACTGGAAAAGAGCTCATTGCGCGCGCGATTCACAATCTCAGCGGTCGCAGGCAGCGGGCCTTCGTCAAGCTGAATTGTGCCGCGATCCCCCTCGGCCTGCTCGAGAGCGAGCTGTTCGGCCACGAAAAGGGAGCCTTTACGGGCGCGGTCGCCCAGAAGACGGGACGCTTCGAGCTGGCGCACAAGGGCACGCTGTTTCTCGACGAGGTCGGCGACATCCCTCTGGAGCTTCAAGCGAAATTGCTACGCGTCCTGCAAGAGCAGGAGTTCGAGAGGCTCGGCAGCAACCATACGCACAAGGTCGACGTCCGGCTCATCGCAGCGACGCATCGTGATCTGGCCGCCATGGTCAAGCAGCGCACGTTTCGCGAGGATCTCTACTATCGTCTGAGGGTATTTCCCATCAACGTTCCGGCGCTCCGGCAACGCCGTGAGGACATTCCCACGCTGGCTCGGCATTTCACGGCGCTCTACGCCAGGCGGATGAACAAGAACATCGCCGACATCCCTCGGGAGACGATCGAGGCGCTGGTGCGATACAGCTGGCCGGGAAACATTCGGGAATTGCAGAACTTCATCGAGCGATCGGTGATTCTCTCGCCGCACTACGTGTTGCGCGCCCCGGTGTCCGAGCTGCAGCCGTTCCGCTCTCGCACGGAGTCCGATTCGCCGATGACCGGCCTCGCGGAAGTGGAGCGGGATCACATTCTCCGGGCGCTCGAAGCCAGTGGATGGGTAGTCGGCGGTCGGCGTGGTGCGGCCGAGCGGCTCGGGATGAAGCGAACATCGCTGGTCTACAGGATGCGGAAGCTGCGCATACGTCGGCCGGTCTATGCTCAGAAGGATGCCGTGAACGGTCCCGTCGTCGACGGGAGCTGACGAACGCAACGAGGAAGGCTACAGCAGCCGGAGGAACGCATGTCACCGCCGGAACGATTCGAGATCCTGATTCGTGGCAGTGGGGCGGCGGACGGCCGTCGTCGAGCGGCGGTGAGTGACGGGCATGTGGCGAAAGTCCTGACCAACAGCCGTCACCGTCGGGGATCCGTCACAAGTTCGTCAGCAGTAGTCTCGCCGTTGGCCTCGGCTTTCCCAAACATCTTCTGAAACCGGTACCACTTATCCGTGGGGCCGCACTCGGATTGAGCCGGTCCCCGCCTGGCATCTCGTTTGCCTGCAGGGATGCCCCGTGAGCGTGAAAGTTCAGTGCGCGCCAATCGTCCACTGAGGTGTTCTCATGCCTAAGTCCACGTACCGAGATGCGCCCCCTACCTCCACCCATACGGTCGAAGCCGACGGCGTCCGGATCTTCTACCGAGCCGCCGGTGACACGACTGCGCCCGTGGTTCTCCTGCTCCATGGGTTCCCTGCCTCCTCGTTCATGTTCCGCGAGCTCATTCCGCGCCTCGCGAGCGACTACCGCGTGATCGCTCCAGACCTCCCGGGCTTCGGATTTACCGAGGTTCCGGCCGCGCGGCGATACGTCTATTCGTTCGACGCATTGGCGACGACGATCGAGGCGTTCACGGAAGCACTCGCCCTCGACCGGTATGCACTCTACGTGTTCGACTATGGCGCGCCGACGGGGTTCCGTTTGGCGATGGCTCACCCCGATCGACTCACCGCCATCGTTTCACAGAACGGCAATGCCTATGAAGAAGGACTCGGCGATGCCTGGGATCCGATCCGGAAGTACTGGGCGGCGCCGAGCGCCGAGACCCGGGAGGTACTTCGAACGAAGATCCTGACTCTCGAAGGAACGCGCTGGCAGTACACACACGGGGTACCCGATCCGGAAAGTGTGCCGCCTGAATCGTACACGCTGGACGCGGCGCTGCTCGAGCGTCCCGGAAACAAGGACATCCAGCTGGATCTCTTTCTGGACTACGCGTCGAATCTGAAGCTCTATCCGAGTTTTCAACGGTATTTTCGCGAATCGAAGCCACCCCTGCTAGCGATCTGGGGCAAGCACGATCCCTTTTTCGTTCCGGCGGGCGCAGAGGCGTTTCGAAAGGACCTGCCTCTCGCCACCGTCCAGCTTCTCAATACGGGACACTTTGCGACGGAGACACACGTCATGGACATCGCCGTCGCGATGAGGGACTTCCTCGCCGCCAATGGTATCGGCCGCCCGAGAGCGAAGGGCAGGGTTTCGCGATGAACGCCTCTTCCGTGAGCTCCACCTCCACCATAGTGCTCGTGCATGGGGCATGGGCCGACGGCTCGTCCTGGAATGGCGTCATCCTCCGCCTGCAGGAGCTCGGTCACAAGGTGACCTGCGCTCCGATCCCGCTCACGTCGCTGGCGGACGACGCGTCCGCGTTGACGCGGGCGCTCGAGCGAACGAGTGGGCCGGTCGTGTTGGCGGCACACGCCTACGGGGGCGCTGTCATTGGAGCGGTGCCGGAGGACCGGGTGAAGTCGCTGGTATACGTCGCCGCGCTCGCGCCCGCCGAAGGCGAGACGGTCGCACAGGTGTTCTATCGAGATGAACCGCATCCGGATGCTCCGAAGCTCGCCCCGGATCGCCATGGCCTGATCTGGATGCCGGACGAAGGATTCCATCGCGCGATGGCTCAGAACGCGTCATCCGACCAGATAGGCATCATGGCGGCAGCCCAGCGCCCGATCGCGCTTCGATGCATCGAAGCGCCCGCCTCCACGCCGGCATGGACGATGAAACCGTCGTGGTTTCTGCTCGCGGAAGAAGATCGTATGATCAACCCCAAGACGCAGCGCTTCATGGCCGGGCGGATGGGGGCAACCATTCGACCACACCGCGTAGACCACTCTCCGATGCTCAGCGCCCCTGATGTCGTCACCGACGTGATCCTAGAGGCGGCGCGCGGCACCGATTCGCGATAAGCGCACCATGAGGAGGACACGATGGAACGCCGGGCCTTTCTACGCGGCCTTACGGCCGCACCCCTAGGGGCAATGTTGGACGGCTCCTTGGCCGACACTGCGAGAGGGCAAACAATCGCGCAAGCGGGCGCACCCGCGCCGGGCGATGCCGTTGCGACCTCCATGGTCGAGGTGTCGGGGAACACGGTGTTCGTGCGCCGCTACGGCAAGGGGCCGGCCATTCTGCTGGTGCACGGCTTTCCGCGGACGAGCTTGATGTGGCGGGTCCTCGCGCCCGCGCTGGCCGACAATCACACGGTGGTCTGCGTGGATCTGCGAGCCTACGGGCGCAGCGGAGTGCCTCGTTCCATGGATGACCACTTCCCGTATTCGAAGCGCGCGATGGCCAAGGAGCTGGTCGACGTGATGGCCAAGCTCGGCTTTCCGACCTTCACGCTGATCGGCCACGACCGCGGAGGGCGTGTCTCCTACCGTCTGGCCCTGGACCATCCGAAGAGCGTGGAGCGTCTCGCGGTATTCGACGTGATTCCGATTCTCGAAGGGTGGGGCCGAGCCGACGCCCGGTTCGCTCAGACCTACTGGCCCTGGATCTTGCTGGCGCAGCGTCAGCCGCTTCCGGAGAGCTATCTGCTCGGCGCTCCCAAGGCCGTCTTCGACAATCCCTTCGGACACGGGTCCTTCGGCCCGGAAATCCTCGAAGAGTACGTGTCGACCTATCGCGATCCGGAGCGCGTCCACGGGATCTGTGAGGAGTACCGGGCCGCGGCCACGATCGACGTCGAGCACGATCGGGCCGACAAGAAAGCATCCAGGAGAATCGAATGCCCGATGCTGCATCTCTGGGCCGAGGGTGGGCCGCTCGATACGTTCTATGCCAAAGATGGGGGTCCCTTGGGTATCTGGCGACAATGGGCTCCGCACGCGCACGGACAAGCGATGAAGGGTGGCCACTTCTTTCCGGAGGAGAACCCGGATGACACCGCGGTCCTCGTGAAGCAGTTTCTCGCGAGCTAGCGGACGCGATACTCCAGGACCCAGAAGGCGCGCATCTCCCGGTAGGCCAGGCCCTCGCCGTACGGTGCGATCAGCCGTGCCAGCTGCGGCTCGTCGAGCAGGTTCTTGACGATCTCGTAGCGGTCGCCGTTCTCCAGGCGTCGCATCTCGTACCGGTTGCCCGCCGCGTCGGTGCGGCTCGCGGTGGGCTTGCGCTCCGGGCGCTCGCGCTCGTCGAACATGAGCACCGGCGCCCCGGGCTCCAGGTGGGAGTGGAAGGCCTGGAAGAACTCGTTCATCCGCCCGAGGTCGACGTGCGAGAGCCAGAGGGTCGCGAGCCCCGCGTCGAACCGCTCCGCGTCGGCCGCGGGCGCGTAGGCGTCGCGCCGCTCGAAGATGACCGGGGCCGCGTAGGTCTTGGCCCGGGCCAGCGCGAGCGTGTCGTCGTTGACGTCGGTGGCCCGCACCGAGCGGGCGCGCTCCGCGGCCAGGCGGGTCCAGTAGCCGGTGCCGCATGCCACCTCGAAGACCCGGCGGCCCGCGCAGAGCGCGGTCACCAGCGCCCGCAGCCCCGTCAGATCCTCCTGCCAGCGCGGGCTCGTGTAGACGCGCTCGTACTCCGCCGCGCGGTACGCGTAGTACGCGATCATCTCCTGGGTCATCGCGAGAGCTCGCGCCGCACCAGCGCCGCGCCCGCGCCGAGCGCCTCCAGCTTGCCGCGCGCGACCGCGCGCGAGAGCGGGACCATGCCGCAGTTGGTGCACGGGTAGATCCGCTCGGGCCGGACGTGCCGCATGGCGGACCGGATGACCGCCGCGACCTCCTCGGGGGTCTCGACCCGATCGGTGGCCACGTCCACCGCGCCCACCAGCACGTCCTTGTCGCCGAGGAGGCCGATCAGCGCCATCGGCACGCGCGAGGCCGCGCACTCGAGCGAGACCCCGCCGATGCGGCTCCGCGCGAGGACCGGGAACGTCCGCTCGTACTGCCGCCACTCCCCGCCGAGGGTCTGCTTCCAGTCGGTGTTGGCCTTGATCCCGTAGCCGTAGCAGATGTGCACCGCGGTGCGGCAGCGCAGGCCCTCGACCGCGCGATCGAGCGCGGCCACGCCCCAGTCGCGCACCGCGTCGAGGTAGACGTTGAAGGCGGGCTCGTCGATCTGCAGCCAGTCGAGCCCGAGCGCCTCGAGCTCACGCGCCTCCTCGTTGATGAGGGCGGCCAGGTCCATGGCGAGCCGGGCGCGGTCGTGATAGTGGGCGTCGTGGATGGTGTCGGCGATGGTCATCGGGCCGGGGATCGTGATCTTCAGGCGGTGCGCGGTGTTCGCGCGCGCCCAGCGCACGTCGTCGCCGTGGATCGAGCCGCGCCGGCGCACCGGGGCGGTCACGGTGGGCACGCTCGCCTGGTAGCGGTCGGCGCGGATGCCGATCGTGATCATCTTCGAGAAGTCGATGCCGTCGAGGTGTTCGACGAAGCCCCAGACGAAGTGGCGACGCGATTGCTCGCCGTCGGTGACGATTCCGATGCCGGCCCGCTCCTGCTCGCGGAGGGCGAGAAGCACCGCGTCGCGCTGGCCCTCCGCGAGCGCGGGTCCCTCGAGCCGCCAGGGGGCCCAGAGCACGTTCGGGGGAGCCAGCCACTCGGGCTTCGGAAGACTACCCGCGATGGTCGTCTCCAGCATGAGTGGCGGCATGGTATCATGACCGCCGTGATGCGACGGTGCGCGCTCCTCATCGTGCTCTTGACCTTCGTCCTGGTCGGCTGCGCCTCCGATCGGGATCGGCAGTGGTACAAGCCGAACGTCAACTACACGGTGGACCAGTTCAAGCAGGACCGCGACCAGTGCACCAACAGCGACCACCAGCTCGACGAGGACTGCTTGAAGCAGCGTGGCTGGATTCCGCTCACCAACGACAAGGGGCCCACTTCGCCGCTGCAACCGGGGAAGACGCAGAAGAGCCAGCGTGGCCCCACCTACTAGTCTCCGCGCGGTCATCTTCGATTTCGGCGGCGTTCTGTGGGACATGCGATGGGACGTCGCGCGGGAGCTGGACCGGGCCCACGGCCTGCCGCGCTCCTCGGTGTTCGATACCCTCTACCGCTCGCCCGCCTGGAACGACATCGAGTGCGGCGTCGGTGATCCCATCGCGTGGGCCGACGGCGCGCACCAGGAGCTGGAGCGTCGCGCCGGCCGCGCGCTGCCGCGCCTGCACGAGGAGTGGCGCAAAGCGCAGGCCCCGATCGAGGTCAACATCGCGCTGGTGCGCGCGCTGCGGCCGCCCTATCGCTGCTCGGTCCTGAGCAACGCGGACCTCTCGTTGCGCGACCGGCTCGAGCACGAGCTGGCGCTGCACCACCTCTTCGACGACATCGTGGTCTCGGCCGAGGTCGGCATGGCCAAGCCCCGGCCGGAGCTGTTCCGGCTCGCGGCGGACCGCCTGGGCCTGCCACCGGAGGCCTGTGTGTTCGTGGACGACTGGGACAAGAACGTCGAGGCCGCGCGCGCCGTCGGCATGCAGGCCGTGCTCCACCGCGTGGACCAGGGCCACGATCTGCGCGAGCAGCTGGCCGCCCTCGGCGTCGCGCCCGGCGCCTAGCGCGGTCCCGCGATGGCGCGGACGGCGCTCTTCCTGAGCCCCGGCGCCGAGCTGGCGCCCGCGCTGGCCCTCGCCCGTCGCGCCGACACGCTGGGCTACGAGAGCCTCTGGGTCACCCACGGTCTCGGCCGCGACGCGCTGCTCACCCTGTCCGCCTACGCGCACGTGGCCCCGCACGCCGGGCTCGGCAGCGGCGTGATCCCGATCTACCCGCGGCATCCGGTGGCGCTCGCCCAGGAGGCGCTGACCCTCGCCGACACCAGCGGCGGCCGCCTGCGCTTAGGCATCGGGGTGAGCCACAAGCCCATGATGGAGGGCGCGCTCGGGCTCGAGATGGGCCGGCCGCTCGAGGTCATGCGCGAGTACGTGACCGTGCTGCGCGGCGCGCTGACCGGCAAGGTGGTGCACCAGGGGCCGCGCTATCGGGTGAGCTGGCAGAGCGGCCTGCCGAAGCTGCCCGCGCCGCCGCCGATCCTGCTGGCCGGCCTCGCCCCGCGCATGCTCGAGCTGGCCGCCGAGATCGCCGACGGCGTCGTGCTCTGGCTCTGCGCGCCGGCCTACGTGCGCGACCAGGCGCTGCCCGCCATCCGTCGTGGCCGCGCGCGCGCGGGCAAGCCGCTCGAGGGCTTCGAGATCGTCGCCTCGGTGCCGGCCGCGCTCACCGCGGACCGCGCGGCGGCCACCGCGCTGTTCCGGACCGAGCTGACGCGCTACCTGGCCTTGCCGTTCTACCGCAAGATGATGGAGCAGAGCGGCTTCGCCGCCGAGGTGGCGGCCTACGACCGCGCGCCGAAGCCCGACGCGGTCCCGGATCGCCTGGTCGCCGCGCTCGGGGCCATCGGCGATTTCCGCGCGGTCTCGGCCTTCGTGACCGCGTATCGCGAGGCGGGCGTGACGCTGCCCGCGGTGCGCCCCATCGGCTTCCCGGACGCGCCCCACTACGAGCCCACCGTCGAGGCGGGCGCCACCGCGTGAGAGGCGTCCGGGCCGAATTCCTGATCTGATGCGGCGCTGGGCGGCGGCCCTCGCCTTCGCCATCCGCGCGCTGGCGTGCGTGGCCGTGCTCGCGGGGCCGGTGGGCGACGCGGTCGGCCAGCCGGCGCGGTGCGGTCCACCCGCCAGCGCGGTCAGCAAGAGCGGGGCGATCACGCGGCTTCGCTTCGCGAACGGCACGCGAGCCACACTGACCGACGAGCCGGAGGGCGACGGCCAGGTCACGTACGAGTACCGCGGGTACGATGAAGCGTCCGGCCTGCACTGGGTGCGGCTCGTCCTGTGGGGCGGGCCCAGCTTCTGGGTCGAGGCCTACGCCGGCTGCACCGGCACCAAGCTGGTGCTCGACGACATCCCGGTGGTGCCGCCGGATGGCTCGCGGCTCGTGACCATCGGCCGTGGCGTCCCTCCCCGGCCGCTCGTCAACCGGATCCACGTGCTGGCGCGCGCGCCCTCCGGCGAATACTCGGTGGAGTGGGACTTCGAGCTGAGCCTGTGGGCCCGGAGCGACGGGCCACTGGCCTGGGGCCCGGTCAACCCGCGGTGGGTGAGCGCGACATCGCTCACCTTCGATCGGGTCGACGCCCAGGGGCGGCTGGTCGGCACCGCCGTCGCGATCCGCGACGACCGTGGCTGGCACTTCGCCGTCGTGAAGTGACGCCGCGGTGGGCGGCCGGCCTGCCAGTGCCGCCACCACCCCTGACGCGAATCCCCCTTCCGGCGCGCGGTGAAAGCCGCCGCACGCAGTAACGGCACCACGAACGTGCCACCTGCCAAACGCTCCGGCCCGCCTCCTCACGCTGCTAGTCGCCCTCGCAAGATCCAGCACCCAGAAATATCCGGGTCCGTGTAACACTGAGCGGCACGTCGGGACCATGCGCCAAACACGAATCCCAGAAGCTCAATCCCGTAACCACGGCCCCGCCGCCGGACGGATTATCCTGACCAGGCCCGCAGCGTTCACGAATTATCCAGAACTGGATACTTCTAGTTAGGCGTCATTCCAAGAAGGAGGCATGAACGTGACACGAGTACGAGTCGAGAGCTTTACGATCTCGCTTGACGGATACGGAGCTGGCCCGAGTCAGGACATCAACAATCCTCTCGGCGTGGGCG
>Ga0210384_10001595_pt1 | contig 30385 bp, 25 predicted proteins | sample IncBWH2MmetaG_FD_160574 | JGI IMG/M metagenome (GOLD analysis project Ga0210384, IMG submission 160574) | Forest soil microbial communities from Barre Woods Harvard Forest LTER site, Petersham, Massachusetts, United States - Inc-BW-H-2-M | ecosystem: Environmental > Terrestrial > Soil >...
GCCTGCAATCGTTTCTACGAGCTCGACGTCATCGCTCGAGAGATAGTCGCCGTCGACCGTCTTGCCGAGGCCCAGGACAGCCACGCTGTGCTCGCGAATGCGGCAGGGGACGTAGTAATTGAGGTCCAGCTGTTCGAGCGTGCGACGCACGGACTCGCTGACGTCGCGCGCGGCGCGGGGCGACTCGAAAAAGAGCGCCCCCCGCGCGAACTCGGGCCGGGCCGGACCGAGGAAACTGAGATCGAGAGGCTCCGCCAGGCGCACGCCCATCGAGCGGGCCAGGCGAAGATTGCCGGGATTTGCGACGTCCTCCACAAAAATCGCCAGGCGGTCGACGAGCAGCGTTTGCGAGACGCGGTCCATCACCGAGCCGAGCATGGGCTCAAGGCGCACTTCATTGGTGAGCGTGCGCCCGAACTCGATCAGCGTGCGGCGGTAGTCCAGCCGGTCGCGATAGAAGAACCGATCAAGACGAGCCTGAATCCATTCGCGGAAAGGCTGGAAGAGAAGTGCAGCGATCACGATGGCGATGATGCCGCCGACCGGGCCGTTCGCCTGGGCGTGAAAGATCTGCGGGATCAGCGCCACGAAGAAGAAATAGATCGTGGCTATGGCCGCCGTGGCCGCGGTATAGGCCAGGCCGCGCTTGAAGATGATGTCCACATCCATCAAGCGGTAGCGAATGATGGCGTAACCGAAGCACAGCGGGATGAACACCAGGCTAATGGTCGAGAATTTCATCCAGGGCTTGGAAGCCGCATCGAAGGCGTACGGCAGGATGTAGAAAACGACGAACGGAAAAGTGCCGACGAAGGTACCAGCGGTAAGCCATTTCAATTGCTGCCGCAGGACGCCGGCAGGGGCTCCGCGATAATTGCGATAGAAAACCAACCCGGCCGCAAGAAAACACACGCCGAGATAACTGTAGGCGATTTTGTCCAAAAGGATGCGGGAGCCGAGCCAAGGAACCCAGCCAAGCACACCCAAAGCTGTGCTGACATGAACGAAAAGAATCGCGAGCGGCGGCAGATAGACAAAGCTGAGCTTGGAAAGAGAGCGGCTGGTTCCCTCGGTGCGTTCCGGAAAAACCAGCGCAAAATGCAGCAGCAAAGCCGGCATGAGCACTTGCGCCAGGATCTTGATCCAATAAACCTCGTAGTCGAAGGTATCCAGCTTCCCGCTGTAGTGGAAGGAGAAGAAAATAAACGACACCAGGCAGAAAATGTAGAAGTGCACGGCGCGCGGGGCGTTCCAGCGGCGCGCAAAAATGAAAAGACCGATGAAGAGATAGATCAGGCCAACCGCGCGCGCATAATTCTCAATGGAGGTGGGTTTCTCGGCGGGAGCGGTGACCAGCGGGGTCTCAAACTCCGCGCTGTTCCGGGCCAGTTTGTAGCGCACTTCGGTCCAAAGCCCGGCGCGCCACAGCCGCTTGGTTACCTGCACCTGCCGAGCGACGGACGCGCCATTGATGGCCAGCAGACGATCCCCCGGGCGCACTCCAGCGCGGGCGGCCGGGGAATTCGAAGCCACTTGCTGGGCTTGAATCCCCTGGGTGGTGTCCAGCCAAACGACCCCGTCGTCGGGAGTCTCGAATTCGGTCCTCTGGACGAAGTTGAGCCAGGCGAAAATCATGGCTGCCAGCGTGGCAAGCGCTAGCACAACGGCCCCGAGGCTGACTCGCAGGTTCTGCTTCATAAACGGCCCAGGCAGGGTGACACCCCGCCGGAAAATCTTAGGTGCAAACCAATGTCCATTCCTTGGAAGAGTGCGTTTGTAAAGACTTCCTTATATTTCAATAACTTACAGAATCCATAGGCTGGGGACGTCTCGATAATCCGCTTTCTGGAAGGACGCATACAGCTTTCTAAAGCCCAGATTGCCTTTAGAACTGCAGGCTCAGCCCGCCCCGGAAGGTGCGGAAAGCGGGCATCAGTGTCACACGGCCATCCTGGGTGTTGAGGGTGACGTAGCCTTGAGCGAGGAGGTTGTCGCATTCCGCGTTCGCCTCCCAGCGGCCACGGCCAAATTTGGGCAGACGTTGGTGCACACCGACATGGAGGTAGGGCTCCATGTCAAACACGGCTTCGCCAAAGCTATCCACGCGAGTGAGCGTTGCACCACTAATCCACTGGTAGCCCGCCGAGACCCTCGTGCCGAAGCGGGGCACCCTTCCGGAAACTTTGGCTCCGGCAGAGTGGCGCCCGGCGGTGCGGAACAGCTCGCGGAGGGGGCCGGCTGCCGCGCTCGAAGGAGTCAGAGCGCCGGCAAAAGCATAAAGCGCGGTAAGTTCGACGTCATTGCCCAGCTTTTCCCGGTACGCCGCACGGGTGCCCCAACTGCTGGAAGAGCCGCCGTCATACGAGAAACCGTTGGAATAGACGTCCTGGAAAAAGTCAGCGACGGGAAGATTGTTGCCGCGGCCAAAGACGGCTACGTGGGTGTTATCCTCGTGAAAGGCCGCAAACTGCAACTTGCCCCGTGCGCCCAGCTTACGTTCAGCGGCAATCTCCTCGTGGAAACCGCTTTCCAGCACGGGACGTCCGGCCCGCCACATGAGTACAGGAAATGCGTCCAGTTCGTTCACCGCAGCCGCCAGGGTGTTTGCAGTTTCTCCGTCAAGCGTCTCGAGTGGCTCGGGGCCGGTTGGCATGGATGCGAAAATCAGGGTCCCCTGCCAATCGTCAGAGATGCGCGCATCCAGCTGCAGGCGTGGACGCAACGAACTGGCAGAGCGGCCAAGACCGACCAAGACATACTCGCCGCCATATTCAAGGACGGCGCGGCCTCCAAAAACCATGGAACCGCCTTGATCGATGCGCACGCCGCGAAACGTGGGGCCCATATCTCCCAGTTTCGATTCGCGCAGCACCAGTGCGGTGTGCGGCCCGTTGCCGAGCGAGCCGGTGGGAAGCCAAACCGTGGCGATACCACCAGCGGGAGACTCGCCGTCATAACTCACTAGGCCAGCAAGGAGCAGCCGACTGGTGAGACCGAGCTGCTGATCGTAAGCAAATGCAGTTGCAGGGCTGGCGGGGAGACTGGAAACCGAACCGGGCCTGCGGGCGCCATCTGTAAACTCCAGCCGTCCTCGCGATGGCTCCGCGGGAACAGCTTCCGAGTCCGCCGTAAAGGTGCCGAGCGGGTCCTCGTCGACCCACTGCAGTACGGGCCGCACAGAAGTCGCGGAGCGGAGTACCCACTTCCAATCATCCGCTTCGCTGGCGGCCGAAGAAGGGGCGCGCCGCAACTGCTCGAGAGAAGCAAACAAGGATTCCAGCTGGATCCGCACGAGCGTCGTAAGATTGGCGGTCACGCGGACGTGCTTTTCAAGAGTGGGGAGAAAACCTGCAAGGGTAACGCGCACCGTGTAGAAGCCGGGAGCAAGCCGCTCGCTGCGGAAAACTCCCTGCGTGTTGGTGAAAAAGCCGATGCCTGGCGCGGCCGCCGCCATAGCCGATTCCGGGATCACTTCCACGGTGGCGCCCATCTGAGGCGTGCCAGCCGTGTCGCGAACGACTCCTGAAAGGATGCCCTGAACAGACTTCAACTGCGCCACTGCCGGATTCGCTCCCAGTAATGAGAACGCTGCGGCCAGGACGAGACCCCCCATGACTCGGACCTGTCCTATCTTCACTGCTGACTACCTCCCCGGAACCGTGTTGGCAGCTGCCTTGGTCGGCTCCAGCGGTCCCCTGACTGTAAAGTCCGCGGTTTTGGAAATAGACTGATTGGAAATGCCATCGTTGGCATTAATTTCGATGGTGTATTTGCCGGGAGCAAGCGAGGCCAGCGGCAGCCATCTTTCGATGGTGACCTGGTCGCCGGTCTGCTTCATTTCTTCCGACGTTTCCTTGAATTGCAGCACCTGCTCGGCGCCCTTCTTCACGGTGAATTGAAAGGTGGCGCTGGACTTGTGGGTCTTGTCGTCGGGCTTGAGGTTGTAGACCTGCAGATAAATTCCCATGCGATCGCTGGTTGTGAAGTCGCTATTGAGGCGCGGCCGCACTTTGGTTGATCCCAAAACGAACTGTCCGGTGCCGATCTGTTTGGCAGGAACGTGCTCGAGCTGATCCGCTAGAATCAGTGTGCTGGCGTCCAGCTTCTCGTCCGCATAATGAGGCACGGCAAGCCGGGTGTTCACTACGCCGACGTTTCCGCTCTGCACGTCCTTGACGACAATATCAAGCCGGTAGAGGCCTGGGCGAAGAGGCACGGCCTTTTGATAAATGGACTGCAACTTAAGCGATTGCTGGAACAAGGAATCAGGAAAATCCTTGGAAACAGGATCCTCAAACGTCTGAACCACGCGGCCAGTTAAGGTGCTAACGCGCCCGAAAACGTTCATCGTGGCGGAATGGATGCCGTCCTTCGATTGGAAGTTGAGCTGGCCGTTGGCCACCTGGATGGTGATGGGCACCAACACCGTGTCGTTGGTTACCTTCATGAAATCCGTGCGCCACGTGAACTTGAGTTGGTCGCGGACAATGCGCGCGGTCACAATGGCTTCAAGGTCCTTGAACTTAACCTCGGGCGGCTTCTGCACCTTGGCGTAGAGTTCCAAGCGATTGAATTCATCCATGCTGGCGGGCGTTCCACCCATGGCGGTCGGGAGGTTGGTGCCGTCGGAGCGCGTAAAGCGGTCCGTCTTGGAAGCCATGCCCATCGATTCCAGCAGGCTCAAGCCGGCGCCGGGCACGTGCAACAAGGCATCCTTTTCCGAAGGATCCATGGTCAGGTGATATTCACCCGAACCGCTCGGGTCCACGAATTCCAATATGACGTTCTCGCCAATTCCTTCTAAATAACGCCATCGCCAAGTCTCCCAAGGATAGGTGGTGGTCGAACCCCCGCCTTCTTCCATCGGCCGGTCGTAGGTGCCGCCAGTGGGGTGGGAATCTACCTCATCCGCTGGACCCCACATGATGTACATGCGGCCGCGGTCCGACTTCCAGCCAGGAATGCCGGAGGCATAGTGCTCGTTGGCGTAGGCGATGCGGCGGTAGTGCTCTTCTTTAAAATCGTTATCCGGAAGATCGGGATTGCTGCTGCGCCGCAGCCAGAACTGCTCGATAAACTGCTCACGCTCTTCATTGGTATCCAGCTGAAGGAACGCATTTCGCTCTTCTGGCGAAATGATATAGATCACGTCCTCGCTCAGCCACTGTTTGTATTGGCTGTCGAGTTCTTTGAGGGCCTTGCGTGCTTTCTGTTTCTGTTCTTTGCGCTGCTCTTTGCTGAGGGTCTGAGGAGGCGGTGGATTTGCTGGATCCTGGGCCTGTTGAGCCGAGATACCTGGAATAAGGATGGCAAACGAGAATGCAGCAGCAATCAGGGTACGAATTACCCGTGGCATCGGCACACCTCAACTTCCGGGACGATTGAATTCTACCCCCGGACAAGCCGCCCGTCAACCGGCGAATCTCCTACATTTTGTGGCACTTGTCCCATCGATTCCCGTTAGAACCGGGAAGCTGGCAGAGGGTTGCCTGACAATTCTTGACCTGAACGACAGGACAGGATTCTCGAGAGAGAACCCTGCAGAAGAAGGACTACGCTCCCAGAAACCAGCCAGGCTGGCCGCGACTGGATGGAGCGGCGTTTACTGCACCCGGTGGTTGTGAACGTCCGAACCAACCAAAGTATCGAAAATCGCCAGGACGTGCCTGCGATATTCCACCATTCGGGTAAAGATATCGCGCAGCTCTGGCTCACGTTCCGCTTCTTTGTGCCATTTAGCCAGAACCAAGGCGGGAACTTCGATGTCTTGGCGCAATTTCGCCGCGGAATGGCCACGCAGAAAGAGACCGTAGAAGAAAGCCGCTTCCCGCTGGGGGAAGTCGAAGTCGTGGACGACCTCCGAGGGAACGATTTGTGGCAAGGTTGCCATAGAGAAAAATGCAGTTTACCGAAAAGATTTTCCTCGTCAAGTAGTACGCGAGGGTTCCTGCCGCCACTAGGGCAACTCCCTGTCCTTTGGGGTTAGGAACCTTGCCGCAACAACTGGTACCACAGGGGGGTTGCCAGGCGCATCTAACCGCCGTAGGATGCATAAAAGCATGTCAGGGTTACACAACACAGCGTCTGGAGCCTTCGGAAGGCTTGCTCGATTTGGGCTCCTGAAAGGGCTGCGCTCGATTGAAATCGACAGGGAAGAGTTTCGGCGGCAGCTCAAACGAAAACATGGACTTGAGGTGGCGGACTTCCGCCAAATGCATCGGGTGCCAGTGGCGCGCCTGGATGCCATCGCCAAGACGCTGATCCGAGACACGGAACGGCTTGCGCTTCTTGAAGGGGCCGGCTTTGGCCTGGGCGGAATGATCACCATCATTCCCGATGCGGGGCTGCTCACCATTCTGACTCTACGCCTCATCCAGAGACTTTGCTTGCTTTACGGATTCGAGCAGCGTGGCGAGAGTGAACGGCTGGAGTTGTGGATGGCTGCAGCGGCAGCTACGGGCGTTGATTACGGCAAGGATCTTGCCGAAAAGCAGATTCTTGAGAAACTCGCCCCGCGCATCGCAGAACGGCTGGCGGTGAAGCTCGGACAGGAAACGGCGGAAAAGTGGGTCGGCCGTTTGATTCCCCTGGCCAGCTCGGTAATTGGCGGCGCTCTGAACTATGCTTTTGTGCGCGCCTGGGGCGCGCGCGTGCAGCGTAACCTCCGCCTGCGGCATGTTACCGTTAGACCTGCTTCGGCTGCTCCTGCTGCTTCGAGTACAGCCTATACTCCGGCGCGGCCCTTACTCGTCTAGCCTTCGCGGCCACCTGGCAGCACGCAGAACGCCTCCTCTCCATGCACAGCAACTCTTACCCCTGGCGTTTGACGCGCGGCAAGAGCGGCAAGAAACGTCATGTGCGCGAGGCGGCCATAAATCTAGGTCGGTCCCCGATCGCGTTGTTTACGGCGATTCTCTCCCTCCTGGCCGTAGTGTTGGTCGCGCCGATCGCACGTTGCCAGGACCCCGAAGAGATGAAGGGCGCTCCTGCCGAGCCCACGGATGCCCAGGAAATCCGAGAGCAGATTGCCGCCGTCCAAAAACTCGAATCCACGCTGCCGGACCGCGGCGCGGTGCTTTATTTTCTCGCCGCCGCCAAACAACACTTGCGGGAGACGCGCGAGACCTTGGCGCTTTTGAAAGAATGCATCGCGTTGCAGGAAGGATTCGATCCTTCGGGCGAGCCCGCCTTTCTGGAGTTGAAAAATACGAAGGAATTCACCACGCTGGTCGAAACGGTCCACCGCGATTTCCCGGTGATGGCGCAAGCGCGCGAAGCGTTTCGAACCACGGAGAAAGATCTGATTCCGGAAGGACTGGCCTACGATGCGCAGCAGGACATTTTTTATCTGAGCAGCCTGAATCGCCGGAAGATTGTGGAAATTGGAAGGGACGGCAAAATCTCGGACTTCGTCCCGGCAGACCGTTTTTCACTTCTGCCGGTGCTGGGCATCCGGCCGAGCCCCAGCGACGGCACGGTGTGGGCCGATTCCTTCACCGACGGCGGGCGCACCGAATTGCTGCATTTTGACGCCGCGGGAAAACTGCTGGGGCGCTTCAAACCCGAGGGTTCGGCGAAGCACGGCTTCAACGATCTGGTCATCCGCAAGAACGGCGAAGTGATCACGACAGATAGTCTGGCCAACCGGGTGTTGCGGTTCGATCCGGCGTCCGGAACGTTCACGGCCATAGCGCTTCATCGTCGCCTCTTTTATCCCAATGGCATTGCCCTCGGCGAGGACGATCACACCCTGTACGTTGCGGATAACCTGGGTGTAGTGCGCGTCGATTTGCAAGGTGCGGAAAGCCGCGACGTCGATCCAGGACCGCGGAGCACGCTCGCGGGCATTGATGGTCTTTATTGGTACAAGGGCGGTCTAATTGGCATTCAAAACGGCATCGGGTCGCCTCGGGTCGCGGTGTTCCACCTTTCCAGTGACGGCCTTCGCGTGACCCGCACAACGGTCCTTGAAAACCGCAGCAATTTCTGTATCTTGCCGACGACCGGAGCCATCCGGGGGTCTGACTTCTTCTTCATTGCCAACAGCCAGATCGATAACATGAACAACGACAAAGTGATGGACGTGACGCGGCTGGAAGTGATCCGCATTGGCGTCCTTCGGCTTCCCTGATATGGCCGGTCGAGAGGACGCGGCAAAAACCGGGAGTGGAATTTAGCCAGCGAGCACCGTACAGTAATAGCCAGCAATTGCCGGGCGCTGCTTGCTTGTGCGCCAGTTTAGTTAAGGGGCCGAATATGCGGGGAACAAAAAAAGTCTTTGGTGGAATCATTCTCGTGGCGATGGCGCTTGGTCTGCTGCTGATTCCCGAGCGGGCTTCGTCGCGATCCGCGGACACTACGTGGCAAGAAGCCAGTGGCGAACCGGTTCCCGCATTTCACAATTCCGTGCCAGCGGGACTGTTGCCGGCGACCATGAGCCCTGCTCTGTTCACCGACCCGGTTGCTCAGAATGCCTACAGCATCGCCGCCCGCATCAAAAAAATCCTTTATCAGGAGCCATGCTATTGCCACTGCGACCGCAGCCAGGGCCACGGCAGCCTGCTCGATTGCTATGTGAGCAAGCACGCCGCGGTATGCGGGATTTGCGAACGCGAAGATTTCTATGCCTACGAGCAGTCGCACAAAGGCAAAACCGGAGCACAGATTCGTGAAGGCATCGAGCGCGGAGACTGGCAGGGCGTCGACATCACGAAGTATGAATCGCCATTGCCTGCAAAGTGATCCCGCCACCTTGCTAGTTGTCTCGTCCTGACATGCTTCACTGCCTGCGAGAGGTGCGCGGGGGATGCGGCGTGTCTCGCAGTGCCGCCCTCGGTTGGCGAGTACGACGATCGCCGACAAATATGAAACGCAGGTGCGCGGCCCGTCGTCTGTCTCTTAGCTCGGAACCGAGCAAGCTCCAGAGCGTCAACATTCCAAGCAAACGAATCGGGAGAAGGCATGCAGAATCGCAGATATCCGGTGGGGATCCTAGTGACGATGATGTTGGCCTCCGCGATGGTGATGGCCGCGGCAGGACGGCGGGCCTCGGCGAAGCCGGCAGGTGAGCGAAGCTATTGGGGATTCGACACGGCGAATCTCGACAGAACGTGCAAACCCTGCGAGGACTTCTATCAGTTCGCTATGGGCGGCTGGATGAAAGCCCATACGATTCCTCCCGAGTATTCCACCTGGGGCTCGTTCTCGCAGCTCGTCGACAAGAATCAACAGAACCTGCGGGAGATTCTGGATGCGGCCGTGAAACAGCAAGCCAAGCCGGGCTCGAACGAACAAAAAATCGGCGACTTTTACGCCAGCTGCATGGACACGGGAGCGATTGAGGCAGCCGGCACAGGCCCAATGGACGCAGAACTCTCGAACATCGCGCAGATGAAAAACGGCGCCGACCTCCAAGCAGAAGCCGCACGGCTCGAAACAGAAGGCGTGGGAGTGCTGTTCGGGTTTAGGGCCAATCAGGACGCCAAAGACAGCACGCAGGTCGTCGGCACGGCTTGGCAGGGCGGGCTCGGACTGCCCGAGCGCGAATACTACCTGAAGCAAGACGACAAATCGAAGCAACTGCGCGACGCTTATGTAAAACACGTCGCCAAGATGTTCGAGCTGGCCGGAGATTCCGCGGAAACGGCCGCAGCGGAAGCTAAAACGGTCCTGGGGATCGAAACTTCTCTCGCCACGGCCTCCATGAAAAACACCGACCTGCGCGATCCCAACAAGACCTACCACCGGATGAACCTAGCGGAATTACAAGCGCTCACTCCTGGTTTTAATTGGGGAAGCTACTTCAAGTTGCTTGGTCATCCGGAATTGAAGGAAATAAATGTCGGCCAGCCAGACTTTTTCCAGGCGCTCGACTCGCAACTGACAGCTTCGCCGCTCGCGGACTGGAAGACCTACTACCGCTGGCACCTTCTGAATGCCGCAGCGCCTGCGCTTCCCGAGAAATTCGTGGCCGAAGAATTTGAATTTCGCGGCAAGACCCTGACCGGAGCGAAGGAGATTCAGCCACGCTGGAAGCGCTGCACGCAGGCGACCGACCGAGCGCTGGGAGAAGCCCTCGGCCAGCTGTACGTCGGGAAGTACTTTCCGCCGGAAGCCAAGGCTCACGCTCTCGTGATGGTCGATAACCTGATTGCTGCGCTCAACGACGATCTACAGACACTTTCCTGGATGAGTCCGGACACCCGCGCACAAGCCACCGGCAAACTCAAAGCGTTCGCCGTCAAGATCGGTTACCCGGACAAATGGCGTGACTACTCGGAGCTGAAGGTGGACCGCGCCTCCTACTTCGCCAATCAAAGGCGCGCAGCGGCGTTTGAATTCCGGCGGCGGCTAGCGAAAATCGGCAAGCCCGTGGACCGCACGGAATGGGGCATGACGCCGCCCACGGTCAACGCCTACAACAGCAGCAGCATGAACGAAATCGTCTTTCCCGCGGGAATCCTGCAGCCGCCGTTCTACGATCCCAAAGCCGATGATGCCGTGAACTACGGCGGGATGGGCGCAGTCATCGGACATGAAATTACGCATGGGTTTGACGACCACGGCGGGGAGTTCGACGGTCACGGCAATTTGAAGAACTGGTGGACGGCGGACGATCTGAAAAGTTTCCAGGAGCGCGCCGCGTGCGTTCAAACGCAGTTCGACAATTATGTGGTGGACGGGGACTTACATGAGAATGGCAAGTTGGTTCTTGGCGAAAGCATCGCCGACCTGGGCGGTCTGGCGATCTCTTATGCGGCCTACGAAAAATCGCTTGAAGGCAAACCCCGTCCACCGGACCAGGATGGTTTCACTCCCGAGCAGCGCTTTTTTCTAGGCTGGGCGCAGGTCTGGGGCGCGAACGAACGTCCGGAGTACGAACGCCTGATGGCCAACACCAATCCTCACCCGCTGCCGCGTTTTCGCGGAAACGGACCGCTCTCCAACATGGCTGAATTCGCGAAAGCTTTCGGCTGTAAGAAGGGTGACGCCATGGTCAGACAACAAGTCTGCAAAATCTGGTAATGTCTGGTCCAAAGTGCCGTCAAAAAGCCAAGCCGTTGTTCGGCTGTTACGGATCGTGCTGCTATCCACTTCCTCTGTTGGGGAGTGCACCGGGAGCTTCGGCGAAGTGGAAGCTGAAGGCCGGCCCTGCAAATCACGGTTATTAACCCGGAGCTCTGCAGTTTCCTAGAAGTGGAATACCACTCCCCCCAGGAGCTGAAAATTGTTCTGCGACTGGTTGAAAAAACCCGTGCGCACCCAATCGGCTTCCAAGCGCCCTGAGAAGCGCGGATTGACACGATAATCTGCACCGCCTCCCGCTTCGATCGCGTACGAGTTCTTGCTGTTGCCGGCAGTCTGCGGCTGTTCGTGGGTTCCGCCTAAGATGAGGTGCCCCCAGGGTTCCCATTTCTTTTCTCTCCAGGCGATTTTAGGCCCAGCGCCGTATACCAGGAGTTTCACATGTTCATTTTTAAAGATCTCCGGCGCAAAACCAGTGGAGGCGCTTCCCTCGATTCCAAACCACTCATTCGTGAAGTAGGTAACGGAAGCATTGACGCCGACGGCGCTGGCATTGAAGATCGAGGATCGGAACCTGATCCAATCCGCTCCGACAGCAAGCTGCCAGCGGTAATCGTCCCGGCCGCCATAGATGAATCTTGGATCGGGGGCCGGCGACGGCGAGGCCGCGGGAGCGGCGTTTCCGGGAAGAGATAGAGAAGCCGGCAGCGAAGCAAAACCGGGAACGGGAGCAAGCGCGCTGGCGGCGGCCGGTTGAAACGGGCTTGTGCTGGCATCTGGCGACGCTGAAAATTCCGTCGCCACATTGCGGTTGACGGCCTGACCGTCCGGGACAGCTTCCTGTGCGCGAGCGGCGCACCCCGCGCCAAGTACCAAGAACACGACTACGAGTTGCCTCTTCATGATTCTCCCCTCAGAGGTATGACTCCAGGGCCGGGAATCATCCCACCCTGCTACGGTAAACAAGACCATAGGCCTTTGTCTACGTCCTTTCGCTGGTGTGGTACAAAGAAAGAAAAACGGGGCAGGGAGGGTTGCCCAGGCGGTAAAAACCGCGGGAGGGCAGTTTTTAGCGCCCGTGCCTCAGGTAATCGTCGGTCTTGTTCAGCCAGTCTTCCCTGGGCGGATTAAAGACGTCCAGATCGACGGTGTCCTCTATGGCCCAGGCTTCGTGCGGCATGTGCGGCGGAATGCAGAGCACTTCACCGGCTCGCACCACGATCTCTTTCCCATCGATTGCAAACTTCAAAGCGCCTTCCAGAATGTACGTCACCTGCTCGTTGTGATGGTTATGCAGCGGCACGTGAGCGCCTTTCTTCAGGAGCACGCGCGCCAGCATGATCTTGTCGCCGACCACCATTTCCCGGTCAATCTGCGGATTGAGTTGCTCGCGCTCGACGTTCTTCCAGGGAATGTATTTCATTTCTGGAGCGGTGCTCATGGCTTGCCTCCGTACAGCTTGGCCGCGTTATCGTGCAGGTACATGCGCGCCAATTCAAGTGCTTTCTCTTCGCTGAACGCGCCTTCCGAGACCAGTTCGGCCAGCGCCGCGGCGACCGCGGTCCGCGCTGAACGCGATGCCAGCCAGAAGGTCTCCTCGGCTCCCACCGCATCGTTGAACGGAAAGGCATCGGAGCCGAACATGATTTTGCCCGGGAAAAGCGAAATCCACTGCTTCAATATGTTCTTCAGCTCCGAGGGATAGACGTAGTATCCCATCAGCGACGAATCCGTATACACGTTCTTCGCCGCGGTCATCCAAATCATGTCGAGCGTGTAGGGATACCCGCCGTGGATCAGCACGAACTTCACTTTGCTGTAGCGCGGATCGCGCACCACATTTTCAAGATTCAGCGGATTGCCGTGGCGCAAACTAAAATAATCGCCGATACCCACGGCGCTGTGAAAATGCACCGGCAGATCCAGTTTCGCCGCTTGATCGATCAGCACGCGAAAAATGTAGTCCTGAAAGGTGCGGTATTCTTCGGCGCCGGGCACGCCCCCGGCGCGGTATTTGGCGTAAATCGCTTCGGCCTTTTCCCGCGGAGGATCGCTGAAATAAAGCGAGCGGAAATAGGCGGCTTCAAACTTGATGGCCACGCCGCCTTTGTTTTGATTGTCGGCCAGGGTTTGCCGGACAAAAGCTTCGTAACCGTCGAGATCGGCAGGCAGCGCGTTCACGCTCTCGCGTTTCATATAGCGCTGCAGTACTTTCTCCTGCAGCGGGACATACACCGCCATGTCGCCGTTCTTGGCGATTTGATCGTGATTGTCGAACGGAAACAGGAACGAATCCACGAAGAAAACCCAATGAAAGCGCTTTGGATCGAGATACGGCGCCAGCGCCACGCGATTCGCAAGGCACGTCTCGATATTCAATTTATCGAGAATGCTGTCCCAATAAGCCGTTCCGCCCGCCGCTTCCGCCGCTTTTTTCTTGTCGATCAGCCACTTGGCGTGTTCCGGCTTGAAATCCTTATAGGGATAACCGAACAGCGATTCAGCCGCGGCAACGAATTCAGGATTCGTATCGCTCAAACGAAGAACGCTGCTCTCGTCGGGCGGTGCCGCCATCGCATCCATGTCGGTATCGTCGGGAAAAGTGGCGTGCGAGTGATTGTCGTAGATAGGGATTTGGTCGATCTGCTTCCGTAGTCTTTCATAGATCTTCGGCACATCGGCGCCCGCCAGCGGTTTGGCCTGGGCACCGGCGTGGGGCGCACACAGCGAAGCCGCCAGCGCGCCGAGGAACAGCGCCTTTCCCACTTTACTGAGACTCCTCATTCGTCCACTCACTCCCAAAATCTTCGGCGACGCGGCGGGCGAGACTTTCTTGTCTATGGTCTCGGTCTGTCCTCTAACGTTTTTCTCCCCGCAAAGACGCACCGGCAGGAATGCCCGTCCTACCGCTCAACCGTCGCCCGCCATCGGGAAGACACCCGCATCATGCGCCGAAGCGCCTCCTCCAGCAGATGACGCGCGCTGACCAGCGAAAATCGCAAATAATTCTTCCCGCCCGGACCAAACGCCGCTCCCGCGATGCCCGCCACACCCGCTTCCTCCAGGAGTAGCTTCGCCACTTCCTCGGCAGCTAGCCCGGTGTCTGCGATATTCACCCACGCATAAAACGCGCCGCCGGGCGCTTGACACCGAAAACCGGGAACGCCATTTAATCCCGCCACGAAAAGATCGCGCCGCTTGTGGTACTCCGCCACCATGGCCTCCACGGCGTGGGTAGAATCCAGCAGCGCCGCAATCGCTGCGACCTGGGTAAACTCCGCCACACAGGTGAAGGTATTCAGCACCAGCAGGTCCATGGCGTCCACCACGTGCTTTGGGGCCACCGCGTAACCCAGCCGCCAACCGGTCATCGCAAAACTCTTCGAAAACCCATCAATGATGACGGTTCGCTCCGCCATTCCGGGCAAAGCGCGGATCGATTCATATTCTCCGCTAAACAAAATCCGCGCGTAAATCTCGTCCGCGAGAATCCACAGGTCGTGCTTCTCGGCCAACTCGGCAATTTTCCGAAGCGCCTCCGCGCTGAAGACTGTCCCTGTCGGATTGTTGGGGGAGTTGAATATCAGGGCGGTTGTTCGCGGCGTGATCTTCCGTTGAATCTCGCGCAAATCAGGCTGAAAAGCGTTTCTCTCTTCCAACCCGAACGGCACCGCCTGGGCGCCGAGTCCGCGGGTGAAGGAAGGATAGATCGGAAAGCCCGGATCCGGATAAAGCACCTCGTCGCCCGGTTCGATCAGTGCCATCATCGCCAGTGACAGCGCCATCTTGCAGCCGGGCGCCACCAGAACCTCGTCAGGCGCCACTTCCAACCGCCGCGTGCGCTTTAAATACTCGGCAATCGCTTCGCGCAACGCAGGAATGCCTCGCGTGGACACGTAGCGATCGCGGCCCGCCGCAAGGGCCTCGCGCGCGGCGTCCACCACCGGCGCAGCCGCATGGAAGTCCGGCTCGCCAAGCTCCAGATGAATAATGGAGCGCCCCGCGCGTTCCAGTTCCTTCGCCCGGGAATACACGGCCAGCGCCCCTTCGCCATTCAGTTGGGAGACGCGGGAAGCAATTCGTCGCATAGTCTTCCGCAGAATCCTATCATTTTGACGCAGGACGTGCGCCGCACGGCTACCCGGTCGCCGCGCTGACTAGGTCTCTGACAAAAAAGTGCAAATGCTCGTCCCTCTTTATAGCGTTTCCGCGCGGCGGCCTACAAGGCGTAGCGCAGCGAACTGACCCTTCGCGACGCAACCCCTTGACGTGGACCGTACCGGGCGAGACCATGGTCATGGGTTTACACGGGCGTAACCTGCCCCGTTTGGCGTCCGTCTCATGATTTGTCAGACCGCCAGCGTCGCCGATGGGGGTGACACATGGGTTCCAGCACGATGTTTCGTTCCATTCTTTCCTTTTCGTTGCTCTTCGCCCTTTCCGCCGGCCTCCAACCGGCCGCCGCAGACTCGAGCCACGCCCGGGTCATCCGCCTGAGTCTAGTCGAAGGCGATGTGCGTTTTACGCGAGGAGCTCATGGCGACCCGCTCGCCGACCAAAAGGCACAATGGGAAACGGCCCAGGCCAACCTGCCCGTCCGTCAAGGCTACGTGGTTGCCACGGACCATGGCCGCGCCGAAATCGAATTCGAAAATGGCGCGATGGCCTTTCTGAACGAGAACTCGGTTCTCGAATTCTTCGATCTTTCTCTCGATGACGGCGCCCGCACCACCCGTCTGGTTCTCCGCCAAGGCTCCGCTTCTTTCTACGTGAATCCCTCTAGCGGGGATTATTTCAGCGTGACCGGCGGCGATTTCACGGTTGAGGCCACTGGCAAAGGGTCCTTCCGCATCAATAATTTTGACGATGGCAGCAATGTCGACGTTCTGACTGGCCACGCTTCCGTTCTGCACAAGAAAGAAACCACGCAGCTTAGCAAGGGCCAGTCGCTCGCCATGAACGCCGGCGAGGACACCGTGAACATCGGCCGTCTCCCCGCCGACGATGATTTCGATCACTGGGTCTCCGGCCGAATCGATACGGTTTCCACCGCAACGAACGCCTCCCTTCAATACACGAATTCGTCTTATTATTCGCCGGGCTACGCCGATCTCTACACCTACGGCGCCTGGTCTTCTTGTGGAGGCTATGGCTATGGATGGCGGCCCTTCGGTGCAAGCCTCGGCTGGTCTCCGTTCACCATGGGCCAATGGATCTGGGATCCCGGCTTCGGCTGGACTTTTGCCAGCTATCAACCCTGGGGTTGGGCTCCTTACCACTATGGCGGCTGGCTCTTTGACGCCTCTTGTGGCGGCTGGTTCTATTCGCCGCCAGCGTATTACGGAGTGTACGGCGGTAACCCGAGAAAGCGTGTTCCTCCCGTTCATCCGCCTCACCCGCTCTATCGTGCGACCACGGCTGTATTCGTTCGCCAAAACGGCAAGCTCGGGGTCGTCCCCATGCATCCCTTCGACAAGAACGGCAAGACTCCTCTGAATCTGGGGCACGGCGTCTTTTCCACCGAGACAGCCAGGAATCCAGCGGCGCCGGTTCTCGCCGCAGCCGGCGGACAAAAATGGGAAACCGTAAAATCGCCGACACATGACGCGTTGACAGGCGGTCTTGTTGCTACAACCGCCCCCGTGCACACGTCGCGCACAATTCTCGAAGGCAGCAGCGGAACGCACGTCGTTTCCCTCAGCCACGATTCTTCGATCGTGTACGATCCGCGCGAACACCGCTTTGTGAACACAAATGCGGCGTCGGTCGCAGCGGGCACAGAAGCGAGCGCGGAAAAGAATGCCCCCGGTGGGATCAGAAATGATCGCATCGTGGAAGGACCCAGAAATAATCCGCCGTCGGGGACCCTCGCGCGCGTTCCCGTTACGCCGACTTCGGCGCGCAGCACGGCTCCACCGTCTCGTACCACGCCACCGCCCCCACCCGCACCTCGCAGCTCGAGCGGCGGTGGCGGGGGGTATCGCGGCGGCGGCACCGAGTATGCCGGCGGCGGCTCCTCGCGCGGATCATCCGCACCTTCCGCGCCGGCGCCCCACGTTTCTGCTCCTTCGTCCGGCGGCGGTGGCGGCGGGCGCCCCCACTGAAGCTATTCCTATTCTTTAGAAATCTGCTGAACGGAAGACGGCTCCCGAAATTGGAGCCGTTTTTCTCTTAAAAAGAGGTGTCGTTCTTGATCAGAAGTCCGCGGGTCCGGCAAGCATTCTAAATGCTGTTAGGTAAAAGTCATTCCCGCATATCCCACGACTGCGCTGTAATCCCCGGAAACGTCCGCTGACGTTGCGTAGCGCAACAACTCCGGCCGCAGAGTTCCCAAGCTCTCGAGAGCGGTCAACATGGCAACCGTCGGCCCCAAGCCGCACATGGAAATCGCTTCGTTCCGGCAAGTGTCGTACAGTCCGCGCGCGTCCAGCGCCAGGATCCGGTCAATCGCTTTGTGGTCTTTCACTCGCGTCGTTCGATCATTTTCGTAATGATTCAAATCCGAAGTGGTAAGCAGCAATACCTCCGGACCGCAAGCCGCGAGCACGCGGCCGATAGCTTCGCCCACGGCCACTAGATCCTCGAAGCGCAGCGACCCCAGCGCAACGGGCACAAACGCAAACTCGCTTTGTAAGACTTGCAAAAACGGGATTTGCACCTCCAGCGAATGTTCGGAGCTATGCGCCACACTGTCTTCCTGCAGCAAAGGGCAAGCCGCGCGCAACGCCTGCGCCAGCGGCTCATCAATCGGCGCATCGCCCAGCGGCGTTCGCCACGCTCCGCTGGAAAGAATCGCGGCATTCGCTCCGTGCGGGTAATGCCGCACACCCAAAATCAAAATTCTCTTCGGAATAGCCATTCGCGCGTACACCGCTCCGGCCACGAGTCCCGAATAGAAATACCCCGCATGCGGGACCAGGCAGGCCTTTCCGTGCAGCGGCGCATTCGCGCGGTCAACTTGGGTGTATTGCCGGACAAGCGCAGTCAGTTCCGCAGGACTTGAGGGATAGAATCGGCCGGAAACCGCAGGCAGGCGAAGCATTCCGCTGCTCCGCAAATCAAATAGCTTTTGAGGGTTTGCCTTTGACCTTCAAGGCCTGCTTGGTTGTCGGGTCGTAGTAAACCGTGACTTTATCGCCGTACTGGTAGCCGCCCTTGTCGACGATCGTCTGCATCTTCGTGGCCGCGACTTCGGACAGTGTAAACGTCTCGAGCGACATATCATTTCCCTTGGCGCGGAGGGTGATCTGCGCAATGTTCGCGTGCATCACGTATCCTTCAAACTTGCCCAGCCCCGCGGTCTTCGATTTCGGCTTGACCGCGCTCACGATGATGGGCACAGCTGTATCCACCACGATCGGCGCGACGGTGGCAGGAGACTGCGCCCGCACAGGCGCGCTAAAAAGCCCGGCCATCGCCAGTGTCGGCAAACCCAACGCCGCGATATTTGCCAATGCCTTCATTCGATATCGTCCGTTGCAATCCGCAGGGACTTCAGGAAGCGCACATCCTGCGGCGTCATGGTCAGCCGCGCCGCGGGCTTCTTGTCCGGCATTTGATCAAACGACTCCTGGTCGACCTGAATGCGCAACGATTCCAAAAACCGCCGGTCCTGCGTCGTGAGCTTGGCGGCCTCTGCCGCAGCGGCATCACGCTTTGCCAACCCGATCGTGGCGTCCAGCTTCAGCACGATATCGTACCCGTGCGCGCGCACTCCGGCAATGGCGCCGGTGATTCGATCGGAATCAGACACCGTGTCGTTGATCGCGTGTCCCAATTCACGGAGCAAGTTTTTCAGGTGATCGTCTAGTTGCAAGGGCGGCTCCCCCCTCAGTGCAATTGTCATTCTAGGCCCGCATTTACTAGGATACAAGTCGCCTAGTTTTGCGTTGTCTCCAATAGGTTCACAGTACGTTAGTGCAGGTCCGAAGCCCCTCCCACGGCCCTCTAAAGGGCCTGGGCTCCGTCCCACACCAGATTTCATTGCGGCTTTTGCGCTAAGATGCAGGTATGTCTTCCGCCGCAGCTTCTCCGGCAGCCGCGCCTCGCCAGGGAGGCTTCCACCGTTTCTGGCGCGCCCTTAAGCAGCTTTTCCTCGAGGTCGCCGGCGCTGTCTTTGCATTTCTCGGCATCGTGTGGCTCAACGTAGCCCTGCGCTCCTGGACCCGCGACGTGGCCCGCTGGCTCATCGCCGCGGCTGTTGCTTTCGCACTGCTGTTCTTTTTCTTCGCGGTTAGTTCGTTCCGCCGCGCGCGCAAGCTGTAATCTATTCCCTGGGGCCGGCCCCGCCCTCTTTTTCGTGGTCAGGATTGGCGCAAAATGACTGACACCAAAACGAAGCCCCCCGCCGAACGTAAAAAACACTTCACCACTCTCTCCGGCCTGCCCATCGACCGCCTGTACACCGAAGACGATCATTCCGTCTCGGATCCCGAATCGTCCATCAGCTACCCCGGAGAATTTCCCTACACCCGCGGCATCTACCCCACCATGTACCGCGGCCGCTTCTGGACCATGCGCCAATACGCCGGCTTCGGCACGGCCGTCGAATCCAACCAACGCTACCGCTACCTCCTCAGCAAAGGCCAGGCCGGCCTCTCGGTAGCCTTCGATCTTCCAACGCAAATCGGTCTGGACTCCGACCATCCCTTGGCTCTAGGCGAAGTCGGCAAAGTAGGCGTAGCCATCGACTCCCTTGAGGACATGGAAACGCTTTTCGACAACATCCCGCTAGAAAAAGTCTCCACCTCCATGACCATCAACGCTACCGCCGCCATCCTGCTCTGCCTCTACGTTGCCGTGGCCAAAAAACAAGGCGCCAACCTCGCCAAAATCTCCGGCACCGTCCAAAACGACATCCTCAAGGAATACATCGCCCGCGGCACCTACATCTATCCCGTCCGTCCCGCCATGCGCATCGTCACCGACCTCTTTGCGTGGTGCCGCGACAATCTCCCCAAGTGGAACACCATCTCCATCTCCGGCTACCACATCCGTGAAGCTGGCTCGACCGCCATCCAGGAAGTGGCCTTCACGCTAGCCGACGGCATCGCCTACGTCGAAGCGGCCCTAGAGGCCGGCCTCGGCGTCGACGAATTCGCTCCGCAGCTCTCCTTTTTTTTCAACGCGCACAGCGACCTCCTCGAAGAAATCGCCAAATACCGCGCCGCCCGCCGCCTGTGGGCCAAAATCCTGCGCGACCGTTTCAAAGCCCAGGATCCCCGCTCGCTCCTCCTCCGCTTCCACGCGCAAACCGCCGGCTCCTCGCTCACCGCCCAGCAACCCGAAAACAACATTGTCCGCGTAGCCCTTCAAGCCCTAGCCGCCGTCCTCGGCGGGTGCCAATCCCTTCACACCAATTCCCTCGACGAAGCCCTAGCCCTTCCCACCGAAGACTCCGCGCTAATCGCTTTGCGCACCCAGCAAATCCTCGCCCACGAGACCGGCGTCACCAACACAATCGATCCGGCAGCGGGCTCCTACGCCATCGAGCACCTCACCGGCGAAATAGAGCAGGGCGCCGTTGATTACATTTCCAGGATTGAGGCCATGGGAGGAATGTTACGCGCAATCGAATCCGGTTTCGTGCAGGGTGAAATCCAGAAGGCCGCCTACGATTTTCAGCGCGCCGTAGAATCCAAAGACCAAATCATCGTCGGCGTCAATGACTTCCTTGCCGAACAGGAGCGCACCATCCCCACCCTCCGCATCGAGCCCGAAATCGAACGCTCGCAAATCGCCCGCCTAAACGCCGTACGCGCCAGGCGCGATTCCGCTCGCACCAAATCCGCCCTGGCCGAACTCCAGCACTGCGCCATCAGCAACGAGAATCTCCTCCCGGCCATTCTCACCGCGGTCGAAGCCCACGCCACCGTGGGCGAAATCTCCGACGCCCTCCGCCGCGTCTTCGGGGAATACCGCGAGTCTGTCGTCATCTGACATGAAGCTAATCCTCGCATCGACTTCCCCTCGCCGCGCAGAGATCCTCCACGACGCTGGCTTCTCCTTCATCGTGGTCTCCTCCGCCGTCGACGAAACGCCCTTCCCCGGCGAATCGCCCACCGCTCACGTGCAACGCCTGGCCGACGCCAAAGCCGAACTCGTGGCCGCGCGCACCACCGGCCCTGCAATCGTCCTCGCCGCCGACACCGTCGTCACTCTCGAAGGCCGCATCTTCGGCAAGCCCCGCTCCACCGACGACGCCCGCTACATGCTCGAAAAACTTTCCGGTCGCACACATTCCGTGCTCACCGGCGTCACGCTAGTCCGTCTGCCGGACGCCGAGCGTCGCAGTTTTGTGGAAATCACCCTAGTCCATTTCTCGCAGCTCTCATCAGAAGAAATCACGCGTTACCTCGCCATAGAAGAACCTCACGACAAAGCCGGTGCCTATGCCATCCAAGGCCGTGCCGGCCGCTACATCCCCCGCATCGAAGGGTGCTACTTCAACGTGGTTGGCCTGCCTCTCGCACACGTCACCCAGGCGCTGGCCGATCTCGGCTGGTCTGAAGACTGATCCCCGCCTCTCGGCCCAGCGCGCCATAGCGCGAGCGCTTCATTCCTGCGCTCCCACTCCGTACGCTCTCAACAGTTCGTCAACTTCCGCGTACCCCGACGGATACGCGACCCCGCGAACCGTCGCTCCCGCCTTTAGCAGCGCCTCCACGGACTCGGGGGTGCGTCTCTCCTTCCAGTAGGAGTCCACGCAGGCCCTCACGGCAAGCGCCAGGGCCGTCCGTCCTTTTCCGTCGACTACATTCACCGATGCGCCGCGCGCAAGAAGTAACTTGACCGTCGAAGGCCACGCGCGCCAGGCCGCCGAATGCAGAGCCGTGCTGTTCTTTGCGATATCGAAATACGGATCACCGTCTTCGGTGACCGCGTTCACATCAACACCCAGATCCAGGAGTTGCCCAAGGCCAGCCGTATTCCCGACACCCGCAAACTGCAGGAGCAGCTGGCCTCCTTGCACGACCAATTCGCACAGCAGTTCGGGTTCGTGCTCTGCGATGGCCCTCATCTTCGCCGAATCATGCCGGGCGCAAGCGGCGATCAATCGTTCCACTCCTTGGAGCTCGATGGGGATGCCTCGACGCTCGATCAATTCCAGCACGTCGCCCCGCCCCCTGCGCGCCGCCATGGCCACCCCGGACATCGCAGGGCCAACTGCTGGCCGAGTGTCCGGCCGTTCCGCAACGAGCGTCGGGTCCGCGCCATGTTCCAGCAGCACTTCGAGAATGTCCGAGCTGTTGTCGCGAAGCACGGCGTGGTGAAACGCCGTCCTCCCCCAGGGCGTCGCCCGATTCGGATCAGCCCTGTGCTCCAGAAGCCATTTGATTCCCTCGTAGTCGTGCCAATCGGTCTTGCGCAGCAGCAACGTCGTCATGCTCCTCTCATTCAACTTCCCGCTCTCCACCAGGATCTTCATCACCGTGTTGTCGTACGTTTCCACCACATGGTAAGGAGTCTCTTCGTCGTTCGGATCAGCGCCGCGCTCGAGCAGCAGCCGTGTCAACGGCGCATGCTGCGCGATTCCCGCAGCGCCATAGATCGCGCTCTCCCACTCAGGATGCGGCTGATGATGCACCTCCATCCACCCCGTATTGGCACTCGCGCCGGCATCCAGCAGGGCCTTCGCCGCGGCGACAAAACCGTCTGACCGCGCGCGATCGAGCCGCAAATACCTTGCGAAACACAAGTGCGTCAATGCATCCCAACCATACGGCCCGCCCTTGGCCGTCGCGTTGCGCGCGTCAAGCGCCAGAAACCGCTCTACGGCCGCCGCGTCGCCGAGAATCGCCGCCGTGTGAACGTCGAAGTTCCGCACCTCGGGGTGCGCCGCCAGAATGGCCTCCGCGAGCTCCAGCGTCCCCGACCAGTGCAGGGAGTCGCGGGGCACACACGCCGCTTCGATGAACGCCCGAGCTGGATTGCCGACAGCAGCCGCAAAGCTGGCTTGCGCCAGCGATTCGACATGCTTGGCGAACTTCGGCCAGCTCCGGAATCCATGCTCGCGCGCAATCACGAATTGCGCATCGGCAAGCGCAAATCTAGTGCGGGCGACTTCATCCTCCGGTAGGTCTGCAAAACGAGGAAGATGCGTTTTGACTCGCTGAACGACTTCTGAGAGAGTCGCTTGGGAATCAAGGGATTTGCGGGATGCTGCGGATCGAAAGACTTTGACCAGCTCTTTCGCTTGTTTCCTGTACTGTTCGAGGCTCGGGCGAACCGCGAGCGGCTTGGCCTCCATTACGACCTTCCTTTCCTAAATGCGCCTGGAGTCCGCCCGAATCAGGCTGAAAGAAAGTTCGTAACCTGGCTTGAAAACTGAAGGTGGGCACGGCCCTTTCCGCGGACTGGATGCGCCCTTCGCGCTGTTCGATAACTTAACGCCGTTCGCCAGTTCACGTCAATCCGCGCTCTAGTTCCAGGGGCCCGCGGCCCGCTGGCCGGTGCCGTTTCCAGGAGTGCTTGCGACAGTCCACCCGGCTGCGGGTGATGGTCCCTGAACATGGGATACAAAAACAAAAAAGGCGCCCCGGCAGAAGGCGCCCTTTAAAAACCAACTTACGCTGACTCGAAAAACCGCAGTTAAGCCTTCTTTTCTTCCGCAGGCTTCTCAACAGGAGCGGCCGCCGGTGGCGGAGGCGCCGTCGACTGCGATTGCGCGCCAGTCATACCTTCCTTAAATCCGCGCACGCCTTCTCCCAGTCCGCGCATCAATTCAGGAATCTTGCGTCCCCCGAAAAGTACGAGTATGACGATGGCAACAATAAGCAAATGCATGGGACTGTCCCACATCGGGCACCTACCTTTCACTCCGGGTTCAACAAACCCGGACGCCGGGGCTACGCACTACAATCTAAAGTATAACACGCTCATCCCCGGCCCGCCGCGTCACGCGCTCCCGGTCCAGGTATTCCAGCAACGGAATGGCGTACTTGCGCGTAATGCCGGTCAGGTCCTTGAAAACCGGCACGGATATTCGCTCACCTTTGGCCCGCTTGTGCGCAGCAAGCCGCTCCTTCAGGCCGGCCAGCGCATCGCAGTGAAAAATGAGGTCGGGGCTCACGCGGACAAGATTTTTCTCCCGCAACAGGATTTGCAGCAGCTTCTCCGCGCGCTTCGCTTCTACAGAAAGCTTCGCCAACACCTCTTTAATGGATGGCACCGCCAACCCGGCCTCAGCGAAGGCCTTTTCAATTTCTCCTTTGGCCTGCGCTTCTTCCGGCTGCAGTGCAATCTGCGATCCTGCGCGTTTCACCAGCTCGCCTTGCAGGTCCAGTTTTCTCTCCGCCGCCAATTCCTCGAGCGCCGCGCGAAACGTCTCCGCTCGCACGCGCCTACCCAGGTTTGCGCGCAGATCTTCCCGCGCAATTCCTCGGGACAGCGGATTCTCCTTGTGAAACCGTTCAACCCGATCAACGATTCTCCGGCGCGCCTCGTCAAACGCCTTTCTCCCCACTAGAATCAAGGGCTCCGGCGAAACGATCTTGATCCTAACCGCGACAGCAAGTTCTTCGGCGGCTTCTCCGATCTCGTGATCGAGCCAGCCGGTGTGCGCCACGATTTCTTCAAACCCCAATCCCAGCAGCGCGCGCTCGGTCATGGCGTCGAGGATCTCTTTGTGTTTCCCGGTTTCCAGCGTTTCGAGATACGCCGCGCGCCCCGTGTCTCGGGCCCTCGGCCGCCGCGCCAGCGGATCGAGAACCACGCCTCCGCCAATCGTGAGTACCGGCGAAAATTGCCGCACGATGAACCGGTCGCCGGGCAGCAGCAGCACATCATCCGCGAGCCGCAAGTGGCCGAGCGCCGTCTGCCCCGGCGAGAGCACGCTTTGCCCATACCACAAAATCTCCGCAATCGTCTCCGCAGTTCCTCCGTGAAAATGCACCCGTGCGCGATGCTTCAACTTACCTGCGGAAGGCAGCAGCGTGAGCCGCACATCCATCCTGCGCGTGGTGCGAAAATGGCCCGGCGCGGCCAGCGTCATCCCGCGTTTCACCGCGTCGTGATCGATTCCGGCAAGATTCACTGCCGTGCGTTGCCCCGCGACGGCCCGCTCAACGGATTTCCCGCCGGACTGGACTCCTCGCACGCGCAGCCGCTGGCCTCCCGGGAACAGCTCGACTTCATCTTTCGCGCCAACGCTTCCTGAAATCAGCGTGCCGGTCACCACCGTTCCGAAACCCTTCATCGCGAAGGCCCGGTCTATCGGCAGCCGGAAATGCCGGCCAGCATCCTTTCCCGGAATTTCGGTCGCGACGCCATGCAGCGCCTTCTTCAACTCCGCGAGCCCGGCTCCCGTCTTCGCGCTCACCGGAACAATCTGCGCCTGCTCCAAGAACGAGCCGCGAAGATACTCTTCGACCTCCAGCCGCACCAGTCCGAGCATGTCCGCATCCACCAAATCGCTTTTCGTCAGCGCCACAACGCCACGCCTAACGCCGAGCAGCCTGCAAATATCGAAGTGCTCCCGGGTCTGGGGCTGGATCGATTCATCCGCTGCGATCACCAGCAGCACCAGATCGATTCCCGCCGCTCCCGCCAGCATGTTGCTCACAAAGCGCTCGTGACCCGGCACATCTACAAGACCGAATCTCACGCCATTTTCTTCCAGAAAGGCAAAGCCAAGATCAATCGTGATCCCGCGCCGCTTCTCTTCTGCGAGCCGGTCCGGGTGCGTCCCCGTCAGCGCTTCGACCAAAGCGGACTTTCCGTGATCAATGTGGCCAGCCGTGCCGACAATTACGCTTTTGCTTTGGATGGACATGGAGAGTTGCCGTTCGTCTCGACAGGGGCGCGGCATGCCTTGGCCGCTTCGCAAGTCCTGAATGAGACGAACCAAGCTGGCGCTTTTGATGCTACTGGAGAGAGGAAGGGGGGTCAAACTTCGGGAATCGGCAGCGGTGATCGCCAGAGGGGAAAACGTCGACCTACTTCGCGAGAGCGATTTCGTCGACGATGGCTTGGGCGGCGGCGCGAGGATCTTCCGCGGTTAGGATGGGCCGGCCGACGACGATGAAGTCCGCACCAGCTTTGATGGCTTCGGTCGGAGTCGCGGTGCGCAGCTGGTCATCGTGTTTTGTTTCGCCCTGTTTGTCTTTGGGGCGCACACCCGGCGTGACAATCAAGAATTCCCGGCCGCAGGCTTTGCGAATCGCCCGCGCCTCCTGCACCGACGCTACCACTCCGTCTACCCCGGATTTTTTCGCTAGCTGCGCCAGCTTCACCACACGCACCCTGGGCTCGCCGCCGATTCCGACGTCTTTCATCGCCCGGTGGTCCATGCTCGTTAAAAGAGTCACGGCCAACAAGCGCGGCCGGTCGGCCCCCATCGGCACGCCGGCGCTGATCGCTTGAACCGCGGCCTCGAGCATGGCGCGGCCGCCGAGCGCGTGGACGTTGACCAGCTGCACGCCGGTCATGGCAGCGGCGGAAAGCACGGCTCCTGCGACCGTGTTGGGAATGTCGTGGAACTTCAGGTCCAGGAAGATCCCCGGGCCCAGCGCGGCAATGTCTTTGACGGCCGCAGGTCCGGCCGCCGTAAACAGCTGGTTGCCGATCTTGAACATGCCCACGAGATCGGAGATCTGTTTTGCGAATTTTGCGGCAGAGGATAGCGAATCAAAATCCAGTGCCACGATCAAACTGCTGCGCGGATGGGCGTCGAAGCTCAAGGTCATGTGCGACCCCGATTTCGACGGGGTCAGTGCTTGTGTGGCAATTCCATCAATTCCAGGCGAACCTGGTTCACGCCCGAATGGATCAGCCCGATCTTTCGGGCTACGCGATAGGATACATCAATTTCGCGTCCTTCTTGATAGGGACCTCGGTCATTGATGCGTACTAGTTCAAACTTCCCGTTCCGGGGATTAACCACCCGGACGATGGACCCGAACGGCAAGTTCGGGTGCGCGGCTGTAAGGGCTTCGCAGTCGAAGCGCTCCCCGTTGGCGGTCTTCTTTCCGTTAAATCCCGGTCCATACCAACTGGCGTTGCCAACCCAGGACTTCACCGGCTTAACCGGTGCGCTCAAGTGCGCCACAAGGGGAGCATCCATTACGGGTACAATGAGGAACATCAGGAGCACCCAACGGCAGGCGGCCCAGAAAACAAAGAGTGGTCGTCTCATAGTGTGTTCTTTGTGCTACTCATATCCCAAAAAGTGTAGCAAAAAATAGTCGTTATGTCAACCAAAATCTGCGGAAACTTTTCCCCTTATCTCATTGATAGTAAATGTTTTAGCTCTGAAAAGAGCCTTCTCCAAACCCTCCACAAGTCGCTGACTGACCGTAGGGTCAGTAAAGCTGGCCGTTCCGACCTGTACGGCAGTCGCGCCTACCGCCAGATATTGAAGCACGTCCGCGACCGACTCTATACCGCCAACACCTAAGATTGGTGTCTTTGTCACCCTAGACGTTTCCCAAACCAGGCGCAAGGTGATGGGTTTGATCGCCGGGCCGGATAGTCCTCCGGTCTGATTCCCTAGGCAGGACTTACCCGTCCAGGGATCGACAGCCATGGCCGGATAGGTGTTGGCCACGGTCAGTGCGTTGGCCCCTGCAGCCTCCGCCGCCAGGGCAATAAGCCCAATATCTGCAACCATCGGCGAGAGCTTCACCCAGAGGGGTCTCTTGGCGGCGGCCTTCCGCGCCGCTCCCACAACCTCCGCGACTAGGGCTGGATCGCCAGCAAACTGCATGCCCCCCTTGTTGACATTGGGACAGGAGATGTTGAGTTCGTAGGCGGCCAGACCCTCGGCATCTTCGAGGACACGGATGACCTCGAGGTAGTCTTCCACGCAGTAGCCGAAGACGTTGGCGATGATTGCCGTATGGTATTTTCTCAGTACCGGGAGTTTTTCTGCCACAAAAGCCCGAACGCCGATGTTTTGGAGCCCAACCGCGTTTAGCATCCCCGAGGGGGTCTCAGAAAGCCGGGGTGCCGGAGCACCCTCCATCGGTTCGCGGGAGAGACCTTTGACGACCAGGCCGCCGAGGCGGTTGAGGTCCACCAGGTGGGCGAACTCGACGCCGTAACCGAAGGTCCCGCTGGCTGCGAGAATGGGATTCCGCAGGCGCACCGCACCCACATGCACGGTCAGGTCAACAGCCGCCGCGGAAGTCACTTCAGGCGGAAGAATAGCATGAACGTGCTGGGACGGGCCATTCTTCCCTTGTCGATTCGTCGTGGGAATCAGGGCAAGTCCCCGGAGTTAAGGGGAGCGTCCCGGTTCGAGCGATTCTCGAATTGGGAGGCAGAAGCCCTCCCGGCAAGCGCTTGCCCCAGCACATGTCCATCTCGCGGCGCCAGCGTAATTCCACAGAGCGAAGCGAGTGTCGGCGCGATATCCGCAGGTGTAACCGTGCCGTGATATTCACCCGGTTGAATGCCAAATCCCATCAACAAAACTGGCACATGTTGATCGTAGTAGTAAGGTGTACCGTGCCCCGTGCCGTAGGAGCGTGCTTTTCCAGTGGGCGTTCCATCCATCAACCAGTAGGGCTTTGGCACGACAAAGAGGTCTCCGCTGCGGCCGGGCCAATAACTGTCGGCCATGGCTTCGAGCAGCGGACTGTGGGTGCCGGGACGGCCGGCCAGTTGTTCGGCCCGAAAAACCTCCGCAACGCCCGGCGCGCTCTTGATGCCGTCCAAAACGGCGCGCATGGCCCGAGCGTCGCCTCTCAACTTATCGTATACGCCCGGCGCAAAATAAATGTCGCTCCCGGTGATTCGCGCTACTGCGGGCTTCGGGAAATCGAAGGGCTCGAGCACTTTTTCGATCTTTTCCTGCACCTCCGGCAAGTGCAAAACTCCAGCATCCGCGCCGGTTTTTTGCATGTCTTCGGGCACCGGCACGACGCCGTGGTCCGCGCTGAACGCCACCACGTAATTTCCGCTTCCCACTTCTTTATCCAGCCGCGCGAACAGCTCGCCGAGGTCCCGGTCCAGCCGCACCAGGATGTCCTGGATTTCCCGGCTCCGCGGCCCGAAGGCGTGCCCCACGTAGTCGACACTCGAGTAGCTCACACCCAGATAGTCCACGCCGCCGCCTTTGCCGAGGCCCAGGGAGTCCACCGCGCTTTCCGCAAGCTGCGTCAGGTAGGTGTCCGCAAACGGGCTGGTCGTCCATTGCCCGAAAAACGCCTCGTCGGGCTCATGGTTCCCGGCTTTTCCTTGCAATGGATGCGGAAAACTGAGTCCCCATCCTTGCGGCGCCACAGCCCCAGTGGCTTTTTCGTCGTACCAGTAGGCGCTTTCCGGGAACGACAGCGTCCAGGACTTTCCGTAGTCCGCTTTCACGGGATGCGCGCTTAGATAGGTCTCGATAAAAGGCATCGTGCCGTAAACGCTCGAGGTCGCCCATCCGCCGCCCTCAAACCATGTAGCGGCGTCCGCCTTGTGTCCGGCCATGGTGATGGCCGCGCGCGCCTTCAGGGAAAACGTCACTATTCTGGTCGCGCTGCCGGTTTGGAATTTCAGCTCTTCAGCAAACGCCGGAACCTGCATTCGCCAGGCGGAATCTCCGCCCTTCGGGCTGGCACCTGCGTAACCTATATTCCTGACGTTGGGATCCGCTGTGCACGTCACCATTTTCTGCGTGTCGCGGTCCCACCAGGCGTTGGCCACCATTCCGTGCGTCGCAGGAAGCGCGCCCGTAGAAATCGTGGTGTGTCCCACGCATGTTTCCGTCGCGGCATAGGGATACGCGGCGTCGCGGAACCACGCGCCTTCCTCTACAAGGCGCTTCAATCCTGCAGTCCACTGACTGCGAAATTTGTCCACATAATCTGCGCGCATCTGGTCGACCACCAGCATGACCACTAGTTTCGGCCGCGCGAGAGCCGGTCGAACAGGTGCCCCACTCCCGGCCGCGCGCGGTTTCGCCTTATCCAGAGGTATGGCGACTTGGCCCGGCGCGGGGAGGGCGGAGATGGTGACCCACAACGCCACTCCCGCCAGAACTTTTTTCGAGCGTTTACCAGGACCGTGGCCGCGCAACATTTTGCACCTCTCCCCATCAATTCGCCGACGCAGTTTAGCACGCGCCATCGGGGTCGCTACTGGCGGCCAGTCTCCGGCTTTGCCGGGCCGCCAGCCACCTCCGGAACAGTTCTCGGCCCTCGGGCGACCGACCAGCCTGTCTGGCCTGTCTGTTGCCACCTCGATGCTCTGAGAGGCTTATGCTAGGATTACCCGACCATGCGCATCGTCGAAAAAGCCCAATTGATGTCCGCCTCGGAGATCGACCGCACGCTGCAACGCCTGGCCCATCAAATTGTCGAGAAGAGCGGGGGCACCAAACATCTCGCGCTGATCGGCATACGGCGCCGAGGCGTGCCGTTGGCCCAGCACA
>Ga0210384_10001597_pt1 | contig 30347 bp, 20 predicted proteins | sample IncBWH2MmetaG_FD_160574 | JGI IMG/M metagenome (GOLD analysis project Ga0210384, IMG submission 160574) | Forest soil microbial communities from Barre Woods Harvard Forest LTER site, Petersham, Massachusetts, United States - Inc-BW-H-2-M | ecosystem: Environmental > Terrestrial > Soil >...
TACGAGTCCACTTCAGGAATGGATCACGCGGCGTAGAAAAATTCCGGTTCCGTGCTCAGGCGGGTCCGTCGTCGAGCGTTGGCGCTCCAGCCTCTGGAAGAATTTGCGCCAGCGAACCGGCGCCGAGCACGAGTCAGTGCGCGCGCGGCAGCACGTCGATGTCGACGACCTTGCTGCGGATGTAGAGCGGCACGTGGTTGTGGTCGGCGAACAGCAACTGCAGCGTATGGTGTCCGGGCGGCAGGTCGAGCACGGTCTCCGTTTCGCCGCCGCCGAAGTGCTTGTAGTGCTGGTGCAGGAATTCGCCCGGCTTGTCGAACGGGATCGGCGCCTTGATGTCGACGGGCAGCGGCATGTCGATCAGGATGTGGTGATGCCCGGTCTCCTTGATGTCGCCGGCGCTCACGGGTGCGATGCCCATGCCGGAGACGACGAAGGCGACGCGAAACGGCGAGCGCACCTTGTCGCCGCTCTTGATGTTGACGAAATAGAGCAGTTTCTCGCCCGGTGGGAACGGTCGAGTGCGGTCGCCGGCACTGATGTCGCTGATGACGGAGTCGGTATCCATCGCTGCCTTGTCGGCGGATGCATTCGGTGCGTTCTTGACCACGGGCGCCGGGCCGCTCGTGGCGGGTGCCGCGCCGTGGGCGATAGCGCCTTGGGTCGCCGCGAGGGCGATGATCGCTGTCGCGACCAACGTACGGAGTGCAATTGCCATGTTGTTGATTCCTGGTTTATCAAGTGAGGACGAGCCTTGCCGTGCTACCAGACCTTCGCGCACGGCCCTTCGGCGATGAATGGACGTGTTGGCGCAGCAGGCGCTGCGGACACCGGCTCGCTGCTCAGGCCGAGGTGCGTCATGCTGCCCAGGAGTGCTTCCGCCTGCCCGGGCAGGGCGATTTCCGCCGTCTGGCCGGTGGTCCAGGCGCCGATCCGGCGAGGCGTGGCGTCGGTGTCGTTCCAGGCCCAGATCGTCAAGGCCTGACCAGGTGCGGGAGCCAGCGGGCGCAGCGGCCGCACGGTGAGCACGAGGCCGTGGCGGCGTGCCGCGGTGGCCAGCAACGCGCGGCCTTGCGAATCCTGCAGCACGCCGACGTAGCTCGCCGGCGCGGCGGCGGACAGCGGCTCCATGCCGAACATCTGCGGACGCAGCGCGAGCGTGGCCCAGAGCAGCGCGGCACCCGCGACCAACCCGATCGGCCAGCGCAACCAGCCGGCGGCCGACCCGGCGCCGCCGCGCGCCGCGCCGACGCTGCCGGGGACGGGCAGGTCGCGTCCGAACAGCCTGCGCTGCACGTCGGCCCAGACCTGCGGCCGCGGTGGGGGCGAACCGGGCGCGCCTCGCTCGAGCGCCCCCAGCAGTTGTTGCCACTCGGTGACCGCCCGGGCCGCAACGGCGGAACTCGCGACGACGCGCGCGAAGCGGCGCGCGGCCCGCGGCGACAGCGTACCCAACGCATGGGCCCGCGCCAGCGCGTCGAGCCGTTCGGATTGGAGGTAGTTCATGTCGTGACCACGCCGCGGCCTTTCAGGCACGTCTTGAGGTAGTCGAGTCCGCGGCGAACCCAGGCCTTGGTGGTACCGAGCGGCGCCTCGAGCGCCTGTGCGGCCTCGACGTGCGTCAGGCCTTGGTAGTAGACGAGCGCGAGCGCCTGGCGCTGCGTCGCCGTCAGCTGGCCCATGCATTCCTGGATGCCGATCTGGCGGATCGCGCTGTCCAGCCATTGCTCGGGGCCGGCACCGGGCGAGGCCAGCGAGTGGAGCGCGGAGTCGTCGCCGCTGTCGCCGTGGGGGTTGATCAGCGAGTTCGCACGCGACCTGCGCAGGTCGATGGCGCGGTTGCGGACGACGTTGATCAGCCAGGTCATCGGCAGGCCGAGGCGTGCGTCGTAGAGGCCTGCCGAATGCCAGACCTTGACGAACGAATCCTGCAGCACCTCCTCGGCCAGATCGCGGTGTTGCAGCACGCGCCAGGCGACCGCCATCAGGTAGGTGGACGTCGCGCGATACAGTTGCTCGAACGCGTGACGATCGCCGAGTGCGACGCGCGAGAGCCAGCGCGCCAGGTCTTCGTTGTCGGGCTGATCCGTTCGATGCACCATGGTCGTTGTCTTGTGCTGAAAGAGTCGTTCGACGAGCGGCCGCGCGATCTTACGTCCGCCGCGTGACCGTTTCAGCGCGCCGCGACGCCTGCGCGCCGACGGGCCATGAACCCGATCAGCCCGAGCCCCGCTGCCAGCAGGGCGACGTTGGCGGGTTCCGGTACGACGGACACACGGATGTTCGCGTCGGGTGCGAAGTCCGCATTGCGAGGCAGGCCGGCGACATTGGAGTCGATCGACCACAGCGCCCAGGTGTAGTCCTGGTCCGCGAGCCCATGTGACGGCAGCAGCGACGCCGGTACCAAGGCGAAGATCTCGTCACCAACGATGTGGGTGATCACCGCCGTCTTGCCGACCGCGCCGGTGCCGTTCGATTTCAGCACTGCGGTGGCATTGAACGCCACGCCGGGCTCGCCGATCGACGTGAACGGCGTGCTGGCTGCGCCGCCCGTATCAAAGCCGAAGACATAGGCGGCGCCGTTCACTCCGGCGATGGGGCCCGCCGTGGTGGCCTGCAGCAGGAAGTCGCCGTGCGCGGGGTCGAATGTCACGTCGGCCGACAGGATGTCGAGCGCCGCGTCGTGGGGGCCGGTGAAGCTGGGCAGGAAGTCGCCCAGGGGATCCGTGACGGCATACGCATTGGCCCAGAGGCCGATGACAGCGAGGGCGGCGAAGCAGGGGCGAAGAACGTGTTTCATGGTTGACCGTGTTTGAGAGTGTGGAGCCGGCCAGAGCCGGCAGGGTCGATCCGCCCGGGGCCGATCGACTGCTGGCACTTACGTGGCGGCCGCAAGTTCGGACGCACCTTTCTGAAAGTTTTTTCGGGTGCGGAGCTGCGGCTTGCTTCCCGTAGCCATGTCTTGGATGCATCCCGATCGCGGATGCCTCGCTGCTCGCCGGTCGACGTGTCACGTCAACAGAAACAGAGCATGCTGTCGATGCATGCGTGCTCGCTCGAGCAGCCATCGCGTCAGTGAGACGTTTCCTATCCGGGCCGCCAGAAGAGCGCATTCCACAAATGCATCGGCAAGTTTCGCGTAGTCATCATTCAAACTTTCGTGAAAGGCGACTTCTCGCGAGGAGGCTGTACGCTCCCCGATCGAACTGACGCCTAGGTTGTCGAACTCCACGATCAACCTCTCGCGCTCTCGAAGCAGGCGGTGATACGCGTGCGCATGGCGGCGGGGGCCCAGTCCCCGGAAGAGGCGCCGGGCCTCTGGCCCTCCTGTAGACACCAAAGTGATGTTGAGTCTGTCAAATAGACCAAGCCATGCGGAAAGATCCGGTTCCGCTAGAGGCGTTGTCGTTGCCCCGATCGTCGCTTCCATGTTGTCTCCACGGCCGAGCGTAGTTTGCTTCGACTCTTTTTGGATGGTGCGAAAACTGACGGCTCACCGAGCGCCATTGATGCCTGGGTCGGCGCAATTCGTATCGAGAGCGCGTGACGATCTGGTGTGGTCCCAGACGTCTCTTCGATCAACGTGAACCTTTCTTTCGTGAAGTCTCGAGCCCACGATGCCTCCGGACGCTTCGATGGGCTGCGATCTCCAAACGGGTAAGGATCCTGATTCAGCGGGGCATCTGAAAGATGCGGGAACTAAGCCAATTGACGCAGCGCCACCCGGCTCGGAGTTCCGGTGCTTTCAGCCCCGCTGACAGGCTCAGCCTTCGATGAACCGGTCGAGGCTCATCACTTTGCTCCAGGCTGAAACGAAGTCGTTCAAGAAGCGCTCCTGCGCGTCGCTCGCGGCGTAAACCTCGGCGATCGCCCGCAACTGCGAGTTCGAGCCGAAGACGAGATCGGAGACCGTGCCGGTCCACTTGAGTTCGCCGGTCTTGCGATCGCGGCCCTCCAGCACGCCTTCGGTGGCGGATTTCTGCCACTTCGTGCGCATGTCGAGCAGGTTCACGAAGAAGTCGTTGGAGAGCGTTCCCGGGCGCTTGGTGAACACGCCGTGCGGTGTGTGGTCGTGATTCGCATCGAGCACGCGGAGTCCACCGATCAGCACCGCCATCTCCGGCGCGGTCAGCGTCAGCAGTTGCGCCTTGTCAACCAGCAGTTCCGCCGCATGGCCCTCGAGTCCCCGGCGCAGGTAGTTGCGGAAGCCGTCCGCCTGCGGCTCGAGCGGCGCGAACGAGTCCACGTCGGTCTGCTCCTGCGAGGCGTCCATGCGGCCCGGCCTGAAGGGGACGGTGACGGCGTGCCCGGCCCTCTTCGCCGCGGCCTCGATCGCGACATTGCCGCCCAGCACGATCAGGTCGGCAAGGGAGATCCTCTTGCCGCCCGCCTGCGCGGCGTTGAACTCGCTCTGGATGCCTTCGAGCTTGGCGAGCACCTTCGCGAGTTGGGCCGGTTGATTGGCCTCCCAGTCCTTCTGCGGCGAGAGGCGGATGCGCGCTCCGTTGGCGCCGCCGCGCTTGTCGCCGCCGCGGAAGGTCGACGCCGAGGCCCAGGCCGTGCTGACCAGCTCCGGGCCGCTCAGCCCCGAGGCGAGCACCCTGACCTTCAACGCGCCGATGTCGCGGTCGTCGACGAGCGGATGGTCGACCGGCGGAATCGGGTCCTGCCAGATCAGCACTTCCTTGGGCACGAGCTGGCCGAGGTAGCGCTCGCGCGGGCCCATGTCGCGGTGCGTCAGCTTGAACCAGGCTCGGGCGAAGGCGTCGGCGAATTCTTCCGGATGGCTCATGAAGCGGCGCGAGATCTTTTCGTAGGCCGGGTCGGTGCGCAGCGCCATGTCGGCCGTCGACATCATGGGCTGATGGCGCTTGCCCGGGTCGTGCGCGTCGGGCACGGTGCCCGCGCCGGCGTCGCCCCTGGGCTTCCACTGGTGAGCGCCGGCCGGGCTCTTCATCAGTTCCCATTCGTAGCCGAACAGCGTCTCGAAGAAGCTGCTGTCCCACGTCGTCGGCGTCGGTGTCCAGGCGCCCTCGAGGCCGCTCGTGATCGTGTGGAAGCCGCGGCCGCTGCCGAAGCTGTTGGCCCAGCCCAGGCCTTGCTCCTCGATGCTGGCGCCTTCGGGCTCCGCGCCGACGTGGGCCGCCGGGCCCGCGCCGTGGGCCTTGCCGAAGGTGTGGCCGCCAGCGACGAGCGCCACGGTTTCCTCGTCGTTCATCGCCATGCGGGCGAAGGTCTCGCGGATGTCGCGCGCCGAGCCGACCGGATCGGGGTTGGCGTTCGGGCCTTCCGGGTTGACGTAGATCAGGCCCATCTGCACCGCGGCCAGCGGGTTGGCGAGTTCGCGGTCGCCGGCGTAGCGCTCGTCGCCCATCCACTTGCGTTCGGGACCCCAGAAGATCTCGAGGTGTGGCTCCCAGATGTCGGGCCGCCCACCGGCGAAGCCGAAGGTCTTGAAGCCCATCGATTCGAGCGCGACGTTGCCGGTCAGGACGATCAGGTCGGCCCACGACAGCTTGCGGCCGTACTTCTGCTTGATCGGCCACAGAAGGCGACGTGCCTTGTCGAGGTTGCCGTTGTCGGGCCAGCTGTTGAGCGGCGCGAAGCGCTGCGCACCGGTGCCGGCGCCACCGCGGCCGTCGGCGATGCGGTACGTGCCCGCGGCATGCCAGGCCATGCGGATGAACAGCGGACCGTAGTGGCCGTAGTCGGCCGGCCACCAGTCCTGCGAATCTGTCATCAGGGCGTGGAGGTCCTTGACCACCGCGTCCAGGTCGAGCGACTTGAATTCCTCGACATAGTCATACGCCTCTCCCATCGGGTCGGACAGGGCGGATTGCTGGTGCAGGATCCCCAGGTTCAACTGGTTGGGCCACCAGTCCGCGTTCGACGTGGCGCTGGCCACGGCGTGCTGGCGCGCTCCGCCCGAGAACGGGCACTTTGCTTCGTTTGACACGGTCGTCTCCTTGGGTATTTGCTGTATGAAAGGTGAGTCAGGCTACGAGCCGGAATGCGTTGTCACAAATGAATGATTTCAATTCACTTGATAGCGTTTATCGATGGGGATGATCAGTCGGTCATATGCCGCGGTACCGACCTCGAAGCACGGCAGGTCGTCGGGCAGTGTTGGGGGCATCATCTTGACGAACCCGTACTGCAACAAGCGGCAGCCATCGATCGTCCGCGGTGCGGTAAGGGTTCGGCAGCGCGTCGGGTGGGCGCAGGCGGCCGTGCTGGCCTCGTTCTTACGTGGCAGACGGCGATCAGTCGGATGACAGTGGCCCATCGGCGATCCATGGACTAGCTTTGTCCCGTGCGCCATTGCCGGACGCACTGCGACGAGCGAAGGAGCTGTCATGTCGTCCATCGACTACCTTGTCCTGTCCCCGCTCTTTGAGCTGCGCTTCGAAAGCCTCTCGCATTCGGGGAAAGCCTATTCATTTCCCTGCGATGCGGCCGGAAATGTGGACCTCGATCTCATGTCGGATACGCTGCGGGAAAGCTATCTTTTCGCGCGCGGCTCGGTCGGCTTTGAGCTTTGCAGTCCCGTCGTGTGCCGAAGAGTCTTGCACTGATATTGCCTGAAGCCTTGTCGTGTCAATCTCGCGCGACCGGAACGGCGACGAGGCTGCTCGTGTTCAAAGCAGGCCCTCGTCGATGAAGGGCGAGAAGAGAAACAGCTTCAGCTTGGTCCATCCGTCGATCTCGGGTTCGCTGTCAAAGACATCTTCTCCATTGTTGGTGTCGACAATCCACTGCACGTGCCCGTCGGTCGGCGACAGTCGCATTCGGTAGGTGCCGAATGACCGCAGCGTGGATACCAGGTCGACGACGTCGCTTGCCAACTCCGGGCTTTCCACGAAGAGTCCCAGTTCCGTGTTCAACCGGGACGACCGGAAGTCGAAGTTCATCGAACCGACGAACGTCGTCTGGTGGTCGATGACAAGGGCTTTCGCATGCAACCTGCCGGTGGTCTCGCCGAGTGGCTCGTCGAGCTTGGCCGCCCTTCGTATCACGCCGGGGCTGATTTCGTAGATCTGGATCCCCGCCTTCAGCATCCTCTTGCGATAGCGACCGTATGCCGCGCTCACGAACGGCTCATCGTTGGCCGCCATCGAATTCGTGATGAGCGTGATGGCCACGCGTCGCGCTCGCGCCAGCTCGAGGTCTTCGAGTCCCGTGGCTCCTGGAACGAAGTACGGTGAGGAAATCAAAGCCTCCTCCTTGGCGCGGCCGACGGCCTCGATCACCTGGGCGGTGACCGTCGTCTTGTCGTGGCCGTCCGATGCTCGTCCTGAGACCTTCTCGGGATCGTCGGCAACGACCCGGACTCGTGCCCGAATGAGTTTCAACGGTGGGTGAGCGATGTCGTGGCTCACGGGCGCATAGTTCAGGACGTCGCGCTCCTCTTCGGCCAAGGGGACGAAGTTGGCTGCCGTTGCCGTCAAGCCCTCGAAATCGTCGCGCCGTTCGTCCAGATTGCGCGGGTCCACCTCGAGGGACTCGAGCGCTCGAACACGGTGGCTGTTCCAGTACACGTCGAAGAGGCGTTCGAGGTCGGCGACTGCGGTGCCGGAAACGAGGAGGTCGAAGTCGATGAAGTTGCCACTGGTACTTCGAAAGAAATACTCGTCTGCAATATTGCGCCCGCCTGCGACGGCGAAGGCACCGTCAACAACAAGAAGCTTGTTGTGCATCCGGTGATTGAGCCGCCCGAAGTCAAGGAGGGCGAAGCTCCAGCGAGTCACGCTGGAGAAGCGGCCAGCTGGAAAGGGATTGAAGAGACGGACCTGGACATTCGGAAGCGCAGCGAGGTCGCTCAGGAGTCGGTCGCTGCTGGCCGTGTACAGATCGTCCACCAGAAGACGCACCCTGACACCTCGCCGAGCGGCGTCGCCTACCTCCCGCAGAAAGACACGCCCGGTCGTGTCATCTTGAAGCAGGTAGTACTGGATGTCGATGCTGCGCTGCGCATGTCGGATCAACGCCAGCCTTGCGTCCAACGCGAATGCGCTGAATGCAAGAGGTCGGACTGCAGACATGCCGGAGCCATCAAGGTCGTCTGGAACGAGTCGTCCCAGCTCCGTCTCCTTCGACACTGGAATGGCGTTGCTTGTGATGGTAGGCACGTGCTCTTCTGGCAGCACCGCGCAACCCTGCAAGACGACGGCCGCCGATGCGAACGCCAGGCACGCGGTCTTGCGCATCATCGACCTGACTGGGAATCGGAAACTCATACGGATCCAGCCGACAGTCGGCAGTTCGAAGGCCCGTGGCATGAGTGCGGGTTGCCATGCGACAGAGCGCATGGCGACCCGCGTGGACGGATCAGGTCAATTTGCGGGCGCAGAGGCCGCCGGCGGCGTCTTGCGCACGTGGGGCTTGAACTTCAGCTGAGTGGCCTTGAACTTCGGGGGCTTGGCCGGAGCGCCGGCGTACCTCGGCGGATCCTTCTCGGCTTGGGTGGTGCCGAGGTCCCCCACCTGCATCTCGCCCGCCCGCCGGGCCTGCTGCGTTTCCGCCTGCACCTCGGCTCGCGTGAGTCCCGAAGCAGCGGGCGCTGCCGGATAGCGCTTCGGGTTCACTTGAGCGGGAGTGCGGTCGAGATCGCCGGCGGGAAGTTGACCCGTCTTGCGGGCCTGAGCGAGGTCGGCCTTGACGTCAGCACGCGTCTCGGTGGAGGACGCTGCCTTCTTCGGATAGCGTTCCGGATGGGCCTCGTTGTCCTTGAGGCCTTCCTCGCCAAATTCGACGTCTCCGGCCTTGCGCGCGGCTTGAGCTTCCGCCTTCACCTGCGCACGAGTCTCGGTCGTCGCGGTCTGTGACCGAGCGTGTCCGACGAATGCAATGGCGATGAAGACGGGGAGATGAACGAATGCACGGTATTTCATGACTTGTTCTCCAAGAAGGTCTGTCAACTGGGGCCAAGGGCAGGTCGTTGGCGCTGCCAACGACCTGATGTGCCGCGTCACATAACTTTGCAACGCGTTTCTGCACGCTTGGTCACACAGAGGAAACGTCCTCGGCTCTGTCATAGGTGGTATGTACAAGCCCACTTGTTCTCAGACGATAGGGATGCCGCTATTTGTCGACTCCGACCCGATCCTTGAGGTAGGACTGGATCCTGGGGAGTTCGAACGTGACGTCGTGTCCCGCCTGAATCGTGTCAGCCAGATCTTCGGCAGACAGCGTCAGCCTGGTCGGAATGGCACTGATTCGATTCCGCGCTGGCTGAGGCAATCCATCGACTGCGATACGTGCCACGGCAAACTTCACGTCGGCGCAGTTCCAAGGGTCAGGGCCGCCAAGGCGTCGAACCTCGTCCGGGGTCAGACTGCAGCGGTACTTGACAAGCGACTGCTGCCAGTCCTCCAGCAGGTGACCTAACGAGTCGGCGGCCTCACGGGAGGCCGAGTCGATGGCTGCGTTCGTCGCGGCGAGTGCGGCCTGCAGTCCGGTGGGGCCGTCTTCGCTGACCGTCCATTTTCCGTTCGGCCCCTGCGAGGCATCTACCATGACGAGCAACAGCCTTCGAATCGTGACCGCCTCGCGCTGGGTCAAGGGTGCGTAGGGCGACTGGAATCCCACTCGCTCATTGACGAGTGTCGTGACGCCGAAGTTGTCGGTGAGACCGCCATCGGCGAGCTTGACGAAATGAGGATCGGAGCCCCTGTAGTCTGCGACAGCGCGTGAAATGGCATGCACACCCAAGGGTGCCTCCGGTGGAGGCGAGATCATGGGACCGAACATCGGTGCGAACGGTCGGCACGCCTGCGGGTAGGTACGAACCACGGTCGGCGCAAACACCAGAGGAACGGCCATTGAGGCTGCGACGGCGTCTGCCACGCTGAACTTCGAGAGGTCGCTGCACAAGGCTTCGAAAGACGATGGAGCGAATGGGAAGGCGATGCCGTGGTAGAGGTCTGTCGCCTGTATGCGGATCTCAGGACCGGGCCGCGAATAGATGTCGCTGAACGTCGCACCGCGGAATACATGCTGGTCCAGAGCGTCGCGGAAGTCTTCGTGTCCGTTCACGCCGCCGGCCATCAGACGCAGCAGGTTGCGCGGGTTGATCAACGACATCCGCATGTACCGCTCATAGCCAGGCTGCAACACCTCGGGGCCGAATCTGCTGAGTCCTTCGCGTCCGTGGAGACCATACCAGGCTGCCGTCATGGAACTGCCGGAAACGCTGTTGATGAGCGCGACGTCGTCGATCAATGTGCCGTCCTCGGTCTTCATCTCGCTCAACGCGTTGAGGACACCGTACGAGAATGCAGCTGCGCGCAGCCCACCGCCAGACAGAGAAAGAAAGATCGCGTTCTTGTGCACGTAGTCAGTGGCTGCGCCCATGTTCTCCGGCGTCTCGGCGGACAGCGGAACGTTGGAGGCGTGGTTGAAGACTGACGTTGCGCATCCGGAGGCGATCGCCGTCGCCATCAGGGCTGGCACGAGCCTTGAATGACGATTGGATCTCATGCTGCGCTTTCGGCCATCACGCACGGCTGGAATGAGCGACGGTGAAGCGCTCGACGTTGGTCATCTCCGCCATTTCGACGGCGATGCGATTGATCATCTCCGATCGGGTCAATCCCGCAACGAAGATCAGACACTGAAACTCGAAGTGTTTGCCGTCGTGAGTGATGGTGATGCCGTCTGGCGGAATGATCAGCCCGCGCTCGGCCAGGAATCGATCCCATTCATCCTTGTTTGGGCGATAGTCGGGACAAAAGTGAAGCGTGGCCGCGATGGGCGTGCGCGCCGGCAGCCGATGCTCGATCCGCGGAATCACCGCCAGGCTGGTCACGAAGAGCGCAGTCAGGCCGACGGCCGGCAGGTAGAAGCCGGTACCGATGAGGATGCCGATTGACGATGAGCACCAGATCGTTGCCGCCGTGGTGAGGCCGCGGACATTCACACCGCTCTGCACGATGATGCCCGCGCCGAGAAATCCGACGCCTTGCAGGATCGAGCCGATCACCCGACTTGGGTCGGCTTCGGTGAAGTTGTGTGGGTTGCCCCAGTACCAGAGCGATGGATAGCCGACCAGCAACGTGATCGCGCATGCCGCCGAGCTCACAAGACAGTACACCTGGCTGCCCGCTGCTCGTCCGCTGAAGTACCGCTCATATCCGACTGCCCAGCCTAGGAGCAGGGCGAGCGCCATGTGCGCAATCATCCAGATGCTCGTACCAAAAGGAACGGAGGTCATACTCTGGCGAGAGGAAGCGCGCCTCGGCCGTGGGCGCAAATGGGGCGCGATTGAAGTGCGTCGTGCGACGCCCTATTCTTGAAAGGATTCGCTCCGAACATGGATGCCTCAGAGGGAATACCTCGCCTCTATCAAAGGTGGTAGATCGCCCATTGACGATCTCTTGGGCGGTAGCATGCCTCGCAATCCCCGGCGCGATTCTTCCTGCGTGGAAGTTCCACCGATGCGCAGGAGAAGCCACTAGTCAATGGAAGGAGATGTGTCATGAGCGGTCATACCCGGATGTCGATGGGTGAGGTTGCGGATCGACTGGCGATCCGCGAACTCGTCGATGCTTACGCCACCTGCGCGGATACCCGCAATGCCGAAGGGCAGATAGCACTTTTTACCGAGGACACCGATTTCATCGTCTTCATGGACAGCCGGGCTGCGGACCCGAGCTATGCCCTCAAGGGGCGCGAATCCCTCGCACCGGTCTTTGCCAATCTCCGGACCTATCAGGCCACGATGCACTTCAACGGGCAGAGCACAGTGTCGCTGGATGGAGATCGAGCGACCGGGCTGAGCTATTGCATCGCCCATCACGTCTCGGAGGCGGAAGGGAGGAAGACGTTGATGATGGCGTGGATCCGCTACCTCGACGTCTTCGCCAAGGTTGGCGGCCGGTGGCTGTTCGCCGAGCGCAGGCTCATGGTCGATTGGACGGAGACGCGGGCCATGAATTCATAGCGTCGTGGCGGGGCGCGCGAACGTTGGCCTGCGGCGGCCTTTCGTGCGCTCGCCATCGAATGGCCTGCGCGATTTCGCGGTCGCGTCGCGGCCCGCTGCTTCAGGGGCCGCGTCATTGCAAGGAGCAGCTGCCGGAAGTGATCGCGACGGGGTACTCGGGACCCCTTGGTGAGTGCGACCCCCGGCGCTGGCATCATCTCATTCGGGTAGACCTCGCCATGCCTTCGCAAAGTCCTTCGACTGGAGTACTTGAATTGCTTCGAGAGGACAACGGCTTGGCGCTGTGTCGCGGAGCCGTCGACGTGGCAGGCAAGCCGGTACTCGAGTTGGCGGCTGGCAGTGACGCACCCGGCGAGCGCGCAAAGCTGGAACGGGAGTTTGTTCTTCGCGACGTGCTGGAACAGGAATGGGCCGCACGCCCGATGACGCTCGTCACCGATGGCGATCGGCCCGTGCTCCTGCTCTCGGATCCGGGTGGCCTGTTGTTGAGTGAGCGTGTCGGCGGCGCCTGGGAGCTCGGGACGTTCCTCCGAGTCGGCGTGGGAATCGCGAGATCGCTCGATCGCGCGCATCTCGCCGGCCTGACCCACCGGGACATCAAGCCAGGCAACATCCTCTTCGACGTCGGATCGGGCCGCGCGTGGTTGACCGGGTTCGGCCTGGCCGCGCGACCTTCCGTCGAAGGCGAAAGGACGGACGCCCCCGAGTTGATCGTGGGCACGCTGGCCTACATGGCGCCCGAGCAGACAGGGCGCGTCGATCGCCCGGTCGACGTCCGCAGCGATCTCTATGCGCTCGGGGTCGTCTTCTACCAGATGCTTTCGGGCGAGTTGCCTTTCAAGGCGACGGATCCGCTGGAATGGATTCATTGCCATGTTGCACGTCTGCCAAGGCCATTGTGCGAGCTGCGACCGTCGATCCCAGAGGCGGTCGCCGACATCGTGATGAAGTTGCTCGAGAAGGATGCCGCAGAGCGCTATCAGACCGCGTCCGGACTCGGTGCGGACCTGCAGCGATGCCTGGGCGAACTGGAATCGAAAGGTCGCATCGCCAAGTTTCGTCTCGGTTCGTCCGACCGGGTGACGCGGCTGTCGCCGCAAGACAGGCTGTATGGGCGCGAGACAGAGGTCGGGTCGTTGTTGGCCGCCTTCGACCGCGTCGCATCGACCGGGTCGACGGAAGTCGTATTGGTGTCCGGGTACGCAGGCGTGGGCAAATCTGCCGTCGTGAATGAGCTCTTCAAGGCCGTGGCGTCGCTGCCGGCAACTGCTGTTCGCGCCAAGTTCGACCTGCAGTTCCATGGCACGCCATATTCGAGCCTGGCGGACGCCTTCCGCGGCCTCCTGCAGGCTCTTCTAGCCGAACAACCTGCGGTGCTCGAGCGGTGGCGGGAATTGATCTCCGAAGCGATCGGTGTGCAGGGCGGACTGCTCATCGAGCTGATGCCTGAGCTTGCCGCCTTCACGACCTTCATGCAGCCGCAACAGGCGCCGTCTCCGCTGACGGCGGCAGAGATCACGTTGCGGTTCCAAGAGGTGTTCAGGCGCTTGCTGTGTGTGTTCGCACGACCCGGAGAACCGTTGATCGTGTTCCTGGATGACCTGCAATGGGCAGACGAGGCGTCGCTCGCGCTGATCCGGTACATGGCCGCGCATCCGGACATGCGCCACAGCCTGTTGATCGGTGCCTACCGCGACAGCGAGGTTCGTCACGGTGGCCCGCTTGCCTCCGCGATCGAGGTGATCCGGGGCGGCGCGCACCGTACTCACGAGCTGGACCTCGGACCGGTGAGCGTCGGGGATGTCGGCTGCGCCGTGGCCGACGCCCTTTGCGTGGAGCCGGAGGCTGCACGGGCGCTGAGCGTCCTGGTACACCAGAAAGCCGGTGGCAATCCCTTCTTTGCCAGGCAGTTCCTGGCGAGCCTGGAAGAGGAGGGATTGCTGAGGTTCGATCCACGAACGAGCGGATGGCTTTGGGATGCGGCACGCATCGGCGCCAAAGGACTTACCGTCAATGCCGTCGAACTGATGGTTCGTCGGCTCGTGCGCCTGCCCGCGGCGACGCGCGAGATGCTTCAGACATTGGCTTGCCTCGGAAGCCAGGCTCATTTCTGCACCTTGGCGATCGTGGTCGGATCAGCGGAAGATCTGCATGGCCATCTTCGCGTTGCCGTGGAGGCCGGCGTGCTCCTTGCCGAATCCGACAGATACCGCTTTGTCCACGATCGCGCGCAAGAGGCGGCCTATGGACTGATTCCCGAGGAGCTGCGGGCTGAGAAGCATCTGAGAATTGGAAGGTTGCTCGATCGGGCGATGACTGATGAGCAGCGGACCGACTCGATCTTCGACATCGCCAACCAGGTCAATGCCGGTCGCGCGTTGGCCTTGGACTTCGCCGACCGCCGATGGGTTGCCGAGATCAACCTGCAAGCCGGGCGAAAGGCCAAGGCCTCAGCGGCCCATGCGGAAGCCTGCGAGTTCCTTGCGGCAGGTCATGAGGCGCTCCAGCCCCGTGAACGGCAAGCGTGCCATGAGCTTGACTTCGCACTTCGCCTGGAGCGCGCGGAATGCGAGATCAGTTGTGCGCATCTTGACGAAGCCGAGATCCTGCTGAGTGAGCTGCTCGACGAGGCCCGATCGGATGCCCATCGGGCGAGGGCGATCACCCTTCGTCTTGAGCTGCAGTTGATGCGCGGCGAACATGACCTGGCGGTACGGACGGCGATCGCCGGCCTGTGCGCGATCGGGCAGGGCTTTCCGGACCATTTCACGGCCGAGCAGGTGCAGGCCGAGTACGCGCTTGCGACCGCCGCGATGGCGGACCGGACGATCGAGAGCGTGGCCGATCTTCCATTTCTGGAAGACGCTCGGATGGTGCTGGCGATGGACATCATGGTGCAGCTCGCGAGGGCATCCGTCCACGTCAACATGAATCTGTTCCAGGCGTTGACGCTCCGACTGGTGACACTGACGCTGAAGCATGGGCTGTCCTATGGGTCGGTCGCCGGATGTTCCGGAGTTGCCACATTTCTGGGGCCGGCCTTCCAAAGATACGAGGACGGAGTCCGCTTCGGCAAGGCGGCAGTGTCGATCATGGAGAGGGGATGGCGCTTTGGGGTGCGTTCGGGTTGCCATTTCGCCCTGCAGCGGGCGGTCCAATGGGTTCGACCCGTCGCCGAGTCGCTGCACTGTCTTGACATGACTCAGATGTTGGCGAAGGAGACGGGTGAGCTCCTCTTTGTCTGCTACGCCATGCAGCACCGCTCCGCCAATCTCCTGATACGCGGAGACGCGCTCGATGAGGTGGTCCGTCAATCAGCTGCTGACCTGGAGTTCGTGGAGAGGAGCAAGGTCAGGACATCGGCTCTGCACCTGGCAAGCGTGCACGCCTTTGCCAGCGCGATGTCGAATCGGTCGCCGGAGGCCGCAAGAGCAGGCGACGGCGAGTTGGATGCCAGGATCCGACAAGGCGGCATCGGGAGCATCCATTTTCTTCATCTCACCCTGCAGATGCAGCGCCTGTTCCTGATGGGAGATGCCGAGGCAGCGCTGGAGATCGCCGCCAACAGGGAGTTCGATCTCTCGACTGCTCAGTGGTACGTGCAGTACGTCGACTTCTGCGTCTTCCAGGCTATCGTGATCGCGGATCGCTTCCTTGGTCTGGACGCTGCTCGTCGGGTGGAGTTCGGCGCGGTACTGGAGGCGAACCGGTTGACGCTCGAGCGGATGTCGGTCGTCAATTCGTCGAGCTTCGGTCACAAGCACGCGCTCGTGGCGGCAGTGTGTGCTCGTGTCGCCGGTCGCCACATGGAGGCGTTGACGATGTTCGAGCAAGCGGTCGAAAGTGCCTCGAACGACGGCTTTCCGCATGATGCCGCCCTCGCCAGTGAATTGGCCGGGAGATTCTGCCTTGCGCTCGGACTTTCGGTGGCTGGCCGTGCACATCTGGACAGCGCCCGGGCGGGCTACCTCAGATGGGGGGCCCATGCCAAGGTAGCTCTGATGGATGCCCAATCGCCTTCGATGGAAGACGCAGCGACCCAGGACATGCCGCCGACGATCGAAGCCTCGATCGAGGATCTGGATAAATCGGTCATCGTCAAGGTTTCGCAAGCCCTCTCGAGCGAGATCGTGACCGACCGCCTCGTCGAGAAGCTGCTCGCCATCGCGGTGGAACACGCTGCTGCCGATCGAGGCGTGCTGGTCTTGCAAGCCGGGGGTGACTGGCAGTTGGCGGCAGTCGCGTCCTGTTCGGACGGGGCGATGTCGATACATCGACTCGAAAGGCCCGTTCGGGCCAAGGACGTGCCGCTGTCCATCCTGGCTCATGTCTTCAGCGCTCACCGAAGTGTCGCGCTGGATGACGCACGCGTGGAAAATGCGTTCTCGGGCGACGACTACCTGCGAACGACGCCACCTCGTTCGTTGCTGTGCCTGCCGTTTCTCAACCAGGGAAACCTTCTTGGTGTCTTGTACCTGGAAAATGGCCTGGCATCGCACGTCTTCACGAGGGCTCGTCACGGGGTACTGAACATTCTCTTGTCGCAGGCCGCGATTTCTCTCCAGAACGCCAAACTGTTCGAGGACCTCGAGAGGGAGAATGCCGAACGTCGCGAATCCGAGGCCGCCTTGCGTCGATCGGAAGAGCGCTATGCGCTGGCGGTCGAAGCCGCGACGGACGGTCATGCAGACTGGATCGCCGACGGTGACATCTTCTACGCGTCGCCCCGACTGAGAGAGCAATGGGGGCTTCCCGGCGAGATATCGACCACGACTCGGCAGCAGATACAGGATGCGTTCCCATTTCACCCAGACGATCGCGCGCGCGTGGTCGAGTTGCTGAACAAGCATCGCGAGGGAACCTCGAAGCGACTGGAATTCGATTGCCGAGTGGTCCGCCGCGAGGAGATCCGCTGGATGCACTGCACAGTCCTCTATCTGAGAGATGAACGAGGCAAGTTGCAGCGCATGAGCGTCGCCACGTCGGACGTGACAGAGCGCATGCGCGCCGAGGAGGAGTTGCGCCGCTCCGAGGAACGTTACGCACTCGCGCTGGCCGGGACGGACGAGGGCGTGTTCGACTGGGATCTCTTGTCTGATCGAATGTATGTGGCTCCGCGTACGCTCGAAATGCTGCGCATTCCGTCGGGCAACCAGTGGCTGTCGCGAGCAGAGTGGGAGAGCTTCGTCGAGTTCTGTCCCGGCGAGTTCGAGCGCATTGATGCCGCGCTGAGAGCGCATTTCGACGGAAAGACCTCACGATACGACGAGCAGGTCAGGCTCCTTGTTGGCGGAACCGAGATACGCACCTTCCGGCACCGCGGAACCGTGCTCCGCGACGCCAGCGGCGTCCCCTATCGGATGGTCGGCTCTGTCGGAGATATCACCCATCTGAAGCAGCAGGAGGAAGAGGTGCTTGGCCTCAAGACTCGTCTGCTGCAAGCCGAGCGCTTTGAAGCAATGGGAACGCTCGCAGGTGGCATCGCGCACGACTTCAACAACATCCTTGGGGCCATCCTCGGATTCGGTGAGCGAGCTCTGCGCATCGCGCCTGAAGGGTCGCAGCAGCATCATGACCTGAAAAATGTCGTCGTCGCAGGAGAACGCGGCCGCATGCTCATCGGCCGTGTGCTGTCATTCAGTCGCGGTTCGGCCGGAGAGCGTGTGCCGGTCCATGCCGAGAGGGTCGTGCGCGAGGTCGTCGACTTGCTGAGGGCTCAGTTGCCTTCGTCGATCGGACTACGGACTCACTTGCGATCGAAGCGCGCAGCGATCCTGGGCGACGCGGTGCAACTCCATCAACTTGTGATGAATCTCGCTACCAACGCCGTGCACGCCATGGCGGACGGCGGGACGATGACCGTGGCGCTCCGCGTCGTCAGGATTTCAGAAGCGCGCCAAGCACGGGTCGGAGAACTCGTTCCGGGGGAGTGGATCGTGCTGAAGGTCGGCGACGAGGGGTGTGGTGTCGCTCCCGCGCTCATGGAGCGCATATTTGACCCGTTCTTCACGACAAGGAGCGAAGGAGTTGGCACAGGGCTGGGCTTGTCGCTCGTTCAGCGCATCGTGACGCAGTGGCGAGGAGCGGTCGATGTCCTCAGCGTTCCCGGACAAGGCAGCACGTTCACTGTCTACCTTCCGCGCGCCGCGGATGTACCCGTGTCTCTGCCGGAGGCTACGAAGCCGATTCCGCGCGGGCACGGCCAACGCATACTCGTCGTCGACGATGAAGGGTGGCTGCTGGAACTGACGTCGAGCGCGCTCCGAGAACTCGGGTACGAGCCAGTGGAATTCAGCGCCCCTCGTGAAGCGCTGGAGGCCTTCGGGGCCGATCCGGATGCGTTTGATGCACTCATCACGGATCTCCGGATGCCCGGCATGTCCGGTGACGAGCTTATTCGCGCGATCAGGTCTTGCCGTCCGCTGGTGCCCGTCATTTTGGTCAGCGGATACGTTGGCGATGCAAGTACGACAGCAGACAGCGGCCTGGCGGATGAGGTGCTCATCAAGCCGCTGCGCACCAATGCGCTGGCAGAGAGCTTGGCGCGGATGTTTCACGACACCTAGTCCAGGGTTCCCTTCAGCCTCGCATCCGCGTCTTCGACAACGAAGCGCTGATGAGATTGAGCCTCTGCTAGGCGTCGGGGTTGAGCTTTTCGGCCATCTTGACGAGCGCAGCGAACGAACCGGCGCTCATCTTGCGCATGATGTGCCCGCGATGAACCTGGACGGTGTACTCGGTGATTCCGAGTTCGGCCGCTACCTGCTTGTTCAAGAGGCCAGTGACCAATAGCTCCAGCACTTTTTGCTCCCGCGGCGTGAGGCCGCAGTACCGCGCGCGAAGGCTCGCATGCTCGAGCGACTTGCGTCGCGCCCGTCGCCCCCTCTCCAAGGCACGTTCGACAGATTCCAGGAATCGTGTCACGTCGAACGGCTTGGTCAAGAAGTCGCAGGCTCCTTCGCGCATTGCGCTCACCGCCGACGGAACATCTCCATGTGCCGTGATGAAAATGATGGGCATGTCGCATCGCCCGACCTTGAGCCGTGCTTGCAGTTCAAGGCCTGAGATGCCCGGCATGCCGATGTCGGCCACAAGGCACGATGCCTGCTGCCCCTCTTCGGATTCCAAGAACTGCTCGGCTGAGTCGAAGCAGCGTGTGGACAGGCCTTCGGACTCCATCAAGTCTTGGAGTGCGCTCTGTACTGACTTGTCGTCATCGACGATGGCCAGGAAGTTTGAGGTGTCGAGCTGCATGACGCAACGCTAACGACGCTCGCTCGACTGCGCAATCAGCCTACGGCTGGAGGAGTACGACTAAAGTGGTAGAGGACTACGCCTCGAGGCGTATTTCCGTATTTCGCTCGACCGCCCGCAGGGAGAATTGCACCTCAGGATGGCGGCAGCGGGTTGAGTTTGTCCGCCATGCGAACCAACTCGATGAGCGACGCTGCCTGCATCTTTTGCATGACGTTGCCTCTGTGTACCTTCACGGTCGCTTCGCTCGCGCCGATCTCGGCGGCGATCTGCTTGTTTTGCAAGCCGGCCACGACCAAGGCCATGACCTCGCGCTCGCGTGCCGTCAAGGACTGGTATCGGGTGTGCAGCGAGACTACCTCATGCTGTTGCTCGCGCGCCGCGCGGTCACGCTGGAGTGCCTGTTGAATGGCGTCCAGCAAGTCCTGGTCGCGAAAGGGCTTTGCCAGGAACTCTATCGCCCCAGCCTTCAAGGCGCGGACCGACATCGGTATGTCGCCGTGTGCGGTGATGAAAATGACGGGAATCTGAACGCCGGCGTCAGCGAGCTTGCGCTGGAAGTCGAGCCCGCTCATCTGCGGAAGCCGGACGTCGAGCACCAGGCAGCTCGGTCGGGAGGTTGGCTTCCTGTCCAGGAACTCTTGCCCGGTGGCAAACGCCTCCGCATGCAGACCGACGGACTCGACGAGGTCCTGGACCGCTTGGCGCACGCCTTGGTCGTCATCGACGATGAATACAGTGGGGCCCGATCGGGAACTCATCCGTGAATCTCGCTATCGCAAGGGGAGAGCGACGTGGAACGTCGCGCCCTTGCCGTGATTGGTGGTGGCCCACACCCGCCCTCCGTACGAATCCACGATGGACCGTGTGATGGTCAAGCCCATGCCCGTTCCCTGCGGCTTGGTCGTGTGAAAGGGCTCGAAGATCTTGTCGATCGACTCTGGGGACAAGCCAGGGCCAGTGTCGCCGATCTCGACAAGAAGGTGTCCCTCGGAGTCTGACCCCGACCGAACCACCAGCTCGCCGCCGGACTCCTTCATGGCCTCGATGGCATTGAGCATCAGGTTCATGAAGACCTGCTGGAGCTGCACCGGGTTCGCCAGGATTCGTGGTGTGTCGATCGCAAGGTGGGCCCGAATCACGATGGCGTGCCGATCCGCTTCTCTTGCCAGGAGACCGGTCATCTCTTTGACGACGTCCTTCACGTCGAGGACTTCGCGGTCCGCGGGCTTTCCAGTTCTGTAGAACGACCTCAGGCTGTCGATGACGCTGGCTGCGCGGTTGGCGTCCTGCTCGATCCTTGCTGCTGTCGCCCGGGCGCGCTCAAGATCGGGAGGGTCGTGGGCCAACCACCTCAGGAGGGCGTTCGCGCTCGTGATGGATGCGGCGATAGGCTGCTTGATTTCGTGCGCAAGCGCCGCCGCCAGCTCTCCCATCATGTTGACGCGATTGACACGCGCGAGTTCAGCATCGAGCTGTTGCAGCCTCTGGCGTTCCATCTCGGCATGCTTTCGGTCGGTCACGTCCGCAGTGATGCCGAAGTAGTCCCCAGCTTCTTGAATGGGATTGTGGTGTCCGATTCCTCGCAAGAACCGGATGGCGCCATCCGTCCGGCGGATCCGGAACTCGACGTCGTAGTCCAGACCCTTGCTGAGCGCGTGCTCCAGCTTTGCCCGAACCATCGCCTCGTCTTCGGGAACAATCAGGCTGTAGAACCGCTCGAAGGGGATCGGATTTTGGCTCGGGTCGAATCCGTAGAGTCGCACGTTCTCATCCGAAGAGTGGTAGATCTCGCGAGTCACGAGATTGGTCGCCCAACTTCCGGTGTGAGTCAGGCTTTGCGCTTCCGCAAGATAGGCCTGTTCCCTGCGAAGTTGCCTCGTCAGCAGCTCGTGCTCCGTGACATCCATGGTCGTTCCCTGAATGCCGTTGAAGGTACCGCCTTCGAAAACCGGAACGCCAACGCAGCGAACGTACCGCAGCTCCCCGGCCGGACGAATGATGCGGTGCGTGAAGTCGCAACCGCGCCGCTCCTCGTGCATCTTCTTGACGGTCCCCGCGAGGATGGCGCGATCTTGAGGGTGGCACGCCGCGAGGCACTGCTCCAGCGTTGGCGGTCCGTTCGCGGGGTCAAGGCCATAGATGCTGAAGACCTCGTCGGACCAGTACAGGTCCATTTCCATGTCTTCCGCCCACTCGGGGGCTGGTCTGGTCCAAGCCCAACTTCCGATGTGGGCGAGGCGCTCACCGGCCCTGAGATAGCGCTGGATTTGCTGCAGGGCTGCTCCGGCGCGCTTGCGCTCCGTGATGTCCTGGACCGTTCCAAACATCTTGTAGGGGTGTCCCGCTTCATCGATCTTCAGATCGCCGATGCTGTGTATGGTGCGCACTTCTCCGGTAGGCCGAATGATGCGGTGTTCGGCGTCGGGACGTGTGCCGTCGCGAATGGCCTCCTGCGCTGTCCGAAACACCATCTCCCGGTCCTCGGGATGAATCATCTCGCTGATGGCGGTGATATCGATGGGACCCTTCTGTGGCTCGAGTCCGTAGATGCGATAGGTTTCGTCCGACCAGAAATTCTCATTGGTATCAAGATTCCATTCCCAATACCCGACGTGCGCGACGCGTTGCGCCTCCTCGAGCTTTGATTTGCTTTCCTGGAGATCGCGTGCCAGAGCCTGCCGCTCCTCCTCGGCGCGTCGACTCTCCGTGATGTCCTGCGTCGTTCCGAACATCTGATACGGACGCCCTTCGGCATCAAACCTCAGATCACCCAGGCTGTGGACGACTCGCATCTCTCCGTTCGGACGAAAGAGCCTGTGCTCGCAGTCGGCTCGAGTTCCGGTGCGGATGGCCTCGGCTGCCGTCCGGAACACGGCCTCGCGGTCGTCCGGGTGAATCATCTCGTTGATCGACTCCAGGTCGATGGCGCCCTCCTGAGGCGGCAGCCCAAAGGTGCGATAGTTCTCTGCTGAAAAGACAATGCGATTCGTCGCCAAGTCCCACATCCAGTGGCCCACACTGGCGACGCGCTGAGCTTCCTCGAGCAAGGCGTTGCTCTCCTCCAGCTTTCGGGACAACACCTTGCGCTCCTCTTCGGCGAACTTGCGCTCGCTGACGTCGGTCACGACGCCTGCGTACTCGAGCTGGCCCTCGTCATTCCTGCCGGCATGACCCACCGTATGGATGTGTCGAACGACACCGTCCGGCAGGATGACGCGCTGTTCGACGTCGAGGTCGATCCCGCTTTGCGCTGCGCGCTCCGCAAGCTGCTGCAGATAGTCGCGTTCGTCGGGGTGAACTCTGCCGAAGAACAGCTCGAGTGTGGGGGCCGTGTCCTGCGAGAACCCGAAAATTCGATAGGTTTCGTCTGACCACAGGAGCCTCCCGGTGTCGACATTCCAGACAAAGGTTCCCGCGTGGCTCAGTCGCTGGGCCTCTGCGAGGAGCCGCCACCGCCTCTCGGAATCGGCTTGTGTCGCCTTCAAGAGCGCATTGCTCTCCTCGAGCGCGGTCGTTCGCTGGCCGTCGCCGGCCCTTGGACCGTTCAGTGCCCGACCGAACTGATCCAGGGTCCGGCGCCACCATCCGAGAAGACTGCCACTCATGAGGGGTCTCATGTCGAAATTGTTCGAGCAAGGCGAAGATGGTACCGCCCAACGAGGCTGGTGCGTAGGGTCCCACCAGCGCTACGAACTACCAGGAATATGTAATGGCGAGCGAAGCCGGTGTCTCCTAGCATCGTGCAACGGGTATGGCATCCGGCCACGGTGAACTCTGTCAGGCTCCGCCTGCGCGGTCTTGGGCCGAGGTGACGTTCCCCTCCGCCCACTCGATGGACTTGGCAGGGAGGCGAAGCAATGGCTCTCTTGGAGCGAACAGAGTACTCGGTGCCTCAGCCGCCTATGGTTTCGACCCAGCCCCACATCCTCGTTGTAGACGATGACCCGCTGATGAGGGAGCTCGTCAGCGACTATCTCGTCGAGAGTGCGTTGCGGGTGTCGACCGCCGCGGGGGGCGCATCCATGGACCGATTGATGCAAGAGCAGGTCATCGACCTCGTGTTGCTCGACCTGCGACTGGATGGCGAAGACGGGATGCAGCTGGCTCGACGGCTAAGAGACGAAAGCGATGTCCCCGTCATCATCGTGACCAGTCGGCTGGACGAGGCGGATCGGGTCTTGGGCCTTGAAGTCGCGGCCGACGACTATGTCACCAAGCCGTTCAGCAATCGGGAGTTGCTGGCTCGGGTACGTGCGGTGCTGCGCCGCTACCAGACCCGGCCGGCGGTGAGCCCGAGCTTGCGGGGCGCCAAGCGGCGCGCATATCGCTTTGCCGGCTGGGAACTGAACGTGCTGACGCGGCGCCTGTCCGACCCGCAAGGCAACGCGATCTCGCTCACCAAAGGCGAGTTCAACCTGCTTCTGGCCTTCTGCGAGGCTCCACAGCGCGTTCTTTCGCGTGACCAACTGCTGGACCTCTCCCGCCTGCATGGCGACGAGAACTTCGACCGATCTATCGACGTCCAGATTTTTCGACTGCGTCGCAAGCTCGGGGATGATGACCGCGATGGGATGCTGATTCAGACAGAGCGTGGTGCGGGGTACATCTTCGCCGCTCCGGTTGATTCGCTTGCCTAGTCGGTGCGCCACGCACTTCGCCAGGGTAAGAGGACCATGCCGTCGCCTCGCTCAATCAGACAAGCACTTCGGCGCTCGCATGTTTCAATTGAAATCGTCGGCGTGCACTTGAAAGAATGCGGAAATCCCCAGCTGCGGAAATCGTTTCATTCAAGCTTCCTAGGAGCGAGAGATGCCTCCGCGCACCATCAATGTTGCCGTCGTCCACGATAGCTATCTCGTTCGTCTCGGTCTGGTGAGTGTTCTCGCCGACTGCAGCGACATGACGGTCGAGGCGATTTCACCGTCCGACGCCGGACTCACGCGCTTCGACGTCGTCGTCGCCGACCCTCGAAGCGGAATGGCGGTACTTGGCACCGTGTCGCAACTGTCCCTGCGCTGGCCCAGGGTCGCCATCATCGCAACTTCGGACGGTGCCTGGCCGATTCGACCGGCGTTGGAGCGTGGCGCCGCGGCCTACGTGGTTGCCGGCGATTCGGGCGACGAGATCGTCTGTGCAGTTCGGACCGCGTACAAGGGGGCGTTTCACGTCAGCGCCTGCGTCTCGGCGCGGTTGGCGGAGAGCCTTGCCGACCAGCGGCTCACCGCGCGGGAGGAGGAAGTCCTCGCGCTCGTGAGCGATGGTCTGTGCAACAAGCACATCGCCTCCAGGCTGGACATCTCCGTGGGAACGGTCAAGACACACCTGAGGACGGCATTCGACAAGCTGCGCGTCCGCAGCCGCACCGAGGCGGTTGCAACGATCCAGCGGCGCGGGCTGCTGCGGCAATGCGGCGTTCCGAGGGAAGCAGTCTCTCGGGTCACCCCCTTGCGGCCGCCGATGCTTGCGGTGGCGGCCTGAGACCTACGAGAAGTTGCATCGCCGGTGCGGACTCTTGGCCGCGCTGCTCGTCAAGGAGACACTCCATGCGTCCGTTACCCATCCTCACGTGCCTGGTCACGTCCGTCGCGGTCGCTGCGTCGAGCGGTTGCGGTCGCGTCCAAGGCTCGCCTTCGCACGCTGCGGCGGGCGCACCGCCGGCGCCCGTCGCGATCCAGAAGGTGGTTGCCCAGGACGCCCCTGCTGTCTATGAGTACGTGGGTCAGGCAGCCGGGTCGCGCGAGGTCGAAGTCCGAGCACGCGTCTCCGGCATCCTGCTCAAACGCAATTTCACGGAAGGCGGCGTGGTGCGACAGGGGCAGTCGTTGTACAGCCTGGATGCCGATCCATTCCACGCAGCGCTCCAGCGAACGGAGGCGGACGTGTCTTCGGCGGACGCCCGGCATGCCCAGGCGGTGCGCAATCTCAATCGGCTGACACCCTTGTGGGCAGCCAAGGCGACAAGCCAGCGCGACTACGATGATGCGGTCTCTGCCGAAGCCGTGACCCATGCAGATCTTCAGCGGGCACAGGCCCTGCGCACGCAAGCGGCGCTCGACCTGCGCTATACGCGAGTGGAGGCTCCCATCTCGGGGGCCGTCGGACGCTCGCTGGCGTCCGAGGGCACCCTGGTATCGGGGCCTCAGGTGCTCCTGACGTCGATCACGCTGACCGATCCCATCAAGATCCGGTTTGGTGTCGCCGACACGGACCGAATGCGCTGGCGCGTCGAGACCGAGGCTGGGCAGCTGAAGTTGCCTGCCAATGGGGCGTTCGATGTCGAGGTCAAGCTGGCCGACGGAAGTACCTATCCGAGACACGGCAAGCTGCTCTTCTCCGACCCTCGCGTCTCCCGCAGCACCGGCACTGTCGAGGCGGAAGCCGAGATTCCCAACCCTGACGGCGTCCTGATGCCGGGACAGTTCGTCAGGGTTCGCCTGATGGGTGCCGTGCGAACGAACGCCGTCGAGGTACCGACGCGAGCCGTGCTGGAAGGCGCGCAGGGGCGATTCGTCTACGTCGCGCAGGATGGCAAGGCTCAGCCGCGGCCCGTGCAGGTCGGCGACCAACTGGCCGATGGTTGGATCATCAAGCAGGGCCTGTCTCCAGGCGATCTGCTCATCGTCGACGGAACCGCACGCATCTTCTTCCCGGGCGCACCCATCCAGGCAGCGTCCCCGGAGCCCGCCGCCTCGACGGCGAAAGTTGCCTCCGTTCGATGAGGGAGACGCTACATGTTTTCCAACTTCTTCATCGAACGGCCCATCTTCGCGGCGGTGCTGTCGATCTTCATCGTCATCGCGGGGCTGGCGGCGTCGCGGGTGCTGCCCATCGCGCAGTATCCCGAAATCGCACCGCCGGTGGTCGCCGTCCGCGCCGTCTACCCGGGAGCCAGCGCCGAGGTCATCGAGCAGACAGTCGCAGCACCTCTCGAGAACGCCATCAACGGCGTCGAGCACATGATCTACATGAGCTCGACCTCGACGTCGAACGGCGCCCTGGAGATCACGGTGACGTTCGACATCGGTGCAGACGTCGATCAGGCTGCCCAGGCGGTGAACAACCGCGTCAAACAGGTCGAAGCTCGGTTGCCGGAGGAGACTCGTCGACAAGGGGTCACTGTCGAAAAGGGCTCATCGGCATTCCTCCAGGTCATCGGCTTCACGTCGCTTGACGACAGCCTGGACCAGCTGGCCATCAGCAACTACGTGACCCTCAATGTCCTTGACGAGCTCAAGCGCATCCCGGGCACGACCAACGTGCAGGTGTTTGGCGCCAAGGACTACGCCATGCGTGTCTGGTTGCAGCCGGATCGCCTGGCGCAACTCAAGATCACGACCGACGACGTCACGCGGGCCATTGGCGAGCAGAACGCCCAGTTCGCCGCGGGCAAGGTTGGCCAGGCGCCGAACGGCGGCCGACAGGAGATGGTCTACACCATCGTGACCCAAGGGCGCCTGGCCGAGCCGAAGCAGTTCGAGAACATCATCGTGCGGTCCGAGCCCGATGGCAGTGCGGTACGGCTGAAGGACGTTGCCCGTGTCGAACTCGGTTCCAAGGACTACGATTTCATTGGTCGAATCAACGGCAAGCAGACCACGCTCGTGGCCATCTTCCTGCAGCCCGGTGCCAACGCCCTGAGCGTGGCCGACGAGGTTCAGCACGCCGTGGAGAGGATGGCTCCGAGCTTTCCCAAGGGGATCTCCTACTCGATCCCCTACGACACGACACGCTTCGTTCGCGTCTCCATTGGCGAAGTGATCAGGACCCTGTTCGAGGCCATGGTGCTGGTCATTGCCGTGGTCTACCTGTTTCTGCAGAACTGGCGAGCGACGCTCATCCCGGTGGTCGCCGTGCCCGTCTCGCTGATCGGAACCTTCGCCGGCCTGCTCGTGCTCGGTTACTCCATCAACACCCTGACGCTGTTCGGCATGGTTCTGGCCATCGGCATCGTCGTCGACGATGCCATCGTGGTGCTGGAGAACGTCGAGCGCATCATGCACGACCAGCACCTTGGCGCCAAGGAGGCTGCAGTTCAAGCAATGCGCGAGGTGAGCGGCCCTGTGATCGCCATCGTGCTCGTCTTGTGCGCGGTGTTTGTTCCGATCGCCTTCCTCGGTGGACTGACCGGACAGCTCTATCGACAGTTCGCGGTGACCATCTCCATTGCCGTGGTCATCTCCGGCGTGGTGGCGCTCACGTTGACCCCGAGCCTGTGCGTACTCATCCTCAGACGCGAGCACAAGTCGGTGGGGCGCTTCTTCCAATGGTTCAACGCGGTGTTCCTGCGCCTGACCGGGGGTTACGTCGGAGGCGTGGGTCTCCTTGTACGGCGTGCCGGAGCAGGTCTGTGCCTGTTCGGTGGCATGGTGCTGCTGGCTGGGGGACTCTGGAAGGTGACACCGGGCTCTCTCGTGCCAGATGAAGATCAGGGCTACTACATCGCAGCCGTTCTGCTACCGGATGGCGCGTCGCTGGAGCGCACCGACAAGGTGGTCTCCGATGTGGTGAAGGTCATCAAATCCAACCCTTACAACAAGGACGTGATCGCGTTCACCGGCTTCGATTTTCTGGGCGGTGGGTACCGCAACAGCGCCGCAACGCTCTTCGTGCTGCAAACCCCATGGGACGAACGCACGATGACTGCGAAGGACTTGGTGGGCGAGTTCTTTGCGAAGACGGCAAACATCAAGGAGGCGCTGGTCATCGCGTTCAATCCACCGCCAATCTTTGGCCTGGGAAATTCAGGCGGCTTCGAGTTCTACCTGCAGAACCGCGGCGAGGGCGGCGCAAAGCGATTGGCCGAGGTGACGGCAAAGTTTCAGATGGCGGCCGCCAAGAGTCCGATGCTGGCCGGTGTCCAGACGCTTTGGCGGTCGAACTCGCCGCAACTGAGCGTGAATGTCGACCGTGAGCGCGCGGAAGCGTTGGGTGTTCCATTGAATCAGGTATATGACACCCTGGAGGCCACCCTGGGCAGCTTCTACGTCAACGATTTCAACAAGTACGGCCGTGCATGGCAGGTCCTGGTTTCCGCCGACAGCAGGTACCGCCAACGCCCCGACGACGTCGGAAGCATGTGGGTGCGCTCCAATGGCGGCGACATGATCCCCGTATCGGCGCTGGCCAATGTCAGCTACGTTGCGGGCCCCGAGACGCTTGACCGGTTCAACGACTTGCCCGCGGTCAAGCTGCTGGGCAACGGTGCACCCGGCATCAGCTCGGGCCAGGCCATTGCCGAGGTCGAACGCATCGCCAAGGAGGTGATTCCTTCGGACTTCAGCTTTGATTGGGGTGGCGCCTCGTACCAGGAGAAACGTGCGTCGGGGGCCTCGTCCATCGCCTTGGCAATGGGCGCGATCATGGTCTTCTTGATCCTGTCCGCGCAGTACGAGAAGTGGTCGCTGCCATTGTCCGTGCTGCTGGCGTTGCCGTTCGGCACCTTCGGTGCGCTGGCCGCTGTCTGGATTCGCGGGATGACCAACGATGTGTATTTCCAGATCGGCCTCGTCACGCTCCTCGGTCTCGCGGCGAAGAACGCCATCCTCATCGTCGAATATGCTTCCTTGAAGTACCACGAGGGCCTGTCACCCTCGGCGGCGGCGCTCGAGGCGGCTCGGCTTCGTTTCCGGCCGATCGTCATGACGTCGCTGGCGTTCATCCTCGGTGTCTTGCCACTGGCCATCAGTACGGGCGCCGGCGCCGGAGCTCGACGCTCCGTCGGCACGGGGGTGATGGGCGGCATGCTGGCGGCGACCTTCCTGGCAGTCTTCTTCGTTCCGATGTTCTTCAAGGTGATCACTGAGCGCCGGCTCAAGGAGTCGCGCACGACCCGGGAGATTCAGGCGGAGGTCGCTCGAGCGCCGAGTCTCGCAAGCGATGAGCCGAAACACCCGAGTCAGGTCGCGGCGGTGCCGTCCGGTCGGGAGCCACAGGGAGATCTGACATGAAGATCATTGCTGCAGCGGCCGCGGCTTGCTTCCTGGCCGGATGTGCGACTCCGCATTCCGAGCCACTCGTGAGCACTCTCGACCTGCCACCCGGAGCGGAGGTTTCCGACGTTTCGGTGACCTGGTGGCAGTTGTTCGGCGACCAGCAGCTCGACTCTCTGGTCGATGAAGCGCTGTCGCACAACCGCGACCTTCAGAGAGCGATGTCACGCATCGACGAGTCTCGCGCAGCGCTGAAGCTTGCGCGGGCCGACTACTGGCCAACGGTGAACGGGACGCTGGGAGGCGCACGCGAACATCCGAGTGCGAACGGCGTGACACCCTTGCCCGCCGGCAGTCCGCCCACCATCAACGACTTCCAGGCATCGCTCAATGTCTCCTACGAAGTCGACCTCTGGGGCCGGGTTGCGAATGCCAATGCGTCCGCACGAGGTGAACTTCTGGCCACGGAGTACGCGCGCTCGACCCTTCGTAATGCCTTGATCGCGCAGGTCGTACAGTCCTACGCGACCCTGCAGTCGATCGAAGCGCGTCGGCGCGCGTATGGCGACTCTGTGGCGGCGCAGCGGGAGAGCCTGAGGCTGCAACGTGTCCGGTTTGACGCCGGCGACATCGGCGAGCTCGACATTCGGCAAATCGAGGCGGACTTGGAGACGAGCGAGTTGCAACTTCCGAAGCTCGATCGGGCGCTCGGCGAGGCCCAGCGCTCGCTGGCAGTCCTGCTGGGTCGCAGCCCCAAGGACATCCTGGCCAAGCCCATCGCGCGTTCGACGGCGGCGGTCTCGGTCACGGGGGAGCTGCCTGCGGGAATTCCGTCCGACCTGCTCCTGCGAAGGCCGGATGTTCGAGCAGCAGAGGCCCGTCTGCGGGCTGCGCAGGCGAGGGTCGATGTCGCGCGGGCGGCATACTTCCCGCAGGTGGTGCTGACCGGGTCGTACGGTCGCGAGAGCCTTCAGCTGTCCGACCTGACAAACGGCTCGTCGCTGCTCTGGAACCTGGTGGCCTCGCTGACCGCACCCATCTGGAATGGCGGCCGGATCTCCGCGCAAAATGACATCGCGCGCGCCCAGAGAGTGCAGATCGAACTCGACTACCGGGACAGCGTCGCCAACGCATTCCGCGAAGTCGCCGATGCGATCCAGGCTGTCGATGAGGCGCAAAAGAGTGTGGCGACCACCGAGAGCCGGACGAGCGCTCTGGTT
>Ga0210384_10001599_pt1 | contig 30285 bp, 26 predicted proteins | sample IncBWH2MmetaG_FD_160574 | JGI IMG/M metagenome (GOLD analysis project Ga0210384, IMG submission 160574) | Forest soil microbial communities from Barre Woods Harvard Forest LTER site, Petersham, Massachusetts, United States - Inc-BW-H-2-M | ecosystem: Environmental > Terrestrial > Soil >...
CCTGCTTGTAAGGCAGGCGCTCTAACCAACTGAGCTAACCGCCCCTCGCCCCCCGGGATTCCATCATGACGCCAAATCATGATGCCACCGTCACGTGAGGGCCTCGCGGAGATGAGGGGCATCCACACGAAGAACTTTTTCAGTATACGTTGCGCGGAAAGAGCGGTCAATGTAAGGGCAGCACCTAGCACTTAGCATTCGGCTCCGGGGGATCCGTCTGGCCCCTAAGACTCCGTGGCTAAGTGCTGAGTGCTTTCTACTGCTAGACTGGCGCGTGCGGCGGTTAATCGTCAACGCGGATGATTTCGGGCTTACTCGGGGTGTGAACCACGCCATCGCCGAGGCGCACACTCAAGGGATCGTGACATCCGCCACCCTTATGGCCAATGGTCAGGCGTTCGAGGATGCGATCCAAAGAGCGAAATCTACGTCACGACTTAGTGTTGGCTGCCACGTTGTGCTCGTCGATGGGGTCCCCGTGCTTGGACGACGATCTTCAAGTCTCGCTAGCAAGAGGGCACAGGACGGGCGATTCTACGAAGGTTTGAGCGGCTTCGCTATGCGGGCGGTCTGGGGCGGCGTCGATGCCGAGGAGATCGAAGCCGAAGTCACGGCCCAAATTCGTAAACTGCAGGCGGCCGGGGTTGCCGTCTCTCATCTGGATACGCATAAGCACACCCACATATTTCCGGTGGTGCTCCACCCTTTGCTGCGAGCGGCTCGGACCTGCGGAGTACGGGCTGTGCGCAATCCCTTCGGGCCTGTTCACATATCCATCGTGGCAAAACGTCCGAGCTTGTGGAAGCGATACAGTCAAGTCATAGTTCTCAGCCGCTTGGGCGGGACATTCCGGAGGGCTGTTTCCGACGCCGGTATGCTTGCTCCCGACGGAACCGTAGGCATTGTGACGACCGGCACGATGGAGGACCGCCTGTTCAAAAGCATCGTGGAGAGCCTTCCGGAAGGCACTTGGGAACTGGTGTGCCACCCCGGATATAACGACGCCGAACTGGGGAGTGTCCGCACCCGGCTGCGCGAATCCCGTGAAATCGAACTTCGGCTTCTAACTTCGCCTGAAGCGCGCGAGATCCTGGATCGAAGCGGGGTCCAGCTCATTTCGTACCGCGAGCTCGTCTGAGATCGCCCTCTGAGAACGGACGTACACGACCTTTGGATATGCAGGAGCCACCAAATTGCTGCAGCAAGCGCTCAAGAGCCAAGGTATGATATGCCAGCCGCTGAGAATACGGCACGAGGCGCTGAGAAACATGGACAAAAGGCCGGAAATCCGAGTCGCAACCGTGATTCTGGTGCGAGTGTGGGGCATGGATGCGGACGGCCGTCCGTTCTTTCAAAACGCCAACGCTACCAATCTCAGCAGCGAGGGCGCCATGCTCTCGGCAATCAATCACCCGTTAAAAGCTGGGGATGTCGTCGGAGTACAGCACGACGAAAAGAAAGCCCGTTTCAAAGTGGTGTGGGTCATTGATGGCGGGTCCGCCAGGAAGATTGAGCTTGGCGTGCAGATTCTGCCAAACCAGCAATGCCCTTGGCAAGGCTTGACCAAGATGGAGAAGGCCGCAATCGCCCCGGCCAAAAACAAACGCCGATATGTCCGGCACAAGGTTCTGTTCCCCTTGGAGATTGGTTTCGAGGATTCCCGGCGCACTCACATGCAGACCAACGCCACTGACATTGGGGGCCGCGGCTGTTATGTCGAGACTCTGCTTCCTTTACCGCTCGGCACAAAAGTCAAAATCACCTTCTGGATGGACTCTGAAAAGATTCAAACCAGCGGTGTGGTCAGGGCCAGCGATGGAGGAGTCGGGATGGGCATTGAATTCACTCAACTGGACAATCAAGTCCAGGACCGGCTGCAGAAGCACCTCGATAAACTGGACGCCGGCCTTACCCGCAAAGACGCCGCAAAAAGCGCCAGCAACTCGGAGTCTTAATTCCCTTTCTTGCGACGTCTTCCGCCTGATTGTGCTCCAAGAGCTCTCCAAAATCTGAATCCCGGCGCACCGGTCACCATCGAATCAGAGAGTCGCGCCACCACGCCGTGACTTGAAAGGACCGGGCGATGAAGATCGGAATCACCTGCTATCCGACTTACGGTGGCAGCGGAGTCGTGGCCACGGAACTCGGCGTCGAACTGGCCGAGCGCGGACACGAGATTCATTTCATCTCTTATGCCCAGCCGATACGCCTGACCGAACTGCATCCCAACATCCACTATCACGAAGTCGACGTTTCGCGATACCCCCTGTTTGAATATCCTCCCTACGATTTGGCATTGGCTACGCGGATGGCGGAAGTCTCAGAGCTCTATGCTCTGGACCTTCTACACGTGCACTATGCGATCCCGCATTCCGTGAGCGCTCTGTTAGCCCGGCAGATGCTCGCGGCCAAACCCAGGGGACAGAAACTGCCTTTTGTAACTACGCTGCATGGCACCGACATTACTCTGGTCGGGCTTGATCGCTCTTACTTACCCATTACCCGTTTCTCCATCGAACAGAGCGACGGAGTGACTGCCATCTCGCAGTATTTGCGGGAGCGCACTCTACGGGAGTTCGATGTCAAGAACCATATTGAAGTCATCTACAACTTCGTGAATTGCGACGTCTACATTCGTGACGCCGACGCGCCGCAACGCCGGATCGAGTATGCCCCAAACGGTGAACGCATCCTGGTACATCTATCCAACTTTCGGCCTGTAAAGCGTATCACCGATACCATTGAAATTTTCGATCGCGTCCGCAAGAAGATCCCTTCCCGGCTATTGCTGATTGGAGACGGACCGGATCGCTCGCGCGCAGAATGGCTGGCGGTACAGAAGGGGATTCATAACGACGTTCTGTTTTTGGGCAAGCAAGACGATGTACACGAAAAGCTGGCCCTCGCCGACCTGATCCTGATGCCAAGTGAACTGGAGTCGTTTGGATTGGCCGCACTGGAGGCAATGGCTTGCGAGGTCGTCCCCATCGCAACCCGCGTGGGCGGCGTGCCTGAAGTGATCGAACATGGAAAGAGCGGTTATCTGGCCGACGTCGGTGATGTTGAAACCATGGCGCGCTACGCAGTCGAGCTGTTGAGCGATGAGAGCCGTTTGCAGGAAATGGCTAAAGCCTGCCGCGGCGTAGCAAAATCCAGATTTTGTGCTTCCAGGATCATCCCGCAATATGAGGAATTTTACCGGCGCGTGCTGGAACGTTCTTCGTAAAGGGCCGGGGGAATCGAGCCTTCACTCTCCAGGATGGGCAGGCGTAAACGAATCAGCGTTCCCTTCCCTTCGTGGCTGTCGATGGTCATGCGGGCCGTGTCGCCATACAACACTTTCAACCGCTCCGCGACGTTGGCCATGCCAATCCCGGTTCCGCCCAGCCCCGTCGGTTTCTCCAAAAGGTTCGCGGCTCCCATGCCCACGCCATCGTCTTCCACTTCAATGATCAATTGCGAGTCCGTCAACCGGCTGCGCAGGAAGATGCTGCCGCCTTCAATCTTGGAAGCAAGACCGTGCTTGATCGAGTTTTCAACCAGCGGCTGCAACAGCATGCTGGGCACCATCACGTCGAGCGATGTGGGCTCCAGTTCCTTCAGCACCTGCAGTTTGTCGCGTCCGAACCGGACTACTTCGATGTCGAGGTAGTTATCGATGAACTCCAGCTCTTCGCGCAGCGGCACGAATGCGTCGCCACTGCCCAGTAACCGCCGGAGAATCGTGGCCAGCTTGATGATCAATTCGCGAGCCGTGTCGGGATCAAAGCGCACTAGCGACGAAACGGAGTTCAGAGTGTTGAACAGGAAGTGCGGGTTAATCTGATTCTGCAACGCTTCCATGCGAGCCTGTAACAATAGGCGTTCTTGTTCTTCAAGCTTGATCTGAATGCGAACGCTGTTCCAGATCTTAAGCTCGATACCGATCACCGTGACCGAGGTGGCGTAGATCAACGCCTCAACCCACAGATTTGGACTCTCCAGGCTGAAGGTCGCATTCGGCAGAAAGTGAGCGATCTCCGTCTGTACGAAGCGCAGGGCCACGATGGTTACGAAGAACATGATCTGCCAGTCGAACAGGCGGGGAGTCGGTAGATTGCGGCGAATCATCCGATAAATGCTCAGATCGATAAAGGGTGAGAACGACCATATGTCTTCCCGGTCGGCAGTGAGTGTGCGAAGTTGTCCAGCGACGAAGCCCACCAGAAGATTGAAGGGCAAAGTCGCCCACTCCCCGTGCAACAATGCAGGAAGACCTAGCAATGCGCCTCCTACCATACCGGTGAAGCGGCCGCCAATAACGCCCAGCAGGACCGTAGTTTCAAACGACAAATCGCCAGCCAGGAAACTGGTTTGAATAAAGCGGACCCACACCCCCAAAGCCATGGGGACACCGATCCACAGGATCAAGTAGATCCGTTGCCTGAGGGCGCGGCTCTCGCGGAACAGCAGGGACTTGAACTCAACCGAACGCACCAGCACGCTGGCTACGGCAGCAGCCACGCCGAGCTTGATCAGCAGGTTGACGAGGATGAGGCGCTGTTCCATTGTTCGCCGTTAAAGAGATCCGCTGAGGAGAATGTAGCATGAAGCGCAGATCACGGCAGCGCGTGCGTTCTCCCAGGTTGTAGGTCAGACTTTAGCTGCGGATCTGCGCTGCCAGTTCACTGAGCGCGGCTTCGAGTTTTTCAACTTGCGCTGGTCCACCCTGCGCCATGTCCTTGCTTCCACCGCCACGCCCGCCGAGGCGCGCGAGGATTTCTTTCATAAGTCCTCCCATGTCGAACGGCTGGCCTGAGGATTGGGCGAATACTAGTGCAGGCTGATCAGAAGTAATTCCGAGAAATGCAACCACGCCTGCATTCTGGCGAGTCAACCTCTGAGCCAGCAGTTTGATGAATGTCAGATCGCGATCGCGAAAAATGCGGACGATGATTTTTAGTCCTCCACTGTCCGGGGTTTCCGCTAGCAATCGGCTGGCATACAAGTCGGCCATCTCTTCCAGCAACAGTTCACCCGATTTGCGCGATCTCCGCGATTCCTCCTCCAATTTGCGCACCTGTTGCGGAATATCCCAGATATGGCTCGAAAGCAGGCCGCCAGACTCCGCCAGAACAGCGTAATCTCGCCGAGCCATAGCGACGGCGCGTTTGCCGCAAACGAACTCGACTCGCCATCCCTGCCGCGTCTTTTCAGTTTTTCGAAGCAGGATGCAACCGATCTCTCCGGTCGCGGAAACGTGTGTGCCGCCGCATGCGGTCAGATCGAAGTCATTCACGTCGATGAGCCTGAGCTTATCTAGTTCCACCGGCGGAATTTTTCGTAATCCCAAACCGCGTGCCTCTTCCTGCGTCACAAACCGGATGCTGACCGCGCGGTCCTGCATGACGACATCATTCGCCAACGCCTCGGCGGCCTCGATTTGGGCGGTGGTCAGGTTCTTGGTATCCAAGTCAATGGAACATGACTCCGCGCCCATATGAAAAGAAACCGTGGGTAGGTTGAACAGCCGCACGAACGCTGCCGAGAGGACATGTTGACCAGAATGTTGTTGCATGTGATCGCGCCGGCGGTCAACGTCAATCAGACCGTGAATGCGGCTGCCTCTTTGAATCGATCCTGCATTTTCGAGAATGTGGAGAATCTGTCGATCGTCTCGTTCCATCACCTCGGCTACGCGCAATCGGTTGCTCACGTCTGCCGTCGCGGCGGGAAGAACCCAACCGGTGTCGAAAACCTGCCCGCCGCTGGTGGGATAGAAGGCAGTCCGATTCAAGATGACGGCGGGACGAAAATCGGAGTTCGGAGCAGAAACCAGCTCCAACACTTCCGCGTCGAATTCGTAAAGAAAAGAATCGTGATAGTAGAGACGTTCAGTCACAGTCTTTTTCTTTGTAGCGCTGGGATTTTGCCGGCTGTCCCAAAGGCCCCTCGGTAGAGGCGGACGCCTCCACCGACAGCCGGCGGGACGGCGGCTACTAATATGGTCCGATAATTCCGCCGATTTGTCGCGAGGCGGGAGCCAGCTGTTGTTCTGACTTCTTCTGACCCTCGATCACATCGAGATACTTCAGACCGGAGCCTGTGTTGAACAGCACCACCGTGTCGTCCGGGCCGAAGAAAGTGCTGGCGCGTAATTTTCGATACGCGGCCAACGCCGCTGCTCCTTCCGGCGCGGCGAAGACGCCTTCCACCCGAGCCCATTGCCGCAACGCGTCCATGATTTCGTCATCAGTCACGGCTAACGCCACGCCGCCGCTCTTCTTCAGTATGTCGAGAATCAGATAATCTCCGTATGCCCTGGGCACGCGAAGACCCGCGGCTAAGGTGGCGGCGTTCGGCCAAAATTCCGCGGTGGGCGTAGTGTCATTCCACGCTTTCGCGATCGGAGCGCAGCCTGCGGCTTGAACCGCAATCATCTGCGGACGCTCGGCGCCGATCCAGCCCAGGTCTTGCATCTCTTCAAACGCCTTCCACATCCCGATCAATCCTACTCCACCACCCGTGGGATAGATGATGCCTTGCGGCATGCGCCATCCTAATTGTTCCGCCACTTCGTATCCCATGGTTTTCTTACCCTCGACGCGGTAAGGTTCTTTGAGCGTGGATACATCGAACCAGCCTTCTTTTTCTTTTCTCTCGGCAACGATGCGAGCACAATCGCTGATCAGGCCGTCGACCAAGGTGACGTTTGCGCCGTAGCTCTCGGACTCAACTCGATTCGCGAGCGGTACGTCTTTGGGCATGAAAATATATGCCTGAAGACCGGCTGCAGCGGCATATGCCGCCAGCGCGCTGCCCGCGTTTCCCGCAGAGGGAGCAGCCAGCTTTTTCAGGCCGTACGTCTTCGCCATCGTGACCGCTGCCGACATACCGCGCGCCTTGAACGAGCCGGTTGGGTTTAACCCCTCATCCTTTATATAAACATTGGGAAACTCGCGCGACGTCAGCATGGGCGTGAAACCCTCGCCCAGCGAGACTGGCTCGGCCTCCGGCAGAACCTCCGCGTAGCGCCACATGGTGGACGTGCGTCCGGCGAGCGAAGCCGTGGTGAATTTTGATTTCAGCGCTGAGAGTTTGTAGCGGACGTAGAGCACTCCGCCGTCTTTTGGGCAAACCGTCTGAGGGCGTGCAGCGTCAATCGATGCGCCACACTTCGTGCATTCCAGATGATCGATGCGAGCCACGATTGGAAGTTTAGCAAAACTTTCTAATGGAGGCCGGTCGTCCTCGTCCGGCTGGACGGGCGAGACGCCCGTCCTCCATTGCTTTTCAAGCTCAACCCGGACGAGGCGTCCGGGTAGCGATTCGTGCGCTACTTGCGTGAGAACTTGCCGTCCAGATCGAGATTCAGTTCAAGCACGTTGACTCGTGGCTCTCCGAGCACCCCTAGTTGGCGTGGCTGAGTGTGCTTGTGAACTAGCTGCTTGAGTTGATCTTCAGACATTCCGCGTTGCTTTGCCACTCGCGGAACTTGAAACTCGGCTGCTGCGGGAGAAATATCGGGGTCGAGTCCGGAAGCCGACGTGGTCATTAAATCAACCGGCACAGGCTGGCCCGGATTATCCGCCTGGTTGCTGGCCAGGTCGGTCTTCACCCGATCAATCAGGTGCTGATTGGTGGGGCCTAGTTGGGAGCCGTTGGAATTCGCGGCGTCGTATCCATTGCCTGCCGCAGAGGGCCGGGAGTGGAAATAGCCGGGACCGACGAAGGCCTGGCCGATGATGCGCGAACCCACGACATTGCCATTTTGCACAATCAACTGGCCGTTGGCTTTGTCTTTGAAAAACAATTGCGCCAGTCCGGTGACCACCAGCGGATAAATGATTCCCAGCAGAACCGTGGTTGCAATCGTCATCAGAACCGAAGTTATCAAATTCTTTTTCATGACAGTCCTCTCAGGCCATCCCTACGCGGGTAATGAGCATATCGATCAGCTTGATCCCGACAAACGGCACAATGATGCCACCGACACCGTAGATCCAGAGATTGCGACGCAGGAGGACGGCGGCTCCCATAGGCCGGTACTTCACACCGCGCAAGGCTAGTGGGATTAAAGCGACAATGATCAATGCATTGAAAATGACCGCTGACAAAATTGCCGACTGCGGAGTCTTGAGCTGCATGATGTTCAGCGTATTCAGCACCGGGAAGGTCGCCGCAAACATCGCGGGAATAATCGCGAAGTACTTGGCAACATCATTGGCGATGGAAAATGTGGTCAAGGCGCCACGAGTCATCAACAGTTGCTTGCCGATTTCCACGATCTCGATGAGCTTGGTCGGATTGGAATCGAGATCGACCATGTTGCCCGCTTCTTTTGCCGCCTGCGTGCCTGTGTTCATTGCTACGCCAACGTCGGCCTGCGCCAGTGCGGGCGCGTCGTTCGTGCCGTCACCGGTCATCGCCACCAGTTTGCCCTGCTTCTGCTCACCGCGGATCAGGTCCATTTTGTCCTTGGGAGTGGCCTCCGCGAGGAAGTCGTCCACGCCGGCTTCTCGTGCGATTGCGGCGGCGGTCAGTGGATTGTCTCCGGTGATCATCACGGTTTTGATTCCCATGGCGCGAAGCTGATCGAAGCGCTCGCGCATTCCACCCTTGACGATGTCTTTGAGGTGTATCACGCCGAGGGCACGACGATTTTCCGCCACCACCAGCGGCGTTCCGCCGGAGCGTGCGATGGTCTCCACGGCAGCTTGAATCTCTTTGGGTAGCATCGTGCCGTGCTGCGTGAGATATTTTGTGATGGCGTCTACCGCGCCCTTGCGAATCTCGCGGCCATCCATATCCACGCCGGACATGCGAGTTTGCGCGGTAAACGGAATGAACGCGGCTTCCTGCGATGCCAGTTCCCTGCCCCGAAGGGCATAGCGTTCCTTGGCCAGCACAACTATAGAACGGCCCTCCGGAGTTTCGTCCGCCAACGAAGAAAGTTGGGCGGCGTCCGCCATCTGTGCCTCGGTAATCCCCGGCGCAGGAACGAATTCCGAGGCTTGCCGGTTTCCCAGCGTAATGGTTCCGGTTTTATCGAGCAGAAGGGTATTAACGTCACCGGCAGCCTCTACCGCGCGCCCCGACATGGCCAACACGTTGTGTTGCACCAAGCGGTCCATGCCGGCAATTCCGATTGCGGAGAGAAGTCCGCCAATCGTTGTCGGAATCAGACAAACCAGCAACGATACGAGCACAAAAACGGTCTGCGGTGAGCCGGAGTAAATCGCGAACGGCTGCAGGGTCACGACGGCGAGCAGAAAGATAATCGTCAGTCCTGCCAGCAGAATGTTCAGCGCGATTTCGTTCGGCGTTTTCTGGCGCTCGGCTCCTTCTACCAACGCGATCATGCGATCCAAAAATGTCTCGCCTGGGTTGGATGTAATCTTGATTTTCAGCCAGTCCGAGAGCACTCGCGTGCCGCCGGTCACGGCCGACCGATCGCCACCAGCTTCACGGATTACCGGCGCGGACTCTCCTGTGATAGCGGATTCATCGACGGAAGCCACACCCTCAAGAATTTCTCCGTCACTGGGAATGAACTCATTAGCGACAACTCTCACAACGTCGCCCGAGCGAAGTTTGGAACTTGCAATCTGTTCCGTCGTCCCATCGGGCAAGAGACGATTGGCAATCGTTTCGGCCCGAGCTTTGCGCAGAGAATCGGCTTGCGCCTTTCCTCGGCCTTCCGCCATAGCCTCGGCAAAATTCGCGAACAAAACCGTAAACCATAACCAGAGCGTAATCTGAAGATTAAAGCCGAAGGCTCCCTGATGCCTCAGCACGTCGAGAATCAATAAAATGGTCGTGGCCACGCTGCCAACTTCGACAACGAACATCACCGGATTCTTCATCATGTTCCGCGGATCCAGCTTCACCAGAGAATCCAAAAGCGCGCGGCGCACGATTTTCATGTCCCAGATCGATTTCGATTTTCGTTCTGCCATAGCTCCTCAAAAGGTCTTGCCGACGGACATCAACAGGTGCTCAAGTATCGGCCCCAAGCTTAACGCGGGGAAAAAGGTCAGTGCGCCGACGATCAGAATCACGCCTACCAGCAACACGCTGAACAGCGGCGTGGTCACTGGAAACGTCCCCAGGGAAGGCGGGACGTATTTCTTCTTGGCCAGATTGCCGGCAATAGCCAACATGGGAATGATCATGAAGAACCGGCCGATCAACATGGTCATTGCGCCGGAAGTGTTGTACCAGATGGTGTTGCCGTTCAGCCCTCCGAAGGCCGAGCCGTTATTGCCGGCCATGGATGTGAAGGCGTACAAGATCTGGGTCAAGCCGTGAGGGCCAGGATTGCTGATGCTGGATGTGCCAAACCCCTGTACGGACGAAATGGCAGCGAGCGCCAGAATCACCGCCGGAAAAACTAGTGTGACCAGCATCGCCATCTTCACGTCATAGGCTTCGATCTTCTTGCCCAGATACTCCGGCGTGCGGCCGACCATGAGTCCGGCGATGAACACGGCCAGTACAACGTAGATCAGAATGCCGTAAAGCCCCGCGCCCACGCCTCCGAACACGGTTTCGCTGAGCATGATGTTGGCTAAAGGAACCATTCCGCCGAGCGGCGTAAAGGAATCGTGCCAACTGTTGATCGCTCCGCAACTCGCGTCAGTAGTGACGGTCGCAAAAAGCGCAGAGTCAGCGATCCCAAAGCGAACTTCTTTGCCTTCCATGTTGCCGCCGGGCTGCGAGGTGCTCACGCGCTGATCCGCTCCCTGCAGCAGCGGATTGCCCCGCGCCTCCGCCCAATAAGCGGTCGTGACTCCTGCCAGGAACAAGAATGCCATGGCCGCCCACACCGCCCATCCATGGCGTTGCGATCCGGTCATGCGGCCGAGCGTGTAGGTCAATCCTGCGGGGATGGCAAAAATCGAAAGCATCTGCAGATAATTGCTGAGCGGCGTGGGATTTTCGAAGGGATGGGAACTGTTCGCGTTAAAGAATCCACCGCCATTCGTGCCCAGCATCTTGATGGCTTCCTGGGACGCGACCGGGCCTTGCGCGATAATCTGATCGGTCACGGTATCCATTACTGGCTTGCCGTCCTGGCCGACCATTGGCTTTCCATCCGCTCCGGTCTTCTGCACCTGCTGGGGCTCAACCAGCTTCACGGTGTCATACGGTTTCAGGTTTTGCACGACTCCTTGGGACACCAGAGCCAGTGCGTAGACGATGCACATCGGCACCAGCAGCCACAGTGTCGCGCGCGTCATGTCCACCCAGAAGTTGCCGATGGTTTCCTTTTCCCTCCGCGCAATCCCGCGGACGAAAACGATGGCCAGCGCAATACCAACCGCTGCCGATGCGAAGTTGTGATATGCGAGTCCGGCCATCTGGGTGAGGTAGCTCATCGTGGCCTCCCCCGCGTAGTTCTGCCAGTTGGTGTTAGTCGTGAACGACGCAGCGGTATTGAAGGCCAGATCCTGAGCAACGGCCCCGAATTTCTGCGGGTTCCACGGCAGCCACCGCTGAAGCCGCTCGATTAAATAGAGCAACAGCATGGAGACGCCGCTGAACATCAGCATCGCCACGGCATATTCCGTCCAGCGCATCTCGTGGTTCTCGTCGACCCCAATCAGGCGGTACAGCAACCGCTCAACAGGCCGTGCTACCGGATCAAGAAACGTGCGTTCGCGGTTGAACACCCGAGCCATGAATATGCCAAACGGTTTAGTGACCGCGAAGATCAGCATCAGGAACACGAGTATCTGAATCCAACCATTTACCGTCATCAGAACTTCTCCGGCATCAATAGCGCATACAGCAGATAGACCATCAGCAAAACACTGACGGCCAGCATGAGGATCGATTCAAGCGTCATTTACAGTTCACCTCAGCGAATCCGATCACAGAATCGTACGTAGCCGATGGCAAGTGCGAAAAACGCCAGCGTCACTGCGATGAAGATGATGTCTTTCATAAGCGATCTCCCAGGTATGTTTTTTTCGCGGCCAGGCTCACCACGTACCCTCCTTGCGGCCCCACCACCAGACCAGACCGAGCGTCGCCGTGTTCTGTTGTTTGCTCAGCACACCTTGCACACTGGTCAGGAACGACGGCTGATTCGAAAAGTCACGGCGCCACTCATACCGCATCAAGAAACCATCGGCAACGTTGTAGTCAAATGTTGCCGTCGTTTCCTTCAATGCCTGATTCAGGCCGCTGAAAAGACCGCCGCGATCGGAGAGATACTCTGCGCGTGCAGCGAATGCGAATTTGGAAGTGAGCTGATACTTCAAGTAGGCTGCGCCTCCATCGGTATGCGACGGCGCTGACGATTCTCCCGGCGCAGAGTTCCTCCACAGCCGTTCGATAACATAGTCGCCCTCGATCGCCAACGTGAGCTTGGGAGTAGCTTGCCAACTCACATAGCTGTCAAAGATGTGCAGTCGACCGTCGGGCGCGGGAATAATCGGCGCAAAACTGAGGCCCGGCTGCACGGGAATCGGACTGGTTGGTGGCACGCTGATCCGATCGGGATGCTCTTGCCCGAAGTAGTAGTTCATCGTCCAGCTGACTGTTTTGCGTGGTGTCGCCGTGAAGCCGAACAACTCATCTTTGAAGCCGTTTGTGGCTTCGACTTGATTGGTGCCATTAATCAGCCAGTAGTTCAGGGCAAGTTTGCCGTTGACTGGGTAACTCACACGGAAGCCCATGTGGTAGAAGGGCAGGAAGTTGAACCAATAGGATCGCGAATAGTTCATCTGGTCCTTGGTGTAGTTGCCTTCGATGCCAAGCGAACTTGCCCACTTGCCGAAATCTACATTCAAGCCGCGGCCGACGGGAACGATATAGGTGCCGTAAGCCTGGAAAATGTTCCGGTAGATGTCCGGCCGAGGTTCGTTCGAAGGATTTCCCTGCAGCGTATCTGTTGCCTGGCCAAATTGAAGGTCTAGACGGCCGCCAAAGCGTCGTCCAGCAGCAACATCCGGCGGGTGGTCAAAGATCACACTCGCCTGGCTCAAATTGAAATTATTGCTAAGCACGTCATAGGCGCGCAGCAGATTGACGCGCCCGATGGGAGCATTGAAGTTGTATTCGTAATACCCGTCCAGGCCAATGTTGATGGTGGTGTCGCGCATGAAATCGAGGCTCGCTCTGTCTTGGGGAGTGAGCGTCGATGGCTCCACTGAAACAGACTGCGGTTGCGGGCTGGACGTCAACTGCGCGTTCGGAACGCTTTGCGAACCGCTCGGCGGCGAATTTGATTGCAGCTCTTTCACAATGCGCTTCAGTTCGGCTACTTCACCTTCAAGTTCCCCAACTCGCTGTTGTAGACCTTCACTTGTCAGGCCTCTGGCAGCAGCATCCGCGGAAGCAGTGCCCGCCTGGCTCTGTGCTCGTGCCGTTTGTAAGCATGCGAACCCGATTATCAACAACAGCAGCACGCTTTCAGTGCATCTGTACGTGCTCGAGACACCAGCAGCCCCTTCCGAAAATGAATAAAACATGTTCCGCGCTCCTGTCGAAAAATCGTCGCCCGGAACCATCGATACTAGAACTTGACTAATATCGCCAGATTCAGGCGGTTTTCGTCCCTCACCAGATCGGGGGTAAAGCCTGGCACCACCGAGCCTGGGGCTCCAGTGTTGCCGCCCGGAGGCGTGATGCCCCCTCGTCCCGAGAAATAGGGCACGTTCGATGCCCGATGGTCGAACTCCCAGCGGAACGTAATGTACTGACTGGGCATGTAGTCGAAAGTAGCCGACGCGTCCCAAGCCTTGTATGGATCGCCGGGATTCTGCGTAAAATAGGGCGTCCCCGAAGCGGCGGTCGCGCCATTGATGGGCGGCAACAGCACGAGATACCGCCCCGGATTGTTGATCTTTCCGCCGCCCAGTGTGAAGCCGTAAAGGTTCTTGTGGAACCACAGGCGGTTGTAGAGCATGAAGCCCAGGAAGTCCTGCTTGGGACCCTTTGCCGAATCGCCCGCGCAGCTCACACCGCCGCCATGTTCGCATCCCATATCGCCGGTCAGAGAGAAGGCGGCTTGGCTCAGGAAATTCTGCGGATTTTCGTAATACTTGTACTCGATGCTGTCGTCAGTGTGATAACGCACGCGCCCCGGAACGTTCAGGGTATCCTCGCCAAGTATGTATTGGTTGCCCAGGATTTCGAACTTGCCGTTCGGCCGCCACAGGATCTGGGCGCCAATCCCCGGCCGGTTATTGAAGCGTCCGTAGGACTGCCATCCGTTAATGAACCAGGGTTCAATCTTTAAATGTTCGCTGGGGAAAATTTGTACCCGCACGCCATTGAAAAACCATGGCGTGTTCGAGGAGACGTAGGAGGGTTGATACGCCCAGTTATCCGCGTTGTAGTAACTGAACAGGCCAATGTAGGACATGAAGATTCCAGCGTCCACGTTAATCCCGTGCAATGCGTTGAAGTGGTATCCGCCGTACGCCTCGGAAACGTAACGGTAAGCGTCGGCAAGTTGCCACTGACCACGCGCTGGGCTGGCATCGTTGCGCGGTGTTGTCGTCGAATACATGCCAAACTGCGTCATCAACCTGCCACGCACGTTGTCAAAGTGGAAATCGCCGCCGACCCCGAGTTGGGTCAACTGGACTTCGTACGCCCGAAATACCTCGCTCGATCCTCCGATGGTGTCGTCTTTCGGATGGTTGAGATCGATGATGTAGTCCACATCGGCTTGTACTTCTGGCGTGAAGAATTTGGTATCGAAGGGTGGTTCTTTCACGCGACTGTTGCCGTTCAGCCAGGTCCAGTCGGCGAACGCAAACGGCTCTGCCTTCGCGGGTTTTCCGGGCGGAGCCGCCTCTGGAAGGGCGGCTTGGGCTTCGGGGGCGCCCGTGCTCACAGCCGCGGCGGTCGGAGAAATGCCCACCGGCGCGCTCGCCTTTGCGGTATGAACAACCGTCGTCGGCTGCTCTGCCGTCTCATGTTCCTTCAACGCGGCCTCGAGCTGCTCAATGCGTTTTTTCATGGCCGCAAGCTCTTCCACGATCTCCTGCTGTGTTTGTTGATTCGCCGTGCTCGCCTGCTGCTTGGGCGGCACCGAAGTAACGGCTGGAACATCCGTAGGCGTATGTTGGCCATGAAGTGGAATCGTCAATACGGCTGCGGCCAATACGATGAAGGCCGCCCGCTTGCCAGTTTCTACTGCAGACTTGTGCGCATAAATCTTGGTATTCATAACTATCAGTTCTCCACGTCTCTTCACTGGATTAAACTTCGCGAAATGAACTTTTAGCGGTTGCGGCGACAGGCTCTTCCATTCTTTCAGAAGAGCGGCAAGAAAGCGCAGCATGAAAACCACTGCGCCCGCACACAATAACGTGAGGACCAGTTTCACTTCTCACCGTCCGAGCACAATTGTCAGGAAGACGCCGCGAAAGTCATTTCACAACTTCGCGCGTAAAGATGGACTAAACAGTTCGTAAAGAATTCATAAAGCTGCTCACCAAAGTAACAGGCCCTAGCAGCCCCAATCCGCCTCACCAGGCTTGGCGAAATACTGATGATTGGCTGGCTCTCCCTTGCACGTCGCAGCCAGTTCGAGCAGCGTCAGCCGGGCAGCCGCGATCATCAGCTTGCGTTCGTTTTGGGGAGCCTGCTCCCAGGAATAATCTGCTTGACGGCTCGCCTGCCCGTGGAAGTCATTTGCGAGAGCTTCGTGGTAGTGGTGAAAAAGTTTTGCTAAATCTTCCGCAGATACGTTGTGAATTGAAGACATAAACCCCTAACCTTTCTATGCCAACTCAGGAAGTTACTCGATGCATGCCTGGCTTGCCGCCGAATCGCCCGCCGTCCCTCGGTTACCGGGCCGCGCTTTTCTTGAGCAGTCCGGGCAGAAATCCGATCAGCAAAAGCAACATGTTTACGATTGCAAGTATGAGCATCTAACTTCTCCATCAACTCAATTCATTGGATACTCAAACCCGTAAAGATTGAATAAAGACTTCGTAGAATCTTCGTTAGGAAGGATCGTACTGAAAACAGGAATTTTATTCGCTCGGCTCGAAGCGATATCCGACCCAGGGCTCGGTGACAATGTAGCGCGGGGAAGATGCTTCCGGTTCCAGTTTCTTGCGCAGTTGGCCAACAAATACACGCAGATACTCAACCTGCTCCGTACTTTGGCCGCCCCAGATTGCGCTCAGAAGCGTCCGATGGGTCACTACTTTGCCGCGATGGCTTGCAAGATAAACCAACAGATCGAACTCCTTAGGCGTGAGGTGCACCTCGCGACGACGGACCGCGACTTTGTGGGCCGGCAGATCGATCCGGAAATCGCCGACCTCAATGACTGTGGCTTGCCCGTTCTCACCCGCCGGGGCGCGGCGCAGATTAGCCCGTACTCGTGCCAGCAATTCCTCAATCCCGAACGGCTTGGTCACATAATCGTCCGCGCCGGCGTCAAGCGCCTGCACCTTGGTCTTTTCCTCGCCTTTGATCGAGAGCACGATGATGGGAATGTTGCTTGATAGCCGCAACCGCCGGCACAACTCTAACCCGTCCATGTTGGGCATCGAAAGGTCGGTGATGACCAGGTCTGGTGTCCAGTCTTTCATGATCTCGAGCGCCGTCTCTCCATCATTGGCCACGCGAAGGTCGTAGCCCTGGCTGGAGAGACTCGTGCGCAGCACCCGCGTGATCTGGGATTCATCGTCCACTACGAGAATGCGCCGATGTTCCGTCATGCCGGTTCCTGCGTAACAATATGCACGTCCACCGGAGGCGCATCGCGCAGGAACTTGTTAATGGCAGTGAGATACAGGTACTTTCTCCATCCGCCCGTGGCCGATCGTCCGAACACAACTTGGGTCACGTGCTTTTCCCGAACGAAGTCAGCCACCACCTCAGCCACGCTGCTACCCTTCAGTTTGGTTATCTGTGCGCCGACGTTTTCTGCGAACTGGAGATTCGCTGCCAGGGTTTTCTGGTTGGCTTCGTTATTGTCCTGGCCCAGATCCACATATACGATATGGAACTCGCCCCCCATAGCTTGGGCCATGCGGGCGCCCCGCGCGATCAGGTACTGCGCCGCAGGATTGGAACTGATGCAGACTGCGATGCGCTCCCGCACCGCTACGGTTCCGCTGGAGTCGTCCTTTTCTCGATAGGATTCCAGACTCTGGTCCACGGCTTGCGCGACTTGACGAAGCGCCAACTCGCGGAGCGCGATGAGATTTCCCGGACGAAAAAAATTTCCCAACGCCCGGCCGACCCGGTCCAGCGGATAAATATCTCCGCGACGCATACGGCTCTGCAAGGCTTCCGGAGTCAGGTCCGCCATGACCACTTCATTCACTCGTTTGAGCACCCAGTCCGGCACCGTCTCCCGCACCGTAATGCCGGTAAGGCTCTGAACCGTGGGCGTGACGCTTTCCAGATGCTGAATGTTCATGGTCGAAAGCACATCAATGCCGGCGTCGAGCAACTCCAGCACATCCTGATATCGCTTCCCGTGTTTGCTGCCCTCCACGTTGGTATGCGCCAACTCGTCCACCAAAGCGACACTCGGCTTTCGCCCGAGGATGGCGTCGAGGTCCATTTCTTCGAACAAAGTGCCTTTGTAATCCAGCATCTTTCGGGGAACGGATTCAAGTTTGGCTGCGAGTTCCGCAGTAGCCTTGCGCCCGTGAGTTTCGATCACCCCAATCACCACGTCCTCGCCCCGGCTGTGACGGCGGATGGCTTCACTCAACATGCTGAACGTCTTGCCGACACCCGGGGCATAACCGAGGAAAAGCTTGAACACGCCGCCCTTCTTCGCGGGATCAGCCTCTTCCAGCCATTGTTCGGGAGTTTTGGGCATCGCGGCTATTGTCGTCGAGCAGGTCGAAATTGTCGATGATCCTCTCCAGCCTGCCCCGGGTCACAACATCAGCTACAATCGGCGGCGTGAACCAACCGCTGCTCAAGTCGGCCTTGCGCTATGCAGCGACGACAGCCGCCGTGCTGGTCATCGTTTTCACCTACCACGTTGTCACCAAGGTAAACCCCACCACGGTCGCACTCACTTTTCTGATCGGCGTATTGATCGTGTCGGCAAACTGGGGCCTGCGGCCGGCCGTTTTTATGGCGCTGGTCGCGACCTTGGCGTTCAACTACTATTTTCTTCCTCCCGTCGGCACCCTGACCATTGCCGATCCTCAAAATTGGGTTGCCCTCTTCGCTTTCCTGGTCACGGCAATCATAGCGAGTCAACTGGCGGAGCGAGCGCGCCGGGAGGCGCAAAGCGCCAATGAGCGCCGCGTCGAATCCGAACGCCTATACAAGTTCAGCCAGCAGCTTCTTTCCAGCGATAACGTTGTCGAACTTCTGAATGCGATCCCGCGGTACATTGTGGAGCGCTTCGGGGTGAAAGCCGCCGCCATTGCCTTGCCCAACCGGCCCGATGTCTATCGTTCAAGCTCCGCCATCCACGACCTGGAGCTCCATGATCTGCAACTGGTCTGCATGCGGGGAGAACCCATGACCGATCCCGAGAAGCAGGCTGTGTTCATGCCTCTGCGGATGGGTGTCCGCGTCGTCGGTAGCATGGGCGTCTCCGGCACACTGCTTTCCCGCGAAACCCTGGAGGCGATGAGCAGTTTGATTGCAATCGCCATCGAGCGTGCCGGAGCCATCGAAAAGCTTGGCCGCGCCGAAGCTGCTCGCGAAAGCGAGCAACTGCGTTCCGCCCTGCTCGATTCAGTCACCCACGAATTTCGTACACCCCTGACATCCATCAAGGCCTCTGCCACTTCCCTACTCTCCAACCCCGGACTGGATGCGGCTCAGCGCCTCGAACTGCTCACCGTGATCAACGAGGAAAGTGACCGACTGAATCGCCTCGTGGGCGAAGCCGCCGAGATGGCGCAACTTGACGCCAACCAGTTCGAGCTTCAACTGGGAGCCCATGCAATTCAGGAAGCCGTTGAGCACGCACTGGAAAAAGCGAAACCGGCGTTAGGCCAGCATCCCGTCGATGTCCGTCTACCCAGCAACTTGCCGCTGGTCCGCATGGACGAGGGCCGGATCACGGAAGTCGTAACTCAATTGCTCGAGAACGCCGCCAAGTATTCTTCCCCCGAATCTCCAATCCAAATTACCGGAGAAGCCGGCAACCGCACGGTCATGACCAGCGTCGCCGACCGGGGACCGGGAATCGATGATTTCGAACAGTCCTTGATCTTCGAGAAATTCTACCGTGGCCGCGATCAGCGCCTGCAGGTACAAGGCACGGGCATGGGTCTTGCGATTGCCAAAGCAATCGTCGAAGCCCACGGCGGCAAGATCGGTGTGACCAGCCAACCAGGCCACGGATCAGTCTTCTACTTCACCCTGCCGGTAGCCTAGTCTTCAGAACCCAAACAAATCCTCGCCTCCGCAGGGACATCAGCCCGCGAAGGCGAGGGGGTTGCGGTTACGGCAAATAGTAGCGGAACGAGGTAAAGAACATGTTCTCCGTCGCCGAGGGATTGCCCCCCTTGCCACTCCAGGTATTGCGAACGATGTAGGAGTACTGCGGTCCCCATTGGACCCTGCCCTTCGGGCCATTGTAAAAGCGATACCAAAACCCGATGGTGCCTTCAATGATGCTCCGCGTGTCCCCGTTACAGTTAGACAGCCCACCGGGATTGAACCCGTTGGTCAAAGGCGTACCTACAGCCCCGGGTACGGGAATACTGGCGGTGCCGCCAGTTGGGGAGCTCGCAGTGGGGGGCGTCGCCACGGTTGTAGTCGTCTGGGCCGGCGGCGTCTCGGTATAACACCCTGAGTTATTGAACAGCGGCGACCCGTAGCCTACGCCCTTCTGGGAAGAGTTGATGAACGCGGCCCGGTCCTCATATTCGCCGCCCACGTTGGCATAGACATCCAACCTTGGGCCGTGCCATTCCAGAGTGCCCAGCGTTTGATAATTCCTTACCGGAACCAGCACGCCATCGGGACGGGCAACCGCATCCGAAAGCCCAGCCGTGCCGTAGCGTCCGATGCCATTTCCACCGAGGAAATGCAACCCAACATCAAAGTGCTTGGCGATCGTCCCGCGCATGTTGGCGCCAATACCACCATCGGGTGACGAGTTGTTGAAAGCACCCGCCGCCGAAGGTTTGGTCGCCGCACCTAGAGGGTAAACGCGGTCGCGGAAGTCGGTGATGATGCCGAAGACTTCGAAGTGTCCCCAGCCCGGCTCGAAGGCAAGCTTGCCAATAAAGTCAGGCGAGGGATTGTAAGAGTAGTTCGCGGTTGGATTGTAAAGACCCGCGCTCGCCCCTTGCTGGCCGAGAACGAAGTTAGTGGTGCTGCCGTGCCCCCCGATGGTTTCCTGCGCATCCTCCACCGAGAAAGCCAGCCAGGTTTTGTTGCCAATGTTCTTGGATACCCGGAAACCGTACTGCCGGGCCCAACTGAAGCCAACGGTATATTGCGGGTCGATCGTCATCGGCAACGCTTCGCTCCGGTTCTCAACGCCTTTCTTGGTTTCCGTGACCAAGCTCCACATTTGGCCGCCGGTGAAAGTCCAGCCGCTGTTCAACGCTGCCTGACCCCAAGCCTGTCGCAGGCGCAGCGTGTAGCTGTCGCTCTGGTTGTTGTTCGAGGTAACGCCAGCCGACAAGAAGTCCGACTCGTAGTATCCGGTCAGCTTGGCCGAATTCAAGTTCCCCTGGAACAGCATCGACATACGTGACTGGCGGCCCGATCCAAAGAATTCCGCCATGTGACTCTGCGCCGCTCCATCGAACGGAATCGAGTTAAACGGCGTGTTGATGTCGGCCCCTAGTCCATGCGAGCGCCACACCGTTTCTGCCGCCACGAAGCCCCCCGGAGTTATTGTGACTCCCTTGTAATGAATCGCAAGCGGGCTCTCCAGCGCATCCTTGACGTTCTTCTGAGTCTCCTGCAAGGAGAGCGCAGCGTTGGTGGCATTTTGTTTCAGGTCGGTCACATCGGTTTTAACCGCCGCCACATCCTGTTGTTGCTGGGCGGCTTGCGAAGCAGCGGAATCGGCCTTTTGCGCCGCCTGGCCCGCCGCACTCTGAGCTTGACCCACCTGCTGCTGCAACTGCTGGATGGCCGCATCCCGGCTCTGTACCTGTTGCGTGAGTTGTTGGATCTGCCGCTGTTGCGCATCGAGCGCCAGCTTCATTTCATTGAGCTGGACCGAAACGCTAGGCGTAGACGTTTTCGCGGCCGCCTTCTTCTTGGTGGTGGTGCTCCCTGCGGCCGTATCTTGCGGTGCGGGCGCCGCGAAAGCGCCAGCTACCAGCGCAAACGCCAACGCCAAAGCCATTGCGTGCTTCATTTCTCCTCCCGAGTCGTTCAAAGATGGACAACTGAAAAAATGCTGGTGCGACTTCTCTTGTGTTGCTCGTGCAGGATTTGTGGGACTGCTGATGCTATCTGCCCTTTATTAAAAATTGATGAATATTTGGTAAATCCTGTATGAATTGGCAACCCTCTGTCGAGCACAAAACGAAAGTCTAGAAATTCTGAAGCCCCCCACGTAGCCCCAGGGACGCCCGTCCGGGCCCTCGCCGAACGCCCGCTTGAGGTCCGCGGTTCCACCGGGGCAAGCCAGAACCGGCCCCTGGCCAGGCCCAGGCATCTGCCGCGAAGTATTTCAATCCGACTCACTTAGCACACCCACTGCGCGACACTTCTTACCCGGATGTGGCAAACTCTTCCTTCGGGGGTGCGATGAATATTCTCGAATTTACGATTCTGGTAGCGGCCGGGTCCTTTGTCGCCGGCTTTCTGGGATCGCTCACCGGACTTGGCGGAGGCGTCGTCCTCGTCCCCCTGCTGACCCTCTTTTTCAAAGTCGACATCCGCTACGCCATCGGGGCCTCACTTGTCTCCGTGATTGCGACTTCTTCAGGCGCCGCCGCTGCCTACGTCAAGGAAGGATTCTCCAACATCCGCATTGGCATGTTTCTCGAGATCGCAACCACCCTGGGCGCGCTGCTAGGAGCATTTCTAGCAGCTTTCATTTCCACCAAGGCTCTCGCCATGATCTTCGGCATCATGCTGCTCTACTCGGCATACCTTTCTCGAAAGCCGCGACCCCGGGCACAACGCAATCTTCCACCCGACCCCCTCGCCACCCGCTTGCGGATGAACGGAGACTTCCCCTCCGAAGAGGGAGGAATGCGGCATTACAATGTGCAGCGCGTGCCTTTGGGCTTCAGCCTCATGTTCGGCGCGGGCGCGCTTTCCGGACTCCTCGGCATCGGTTCCGGAGCGGTCAAGGTCCTGGCCATGGACCAGGCCATGAAGATCCCCTTCAAAGTCTCCACCACTACCAGCAACTTCATGATCGGCGTCACCGCCGCCGCCAGCGCCGGCGTGTATCTGAACCGCGGCTACGTCGATCCCGGCCTCTCCATGCCCGTGATGCTCGGAGTCCTCGCCGGCTCCTTATTGGGTGCGCACATCTTGATGAAAGCGGAAACCAAAGTCTTACGAATCGTGTTCAGTGTCGTGATTGCCGTGCTCGGCATACAGATGATTTACAAAGGCCTGACCGGAGGCATCTGAGATGGCGATAACTCGCAATTGGACGGATAAAACCATCGAGGAAACCGTTGGCAACCTGCTTCGCGCCGGCGTGTCATTGTCGGCGTTCGTGGTTGCGGTCGGGGGCGTGATTTACCTGGTCCGGCACGGCCGCTCCGCCGCCGATTACCGCGTGTTCCGCGGCGAACCTTCCGATCTCAAAGGCTTAAGCGGCATCGTCCGCGACGCCTTCGGATTGCACGGCCGTGGCATCATCCAGTTCGGACTCCTCCTGCTCATCGCCACCCCAGTCGTCCGCGTCGCTTTCTCCATCTGGGGCTTCGCCGCCGAAGAAGATCGCCTCTACATGATCTTCACCGGCATCGTCCTGATCGTCCTCCTCTACAGCCTGCTCGGCTCCGGATCAGCGTTCTAAAAGTGTGGCAAGTATGGGGAGCGCATGGCTTCAACCGCGCCGCCGCAACATATCTTGGATTTAGGCGCCGCAGGGACGCAATCTGCTCGGCGGCTGCGCCAGTGGCGGGGCTGGCCCACCTTTGCGACAGTGGGCCAGCCCCCTCCACCCCGCCCTGGGATGCCAGGCGAAGTTCCTCGGAGTATTTCTCGCGCAAGCACTACGGCTTTATGCTGCATGAGGTCTTTACAAGCAAGTAGGGTTCCACGGTAACGGTGAAACCGCTCCTCGGTATTGGCTGGCAAAGAGACCCGCTGCTTCCCAGCACAATCGTCCAGTAATTGATATACCCATTAGGCGGTGTGTAGGACTGAGCCGTGAGGCTAGTGGTCCAAACCCACAAATCTGCATTGCTGTTGGTGTCGGTGAAGTCACAAGTCCAGATCGTCCCTGGGAGTATTGGGGGAACGCAGGTCGACGTAAATTCTCCGCCCTCAAGGTATTGCATCATGTTATAGTAAGCAAAATCGTAGTTCATTCCGATGGTGAAGTTCCAGTAGTACCAATCCACAGAGGTCGCCCCACTCGAATCCTGCAGCAGTTGCCAGCGCACAACCTGCCCGGTGCAGTCGGCTGTGGTACTTGTGCAAGTGAAGTTCTGCCCATTGAAGTTCGTCTCCGTGTTGAGCCACGGCTTTGAAGCCCAGCCCGCGGTGTTGTCCTTCATATATAGGAAGCTCGGGAGCCCGCTGTTGCTGCTGCAAGTGGATGAGCTGGTAGTGGCTACGATATAGCACAAATACTGCGTCTCCGGTTCGTGATTTGCCAGGTAGACGTGAAACGCTACGGCGTCCGAAAGCGTCCCGTTGGAGTTTTCTGCGTTGAGCCAGTCCTGGAACCAGGTCGCATAGTTGGAGTTGGCACCAGCGAATCCAGGCGTCATCACAACCGCATTCGTGACATTCGACCAGATGTAGCTGCGGGCAGGAAATACCATTTCTTCCAGCTGCGTCTCCGTACCATTGGCCGCCCAGAACCCGCCGTTCGGCTCGTTCCACATCTCGTAATACTTGATAATGTTCGCCACGCAGTTTCCTTTCGGGCTGCAGTGCGTAGTGAGGTTCTTGACGAAGTTGTCAAAATTAACGCTTCCGCTCGAAGTCAGATCGCTGGGCGGCGCGGGGAGCCCGTTGGGGTCGTCAGGCGGGCCCTGACCACATTTAGTCACATCCACAATTTGGCAGGGAGTACCTCCAAAAACGTAATCAACAGCCCTGATGTAGGAATTGGGCACCGCTATCACATCGAGCCAGCTATCCAGATTGTCCCAGCAATAGGTGTCGACCCCTGAAACCTGTTGAATGTCGGCGCAACCGCTAAAACTCCTCGGCTGTAGGACGGCCCAATAAGTATCGGAGTCCCACAGGCGAAAGAAGCCGGGCTTCGATTGCCTCGTGGGCAGAGTGAAATTCGGGCAGTTATCTGGGTTGCCCGTACCGCATTGCATTCCAAAGTTGGTCGAAGATATTTTTCCCGATTGCCCCCAGGCCGTTCCAGTCGACAGCAGGAGCAATAGGAACAGACTGTTCGTTAGTTGACGACTTTTGTTCAGGGTGGTCATACACTTCCTCACTTTCTTGATCGCGACGAATCGCGCCGTGCAGAGTGGGTTGGTTTGTTTAATGTGCTTCGTCCTGGCTCTTCCTGAGGCGAAATGGATTTTGGTTCCCTGGGATCGGTACTAAAGACGGTGCATGGAACTTACTACCCGAAAATACGCGGACAATAAAGCTGCTTTGCATTTATGTCAATACAGTTTTCACCGGGGCCCATGCCGGATTCGAGCTACTCTTTGCACAACATGGGACTACGTCAAGAAAAATAAAAATGAAAATAGGTCCGGTTGTCCAAGTTTTAGACAAGCGATCCGGTGTACACCGGATTAGATTCGCCCATGCGGTGACATTTCTCGAGGGCTGGCCCACCTTATACGCTGTAAAGGTGGGCCGGCAAAACCGGTGACAGGCGGGAACGACCCCAACTCAGCCGACGCATTAGGGGAACTGTCCCGTTCTGTCTGCGAAGTTCCCTTGGGGCGAAAGCTCAGTTCTCGCGCACCCACTTAAAGCCTTCAGCCCCGCAGTCCCAACTCCTTCGTCCTCAGTTCGCGCTTTACTTTCTCGTTTCATTCGAGATATTCTACGTAGAGGAACATTAGCTGATCGAGATTGACGATTTGTACTTGAAATTTCCCAATTGGGGAATCGGCAGCGCTAAGTCCTTATTCCGGAATATTTTGCGCGTAAGTCCTTATTCCTCAAAGATTTTGAGGGTAGTGGGGCTGTAACCCCATGATTCCAAAAGACCGGGGGGAGGGGGGGTAACCCCCAGTACCAAACAGTAAACTTCCCAAAACGGGAGAGTGGCCCAAGTGGAAGCTGGCCTCGTGCCCTCGGGACTGAAACGATTGGACGCGTCTGAAGCATAAACCCGAGGACTACAACCCGGCCGACGCAAACATCGAAAACAGACCATTGCCCGCGATCTTGGTGAAGTCCGCACTCTGCGTCAGCAGAGGCTCCAGCAGCGCATTGTGGTAAAGAACAAATACCGGCCTGGGATGTTCCCGCAACGAAGACTCCAGGTTACGGAGCATCCTCGCCAACCCGGATGCGGGCAACGGGTTGAACAGATAAAGCACGGTCGGCTCGGGCGGAAAGACGAACTCGCTGGCGTCGCCAAGAATACAGTCAATGGTGAAGCACCGTTGCAGATCGCTTTTGAACTTGCCGATATTCTCTCGCGCCACCCGGTGCAGTTCAGGCAGCAACTCGACTCCCAAAATGCGCCGGAAGGGATAATCCGCGGCCATCAGCAGAGCGCGTCCCTTGCCGGAACCGATATCGATGAAGGTAAACTCGCGGAAAGCAAAGTTCGGACTCGCCAGCGTTAAGCTTTCGAGCATCTCGCGAAACAACACAGGTTCGGTTGGTTGATAAGGCGAATGGAAATGCCCCAGCAGCCGATCGCGCCAGCCCACCGTCGCGCTGGTCGTATCCACGCGGAAGTCCCAGTCATACTCGACGTCGCCATAGCGCTGCCGCCGTCGCGAGGGAGTCGATTCAAGCGCGAACTCCCACAGCATCGAGACGAAACGCTTCAAGGTGAGAAAGAACCCATCAGGCGACGAGTTCTCTTTCCACCAGCGGCGAATCGTTCCAACAAGGCTTGGTCCGGAAATGGGCTCCTCTGCCACAGAGGATCATGGTACTGGGTCTGACGGTGAAGCGGCACCGGCAAGCGGGACAGGAATGTCCGCGCTACACGAGCTACGCTAGGGATTTGGACATTCTAACCAGATGACAAGGCTGGTTTGGGTGCTGGTCTGGCGGAAAGGTAGAGTTCCGCTTTCCACGTAGCCGAGACGGTTGTAAAACCCGGGCAACTCGGCGCGCAGATTCACGATAGTGAGGTCCATGAAACGGCAGCCCGCGTCGCGACAATATGCTTCGGCGGCAGCCACCATGCGGGATCCAAGCCCAGACCGTTGCAACGAAGGATCAACCGCGAGCAGTCCGAAGTACCCGCGCTCGCCCCGCAGTTCGACGTAGACGCAACCCGCAAGAAGACCATCTTCCTCGACCAGCAGGAACTTGCCCTTCTGCAGCAGTTCGCGCACTTTGTCCGGGTTGGTGCGGTCTGCGGCGATGAAGAAGCGCTCCGGGCGAAAAGCGGCATTCACCAGGCGTGCGATGTTCTCGGCATCGTCGAGTTGGGCAGTGCGTGTCTCCATGAATTGGGCTTGCGCGGGCGAGAACGCCCCTGCATCGTTGCCGATGCCCGTGCGTTACTCCACTTTGGATGTTAGTTCACGGGCGGCAGCTTCGGGACTCGGGGCGGAATGTAGCCGATCGGTGTCCCTTTGGTGATGAAGGGCAGGTCGTCGGGGACACGCACTTCGACCTGGCCACCCGGCATGAGTTTGTAGGTGTGTCCAAGCGGATCCACCGGAATGCCTCGCAACAGGTTGGCCGCTTCCAAGTCGGAAAAGCTCTGCGGGAGATGCCCCGTTTTCTCCCGGTAGTGCGACACCAGCCTCTCCAGCGTGGTCACGTCTTCATCCACCTGCAGGGCGTTCAAGTGGCCGACCGCGTTGGATTTCACCATGGGATCGCGCGTGGTTTGATAAGTGCTGACCCACATCAGACGGGCGGTTTGGATGTTTCCCGCATGCTCCGCCATCTTGGCCGCCATGAGTGGCATAATCTGATGCGCATTGGGTACCTTGGCGCCGTCGGCGAATGCCTTCTCAGCGTTGTCATAATCCTCGAGTTCCATGTAATAGATGAAACCCAGATCATAATACAGATGCCACTGGTTCGGATTATTGCGGATTCCGAACTCCACCAGTTTAATGGCGCGTTGCGGTTGATCGGCCCCACCCGGTATTTTGGGAGCCAGAAAGTTGGAGCCATACTCGTAGGCGACGAGCATATGCGGGTCGAGCGTGGTGGTAATTTCGAGCAGCGGCGCCAGCAAGTCAAAATGCTCGGAGCCGCGGGTGAGTTTGTCTCCGAAATACTGCACGGCGCGGGTCCAGTACACGTCGGCGAGCAAGCCGTCGTAACCCAGGCTCATGCGCTTGAGCAGCGTGGGCGACGAGATGTAGAGCACTTCCTTGAGCGTCGCTCCAGTGCGCTGGCGATCAATGCTTCGCAGCAACAACACGGAGGCGGTCAGACAAACTATCAGCAGCACGCTGGCCGCGATTGTGATTCGACGCGACGGTTTCATTTCAGGTTCCGGCGCTCGAAGATCAATACCGCTCCGCAGAGAGCCATGCCGGCGTATACGAGCGCGTAAGCCGTGTTCGACAGGATGAGTTGCCCCGCAACCGGTTGTTCGTGCGCCACCGAGCTGATCACATTCAGGGCGGAAAAGTTCGGAACCAGGTAGGCCGCGCCCGTGGCTAGCCAGCGCACGATGCCTTTGGTCAAGCCCGCGAATCCTCGCAGGTCTTCTGCGAACGTACCGATCACGAACAAAGCAAAAGCAAACACCGCCGACAACAGCGGCGAAGAGAAAGAGGAAAACAGCAGAGCCAAAGACGTGATGATCAGGAACTGGAGGATGATGAAATACAGTGCCACCAGGACCCAGCCATCGGTCGCCTGGAAATGACGCGAAACGTACAACAACGCAGCGAACACCCCGAGCGCCATGAAGAACGCGTTGACCACCAGCGTGCCAGCCAGACCAAAGAACTTGCCGATAATGAACTCCCAGCGCTGAACCGGGCGTGACAGAACGGTGTAGAGAGTTCGCTTGTCGATCTCTTTTGAGACCAGGCCGATGCCGATGAAAATGGCGATCACCACGCCAAACAACGAAACTGCCGTGAGGCCCAGGTTGATGACCACCAGGCGCTCGATACCGATGGAAATCTGGCCGACGAGGATGGCCGCGCCGGACATCAGCAACGCGAACGCGATCAGGTTATAGAGCACGCGATCCCGAACCGCTTCGCGGAAAGTGTTGGAGGCAATATCTACGATTCGCCCGCTCATCGCGTCACCCCAGCAACCGCCTTGGACGGTTGCAGCTTACGCACGAAATACTCTTCCAGGGAAGTCCGCACCGGAATCAAAGATACGACCCGCAATTGTTCGCGCCGCAGCGCCTCGAGGGCTGCATCCTGATTGCCTTCGAGAAGCACGGCACGGACGGTGTCTCCGGTTGTGTGACAGTCCGCGCCCAGCGCCTTCATTGACGCCGGCACTTTGCTTCCGTGCCAGATCAACTCGATCTTTCCTTCGACGCTCGAAGTAAGATCTGCCACGGCGCCGATGCTCCGCAGTTCCCCCAGATGAATGATCGCTACCCGATCGCACAGCGCCTCGGCGTCGGAAAGGATGTGGGTGGAGAAGAAAACGGTCTTACCTTCGAGCTTCAATTCTTCCATCAAGTCCCGGACTTCGCGGCGCCCCATGGGATCCAGTCCGGACATCGGTTCATCGAAGAACACAATCCGGGGATCGTGCAGGATGGCTTGCGCGATGCCTACCCGCTGCAGCATGCCTTTGGAAAACTTGCGCAGTTGCACTCGCATTACATCGGGCAGACCTACCCGCTCGAGAACTTCGCGGACCTTTCGTTCGCGATCTTTAGCCGCTACTCCGGACAGCTGCCCGTAGTAATTGAGCAGTTCGCCCGCGGTCAGATAGTCATAAAAATAGGGTTGCTCGGGGAGGAACCCGATCTGCGCCTTCATACGCGGATCGTTGATATCCATGCCCAGGATTTTGGCTGACCCGGCAGTTGGATAGACCAGGCCCATGAGCATCTTGAGCGTGGTGGTCTTTCCCGCCCCGTTGGGGCCGAGAAAGCCGAAAATCTCTCCCTCTTCTACCCGCAAGTGCAGCGGTTTTAGTGCGCACCTGGGCTTCTTGCGCCAGAAACCTACGCTGTAGGTTTTTTCGAGACCTAGAATATCGATTGCGGTCATGGCTGCGGAGCTGAGTTGCCCTCCTTGGCTTCGTAAGAAAATTATATGCAAAATCTGCCTGGACGCTAGAGGGCTCCCCCGGTTACCAGGTTACGGAAGTAAGAAGCTGGAATTTACGGTCGGGTCGCTGCTGGACGCCCTGTTGGGGTACCGTATGACGGACCAGTCGGCGTGGGATGAACGCGAGTCAAAGTCACCAAAAAAAAATTAAGGAGCAACGGATTTCTCCGTTGCTCCCCGGCTTGTACCCTCCCCCAGGTACTTCGCCAAATTCAAACTTACTGCAACTGTGCGAACCCATAGCAGGTCGCAGCTACTGTCGTCGGGGCACCATTCAGCGATGGGCTGAAGTGGATTACGCCATCTTCACTCGAGCAGAAGCCGCGCACACCACTCTGGTTGAAGGCAGCAGCCGAGCCGCCTGCGGTGTAGCTTAGGTTCGGAGGGGCGCTGGCCGGCCCGATAGAAAAGTAGTAGCCGCTCTTCGCTGTGGCTATAGTCGAAGCCAGCGAAAGGGTGTTGTCAATCAGGCAAGCCGCGGTGACCAACGGACCGCCAGCCGGACAGGTCGCTGCTCCCGGTCCAAGGGCCACCAGGCCCGCTGAAGGCGCGCCCACCGAGTAGCCGTTCGCCGGATAAGTCGAATAGAAGCTGACTTCAGCCGTGTTGATAGTACGAATCGAGGCCGCTGCAGATGATTCATTGGCCGAGATACGTGCCCGCAACAGGTTAGGGATCGCGATAGCAGCGATGATCAAAATAATCGCCACCACGATAAGCAACTCAATCAGTGAAAAACCTTTCTGTTTCCGCATGTGTGTTCCCTTCTTCTCCGTTATCAGATGTGGTCTCAGTAGACCCAATTGCCGATTATGTTCGCATTTTAGCGGCCAGAAGCAGAAGT
>Ga0210384_10001600_pt1 | contig 30283 bp, 24 predicted proteins | sample IncBWH2MmetaG_FD_160574 | JGI IMG/M metagenome (GOLD analysis project Ga0210384, IMG submission 160574) | Forest soil microbial communities from Barre Woods Harvard Forest LTER site, Petersham, Massachusetts, United States - Inc-BW-H-2-M | ecosystem: Environmental > Terrestrial > Soil >...
AGGCCGTGCACACGGGCTGTCTATCCGCAGCACCTCAGAGATTCGTCATTGGTTCAAACAGCTTTCGCTACCTCACCTGCTTCGAAGTACCGCTCCGGCTCCATTGTAGCCTTGGCGCCGAAGCCGCGTCCAACCAGCGCGGGCTCCGTCGTCGATTACGATTCGCTCCGCCAAACACTTGCCTCCGAGTTAGAATTACATTCTGCTTCTAGGGGGATTCGTGATGCGACTGAAACAGATGTTCGCCTGTCTTCTGCTGCTCTTCGTCTTTCTTGTTCGTCCCGACATCTCTCGAGCGGATAGTTCGGCGGGTACGCCCGCGCCCGTCCAGCTCGGCAAAGTCGATTTTCCCACCAGTTGCGCCGCGGAGGTGCAACCCACCCTCGAAAACGGCCTCGCCCTCATGCATTCGTTCCAGTACACAGAATCGGAGAAGACCTTTTCGGAAGCCGCAAAGCGCGACCCGAAATGCGCCATGGCCCACTGGGGCATGGCCATGGCTCGCTATCATCAGATCTGGGATTTCCCGGACGACAAAACGCTGAAGGCCAGCCGCAAGGAAATCGAGAAGGCCCAGAAGCTTCACCCGGCGAACGCGCGTGAAAATGATTTCATTAATGCCGCCGCGGCCTTCTTTGAGAAGAAATCCAAAATGTCCCACGCCGACCGGACACAGGCCTACTCCTCGGCTCTTGAGAAATTGCACGTGCAATCTCCTGCCGACGTGGAAATCAGCGCTTTTTACGCGCTTTCGCTGATCTCTCTCGCCGAAGAAGACGTGGACGAGATCGCAAATCGCAAGAAAGCCATCTCCATTCTCGATCCGCTTCTCCAATCGCGGCCGGATCATCCCGGCGTTGCCCATTACCTCATTCACGCCACGGACCGTCCCGAGTTCGCGGCGCAAGGCCTCGAAGCCGCTCGGCGCTATGCGGCCATCGCTCCGGATTCCGCGCACGCCTTGCACATGCCCTCGCACATATTCATCCGGCTCGGCCTCTGGCAGGATTCCATCACTTCGAATCTAGCCGCGAACACTTCCGGCGCTCATGCGGCGGAAATGCATTTGGCCGAATCCCACTATCAAACCCACGCCATGGATTTCCTCAGCTATTCCTATCTCCAAAGCGGCCAGGAAGCCAAAGCCCGCGAAGTTATGGAGCACACCTCCCACGTGGTTGGAGCAAGTGAAGAGGATCGGGCCGCAGATCGCGCCTATCTTGCTGCGCGAACCGCCCTCGAATTGCACCGTTGGAAAGAAGCCGCCGAGTTACCGATCCCTGCAGTGCGCAAGAGCTGGCAGGACAACACCTTCTGGGCCCGCGCCATCGGCAGTGCGCACACCGGCAATGTGGCTGGCGCGGAAGCCGCCGTAAAACAACTTAGGCTGCTGGTTGCCGACCGAGAAAAGCGCGCGCGAAAGAGCGGCTACAGCGTTTCAAACGAAAAAGCCTCCGACCTCCGCGAAGCGGAAGCTTGGCTGGCCTTCGCTATCGGGAAGACGGACGAAGCACTCCAGGAGCTTCGCGCCGCCGCTGACCGCCAGGACAAAGAGGGTGGCGAATCCGTGGGTATCCCCGCTCGCGAAATGCTCGCTGACATGCTCATGGAACTCAAACGCCCCACGGAAGCTCTCGCCGAATACAAAGCAGACATCAAAAATGCCCCGAATCGCTTCGATGGTCTTCTTGGAGCCGCGCACGCCGCACAAGCGTCAGGTGACGCAAGTATCGCGCAATCCTTCTACGCTCAACTCGTCTCGATCTGTTCCCCTGGAGCCGATCGTCCCGAACTGGCCGATGTGAAAACTGTTCTCGCACAGAAATAGCGGCGATTCCTCATTTTGTATTTGTACGTTAAGAATTGCTGTCGTTCGCGCGGCGGCCTATTGAACCTTGTTGTGCTGTGCGTTGCCGCCCCAGGCGTACCAGCCGTCGGCATCCTTGTTTCCTGTCTTCAGGCAGATCAGCCGCCCGTCGGAAGTCCCGGCATACACATTTCCTTTCGCCAGCGCCGGCTGAAACGCAATCGGAGCTTTCAGAGCATAGGAAAAGCCCACGCCGCCATCACTTTGATTGACGGAAACGAGATGGCCATCCGCTCCCGCGAGATACAGAAAATCTCGTCCCACGGCGGGCGGCGAAAAAATCTGCCCGCCCGCTGCGGCATGCGATCCGACGACTTCCGCTTGCCACGATTGCCGTCCATCCGACGCCCGCACGGAGTTAATGTAGTTTCCCTGCGCATTCAGAATTTGGCCTTTGCTAACCGCCGCGCGCGAGCCCTGAAATGCCCACGCGCCTGCGACGGAACTTACGCCCAGGTTACTATTGGCTTGCGCCAGCTTTGCCGATAGCGGAGCCGTCCCAAAACCCACGGAAGAATCGAGCGCCGCCGTCGCTTGCGCGGAAATGGCTACGCCGCCTCCATTGTCTTTGCGAAGGTAGTCCGCTTTACTCTGGGAAATCAAATCCTTGTCCCGCGCGTTCCCCTGCTTGGCGTCTACGCGCGCAAGCCCTTCGATCATTTCTTTTCCCGCCAGGCCCTTGCGTGTCTCATAGAGCTGGCCATTGGCGATCACCGGCGCGCTTGTGGCCGCATTTACTTTTAGCCACAGCAGCGAACCGTCAGCCGCATTCAAAGCGTACGAACTGCCGTCAAACGTCGTGAAATAAACCGTCCCGTCGGAGAGTACCGGCGCGGTAATCACGTCGCCGGAAATCTCCTGCTCCCAGATGTGCCGGCCCGTGCGCAGGTCCGCCCCCAGCAGACGATGGCTTCCTCCCGGTGACGCTGGCCGCGGATGAAACTCCGCGCGTTTCTCCGGCCTGCCCGTAGCTGCCGGATGCGCCATGTATAAAATGCCCTTGTCGATCGCCGGCTGGCTCATCAGCGGATCGCCTAGCCATTCTTGCCAGATCACGCGTCCTGTCCACTCATCAACCACCACCAGTGTGCAGCTTTCCGTATTGAACGCCACCAATCCGTCCGCCACCACCGCGGCCGTCGGTCCGTCGTCGCCCGTCTGGATCTTCCAGATGACGCGTCCTGTCTCGGCGTCCACTGCATAGAATTCGTGCGAACCATACCCTCCTCCCACAAAGAGCATTCCATCCGCATATGCAGGAGTCGCGATCGGCCGCCCACCCGGAAGCCGCAGCACCCAACCACTCCTCCCGTCCGGCGTACCGAACGAAGCGGCTACCAGATCTTGTCTCGGGGTGGGCAGACTCACATTCGTCGCCGCGCTCAAATCAATTTTCCGCACGGCTTGCTTGCCTGGGCCGGCAGTTGCCTTGTCCGCCGGCGTAGCGTTGGACTCAGTTTTTTGCTCCGGGTGAAGTGAAAATGCGGCCGAAATGCCTACGAACAGGCACAAACTCGCGCACAAAGATAACGTCCGGCTGGTATGGAAAGACATGGAAACCTCCATTGCGCAACGAAACAAAAACAAGTCGCGCCTGGAGTTAGAACGAGGTAGTTACAAAACCTTGCAGGGGTTTGCGAGGATCGTTACGGCGAAGCTCAGTCCACGAAATCGATGACCGCCCCTTCGCGCCGGTCCATGAACCCGGCGAATTGGCCAAAGTTTGGCGCGGTCACGTTGTTGAACACCGCGTTGAAATTTCCGTGATTCGTGACGTTCAGCGAGTAGAAACCGAGCCGCACGTGATGGCTCTTTCCATGCTCCGAGCCAAGAAACGGAATACGGAATTGGCGATAGATCTTCACGTCCAGCGTGAAAAACGGCGCAAACCGCTGCCCGTTTGGCGTCCCCACATAATTCTGCAGCGTATCCACATTCGAATAGGGATAGCCGGTGTGCAGATCCACGATGGGGCTGAACTTTAGTTCTTTCGGGAGAGAAAAAATTCCCCAGGTCACAACCCGGTTGGGCACGTCGTAAGGCAGGATGCCATACACATTTGGCCGGATGACCGGCTGTTCGAACGGGATGAGCACCGAAGAGAGATTGTTCAAATCTCCCCGCGTGCGGCTCCAGATGTAGGAGACGTTAACCTCGTCCGTTTTACGGAGCGTGAAATGCACGGTGCTTGCCAGCTCGCGATAATGCGATGAGCCTGTGTTCATAAGCGCCAAAAAGGACTGCGCACCCGCCGCAGCCGTAAAGGGATTCACCGTGAAAAGGTACGTCGTGTGGCTATCGATATAACCCACGCGCAAGAGCCAGTTTTTTCGCAACTCGTGCTCCACTTCAACATTCCAGGTCAGGTTGCGCGGCGTCGTGCCTGGCTGGCTCGGAAAACCGCTAACCGCTAGCGGATTCAGCCCACCCACGTAGATGTTCGTGTAGCTCACAGGAAGCCCGCTCTGCAAGCCCGCCGCATCGAATGGGGTAATCACTTGGGCAGGGTTAGCTGCGAAGTCGCCGGCCAGGAGAGGCAACAAACCATAGAACAAACCCGCGCCCGCTCGAATTACAGTTTTGCCCTCGCTTCCCGGGGAGTAAGCCACACCGGCCCGCGGTGCCACTGCTGCCGACCATCCCTTGGTTTCGCTCGATAGACGCGCCCCCAGGTCCAGCGCCCAGTGGGAGTCCACAACCCAATGATCCTGGATAAACTCGGCCGCGGCCGAGTCCGATGCGGTCTGCGTGGTGCCTGGAAGGAAAGTAATTTGCTCCGCCAGCGTACCGTCCTGACGAAGAAGCTGCACAGGATTCGAACTGCTGATCCCCGCATACGAACGATGATCGACGTCCACACCCGCATGGAGCTCATGCCTGCCGAGCCAATGCTTCTCGGCAAATTGGTACGCGGAGACCACTTGGAATTCCTTGCCTCTGCGCGACCATTGGTTGAAGAAATTCCCGCCCCATCCTTCCGGCGTGATCAGCATATCCGCCAGTCCCTGGCCGTGTGCATTACTGTCGAACCGGGTGTACTGCGCGATAGTGCTGAAAATGGCGCCGGAGCTGAACTGGTATCGATCCGTCAGGCCCAACGTGATGCCCTTTTGGTCCAGGTCGTTCGAAGCCGGCTGGGGAACGAGTGCATTGATATCCGCATGCTGTACCCGCAGCGGGTACGCGTTTACAGTCAGCGTCACGACGTGTGAATTTGAGAGGATCGCTTCGAGAGTCGAAAATGTGCTGAACCCCTGTTTTTTGCTGATGTCATTGGGCCAGGGCAAGCCTCGCACCGTGCGCTTTTTCATGTCGTACTGGAAAATCTCGGAAAAGAGCAGTTTGTGTTTCAGCAGCGGCACGCTGAAGTCGAAACCCGGCGTGGCTTCCTGGAGCCCGATCATGCTTCCGTTTTTCCCAAGCACGGAAGGGATGAAACTCTTCAGCCTGTAACTCCAGCGGTCGTCAGGAGGCTTGGTCTCCACCGTGGTTAATCCGCCGGAAAAGCTTCCCAAGCCTGCATTATAAGGCGTCTTGTAAACCGCGAAGGACTGCACGGCGTCGGTCGGCACGGGCACAGCGAAGCTTCCCGTTACAGGATCAGTCGTCCGCGCGGAGTTGACCAGCAACAAGCTCTGGTTCTCGTCCGCGCCTTTGAAGTTCAGTTTTCCATCTTGCGTTTTCACCACACCGGGGGTCACCGGCAGGACTTCCCGGATTTTTTCCTGCGCTGTCGGGAGTGAAATCAGCTGCCGCTGCGTCAGGGTCACGCTCGGGCTGGTCGCGTCCTCGGTCGCTATGGACAGGGTTTCTTCGCTGACCTCCACTTTTTCCGAAACGGTCTCCAACTCCGCCCCGATATCCTGGACCGTAGCTTGTCCCGCATTCACCGTGACGCTTTTCGTGAACGGCTTGAAACCCTGCTGGCTGATGAAAATGGTGTAAGTTCCGGGGGCGAGGCTCTGGAACTCGTACTTCCCCGCCTCGTCGGTGTCAGCGGTAAGCGCTGCGCCGTTGGGCCCAGGCAACAGTTTTACAGTGACGCCTGCCACGCCGCTGGAGACGTTCTCCTGCAGGGTGGTCACGGTCCCGTGGATAGACCCAGGGCGCGGGTTCTCCTTGCTGGTCTGAGCCCCCTGCCCAAATGCCTGAAGTGTCGCAAACAGGATGGCCCAGGCAATGGCCACTTGCCGCAGCCAACCCCATCCTCGGAGCGAGGGAGTGTTCCCACGATCAAGGAGCCTGGTACTAGGACGAACTTCTGGTCGTAATACGGTCATAGTTTAGTACTGGTCAAAGTTCAATTCCCAATTGTCTCGTGAGTAGTTCGTTCCGCTTCAGGACTTTCGCAAGCGCCCTTGTCCAGCCAGTGAACATGCCCATTTTGGTCAATCTGCAGCTCCGAAATGGGAGGGCCCGCCAGGTCCGGGTGCGCCGCCATCTCCATCTCTACGAATTGCCGGGCGAGTCTGGCTGGGTCCTCTTTCGCCCAATCTGGATGGGATTTTACGTGCGCCCGGATATGGCCATTGAGACCAAGAAAGTACCCGGCGCGTGCATACGAGGGAGCGATGCTCTCGAACCGCTCCACACTAATCTTCCCCTTCGAATCAGGCACTAGCCCCCTGACAATCAGCGCAACGTGTCCATCCTGAATACCCGCAAAAACCACTTCCGTTGGTTTGTTCGCCATCGTCTTGCCAAAGCTGTCCGGCTGCGCCTCGCGGATGCTCTTTACGGCCCGTTCAAAAGGTGCTTGCGAGATTCTCAGGAACGCCTCCGCCTTCTCTCGCAACTCCCCAGCCTGCTGGCAGGCAGCGTGAACCAATTGGCGCAGATGGAAGCCGGTGGTCGCTTCTTCGTAGAGACCGGCTATGGCTACCACGCAATCGGGTTCCTCGATGATTTTGCATTTCTCGACGGCGCCGTGGCTGCGGTTGACCCGGCAATCTGCCGCGATTACCACCCTGTCTTTGGAAGGGTCGATCAGCGCAACGACCGAGGTTGCCGCTAGTCGCGAAGGAATTGCGAGGAGGCAGCCTAACAAGAAGCTCACTTCCCCAGCAGCTCGAGTGGCTGCGCTCATCCGAGTAGCGTGCTCAGGAACATCCTTGCTTTTCATCCCGTTAACTCCTCAATCCGGGGATGTGTGCTCGGCGCTGCCCTCCTAAAGGCGGCCGGCGTTCTCATAGAGTTGCGAGAGCACCGCTCCCATCTGGTCGATATCCTGGGTCAAAATGGCGCTAAAGAATTGCTCGCGGAGTTCTTCGAAAATCATCCTCAAGCGCGGCGCCATGCGCGTGCCCCGGCGTGTGGCTTTGATGATGAGCAACCGGTGATCCTTCGGATTGGCGGTGCGCGTAAGAAATCGGCTGGCCTCCAGGCGGCTGACGAAGCGAGTAATCTTTCCCTTATCTCTTCCCATCGCCTGCGCCAGTTTTCCAGCCGAAATCTCGCCTGCCTCCACGCACCGGACCAGCACCGCTGCTTCTTGCGCAGTAATCCCGAACTCCGCGAAGCGGCGGTCGAAGGTTGTTTGCAGTCGTATGCTCGTTCGAAAGAGCAGTGAAATCAGGTCTTCCCCGCGCCACTCTCGCAAGCCGGCGGGTCTCCTTTTCGGCCCGGCATACTCTCCGAATGGATCCGCCATGAATCCTCTGTTCTTCCTGGTCTTGCGAACCGCGGACGTCATTGTCAATGCCGCCATTTCTTCACCCAGCGGTCTAGAAATGAAAGCCGAGCTCGGCGGTCAGGGCTCGCGGCGTCACGAAGTGCGTCCCGCTGAATGTGGAGAGGAAGTTGTACAGCGCTTCCTTGTTCGTCACGTTGATGGCCGTCAAGCGCAGGCTCCACTTGTAGCGGTCTCCGTGGAACAGGTTGTCCTCGCCGACGCTTATGTCGAACAGATTGCGAGGAGCAATCCGTGGAGGATTCTTGTCGTCGTTTTCCGTGCCGTCGGCCGGAATAGAAATGCGCGTTGCCCCATGCGGTGTACCCGCTGGGCAAGCCGTTAGCGGATTCGAAAGCGTCGCAAAGGTGCTGCCGCAAAAGAGCCCGATCGCCGCTTGCTGATCAGCATCAAACGTCACCGCCGTGGCAAAGTCGGGAACCGCGCCGGCTACCAGGCCGCTGTCATAACGCCAATTGAACCCCGCCCATGGCCCGCGCTTCCAGGGCTGATATTGCACATGCGTGGTCGAATTGAACTTCTCGTCATGATCGATGCGGAAGACCGATCCGCTCTGTCCGACCGTGACTCCCAAGCCGCCGACTTGCGGCGGGAAATAGCGAGCCGCCACGCTGGACATCACCACCAGCGCGGTAAGGCCGTGGAAATTCGGCACGCTCGCCCGCAGGGCAAATCCCGGAATCTTCGAGTTGTGCCAATCAATCGGGAAAGTGATCGGCGTATTCCCCAGCACGCTGAAGTCATATGCATTGTGTGTGTACTTCCAAAGATACTCGCCGTCGATGACCAGGTATTTTCCAAATGCCTGCTGGAGACCCGCGTGGAACTCATTCCGGAACCCCGGCGGTGAATTTGCTGGCACGCAGGGAACCAGCCCGGCAATGACCGCGCTATTGCAGCCGGTCGTCGCGATGACCAGGTTCTCGTTGAAGGGCGTTTCCAGCGTCCGCGCGTAGGAAATCCGCAAAACCGTGTTGGTTGGCTTGATGTTGTACGCGATTCCCACCCTCGGCTCCGCCTGGCGAGTGCTGGTCAGCCCATTATAGAAGTCGCCCCGGATGCCTACGTTGAACGACCAGCTCCCCTTGGTAATCGTGTCCTGTACGTATAGGGCGAGCTGCTTCACGTCCGTGTGCCCCGTAAACAGGAAATTCGCGCCGCCGCGCGTAAGATCGAATGGCAGCAGAACGGAATTGAAATTCGGATTGACCTGATTGCCCGCCGGCACGCATTGATTCGTGTTGGTAAAACCGCGCAACGAGTTGCCGCCTGCATCCACGCACGGCGCATTCAGCAGCGGATCGATAATCCCCAGGCTATCGTTTTCCGTCAGGAAGGTATGCTCGTACAACACTCCGGCCTTCACGTTGTGCATGCCCTTGACGTGGGAAATGTCGGAACGCACACCCGCATTGGTCAGCTTGCGGTTCTGCGCAATCGTCTCCGAATTGATCGGGCCAAAATCCGCGAACGGGTTGGTGCTTGGATAATAGTTGTACTGATCCCGCCGCACGAACGCGCCCAGCGTGAATACCGTGGTGGGACTGATGAGTCTGGTCCACGTCGGCGCGATGTTGAATGTTCCAATCTTCGAAACTTGATCCGTATTCCCTACAATGGTCGTGCCGTCGGGGCCAACCACATTGAGATTGTCAAATGTATTCGGCGTCTGAAACCACGAACGCGTGTAGCTCGCGTTCAGATGCAGCGCGTCGGCTTGCGACAGGTTGTAATCAACGCGATCGAAAAGGTTCTCTTGATTCCCCTTGTCGTGGAATACCGAGAATTCTGGCCCGTCCAGGAAGCGCCCGCTCTGCAAGCCGTTCACTGAAACGAAGTTCCCCCAATTCTGGCCCCCGTAGGCGAGATTGAATCCCACATTCGAAGTGCCAAAACTCCCGTACGAAGCCGTCACGCTGCCCGTCGGCGTCGTTATTCCCAGTCCTGATTTCGTCGTCACCTTGATCACCAGGCTGGTTTTGTCGCCAAATTCCGCCGGCGGTGCCCCGGAAATAATTTCCATCGACTGCACCGCATCCGACGGCAGCTGATTGGAAAATACTTTGCTTGTCTGGTCCGTGATCGGCTGACCGTCAACGGAAAACGAATTCTGCGCATGATCTCCCAGCCCGTGCATGTTGCCGTTCGAATCCGCCGCCACGCCCGGAGACACCATCGTCACGAGCGAGGTCAACGACGACGAAGCGCTTTCCACCGGAAGCCTATCGAACAATCCGCGGTCCACGTCCGTGTGAAACGTCGACTCTGTCTCCACCAGGTCCGCGCCGTTGGCCTCCACCGTAATGCTGGTTGCCGCCGTCCCCAGCTTCAGCCCGATCTGGATGCTCGTCGGCACGCTGGATCGCACATCCACGTCCTGCGTATACGCTGCAAACCCGGGCGCAGCCGCCGTCAGGTGATATGTATTGAAAGGAACGTTTGTGAACTTGAAGCTACCGTCGGCTCCCGTTGTCGTCTGTCTTTGGTAGCCGCTTACCGGGTACGAAATCTCGATTGTTGCCCCGGCAACCACGCCTCCGGAAACATCCTTCACCACGCCTTCGATCGATCCCGAATTTCCCAACTGCGCGTTCGACGGACTGGCCGCCCACAGCTGAACAAATCCCAGTACAATCCCCAAAATCAAAACCGTGCGGAAATTCAATTGCTTCAACATTTTTTCTCCATCCCTTAAAGGGTTATCGGTGTATGTGTGGATAGAGACCGCCAGTAAATGTGGCGGTTGCGCATCTGCTTGAATAAGCGTCAGCGCACAATTAGGCGAACATATGTACTGAAGATGGGATTAAGCGGAGGGAGGAGCGCGCCCGGCGCGATGCAGCGCAAACGAATTGCTCGGAGCCGTGTGTTGCGGGAGCGAAAAATGCCAGGTGACGAACTCAGGCGTGCTAACCAGGTCGAGCGGGGCTGCCGCCAGCGCAGGCATGTGCAACGCCTGGCAAATGTGGCAAGCCGTGTCCGGACCCTTGGTGTGTTCGTGCAGGAAGCTGCCGCCCGCCGCGAAATACAACAGCGCGGCGCAAGCCAGCAGCGCCATTCCCCGGCGCACGGCTGTCCGTCCAGACATGCTTCTCATCAAGTCCATCACACTGTCATTTACCTTAGCACCATGACTGCAGCAGGTCGAGGCCGTATGCTTCAAAATCAACACCGTGGCCCCCATCTTCCTTGACCCCGCAACCATTCCGTCCTAAGCTTCGTCTTAGTACCTATATGCTTGCTAAGTCTCAGCGGATTGGTGTCTTGGCGTTGCTCCTCGCGGTAGTTTTCCTCGGGGCGCAGTTCCACTTTTGCGCCGATCTGACCGCCACGCCCTCCGCGTCGCACATCTGTCCCGTTTGTTCTGCGGTAGGCTCCGTCGTCGCCACACAGGCGCCGAGCATCGCCATCGTGCCGGTCACGGTTCGGCTTGAAGTCGCTCCCTTGGTCGTTCCGGTTTCACCGGAAGTTCCGCGCGCCACCTCTCCGCGCGCGCCTCCCGCCCGCTAAATCTTCTCCGTTTTTCCCTGGTTCCTTCCATTCCCGTTTGTTGTCGGTCCCCATTGCCGGGACGCTTGAGGATTATCATCATGAGAAAACTATTTGTATGGGCCCTGGCTCTACTGGCCGCGCCGGCTTTTTCGGTAGCGCAACAAACCCCTTCGGCTCCCGGGACTCCGCCACCCCGGCAAGCCGCCACGCAGCCTCCCGCGGCAAGAATCTCCATCGAGGAAGCCGTTCGCCTGGCTTTCCTCCACAACCACTCTTTGCTGGCCGCGCGTACTACCATCCTGCAGAATCAAGCGCAGGAAATCACTGCCAATCTCCGCCCCAATCCCGTGCTCTCCTGGGACGCCCAGTTCCTGCCCATCTTCCAGCCCAACAAATTTGACGCCGACTATATCAACAACCAAGCCCAGTTTGACCTCGGCCTCGGCTACACCTTCGAACGCGGCAGGAAGCGCCAGCACCGTTTGCAAGCTGCCAAGGATCAGACCGCTGCCACCACCTCAACCGTGGCCGACAACGAGCGCCAGCTGGTCTTCAACGTTTCCCAGCAGTTCGTCTCCGTCCTTCTCGCGCAATCCACCATCGATTTCACCCAGCAAGACCTCGACAGCTTCCAGAAAACTGTCGACATCAGCGAGCTCCGCTACAAGGCCGGCGACATGAGCGAGGGCGACCTCCTCAAGATCAAGCTCCAGATGCTCCAATTCCAAACCGACGTCTCCACCGCCAAGCTTGCCAAAGTACAGGCCCTCACCGGCCTCCGCCAATTCCTCGGATTCGAATCGGTCCCGGACAATTACGATGTCGATGGCGACCTGGATTATCTTGCGGTCAAAGCGGGCCTCGACGACTTAAAAGCCCTCGCGCTCCGTAGCCGCCCCGACCTCCGCGCCGCACAGCAGAACCTCATCCTCGCTCGCAGCCAGGAATCGCTGGCCGTCGCCAACGGCAAGCGCGACCTCGGCGCCAGCTTCAATTACTCTCACGTTGCCGCCACCAACACCGGCGCATTCTTCTTCAACATTCAGCTCCCCATCTTCGATCGCAACCAGGGCGAAATCGCGCGCACCCGCTATGCCATCACGCAAAGCCAGGAACTCGCCAGCGAAACCTCGCAGCAAGTGCTTTCCGATGTCGTCGACGCCTACGAAGCTCTACACAGCAACGACCAGATCGTCCAGCTCTACCGCGGCGGTTACGTCGACCAGGCCAAACAGTCTCGCGACATCAGCGAGTACGCCTACAAACGCGGCGCCGCCAGCCTCCTCGATTATCTCGACGCCGAGCGCACCTATCGCGCCAATCAACTCGCCTATCGCCAGGCTCTTGCCAGTTACATGACCGCGCTCGAGCAGTTGCGCCAGGCCGTGGGCACAAGGACTCTGCCATGAGAAAAACATTTGTCGCCAACATCATTCTTTCTTTTGCCGCGCTCGCTGCGGGCCTCGTCGCCGTCGGCTGCGGCTCTGGCCCCGCGGAATCTGAGTCCAAAATGACCTCCTACTCAGGAACCGAATCCAAAGCCGACACCGCTTCGCTCTTCACCGTTCCCCAGGATCAGATGGCGCACATTCAGGTCGTTGCCGTCGAAAAAACCAAGCTACCCCGCCTCCTGCGTCTCACCGGCAACGCCACCTATAATGCTTTCAAGACCACTCCGGTTTTCAGCGCCATCGGCGGACCCGTTCACGAAATCCTCGTGGCCCCCGGTGAAACCGTGCATGCCGGCCAGCCCCTGCTCACCGTCAATAGTCCCGACTATTCCGTAGACCGTTCTGCCTACATCAAGGCCAGAACTGCTTTTTTCCTCGCGGACAAAATCTACGCTCGCGCGCAGGATCTTTTCTCGCACGGCGCCATTGCAGAGTCCGATCTACAGCAGGCAGAATCCGCTCGCGCCCAGGCGCAGGCCGACATGCAATCCAGCGAAGATGCCTTGCGCGCCCTTGGCCTGAAGGATCCTGAAACCATCGTTAAAAACCCTCCGAAGATGACCTCGCAAGTCCCGGTCATCGCTCCCGTCGGCGGCGAAGTCGTCGAGCGTCTGGTCGGTCCTGGCCAATTGCTCATCGCGGGCGCAACACAAATCTTCACCATCTCGGACATGAACTCCGTCTGGGTTCTCGTCAACGTCTATCAGGGTGACATGGCCTACGTGCACCCGGGCGATTCCGTGGACATCACCACCGATTCTTATCCTGACGTCTTTCATGGAAAAATTTCCTATATCGCGCCTGCCCTCGATCCTGCGACGCGCACTCTGCAGGCGCGCATCATCACCAACAATCCCGGTAAGAAGCTGAAAAAAGATATGTACGTCACCGCCACCGTGCAAGCCGGCGCGATTCGCGATGCGCTCCTCGTCCCCGATGCCGCCGTTCTTCGTGACACGGAAAACCAGCCCTTCGTATACGTGCAATCCGGTTCGAATCAATTTGCCCGCCGCCTCATCAAGGCCGGCGACAGCTTGGGTGGTCGCACTCAGGTCACCGACGGTTTGAAGGAAGGCGAGCGCGTCGTCGGCGACGGTAGCCTCTTCCTGCAATTCAAAAACTCTTTGCAGCACTAAGGGGAGACTCGGCCAAGAGACCGCCATGATCCATCGCGTCGTCCAATTCGCTCTCCAGCAGCGCTTCCTGGTGATGATGGTCACCGTGCTCATTATCATTGCCGGGGCCGTTTCCTTCCAGCGCATGCCCGTGGATGCCTATCCCGATCTTTCGCCGCCGATGGTTGAGCTCATCACCCAGTGGCCGGGCCACGCCGCCGAAGAAGTCGAACGTCTCACCACGCTCCCGCTCGAGCTCGCCATGAATGGCTCTCCACATCTGAAAGTGATGCGTTCCATCTCTCTCTACGGCCTCTCCAGCGTCCGTCTCACCTTTGACGAGGGCGTCGATCCCTATTTCGCGCGCCAGGTTGTCTTCGTACGCCTCTGCGACGCGCAGCTCCCACAGGGCGTCACACCCAGCATGTCCCCGCTCTTCAGCCCCAGCGGCCTCGTCTATCGCTACGTTATTGAAAGCCCGGACCGCTCTCCCATGGAGCTGCACACCTACGAGGACTGGATCATCGAGCGCGCTTACAAGAGCGTGCCCGGCGTTGCCGATGATTCCGGCTTCGGCGGCCCCACCATGCAGTATCAGGTCCTGCTCGATCCCGTGAAGCTCTACAATTTCCATCTCCCCGTCGTACAGGTCATCAATGCTCTCAGCTCCAACAACGCCAACACCGGCGGCGGCTTCTACACGCAGGGAGGCCAGTTCTACTATGTCCGTGGACTCGGCCTCGTCAAATCCACCGACGACATCGGCGAAGTTGTCGTCGGCGCAGGCAACGGCGTCCCTATCCGCATCAAGGACATCGGCCACGTGGAAATCGGCCATGCCCCGCGCCTCGGCATTTTCGGTTTCCAGGACAAAATAAAAAAGAATGATGACGCCGTTGAAGGCGTCATCCTCATGCGCCGCGGCGAGCAGACCCAAAACGTTCTCCAGGGCGTCGAGAAAAAAACCGAAGAGCTCAACCGCAGCATCCTCCCGCCGGACGTCAAGATCCGCCCCTACTACGACCGCAGCGACCTCGTCCGCGTCACCACCGATACTGTCGAATGGAATCTTATCCGCGGCATGGCCTTTGTCCTCATCGTCCTGATCTTTTTTCTCGTCAGCATCCGCGCGGCCGTCATCACCGCTCTCACCATCCCTCTCGCTCTGCTTTTCGCTTTCATTTTCTTGAATGCCACCGGCGAAGCCGCCAACCTCCTCTCCATCGGCGCCATCGATTTCGGCATCATCATTGACGGAACCATCGTCATGGTCGAAAACATTTACCGCGAGCTCGGCCTGCGCAAGGGGAAAGAATACAAACTCAACGAAGTCATTCTCGCCGCCGCACGCGATGTCGACCGCCCCATTTTCTATTCCGTCGCCGTCATCATCGCCGGTTATCTCCCCATCTATGCGCTCACCGGCCCCGCCGGAAAGCTTTTCCATCCCATGGCCGACACCATGGCCTTCGCCCTCATCGGCGCGCTGGTTTTCACTCTCACTTTCGTCCCCGTTCTCGCCTCTTACTGGTTCAAGAGCGGCGTTCAGGAAAAGCCCAACCGTGTCTTCGATTGGGTGCGCGATGGCTACGGCAAGCGTCTCGAATGGTGCTTAAACCATCCGAAGGTCACACTCCTCGTGGCCACCCTCATTTTTATCTCTACCCTGTTGCTGGTTCCCTTTATCGGTGGCGAATTTCTGCCGCACCTCGACGAAGGCGCCCTTTGGGTTCGCGCCACCATGCCCTACACCATCTCTTTCGAGGATGCCAGCAAGTTCGCCCCCCAAATCCGCGACCTGCTCTCCCAATATCCGCAAGTCACCGTCGTCGGCTCCGAGCTCGGCCGCCCTGATGACGGCACCGACCCCACCGGGTTTTTCAATTGCGAGTTCTACGTCGGCCTAAAACCATATGGCGACGCGTCCTGGAAAAAAGGCTCGGTCCATTCGAAAGAGCAGCTCATCGAGGACGTCGAGAAAAAACTCCAAGCCTATCCTGGCGTCATCTTTAACTACACCCAGCCCGCCGAAGACGCCGTCGACGAAGCCCTCACCGGTCTCAAGAGCGCTCTGGCGGTGAAAATCTTCGGCCCCGACCTCGATACCCTGGAGAAAAAAGCCGTCGAAATCAAAAACGTTCTCGCTCGAACCAAGGGCTTCACCGAGCTCACTGTCGTTCGCGAACTTGGCCAGCCCTCTTTGATCATCGATGCCGACCGCAAAAAAATCGCTCGCTACGGCATTAACGTCGCTGACGTCGAGGCTGTCGTCCAGGCGGCCGTTGGCGGCCAGTCCGCCACGCAAGTCATCCAAGGTGAAAAACTCTTCGACCTCATCGTTCGCATGGAGCCGCAGTTCCGCTCCAGCGCCCGCGACATCGGTGATCTCCTTGTCCCCGCTCCCGCTGGACAGCAGATTCCCCTCTCCGAGCTCGCCACCATCAAGGAAAGCACCGGCGCTTCCTTCATCTATCGCGAAAACAATTCGCGCTACATCGGTATTCAGTTTTCAATTGAAGGCCGCAACCTGGAAGGTATCGTCAACGACGGGCAAGCTGCCGTCGCCAAATCCGTGAAACTCCCTGAAGGCTACACGCTTGACTGGGGCGGCGAGTACAGCGAACTGCTCGAAGCCAAATCGCAGTTCATCATCATCGGCCCGCTGGCGGTCTTGCTGATTTTCCTGATCCTTTTTGCTCTCTACGGCAATTTCAAATTTCCCATCGGAATTGCTCTCGGCGTCGTGCTCACCGAACCCGTCGGCGCGCTCATTGCCCTCAAGCTCACGCACACGCCCATCAGCGTCTCCAGCGTTCTCGGCCTGCTCGCTCTGCTCGGCGTCTCGGTCGAAACCGCGGTCATTCTCGTCAGCTACATCAACAAGCTTCGCCTCGAAGGCAAGTCCGTCCGCGAAGCCACTCTAGGTGCCTCGCTCCTCCGACTTCGCCCCATCATGATGACCGCTCTCGTTGCCTGCCTCGGCCTTCTGCCCGCCGCCATGTCTACTGGCGTCGGCAGTGACACGCAAAAGCCCTTCGCCATCGTCGTCGTCGCGGGCCTTCTTTCCCGCCTGCTCCTCGGCTTCTTCGTCAACCCCGTCCTCTACGAAATCGTAGCCCGCGACGGCGACGTCCTCCAGGTATAGGTACGTCCATCGGGATTTCTATAGTGGCGGGTCTTCAGACCCGTGTTTCCAATTCTTCAGAGTCGTTCTTCGTGGCACAGGCTTTAGCCTGTGTTCTTAACCTAGTGCTGGGCAGGCTGCGCCGTCGGCGGCAGTATCCCATTCAGCCGCAAATAAATCGCCTGCGCACCGTAGTGATCGTACCAGTCGTCGCTCAAGACGATTAGCGCTGTGGCCCTCGACGCTGGCCGGTTCCCAAACAGCATCATTTGATCCCCCAGCTTCGAATCGTCCACCTTCTCCAATTCCGCTGCGCAGTACTCGAACGAAGCCTTCAGCGCCGCCACCAGCTTGTCTTTCGGATCGCTGTCCGCGATTTTCAGTTCCGGTGCCGTGCCCCCGGAAATCTTTGAGCACAATCCATTGTTCGACTGCGCGATGTGCATCACTACGTGACCGAACGAGTTCATTTCCGGCGACGGCTTAAACCCATATTTTTCCGCCGGCATCAGCTCCGCCGCCCCCACCATGTTTTTTGAAAAACGCGCTAGTTGTGCTTTCACCGTCCCTGTCACCGGATTCGGCACCACGCCCATCTTTGCCATGGACTGAGCATCCGCCGGCGCCGCCTGTGAAGTGGCTGCCGCTGGCGCGGCTTGCTGTGCCGCCGCTACTCCCGCCCCCACCAAGATAGCCACCGCCACAAACAAACTCGTTCGTGTCTTCATTGTCTTTCCCCTCTCCCCACAAAATACGCAAAGAAGCATACCCCCGCCACGTTCCTCCAACAAGCGTGACTCGCTTCCGCCACTCTTTTTGCTTCTGCCCTCCAATTTGTCTCTCATTTTCTTCGAAACATTCTCCTCTCCACCCCGTCTCTACCTATAGCTATCTATAGGAGTTCCCGTGCTCAAACCCAAAAACGACCTCCTCCAGGGCACCCTCGCCCTACTGGTCCTCAAAACTCTCGCTCGCGGCCCCCTCCACGGCTACGGCATTACGCTCCACATCCAGATGGTTTCTAAAGAAATCCTCCGCGTCGAGGAGGGCTCCCTCTATCCCGCTCTCCATCGCATGGAACAAGACGGCTGGGTCAGCGCCGACTGGGGCATCTCCGAAAACAATCGCCGCGCCCGCTACTATCGTTTGACCGCCAAGGGTCGCAAACAGCTTGCCGAGGAAGAAAAGAACTGGGCACAGCTCACGCAAGCCGTCGCCCACGTTCTGCAGTGTGCCTGATCGATTCGAAAGGAAGGTGCACCGTGTCACTCATCGCGCGCCTCCGAGCCATGTTTAGAAGAGACCGCTTGGACCACGACCTCGACGAAGAGCTCCGCTCGCACCTCGAAATGCGCGCCGCCGACAACCTCGCCTCTGGAATGACCCCCGAGGAAGCGCGGTTCGAAGCGCAAAAACGCTTCGGCAATACAGCTCTCCTGAAGGAAGACACACGCAAAACTGACATCGTTGCCTGGCTCGACGAAGCCGCCCGCGATTTTCGCCATTCCCTCCGCATCCTTCAACGCAGTCCCGGCTTCACCGCCGTCGCCGTACTCACTCTCGCCCTCGGCATCGGCGCGAACACCGCTCTCTTCTCCGTCATCGATTCCGTTCTCCTTCATCCGCTGCCGTACCAGAATCCCGACAGCTTGGTCATGGTCTGGGAAACCAACTCACAACATCCCAATCCTCACAACACCGTCTCTCCTCCGAATTTTCTCGATTGGCAAACACGCAACACCGTTTTCTCAAGCATGGCCTACATTTTCGACGAGCGCGACAATCTCACCGGAAATGGCGACCCCGAGGAAGTTGTCGTCCAGGACGTCTCCGCCAATTTCTTCTCCGTGCTCGGCGTCGCCCCCATCCTCGGCCCGGGCTTCACTCCGGAAAACGGCCAGCACGGCCACGACAACGTCGTCATTCTCAGTTACGGCCTTTGGAAGGAACGCTTCGCCGGCGACTCCGCTATCATCGGCAAATCGATTCTTCTCAACGGCCACCCTCAGACCGTTGTCGGTGTCGCCCCCCGGAATTTCCAGTGGTTCATCAAGGACGGCTCGCTCACCGGCGCAAAGCCGCAAATGTGGTCCCCCTTTGTCTTCCCGCAATCCTTCCACGATCACAAGCAGATGGGTCGCTTCATCACTGTAGCCGCGCGTCTCCGTCCCAGGGCCACCCATTCGCAAGCGCAATCCGAAATGAACGCAATCGCCGCGCAGCTTGAACGCGAATATCCCGATTTCGACGGCCACTGGGGCATCAACGTCGTCCCGCTGCGCCAGCAGATCTCCGGCGACCTCCGTCCCGCATTGCTGGTCCTCTTCGGCGCGGTCGCTTTCGTTTTGCTGATCGCCTGTGCCAACGTTTCCAGTCTGCTCCTCGCCCGCGCGGCCGCTCGCGAACGTGAAATGGCCATTCGCACTGCCATCGGCGCCAGCCGCTGGCGCATCGCGCGCCAGTTGCTGATGGAAAGCCTGCTTCTCTCTCTGATCGGTGGCGGCCTGGGCGTCGCTCTTGCTGTCTGGAGCACCAACGCTCTTCTCGCCGCCAGCCCCAAGAATCTCCTCGACCTCAATTCCGTCGCGCTGAATCTCCGCGTTCTCACCTTCGCGGTCGCCGCAACGCTTCTCGCCGGTTTGCTCTTCGGCTTCCTGCCTTCTTACCTCTCCGCGCATTCACGCATCTCAGAAACGCTCAAGCAGGGCGGCCGCGGCTCCTCCGCCAACCGTCGCGCCTTCGCGCGCAATACCTTCGTCGTCGCTCAACTGGCTCTCGCCCTCGTTCTCCTCACCGGCTCTGGCTTGCTCATCCGCAGCTTCGTCCGCTTAATTGCCGTCGAGCCTGGCTTCGACACCACGCATCTCCTTACCTTCAAGGTCTCCCTCCCGCGCTCCAAATACGGCACCGACCCCTTGCGCCTGGCTTTCTTCCAGCAGCTTCTCGCTCGCATTAGCGCCATCCCCGGGGTCCGCTCCGTCACCTCGGAAAGCTTTCCTCCGCTTACGGGCCTCGGTGCCGCTACCGCCGTCCACATTCTCAGCCAGCCGTCTCTCTCTGTTTCGAATCTTCCCGTTGCCGGCGTCCGTGTCGTCGGCCCGGACTATTTCGCCACCATGGGCATTTCTCTCCGCGCCGGCCGTCTCTTCGCCGCGCAGGAGCTCGCGCAAGAAAAACACGTCACCATCGTCAATCAATATTTCGTCGACAAATACCTACACGGCGAAAGCCCCCTCGGGCAGAAAGCCGCCATTTACATGAAGAGCCTTTCGGAGAACGAAATTCAGCCCTCGGAAATCATTGGCGTCGTCGGCAACGTCCACGAGATGGGCCTGGACGCTATCCTCGAACCTGCTGTCTATTGGCCGCACCCCGAGCTCGTCATGTCCGCCATGACCGTTCTTGTGCGCACCTCCGGCGATCCGCTCGCGCTGGTCTCGGCCGCGCGCACAGAATTGCAGAAGCTCGATCCCGAGCTGCCCATGGCCGCTGTCGCCACCATGGACCAGCTCCTCTCGGATTCGCTGTCCCGCTCCCGCTTCACCATGCTTCTTCTTGGAATTTTTGCCGCCGTCGCTCTGCTTCTCGCTGCCGTCGGCATCTATGGCTTGATCGCTTACAGCGTCACCCAGCGCACCCAGGAGCTCGGTATCCGCATCGCTCTCGGCGCCCAGCGCCGCGATGTTCTCCGCCTGGTGCTGGCGCAGGGCACGCGCCTCACGTTACTCGGCCTGGCCCTCGGCGTTCTCGCCGCGCTCGCGCTCTCGCGGCTCCTCGCCACCCTGCTCTTCGCCGTCACCGCCACCGACCCGCTAACCTTCGCCGGCGTCGCCGCCCTTCTCGCGTTCGTAGCCCTTCTCGCGTGTTTCCTCCCCGCCCGCCGCGCCACCCGCGTCGACCCCCTCGTCGCCCTCCGCTACGAATAGCCCTTAAGCTTTTTCCGTTCCTCACCCCAAATGCTTCAGCGTCTTCTCAATCAGCCCCGTCGTCCCCGCATACGGATCCCCTGGGCTGTCCCACTCCATCGAAAAATAACCTTGATATCCATGCCGTTTCGCAATCCCAAACGTCCGCGCCAAATCCACGTGCGCGACCTTGTCCTTCCCGTCGCCCACTTCCGTTTCCTTCACATGCGAAATGTTGTACGCATGCCCAAACATCTCTTCGATTCCCCGGTACGCATACTCCTCTTCATAAGCCGCCAGCGTATTCGCAAAATCCGGGAGCGCATGCAGCCACGGGCTGTTCACCTTCTCCATCACTTTCACTAGGAAGAACGGATCCTCGCTCACCGGATTGTCGTTCTCCAGGTTCACCACCACGTTCTTCGCCGCCCCATACTCCGCCACCCTCTTCAAGCTCGCTGCCGTCCGCTCCACATCCGGCTTCGCATCCTTCCCCTGCGGAAGATTCGTCCGCACGCTTGGCGACCCGATCGCCGCCGCCGCATCAATCCACCGCTTGCTGAACTCGACCGCCCGTTCCCGCTCCGCCCCGTCCGCCGCATACGGACTGTTCTCCCCATCCACCGCAATGTTCACAATCGCCCCGCCCGCCTTCGCCACTCCCGCCCGCAACTCCTCCAGGTATCCCTTCTCCAGGGACCGGAAATGCTCGCTCCACGGCTCAATCTTCTTAATGTTGAATTTCGCGCTGACGTGCGCCGCGAACAATTTCAACTCCATTTTCCCGCTGCTGCCACTCCCCGCCTTTTCCTCGCGCCCCACGATGAAATCCCGGAACGGGTACGAAGCAATCGCAATCCGCTCCCGTGCCACCGCCGGAAACCGCAGGCTCGGCCCTGCATCCGCCGCGAGTGCCCTCCCGCTCAGCGCGAACAGCTCCGTCCACGCTCCCGTACACACCACCACTCCTGCGGCTGAACCATCCGCCAAAAACCGCCTTCGTGTTGTGTGTGTTGTGCGCGCCAAAGCAGCGCCAGTCTAGGCCCGATCCAATTCTTTGTCACTGCTCTTATAGCGCCGGGCTTTCCCCGGTTTGTGAGTCGTCTGTCGGAAGCCCCGCATGTCGATGTCACGCCGTCCGCGTATAATGTGCCCTTTACTTCAGGAGAGCACAGCATGCACTTTCGCAAATTTGGCCGCACCGGATGGAACGTCAGCGAAATTGGTTACGGCATGTGGGGCATGGCCGGCTGGACCGGCTCCGACGACGCCGAATCCCTGGCAGCCCTCCAGCGCGCCGTCGATCTCGGCTGTAATTTTTTTGACACCGCGTGGGCTTACGGCAGCGGCCACAGCGAAGAGCTTCTCGGAAAAATCCTGCGCGCCAACAAATACAATTCCGCCGGCGGCCCCGACAAAAAACTTTACGCCGCCACAAAAGTCCCGCCGAAAAATCGCCGCTGGCCCTCGCGCCCGGAATACTCGCTCGACGATTCCTATCCACCCGACTACATCTTCGAGTACGTCGACAAGAGCCTCAAAAATATCGGAGCCGACGCGCTTGACCTCATCCAGTTTCACACCTGGGAAGATGTCTGGCTCAACGACGAGCGCCTGCCCCGCGCCATCGAAAAACTTCGCGCCAGCGGAAGAGTTCGCGCTGTCGGCATCAGCCTCAACCGCTGGGAACCCGCCAATGGCATTCGCGCCGTGCGTGCCGGCCTCGTCGACGCCGTCCAGGTCATCTACAATATTTTCGACCAGAATCCGGAAGACCAGCTTTTTCCCGCCTGCCGCGAAAAAAATGTCGCCGTCATCGCCCGCGTTCCTTTCGATGAAGGCACTCTCACTGGCACGATCACGCTCGACAGCAAATGGCCCGCCAACGATTGGCGCAGCACCTATTTCGTTCCCGAGAACCTCAAAGCCAGCGTGGCCCGCGCCGACGCGCTCAAGCCCCTCGTCCCCGCAGGCTCCACGCTCCCGGAAATGGCCCTGCGCTTCATCCTCAATAATCCCGACGTCGGCACCATCATTCCCGGCATGCGAAAAATCCGCAACGTCGAAGCCAATCTCGCCGCCAGCGACAAAGGCCCCCTCCCCGCGCCGCTCCACGCAAAACTCCGCCCCCATCGCTGGGACCGCGTCCCCACCAAATGGAGCCAGTAGCTGAACCATGGCCACTCACTTCCACATCCGAGTGCTAACCGGCGGCCTTTGCGTAGAAGTACGCCAGGATTTCAAGCGATGGCAGAGGTTGCTCGTAGCAGGTTTTGTGGGGACGTGCGTGGGCGCCGTGAGTGCCCGCCTGTTAGGTGGCTGGTGGTGGATTTTTTTGTCCATCGTAGCCGCATGGGCAGCATTCGCAGTTGCGAGAGGACGGCGCGCTGAACTGCAAGTCACGAATGTCGAATTCTATTCCAGTGGAGATATCGGCCGAAGAGTCCGCAAACGCATCGTGTGCACCGGCGATGTTCGCTGTCTCGAATTCCGTGAGGAAGGTGCGTTCATTCCCGGATACGGCGGGCTGTACGCCGTGACGCCTCACGGCACGACTCTTCTTCTGCCAATGCTAGATTTTAAGGCGACGGCGGAAGTTATCCGTGCGATCGAGAACAAATTTCCAGGATTAGCGGAGGGCTGGCTTCCGAAGGAAAAAAGCGGAGTGGAAAGTGCAAACTGAAATGGTTGCTCAACGGAAATCTATGCGCTTTTTTTGAGCGCGCGTTCGACAAGGGTGAGGCAGCGCTCGGCTTGCTCGCGCAATAATTCTTCGCTGTCGTTGCGATCGCGCTGCATGCTGTGGAGTTCGTCGGCAATCGCCAGCGCCGCCAGCACCGCGACTTTTTGCGTATCCACCGTCGCGGTAGCGTCCGCAATCGCGTGCATTTTTTCGTCTACAAATGTCGCGAGCTTCTGCACGTACTTCGCGTCCAGTTCTCCCTGGATGGAGTAGGTTTGCCCGAAAATCTGCACTTTCACTGGCCCGCTCATGGAATCTCCGCGTCTCTATCGGCACAATATCACATCCTCTCGCAGAATAAATCCCTGCCGGCCGCGCCCCTCTCGCACGAAGTCCCATTTACATTTTTCGTGCCGTTCGATACCGTGTGAGTTCCAGCCTGTTTTCCACCAGCCCGCGCAATTCGAATCCGACCGCTCGCACAAGGAGTGCATCATGCCCACGAAGCCCCGTCGAAAGAAATCCGCTGCCGCGCAACGGCACCCCATTCGAGTCGTGCCGCTGCATCGCCCGGATGCGCAACGAATTGGCGCCGCGGTCGCACCCAAGCTGACCTACCGCGGCGGGCCGCTGCTCACTGCAGTAGAAGTTTTTACGATTTTTTGGGGCGCCGAATGGAAACAAGCGCCGCAGAGCGCGCTGCTTACGAACATGAATTTGTTCTTCGACTACATTCTCACGAGCGCACTCTTGGATCAGCTCGGAGAATACAGTGTTCCCGGAAACGATATCGGCCACGGCAAGCGCACGGGCACCATAACTCTTACTTCACCCGCTCCAACTGCATCCGTGCAGGACAGTGCGATTCAACAATTATTGCAACAGGAAATCGCGGCCAAGAATCTTCCGGCGCCCGGCCCCAACTCTCTCTATTTCTTTTTTCTACCGCCTGGCGTCACGGTGGTGCAGGGCGGCAGCGCTTCCTGCCAGGATTTCTGCGGCTATCACGACGCCACCAGCGGCAACATTTTCTATGCGGTCATGCCGTATCCCGGATGTTCGGGGTGCACCGGCGGACTCACCGTCGCCGACGCGCTCACTTCCACTAGCTCGCATGAACTTTGCGAAGCGATCACCGATCCAATTCCCGGGCAGGGATGGTATGACGACAACAACGGTGAAATCGGAGACATTTGCGCGTGGAAAACGCAGACGCTTGGCGGATACACGATTCAACTGGAATGGTCGAACAGTGCGGGAGCGTGTGTGTGAGTTTCGAACCGCTTCTTATTGCGCGCGGAGCTGCGCACCGAGTTTTTTCTCGACGGCGGAAATGACTTTGGCGGAGGCTTCGCTGATTTGCGCGTCGGTGAGCGTCGCTTCGCGGCTCTGGAAGGTGATTCGAACGAGTAGCGAATATTTTCCGGCAGGGACATTCTTGCCGCGGAACAAGTCCGCCGCTTCGATGCTGGAGATTTCAGGAATTTGGAGCGAGTGTATGGCGTTCGAAACATCCGCAAAACGTGTCCCATCCGCTAGCAGCAGGGAAAAATCGCGCTCGACAGCGGGGAAGCGCGGCAAGGGCTCGTAGCGGCGCGACTCTTTTGCCGTTCGAAACGCGGCGTAGATTGGATCGAGCGTCAATTCCGCGAGGAAAACATCCTGGCGGAATTTCAGTTTTTCGGCGACACGGCGCGCGATCTGGCCGGCGGCGCCGATCTCGTTTGGGCCGAGCTGAACGCGGCCACGGCGCGCGGCGTGGAGCCAGTCCGGACCGCCGTCGTGCCATTCGAATGCGGCTAGCGAAGCAATCGTGTCGAGGTCGCCTTTGAGATCGGCGAAAGAAAATTCGCGCGGCGATTCGTAAATATTTTTTTCGCGGGCTTCGCCGGTGGCTCCGATCGTTAGGACGGGCGTCTCGGCGGGCTCGCTGCCTCGCAGCCGGTAGTGGCGGCCGATTTCGAACAGGCGGGCGTTGCGCTGGCCGTGATTCAGGTTCCATTCGAGGGCGGCGGCCATGGTCACGAGGCCGTTCGAACGCAGAACATTCGCTTCTTCCGAAAGGGGATTCGAAAGACGCGCGGGCGCGACCCCCTCGGGACGGAACAGCGCGTCGCGTTCTTCGGCGACGTGGGGAATCGTGAGGATTTCGCGGTAGCCCAGACCGATGAGCCGCTCGCGCAGGCGTGATTCGGCTTCATAGTGCGGCAGGCGGGCGGCACCCTGGCGCGCGGCGGGCAAGCGCGGCGGAAATTTATCGAGGCCGTAGATGCGGGCGATTTCTTCGATGAGATCGATTTCGCGTTCGACTTCGGCTCGCCAGGAGGGTTGCGTGCATTCCCAGGCGGCGAGAATGGAGCCTTCGGCGCCGCGGTTCTGATCGATTCGAATGGGAGCGAAGCCGAGTGCGCTGAGGCTCGCTTCCACTTCCTTGTCGGGCACGTCCGCTCCCATTACGCGAAGAATTTCCGCGCGGGTGACGCGGATTTTCTTCGGCGCGCGTTTGCCGGGATAGACATCCACGACGCCGGAAAGCAACTCACCGCCGGTAAGCTGCAGGATCAGTTCGGCGGCGCGGCGCGAAGCGATCTCGGCCATTTCCGGGTCGGCGCCGCGACCGAAACGCGTAGAAGCTTCGGTGTGCAATTTAAGAAAGCGCGCGGCGCGGCGGACGGCGACTGGTTCGAACCAGGCGCACTCAATCAGAACATTTTTCGTGGAGAACGAAATCTCAGTTTCGGCGCCGCCCATGATCCCGCCGATGCCCACAGCGCGCGAACCGTCGCCGTCGCTGATCATGCAGAGATTCGAATCGAGCTGGCGCTCGATACCGTCCAGTGTTCTTATTTTTTCACCGGGCTTGGCTTTGCGAACGACGATTTTGTGATCGCGTACTTTATCGTAGTCGAACGTATGCAAAGGGTGCCCCAGTTCGAGCATGACGTAATTCGAAACGTCGACGACGTTGCTGATGCTGGCGACGCCGGAGGCTTCGAGGCGGTCTTTCAGCCATTTCGGCGAAGGCTGGATCTTCACGCCGCGAATGACGCGCGCGGTGAAGCGACCGCAGAGTTCCGGCGATTGAATTTCGACGCGAACGGCGCCCGCGGCTTTGGCGGTTGCACTTTCCACCGGCTTGGGAGGAGTGAAGACCACGGGCTGTTTGAAGATGGCGCCAACTTCGCGGGCAATTCCCAGGTGGCCGAGACAATCGGGGCGATTCGAACTGACTTCGGCTTCGATGACCGCGCCGTACGCCCCGTTTTCGACTCCGCCGATGTTGGTTCCGGATAGCGCGAGGCGCGAGGCCAGCTCCTGCGGCGTCGCGGGAACCTCGACGAAGTCTTTCAGCCAGTTGTAGACGACCTTCATGATTGCTTGATCGAGCCCTTCACGGTCCGCCTCAGAAGGCGGACCCTACAAAACCGAATTTCCAATTCGCGGGCCGGGCTAAAGGCCGGCGCCTACACAGGCTTCCTACGGAAACTGGCGGAGGAAGCGCACGTCGTTCTGGAAAAAAACCTGGATGTCGTCGATGCCGTATTTCAGCATAGCCAGGCGGTCGATGCCGATGCCGAAAGCAAAGCCGCTGACTTTTTTCCCGTCATACCCACCTCCGTGGGCAGGGTTGACGAAGCCGTAGACGGCGGGATCGACCATGCCGGCGCCGAAAAGCTCGATCCACGCGGCGCCTTTGCATTTCGAACAGGTTCCGCCACCTGCGGCCGTGCCGGTCCCGGCGCAGAAGGGACAGGAGACGTCGAATTCGACGCTCGGCTCGGTGAACGGGAAATAGCTGGGACGGAAGCGCGTCTTCACGCTGGGGCCGAAGAATTGTTTCACGAAATATTCAATGGTGCCGGTGAAATCGCAGAAGGTAATGTCGGTGTCGACCGCGAGGCCTTCGATCTGGTGGAAGGCGAAGGAATGCGTGGCATCGGGATTGTCGCGGCGATAGACCTTTCCGGGAACGATGACGCGCACCGGCGGCTTTTGTTTTTCCATGGTGCGGATTTGCATGGGAGACGTGTGCGTTCGTAGAAGAAGCGGCGTGCTCGCACCTTTCGGCAATTCCAGATAGAAAGTGTCCATGTCGTCGCGCACGGGATGGAATTCCGGGATGTTGAGCGCTTCGAAATTGTAGTAAGGCGTTTCGATTTCGGGGCCTTCAACGACGGAGAAGCCGATGGAAAAGAAAATGTCTTCAATTTCCTGAAAGACCTGGCGGATGAGGTGGTGAGAACCGACGGGGCGAAGAACTCCGGGGAGGGAGAGGTCGATGCGATCGCGAGTGAGTGCAGTTTCTTCCGAACCAGCTTCGATGGCGGCGCGGCGCGCTTCGATTTGCGATTCGACACGGGCGCGCAATTCGTTTAGTTGCTGGCCGACGGCGCGTTTCAATTCCGGCGTAGCAGGTTTGAGCCAGTTGTCGGTGATTTGCGTGAGCACGCCGGATTTGCGGCCAAGCCAGGCGTCGCGGAAGATTTTCCATTCGGATTCGTCGTGTACAGTTTGGAATTGACCGTCGAAGCGCGCACTCACTTCGGCAAAGCGCGCGGCGACCTGCGCGGATTCCGTGACGCCCAGAGCGGCGAGAGTTTTGTCCAGACCAATGTCAGATGTCGGCATGATCGCGATGTAGATTACACCGAAGGGCACCCGCCACGGCGGGTGCTCCTACGGGAGAAAATGCGCTCGCCTCAGATGGCGGCCGCTACAACAGCGTTACGACGCCTTTTTCGCCTTGGTTGGAGGCGGAGCGGCGGCTTTGGCTGTGGCCACGAGAGAAGTAAAGGCAGCGGCGTCTTTGACGGCGATGTCCGCGAGGACTTTGCGGTCGAGTGCCACGCCCGCGGCTTTCAGGCCGTGGATCAACTGGCCGTAGGTCAGGCCGTTGTTGCGGGCGGCGGCGCCGACGCGCTGAATCCAGAGCTTACGATATTCGCGCTTTTTGACGCGGCGGTCGCGCTTGGCGTAACGATCGGCGCGATTGGCGGCTTCCTGCGCGGATTGGTAGAGCTTGCTCTTTGTGAGGTAAAAGCCTTTTGTTCGCCTGAGGTACTTCTTGCGCCGTGCACGGCGCTTGGTGCCGCGTTTTACGCGAGCCATGGGGTTTCTCCTTTTTTATGGGAAACAAAACAGGTTGCGGGCACGCGAGAATACGCGCTGCGCAACGGGTTTGTTTCCGGTGTGATGCAGAGCCGCGAGCCTAATGGATCGCGGCGGATCGGCCGGCAGGCACCCGTGAAGCGCTGCCTGGCACGATGTTGCGGAACTTTCGTTCCACATTTTCTTCGCAGGGCACTAGTTGCTGCGCCCGTGTTTCAAAGAAAGTCTTATCCGTAGGGAAGCATCTGCCGGACGCTGGCGACGTCGGCTTTGTTTACCAGTGTCAGCTTCTTGAGCTTGCGCATGCGGCCGGGCGCTTTAGTGCCCATCAAGTGGCGCTTGCCGGAATGCCCGCGCTTGATCTTGCCGTTCGCCGTGAACTTGAAGCGCTTCCTGGCGCCGCGGTGGGTCTTCAATTTCAGTTTTGGTTTCGATGCGTTTCTTGGCATTGCTAATTCCCTCTCTTTGGATTCGGTGGTTGCACCGAACGGACCGGACCAAAGTCCGGCCACGACATAAGCTCGCTGATGCGTTCTGTTACTGCGACTGCTGGGCGCTGGACGACGGCTGCCCCGCGGGCTTGGCGACGCTCACGCCCTTTTTCGGCGCCAGCAAAGCCACCAGGACATTGCCTTCCATGCGCGGCATGGTTTCAATCTGGCCCTGATCGCCAATTTCCATGAGCAAGCGGTTCATCTTGGCGCGGCCCACTTCCTGGTGGGCCATTTCGCGGCCACGATGAAAAATCATGGCGCGCACTTTATGGCCTTCGCCGAGGAAGCGGATGATCTGACTCTTGCGAACCTGATAGTCGTGTTCCGCGGTGTTGGGCCGAAACTTGACTTCCTTCAATTGCGAGCCGCGGCTGCTCTTGCGCTGCTCGTGCGCCTTTTTATTGGCCTGATAGAGATACTTGCCGTAGTCGGTGATCTTGCAAACCGGCGGATCGGCCGTGGGCGAGATTTCCACCAGGTCGAGGCCTTTTTCCTTGGCCAGCTTGATGGCTTCAAACGGCTGCATGACGCCGAGCTGGCCGCCTTCTTCGTCAATCACCCGGATTTCGCGAGCGCGGATTCGTTCGTTGATACGAATGCGGTCGCTCTGCCGGAAGCTGCGTTCTGCGATAAATCCCCCTTGGACGCTTTGTAAGTTGCGGCTGACCCACACACCGCCCCAAAGCGCTGAACCCACTCCCACCCCCCACTGCGCAAAACCGCCAGGGGACGGGTTTCAAAGTATAGCATGCGTCAGAGGGAAGCCAGCAAGTGGCAAAAGCTCTAATCCATAATGCTGAACTCCAAGTAGGGCTTCGACACTTTGACGATCATGTCCCGGCTGTCTTCTTGAAGTGTCACCCGTCCTTCCTTGTCGCTGCTCGGTCGACCGACGGCGTTGAACTCGACGTCGACTTTGAAATAAGGACAGTCCTGACTAACGTATGTGCGATGCAAGCCTGTGGACAAACCACCTTCTGTGGTGAAAACCTTCAGTAGGTCCTCCCGCGTCATGTCCGGTTTAATGCTCTGCATTTTCTCCAAAGCATGAGTCACCCAAGCTTCACGGGCTTGCGCGCACGGGTCCTGGCCTGCCGAGTTCGTATGTCCGACAGTTGGCGGATCACTGATGGCGATGATTGAAAGAAATGTAAGCAAAAGAAGCGGTCGAATCATGGATTGTTTTCCTCTCGCAGATACTGCAAGAACTCAAGAAGTAAGGCCAAGTTCGCCCTTTGGGCCGGTGAGGAGGGCGTGGATGCGGGACTTGTCGCTGCGGGCGATGGGCAGTTCGATTCCCATGCGCTGAATGGTGGGAGTGAGTTCGTCGGGATTGGTGCTCATGACTTCGAAA
>Ga0210384_10001602_pt1 | contig 30220 bp, 28 predicted proteins | sample IncBWH2MmetaG_FD_160574 | JGI IMG/M metagenome (GOLD analysis project Ga0210384, IMG submission 160574) | Forest soil microbial communities from Barre Woods Harvard Forest LTER site, Petersham, Massachusetts, United States - Inc-BW-H-2-M | ecosystem: Environmental > Terrestrial > Soil >...
CGCGGCAACCTCGGTGGCCATAGAACATGCACAGCCACGATTCATCGCGCGAAAGGCGCGCGATGGAGAAGAGATTGGCTGTGCCACAAAAGAAAAGCGGACGGCTAGCTGGTTTTTTTGATGGAAACTGAGCCGTAGCTGGTTTTGAGGGTGATTTTGGGGCCGCGGGCCGTGCCATATTTCCCTTCGAGATGAGAATCGCCGGATTCCACAGAACTTTTCTTCAGCGTGTCCGCGGAAAATTCCGAGTTGATATCGCAGGAGTGGCAGTCGGCGAGAATATTGAAACTGGCGGACTCGGGAAGAGTGAGCGAGATACTGGCGTTGGTATTGGTGACATCGATGTCGGCCTTCGGCGGGGAAGAGAAGCGTAGCTCGACGTCGCCATCGCGGTTGTCTACTTTTACCTTGCCGGTGGCGTTTTCGATGGTTACGGAATAGCGGTTCGTGCGCAGCGTGATGTCTCCCGGCGCATCAACGATTTCCAGATTTCCTGAGCTGACTTCCATGTGGCCGGTGAGAGACGTAAGCGTGAGATCGGTGCGCTGAGAGATGAAGCGAAGGCCTTTGGCGACCTTGTCAGCGCGGATGGGGCCGTAGAACTCGCCGTCCAATGTGAAGCTGCCCGTGGCGGACGCGACGTCGACCTGGGTGCCTTTTCCGGAGATCTTAATGTCGCCTTTCGTGTCGGAAACTTTGACGTCGCCCTTGTGCATTTCGATGCTGACGTCGGCGGCGGTGTCGCGGACTTCGACGTCGCCATTTGCGCTGGTTACCGAGACCGGCGTGGCCATGTCGGAAACAGTGATGTCGCCCTTTTCGTTTCGGGCAGTGACAGAGGCCATCTTGGGGACTTGGACCTCCATGTCAACGCTGATGCGAGAGTCGCTTGCGTTCACGCCCGTGGGATGAACTTCGTAACCATCGCCATTCTGAACGATTTCAACGGAAACGGGGGCAGCGCGGCGTGAAGCGTCATTTTCGCTCCAGGCATGGACATTCTTCTGGCCGGAGACGCGAATTTCGGGCACGTCCGAGGCGCGCACAGTAATGTTGCCACGAATGCTGCGAACGGCGATGCGAGCATTGGCAGGGACTGGTTTCGGTGCGACATCCAAGTCGAAGGGGTAGGCGTCGCCGGAGATTTCCACGGGAAGCTTTCCGCCGATGGTACGCTTGCCAATATCGATGGCGACGACACAGCTCAACAGCACAATCATGCCGACGACCAGTAAGATTTCGCCGCCGGTGATGCGAGCAGAACCGGAATCGGCGGAACGGCTGGCGACTGTCCGGTCGTAGAGCTTGATTAAGCCGAGGAAGATGAGCGCGAGGGGCCACCAACGCACCAGCACGTCTCCCAGCTCCAAGCCGCGGTAGTTATGGAGCAGGAGGAGAAATCCGACAGTGATAAGAACGAGCCCTGGAAAGATTCTGCTGGTGGCTTGGCGGCTCCTGGCCATATTGGATTATTGTCCTTGTCCTGAGTAAGAGGTGGGCGCCGCGCTTGACGGAGGTGGCGGCACGCTTGGCGCGGGTGGAATGGCAGGCGGTACGGGGGCCGTCGAAGAAACATGGCCCTCGCTTGAAGCCATAGCTGAGGCGAGACTGATAAGCCCGATCACAATGAGGATGACCGGGTAGGTGTTGCTAAAGTCGAAGTAGCCGCCGCGCATTTCCGCCAACAGAAAAAGCACGCCGACAGTAACAACCACGACCGGCCCCATGAGGCCGCGGATGCTGCAACGCTGGCAGGTGCAACGAATGCGATCGCTCATCTGAGTTCAACCTCCCGAAGGAGCCTCCTACGGCTGGCGGTCGATGCGGTTCCGAAACATCAAAATTCCCACGCCAATTAGAACGAGGGGCCAGAACCGGGCAATGCGGTACCACTGGAACCATTCAAAATTGTTGAGCAGGAGCAGGAGCCCAACGCCAATCAAAATGATCGGACCAATCGGCCGCTGCTTGCTGAAATTATCGAGGGGGTCTGATAACGGTAGACCGGCGCGCTTGGCTTGAGCGGTGCGAAGCGCATCTATGGGCATGTAAACCCAGAGCGCGGCGATGCAAATCCAGAGCGCGGCCTCTGCACCGCCGTTGTCCAGACCGTTGACACCAGTGATGAACAGCAAAAGAAAAATGGCGAGATGGATCATGCCTTTGCCGTACTGCTCGTTATAGAAAGCTCCTAGGCCCGGCAGAAACCCCAAGAAGAAAGCCAGCACGGGATTTGGTCCAACTCCAGGAGGGGAAGGGAGAGGAGGAACCGCGGGAATGACTGCTTGCAGCGGAACTCCCGCTGGCGCAGCTTGAGCGGCGGGCGTCGCGGGATGGCCGAGAATGGTGGCCAAGCAATCCTCGCAATAGAGAACGTCGCGCACGGGCCGGATACAAGCCGGGCACATGGGTTTGCCGCAATTGCGGCAGTAGCCTGTTGCGTCCACTTCGGAATGGACAGCACACTTCATGGAATTCTCCTTCCGAACATTCGGCCGCACAACTGACTGCTGACCACAGGGACTTCCATGGCAAGAATTTCAAGTTCTCTGCCTAGACCGTTGGCGCGGTTTTGCTGGCGGGGAGTCGCTGGGCGAGTGCCGTCCGTGCTGCCGGGTGCCTTACCGGGAGCGGGTTGCGGGACGGTGCTTTCCGGCGTCGTGGGCAATTCGTTGTCTTTATTCAAGCGAGACTGAATTTCGTAGACGACCCGGAGATCGCTGACAAACTTCACGGTGTGTGCATAGGCGCGGTGCGCTTGGCCGTCTATATTGCGATAAACGTTAGAGGGAGCAAGATCTGCTAACTTGGGTTTGCGCAGTGAGATGCCCGACGCCATGAGAAGAATCAGCAAAGTGGCGGCGACGGAGACTCCGTAATAGGCAAAGCGAGCCGAGGCTAGGCCACCCAGCCAGCCGAAGGAACCCTGCCAGCCTTTTTTGGCTTCGCGAGGTCCTAGAGTTTGATTCAGGATCGAATAGATTAGCCGCGGCGGCGTTTCAATTTGCTGCATCGAGTGCAGGCCACCCACCATTTGAGAAACGCTGGCGACCATTTGCGCGCAGTTTTCGCAAGAGTTTGCGTGCACGTCGAATTCGTGGCGCTCGTCGGGGCTCAGGAGCCCATCGAGATAGTCGCTAAGGCGTGCTTCGATATTTTCGCAAGTCCAGGTCATGACATGCTCCGCGCTGGATCCCAAGTAAATTCCCATGTGAAGGAACGAATCATGACGGGCGCACTCCCATTTGTTGAAGGATGCGCGCGAGTTCGATTCGTCCGCGGTTGATTCTAGATTTCACGGTGCCTTCGGGTACATCCAAAACTGTCCGAATCTCATTGTATTCGAGCTGCTGCAAATCGCGCAGGATGACGGCCTCGCGAAGTTCCGGGGAAAGCTTGGTCAGAGCGGTCTGCACCTGAGCGCTGAGTTCGCCGAGCAGCAACTGCTGATCGGGGCGGCGTCCGGCCGATTCCTTGTTCTCGACTACCGGCATAGAGTCCTCGAGCGAGTCCGTGATGCGGTCGCGTTTGGTGCGCCGGTAATGGTCGATAAGAAGGTTGCGCGTCACACTGGTCATCCAAGTGGCAAACCCGCCGTAGGCGGAACGGTAGCTCCCAATCGTTTTATACACCCGGAGGAAAACCTCTTGCGACAGGTCTTCGGCTTCCGTGCCATTGCCGGTAAACCTGTAGCAAATGTTGAAGATGCGGCGCGTATGACGGCGCACAAGTTCCTCCCAGGCCGAACCGTCGCCCTGGAGGCATTGCTGGACCAGTTGGGCGTCCTGCTCCAACGTATCATCAGCCTCGAAACCCGCTACGGTGACCAGTTTGCCCCAAAAGTTGCATGGAGCCAACTTCGGCCTGCAACTATGGAACGCAAACTGCTCTCGAAAAGTTCCCTGTTGTTCTGGCCCGGGCGACCGACCGCGAGTGGGGGCATCTTACTCAGGGCTGGCTCTGGACACAAGCAAACTCACGATGGGGAGTGAGCCCGTCTGCGGTTAGCGCGCTTATGAGGACTTAGGCTTCAATTCGTTGGCTTCCCGATGGTCACCGAGTCAAGAACTTGTCGTTTTTCCTTCTCGACGTTGCCCATGAACACCATCACAAGCTGATACTTGGAGACCGGTCTGAGGTAAAATTCCACGTTAGCAATTCCACCGTAATCTCCGTAGAACAAAGAGTATCGAATGACGGCCCTTCTCCAAGGTCCTTCTTCGCCGACGTCAGTTTGAACTTGGGTTGAAAGTTTCTTGGCGGTGGCAAACGCTGGACCCGAAATTCTCCTGAGTATCTCTTCCGAACTCAAATCGGTTACATAAGCTCGCAACTGCAAGTCGGCAAAGGAGACGCCTTCTCGTCCCCATCCTTCACCACCGACGTGAGCAGCACAATATTCAAAAGGCAGGGCCCTGTTTACAACGTCGCCGTACTCGGAGTCCCACTCGCCAGCTCCAAAACGAACCTTCAGTAGTTCCCGATGTGAGAGGTGAAGATTATTGTGAAACTCGGTATTCCAGTACACCCAGTCTTGGGGAATTTGAAAGCTGACGTCGGACGGATAGAGATAAATCGTCCGGTCCTGGCGGGTGGCATACCTCCCCGAGTCCTTTTCAAACAGTCCCGCCCGATAGGCAGGCCACAGGGTGGGCAGAAGGCAAACAACCACAGCAACAATAAGTGCGATTCTGGCTTTCGCAGCTATCAATATCCACAGAACGTTCAATATCGAAACGACAATCCCGAGGAGAAAAGAAGTTGCGGTCACGCTGCCCAAGGCCAACCGAAGAAATGAATACAATCCTCCCCCATCAAGAGCGCTTTTTAGAGTGAGCAGCGCGCAGAAGCCGATGATAGCGATCGCATTCAGCCACAATGCAAGCCAGGTGATTTTTTCCCGGGGCTTGAACTTAAAATAGTCCTCAGCGTGAATTTGAACGAAGTCCAATAAGCCAACAAAGAGCCCGGGAATCATGAAAAGCAATGTTTGCGAATTTCCAGCAGGGACCTGACTGGAGGACACCAGCGCTCCTCCGAAGCAGTAGAAGACAACCGATATCGTTGCATATCCGCCAACGGTGAGGCCGAGGAGCCAAGTCTTGGACATAGAACATTTGCTCTCGAAGAGGAAGGATACTGCATCCATCTTATTTCTTTTGACTCCGTCAAGGACACGGTTGTTTCCAATTCATACCCCGAAAAACAGGCGAAGCCTAAACTGGCTGACAGTGGACGTGTAATCGCGTAACCGGAAACTTGGCCACTACGGATTACAGGCGCATGACGTTGTTCAGGACCATCTGCGAAGCTCTTCTAAGTCATTGAAATCTCTGAAAATGCTGGATGATTCATAGCTTCCGTGTGCTTAGACGGCGACTTGTCGGCGGTGCAAACTCGTGTCTATATGGGAGGTAAGAGGTTCCATTCGTGGGTGCTGTTTTCGAACAATTCGCAGAAGAGCTCAAGGCCTGGGAGGCGAAGTATGCTGGCCGGCCGCGCGATGAGTTAATCGGGTTGTGCCTGATGGCGCTGGAACGCGAGGAGCTCGTAAGCGTTGGCTACCGCGAGGAGTTGATGACGCAGCGGCTCTCGGCAATGCCAATTCCGCCAGCGGTTCGCGAGCTGATGCGGCATGCCTTGATTTGGGCTTGGCGTGACGAGGAGATGCATTCGATTTACATTCGTGGAGCGCTGCTCAAGTACGGAGGGCCGCTCTTGCGGATGAAGGCATTTGCGCAGCAGATGGGTGGCTTGGTGGGAGGGTGGGCTGGATCGGTGCGGCAGCATGTGCCGTGGTCGAAAGCGCCATTCTCGCGGGCTGGGGCAACGTTTGTGACGTGGCTTGGGGCGGTGACAGGGAAAGTTCCTGAAGACGTTCGAAAATATTTGAACTACGGGCCCTTCCGCGATTTTTGCGTATTCAATGTGGATGCAGAAAAGACGGCGAAACTGTGCTACGACAGGATGATCGCGCTGGCAAAAGAGGCGCCGGAGCTTGGAGGAGAGCTCGAGCAAGATTTTGTGCGGGTGCGGGACGATGAAGATCGCCATGCTCATATTTTCGAAATTCTGGCCAACGCGCTGGACGAAAAAGACCAGCTTGTTGCGGGAGAGACGGAAGAATCGCTGACGCAGAAGATTGAGGACGTCGGCGAGTATTTTTTGCCGCGAACTTTGCGGAAAGAAACCGTTGTGAACAGCAAAATAGGAAGCGGCGGACGAGTGTTTGCGGCAGAGGGAAAAACCGCGGGGGAAAAATGCAGTGTCTTCCGCCGTTTGCTGGACGAGAGCAGGCTGGCGGAAAAACTCCGGCAGCGCGCGGCTTCGTTGGGAAAACTGCCGGAGGAATTGCAAATCGTCATCAAGCCATCTTTCATGTTGGGATATGCGAGGAAGGATCGCTCGATCATTACAGATCCGGAATTGCTGCGGGAGCTTGCAAGCTTTCTGCGAGAGCTTGGCTGCAGGAATGCTGTAATCGTCGAATCCGCGAATATCTACGACCAGTTTTTCGAACACCGAAGCGTTGCGGAAGTGGCCGCTTATTTCGGAATGCAGGAGTGCGGGTTGCCGATTGTCGATGCCTCCAGCGACCAGGTGCCGCATGCATATTTCCGCGGGATGGCCCAGAACACGATTTCGCGAAGCTGGAAAGAGGCGGACTTTCGGATTTCGTTTGGGAAAATGCGCAGCCATCCGATTGAGATGGCGTATCTTACGATTGGCAATCTGGAGTGGATGGGCGGACGATGCGATGAATTTCTTTTTGTGGAGCGGCAAGCGCACCGCGAGACGGCTTTGATGATGCTGCTGGACGGGTTTCCGCCGGATTTTGCGTTGCTGGATGCGTACGACCAGGCTTCGGATGGGCTCGTGGGAGTGATGGGATGCCCGCGCCCGCCTTCGCCTCGAAGAGTTTACGCCGGCGAAGATGCGCTGGCCGTGGATTTGGTGGCGGCGCGGCACATGGGAGTCTGCGAACCGGAGCAGACCAATATTTTGCGCGCGGCCTGCCATTGGTTTGGCGATCCGCGGGAGCGCATCGAAATTGTCGGCACGAATGAGAATTTGCCAGCGTGGCGCGGGCCTTACGAAACTGAGTTTTCGACTTTGCTGAGTTTTGTGGCGTACCCCGTGTACGTTTTCGGGAGCGGGCGCGGCTCGTTGTTTGTGCCTGAGATGGATGAGACGGCGTTTCCTCCGCTCCAGCGCGTATCGCTCTCCCAGCGCGTTTTGCGCGGGGCGCTTCGCAGACTTCTCGGCTTGCATTTTCCCCGAACGAAAACGCAGCAGACTGTCCAGGCTGCATCTCAGTGAAAAAGAGCGTCGTCGTTATCGGCGGGGGGATGGGCGGGCTAACCGCTGCGCTGCGGCTGGCGCGGGAAGGATTTCGCGTTCAGGTGTTGGAAGCGCGCGCCGAGGCTGGAGGCTTGGCTTCGGGAAATGTGTATGAGGGGTTTTCGTTTGATGCCGGGCCATACATTTTGCTGGACAGGCCAGGCTTGGAATGGGCGTTTGCGTCCGTCGGATTGAAACTCGGCGAGCACGTCGAGTTGCGGGCGATCGAACATGTTTACAGCGTGGCTTCCCCAGGCCGTCCTACGGTCAACATTTATTCGAGCGACGCTGCGACCGCAAGGGAACTCGACCGCACTTGGACGGGAAGCGGGGAACTCTATCTCCGCTTCGTGCGCAAGACGGGAGCGATCGAGGCCTCGCTGCGGCCCTTGCTTTACGGCTCAGCGCCTGGACCGATGTCGATGCTCGGCGGGGGACGGTGGCGTCATGCGGGGTTTCTCTTGCGGTCGCTCCATTCGGTGTTGCGGGCGTCACGTCTTCCGCAGCCGGTCGTGGATGCGCTTTCGATCTGGACGCACGTTGCTGGGCAGCGTTCGGAAGAGGCGCCGAGTCCCTTGGCGTTTGTTCCGGCGTTGGTGCATTCCGTCGGATGTTTCTATCCGAAAGACGGGATTCGAGCAATTCCCGAAGTTTTGGCAAGAGCCGCAACAGCGGCTGGCGTGGAATTCAGATACGGCACAAAAGCGAAGATGATTTGTACGGAAGGCGACCGAGCGACGGGAGTGGAATCTACCGAGGGAGAACGGTTTCTTGCTGACGCGGTGGTTTCTGATTGCGGGATCGCCACGTACTTAGAGTTGCTTGATCACAAGGAAAGCCCGAGCCAACAACGTTGCGAGAGGCTGCCGCTGCAATCGCCGGGAGTGTGCGCGTACCTCGCGGTGAAGGGAAAGATGGAAGCGCCGTACTTGCGATTTTTGCTTCCGGGTGGCGAAGAACGCTGTCGATTGATGATTCGGCCTGTCGTGATGAATCCGGAGGAGAAACAAGGCGAGTGGTACCCGGCGAGGCTGCTCGGCCCGATGGACCATGCAAAGGCGCAGAGCATCGGACCGGCTGGACAGGCCGAGTACCTGGACAAATTGTTGCAAGAAAAATGGTGGCAGGAGGGAATTGCCGAATATCGTGTGCTTGCGCGGCGCACGCCAGCGGAGTGGGGCTTGGAATATTCGCTCGCGCGCGACAGCATGAACCCGGTGATGACGGCGAAATTCATGCGCGAGGGGAGGCTCGCGCATCGGAGTCCTGATGTGCGCGGACTGTATTTGGCGGGCAGCGCGACGCATCCCGGGCAATGGGTGAGTTTTTGTGCGATTTCGGGAGTGCTGGCGGCGGATTGTCTGCGGAAGGATCTCGCGTGATGCTGGCGACATCGGTCGAAACTCACGGCGGACGCATCTTGCGCGTGGCGCGCCTAGGGAGCGGGCCGCGAGTGATTCTCCTTCACGGATATCCAGATAATCTCCAAGTTTGGTCAGAGCTCGCGCCGCGGCTTGCTGCGCACTACGAAGTGATTGCGTTTGATTGGCCGGGAATGGGGTACAGCGAAGCGTGGAGCGGCGGAGCAACGCCGTTTGATTTCGCGCGGCGGCTGCACACGCTGATGGATGGCTGGAAAATCGAAAAGGCCGCGATCATCGGGCACGACATGGGCGGACAGCCGGCACTCGCTTTCGCCGCCGAGCATCAACAGCGAATCTGCAAACTCGTCGTGATGAACTCGCTCGTGATCTGGGATGAAAAGACGTCGTGGGAGATCGCGCTGCTTAGAGAATTTGGATGGAACCGGATATTGCTGGAGCGGATGCCGCGCGCGGTCTTTTTTCGAGCGATTCGAACATTTTTGCCGCTTGGTTACAAAATTAGCGAGGAGTTACGCCGCGATTTATGGGAAAGCTTTCAGCGCCCAGAAGTTAGAAAATTTGCGGTGCGTATGTGCGCCGGCTATCAAGGAACCTTGCCACGATTGAAGCAGCTCTATCCGAGCATCCGAACGCCGTCATTATTCTTATGGGCGGAGCGCGACAAACATTTTCCTGCCGCGCACGCGAGGAAGCTCTCGGAAATGGTTCCAGGCGCAAAGCTCGAGATAGTTCCTCGGGCTGGACATTGGATGGCGCTCAATCTCGCGGAAGACGTGAGTGCCCGCATTTTGCGATTCCTCGGAGCCAGCGATGGCGAGTGAATCAGCGTATGCGACCGCGGACTCGCGGTCGCGCTATGACCGATTGCTCTTTCTTGCGGCGGCTGTTTGGAACGCGCTCTCCGCCGGCGCCGTGCTGTTTCTCCTGACGAGCGCGAAGTTTCGTCAGGTGATGGGATTTCCTGGACCACCGGACACGATCGGCTTGCAATTATTAGCCTCGTGCCTGTTCGTGTTTGGTTTGGGTTATTACTGGGCGAGCCGTGATCTCTCGCGCAATCGTGATTTGGTGAAGCTCGGAGTGATCGGGAAGCCGCTCGTGTTTTTCGTGTTCTTCGGACACGCGCTCGCGCAAGAAATTCCCATGGTTCTTGTTCTTCCATCTTTCGTGGACTTGCTATTTGGGGCGTTGTTTCTGGAGTTTCTCGTGCGAGGCCGCGGCAAATCGCAGTAACCTCAGAGGAGGCTCGGCAGGACACATCTCGTCGAAAAATGCCATGGCAGTTGATTCCCAAGTCGATTCACTTGCCCTGAATTTGAGCGCGAAGGCATATCGCTCGATTCCACGGATATTCCTGGACCTCGTCCTCTGGATTGGCATGGCCGCATTGGCGATTTATTTTCATCGTTGGTGGTTCACTGCAGCCGGCTTGTTTGTGATTGGATTCGGGCCGTTCCACGATTTGCTGGTGCAGGGACACGAGGGCACGCACGACTTAATCTCGAGGAATCGGCGACTCAACAACTTCTTCACGTGGTTCACGCTGGCGCTCGCGGGAATCTCCGCGGAGGCGCACCGATGTTTTCATCTCGACCATCATCATTACGCGCATACGCCCCAAGACCCGGAGTATCAGTTTTTTGATCGCGTGGTTCGCGGTGTGCCTGGCTGGGCTTACTTTTTCATTCCTGTATTCGCGCAGATCGGTGTGAACGCCTATGGTTTACAAAAGAAAATGCGTGCAAGCGTGCGTCGAAGAATTGGTTTGGAACTGGCAGGCGCTGTTTTTCTCCATGCGGCAATGGCTTTTGTCCTCGGATGGCGGCGCTATCTCCTTTTCGTGATCGCACCCATGGTCACGGGATTGTACGCGGCTTCAGTCTTGCGTAGCGTGACGGAACATCACGACGTCACGGAGGGCAGCGAATGGACCAACGCGCGGTCCATCGTTACTCATCCACTGATCGAGTTTCTTTGGTCGAATGTGAACTACCACCTCGAGCATCACCTCTATCCCTCGGTGCCTTACCACGCGCTCCCGGAGCTGCGGCGGGCGCTCACTGCGGATTATCAGGCCCACCAGAGTAATGTGGAGAACGGCTATGGCCGCACGGCGCTGGTTTTGCTGCGCGACCCGCGGCATTTCAGTCCAAAATAAAATTGCATTAAATCATTCCGGTGCGTCGCCTTGACGCCCGTGTTTGCGACCGTTAGTCTGACAAGTTCATGCGTTCATCGTCGAGGAAGCTGCTTATAGCTCTGGTAGTACTCATTGTTCTTGCGCTCGTTATCTATTTTTCCAGAGGATTCATCCATCTGCAGGATTTCAGCGGAGAAAAGCTTCTTCACGCTGTCCGCGGCGCGAATCCTTACCTTCTAATTCTTTCTATTGTAGCGATTTACTTTTGCTACGCGCTCCGTGCCTTGCGGTGGAAAGTTTTTCAGGGAAATCTGGGGCCGTCGCGTTTTTGGCCTATCTATTCCATGACGCTGGCGGGCTTCTCCGCCGTTTTCTTGCTCGGGCGCGCGGGAGAACCGGTACGGCCCGTTCTTTTGGCGCGCAAAGAGAAGCTTCCCGTCGCGGACATGTTCGGTATCTATGTCCTGGAACGGATCTTCGATTTAGCGAGTATGGCGGTCATTGCGGCGATTGGATTGCTGCTTTTCAAGTCGCACGCGCGAGTTGGCGAGCAGGCAAGCACGCTTCAAGCTGCCGCGAAAACGACAGGCACGGTTTTTTCCGCAGGCGTTCTGGGAGCAATCACATTCCTGGTTTACCTACGTTTACACGGAACCACGCTTCTTGAGCGGAGTCTCCAGGGCTGGCATGCTACGCATGGATGGCGCGCGGTAGTTGCGCGTATATTGCTTGGGCTCGCACGAGGCGTGCAGGCGATTCGCTCGGGCGGCGAACTGGCGCTTGCATTGTTTTACTCAGCAGCTCACTGGTTTCTGGTGCTTCTGGTTTATCTTTGGGTTTCCCACGCGTTTGGCAGCTCGCTAGGAAAGATTAACTTGGGTGACGCGATGCTCGTTCTCGCGTTCACGTTGGCCGGCTCGGCTGTGCAACTGCCAGGGGTGGGCGGAGGGGCGCAGGTGGCAACGTTCCTGGCTTACACGGCCGTTCTTGGAGTCGAAAAGGAACCCGCGGCAGCCGCGGCAATTGTCCTCTGGCTGATTTCCTTTGCCGCGTGTAGTCTTGCGGGCGTGCCGTTGCTACTGCGAGAGGGTTTCTCACCGGGAAAGCTACGAGAGATAGCGCGGCAAGAGAAAGAAGAGCTGAAGAGTGAAAATACGTAGTTTTTGTGAAGGAAGAAAGAAGGAGATCCCTGAGTGAAGTGTCCATTTTGCGCGCATCTGGATGATAAGGTGATTGACTCGCGCGAGGGGCGTGCCGGAGATACGATTCGGCGCCGGCGGGAGTGCCTCAAGTGCAGCCGCCGGTTTACCACCTACGAGCGCATCGACGAAATTCCCTACATGGTGATCAAGAAGGATGGACGGCGCGAACGATTCGAACGGCAAAAGATTTTGCAGGGATTGTTGAAGGCTTGTGAGAAGCGGCCGGTGGCCACACCGAAGCTGGAAGGTATCGTTGATGAAATCGAAAGCGTGGTCCATGAAGCGACGGAGCGCGAGCTCACCACGACTGAGATCGGCGAAATGATCATGCACCGGCTAAAGAAACTCGACAAAGTCGCGTACGTCCGCTTTGCCTCGGTCTACATGGATTTTAAGGACGTGCAGGAATTCATGTCCGAGCTGAAGAATTTATTAAAAGACCGTGGCAAGAAGTGAAGCGTTTTCAGAGAGTTTTCAGCGCGGCCAGACGCCAGCGGTAAACGTTCGAATCGTCGTGAACCCCAGCTTTTCATACAACTGAACGGCGCCGTAGTTCTCCGAAGTGACCGTCAGCGTTAATTCCTTGAATTTCATGCTGCGCAGCGTTTCGGCGGAAGTCTGCATCAGCATGCGACCGATGCCATTTCCCTGGTAACCGGGGAGCACGCAGATCTGCGTCGTATGGCCGACTCCCGGCGAGACTTCGCTTGTTAGGACTGCGGCGACGAGCTCGTCGCTGCCTGGCTCGCGAAGCACAAAAGAGGCTCCGGCCACAAAATGGCCGCAGCCGGGCAACAGGATGATGTTTTTCAAAAACTTCAGCGCGCCGGAGCGGCTACGATACTGATCGTTGATTTCGCCGTCGATGTGGTTCGCGTACGCCAGATAAATCAATTTGGCGCAAGGCTCGAAATAGCGGTCATTCCAGCGGTCCAGGCGCATTCCCGCGGAGGCTCCGGCCTTGGCTTCGGGCAATTTCTGTAAATCCTGGAGCATAAATTGGCGGGAGTAGAGGCGAAAGCCCTGTTCGCTCAGCGGCACTTCGACCGGTCCGCTGAAGGGCATGAGCTGCGCTTCGATGCGCGAAAGCTGCGGAACCGCGCGCATGGAGAAGAGCATCTCGTCGAGCAGCCGCTGTCCGATGGTAGCTTGCGAAAATTTCGCGGATACATAGAGGCCGCCGATCAGGCCTTTCTGCTCTTCCAGAACGTAAAAGGAGTAGCCCGCGGCGCTTCCATTTTCGAAGGCGACACATCCCGCGAGGGCGTGGGCGTCCATGAATCGTTTGATCAATTCCAGGGCGCCGCGGTAGTCCCAATGTAGTTCATCGCGCCAGTGCCGCGCTTCCTCTTCAAGCAGCGGCTCAAGTTGGCGGACCGTCGTCTGACGCAAGTCGACAATATTCATGGATAAAGAGGACTGCCACGCGGCCCCTGACCCGCAAGCTCTATGATAGCTGAATCGGTGGCCGCGCAAACAACCGGGGCGGCGCGACGATACAATTCCGACACAACGGGCGCAGGCTTCCGGAAATGGTGCTGAAAAGGTGTGCTAACATCGCGCCAGTGCTGATTTTTTTGTGAGGAGTGAAAATCGGCGGCGCTGGCCGCGTCATTACACAGACTAAGAATGTCGATCCTCTACGAACTGCGTTATCCAACCAAGTGGTATGCAAAACTTTTTACGGCCGTGCTCGCGCTGATTTTCTTTGCCGTGCTTGCGACCGTCGCCATCGCGGGATTCCTTGTCTACCGCATCGTCAAGCCGCAGCGCACCAGCAGCGAAATCGATATGGAGAGCTTTCCGGGTAAGCCGGACCTAGTGGACTTCACGGTTCCGGGAATTGGCACCCGGCACGGCTGGTTTTTTCCGGGATTGCGCGGGGCGCCCACCATTATTCTATGCCATGGCTATGGATCGAGCCGCGGCGAGCTGCTGACCCTGGTTTCGGCTTTGCAGGATCACCAGTACAACGTGTTTGTTTTTGACTTCGCGGCGCACGGCGGAAATCAAGGAATTACCACGTTTGGCTATCGCGAAGCAGACGAAGTGCGCGCGGCTGTAGACACCGTTGCGGCGCGCAATGATGTCGATCCCGCCCGTATTGGGCTGTGGGGCTACAATTTGGGCGCCTACGCCGCTTTGCGCGAGGCGGAAAACGATCGTCGGATCAAGGCTATTGTGCTGGACTCGGTCTACGACGAGCCGCAACAAATGGTGAAAATCGGCGTCGAGCGCACAGGCCTCGGCGGATTTCCGCTGATGGCTCGCTCCGCGGCATTCAGTTTTACGTGGTTGAATTACAAGTATCGCGAAGACCCGCCACTCTCAAAAAAGCTGAATACGCTAGCGGGAGTGCCGAAACTGTTCATCGAGCCTTCCGATGATCCCGAGCTTGCCGATATCACGCGCCAAATGTTTGTAAAGTCGCCGGAGCCGCGCGATCAGCAGATCATTCCACACGGTAATTTTGTGTCCATGGATGACGCCGATAAGCGCGATTACGAGAATCGCGTCGTCAGCTTTTTCTTACTGAAGCTTCCCGCCACCGGGACGCCCAGCCGTTAGGCCCCCGTCTTCACACACAATTACGGCGTGTCTGAGAGCGTTGAAAGGGCAGCTTAGCCCTCGGTTCCGCAGTTCACCTTCATCTTTGGCAAGCGCAAACACCCAGCCCGGGGCAGTCCGATCTGCCAACCACTCAGGGAGTTCGCGGTGAAAATAAAAATTCAGGCCGTACTGAAATGATCGCGTAAGTTTGTAGGTGGACGATCTGTCAGGAGAATAATTGTTCCAGACAATTCGTGCGGCCTCGGGTGCATTACGTGCCGAATAACGCTGGTCCAAGACGGCTCGCGTGTTTCCCGTCAAGGAAGAAGCGATGGCTATGATTAGAGCGCTTACGCCAAGCGCGAGTCCGAACCGCAAATTTCTAATAACAAGGATTGCAAATCCACCAATGGCGACCGCGAGAGCTGGCCCAAGCAAGTCAGTCCGCTCGATCTGCAAGATGCCAAGTATTCCAAGAGCGATAAATGTGGACCCGCTGGTGATTCTAATCCATCTATCACCCGGGAGGATTTTGCGTATACAGAGTGAAACGTATTGCGCCATCAAGAGTCCGAGAGCGGGGATTGCCGGCAAAATATAACCCGGCAGCTTCGACTTGGAGAGGCTGAAGAACACAATTGGGAACACGGCCCAGCAACCGAAGAAAAGACTTGGCGAATTCAACCAATGGCTAGGTTCTGACGGAGCTTTCGTGGTTACTATCAGGCGCGCAGCGCTCACGGTCCAAGGCAGAAAAGCGACGAGGACAACCGGAACGTAAAACCAAAAAGGCTGGATGTGCTGGAATTCGGGCGTGAGGAAGCGTTTGAAATTGTGTTCGATGATGAAGATGCGGAAGAAATCTGGATTGCGGCGGGCGCAGAGGATGTACCAGGGGAGCGCTGTTACGCAGAAAGCGACGATGGCTGCCGGATGAAATAGGCGGAACGCGTCACGCCAGCGTTTTGTGAAGAGTGCCCAGAAGAAAACGGCGCCGCCGCTGAGAATGATTGCGGCGGGGCCCTTCGCGAGAACGGCTAAGCCCAGGAAAAAGCCGCAGAGGATTAGGGCGAGCCAAGGCGTACGTGGGAGTATGGGAGTGTTCTCGTCGCGCGTGAGGCCGAGGACAACGGCGGCGCAGACCATGGCAATGGTGAGCATGCCGCTGAAAGGCATGTCGGTGGCGGCGGCGTGCGAGAATCCGATCATGCCGACCGTCGTGGGGAGAAGCAGCAGCAGCCAGCGCGCGGTTTCAGCTCCGTAGAGACGCAAAGCCAGCCACGCTAGCGCTAGCGTTGCAAGCAGGGCGGAAATTGCGCTCGGCAATCGGGCTGCAGCTTCGCTAACGCCAAAGAGCTTGAAGGAAAGCGCGGCGCCCCAATAAAAAAGCGGCGGCTTCTCGAACCAAGGTTTTCCATAGAGTCGAGGAGTAACCCAATCGCCCGTTTCGGCCATGTCGCGCGCAATCCAGGCGTATCGCGGCTCGTCGGGGCCAACAAAGCCGATGGCTCCAAGATGGCTGAAGTAACAGACGTAGAGTGTTGTGACAATGAGAATGGCCCAAGCGATGCTGGCTAAGGAACTGGCCCTCGGATTCTCGGTGATGGCAGTAGGCGATTCGCTCACGGAAGGGAAAGTCTAGCATTGAAACTCTATCTTCAAAGCGGCCACCTCTTGCATACTGTCGCGCGTCGGCTGCAGCGAGGCCGCCGTGGAACACAATGAAAGAATGGTTCGAATACGCCCCCGTTTGGCTGATCTTAAAGATTCTGGGCGCCTTACCGCGACGCGTCGCGCGTGGCTTCGCGGCAACGGTGACAAGCCTGCTCTTTTCCTTGCAACCAAAGTTGCAGAAGACCGCGGAGTTCAACATGCGCCTCGCCTTTCCTGACTGGGCCGACGCCCAGCGCAAAGACGCGACGCGCAAAATGGTACGGAATCTTGGTTGGATGGCCGCGGAATTTGCGCGTTTGCCGCGGCTCACGAAAGAAAACATTGAAGACGTTGTGATTCTAGAAGGACACGAGAATTTTCTGGAAGGGCAACGGCGCGGGAAGGGCGTCCTCTATTTAACAGGCCATATCGGCGCCTGGGAGCTCTCTTCCTTCGCGCACGCGCTCTACGGATATCCGCTGCATTACATGGCGCGGCCTCTCGACAACAAGCGCCTCGACGCGCTCGTCAATCAATACCGCTGCTCTTCGGGCAATCGGCCCATCTTCAAAAACGAATCTGCGCGCGTCATGCTGAGAATTCTGAAGGACTCCGGAACTGTTGGCATTCTCGCGGATCAAAACACGCTACCGGCGGAAGGCGCCTTCGTCGATTTCTTCGGCAAGCTCGCTTGTACGACAACCGGCCTCGCGCGCGTGGCTTTGCACACCGGCGCCGCCGTCGTGCCAGGCTACGCCTACTGGGATGAGAGCATCCAAAAATATCGCCTGCGGTTCGAACCTCCCGTGGAACTCATTCGAACAGGTGACACCGAACGCGACGTCTTTGAAAACACCCAGCGTTTTGCCAAAGTAATCGAAGAGATTATTCGCAAGCACCCGGACCAATGGGTTTGGGTTCACAAGCGCTGGAAGACCAGGCCCAAAGGCGAGTCCGCGCTGTATGATTTTTGAGTGAGGTCTTCGATGATGCAAACGGCGAAGTCGTTGGCGGAAGCAGTTGACGCAAAGCTGGAAGGCGATGGCGCTATCGAGTTGCGTGGCGTGGCGGCACCCGAGCGCGCCGGCCCTCACGACCTCATCTACGTCGAGAAAGCCAAACATGCGGAGCGCGCTGCTACATCGGCTGCGCTCTGCGTCATTGCCGCGGAAAACATTGCGTTGTCCGGGAAGACTGTTCTGCGAAGTTCGCAACCAAAACTGGCGTTCGCAAAAGCGGCTGCTCTCATCCTTGGAAAGAGCCCCATCGCAACCGGAATTCATCCAACGGCGATCGTGGCGCCGCTGGCGAGAGTCAGCGCAAGCGCAGGCATAGGGCCATTTGCGGTGATCGGCGAAGACGCCCATATCGGCGAAGGCACACAAATCGGCGCGCACAGCGTAATCGGCGCGGGTTCCTGGATCGGCGATGACTGCCGCATTCATCCGCGTGTGACACTCTACGCGGGCGTTCGAATCGGGCATCGCGTGGAGATTCATTCGGGCGCGGTGATCGGCGCGGACGGCTTCGGCTACGCGCAGGGCGAAGGCCGTTACTGGAAATTTCCACAAGCGGGAATCGTGGAAATCGCGGACGACGTGGAAATCGGCGCAAACACGACCATCGATCGCGGCTCGCTCGACGACACGCGCATCGCTGAGGGCGTTAAAATGGACAATCTCGTACACATCGGCCACAACTGCCAGATTGGCGCACACACTGTGATGGCCGCGCAGGTCGGACTCTCCGGCTCCTGCGATATCGGCAAGCATGTGGTCGTCGGAGGCCAAGCCGGCTTTGGAGAACAATGTTATTTGGAAGACGGCGCAATCATTGGCGGACAATCCGGCGTACTCGGAGGCAAAACAGTTCGCAGCGGACAGACCGTTTGGGGAACTCCTGCGCGCCCGCTAGAAAAGTTTAAAGAGCAATTCGCGTGGCAAGCCCGTCTACCGGAACTGGCCGCGCGCATCAAAGAGTTAGAAGCCAAACTGGAAGGCCAAACGAAAAGGCCAGGCTAAAAAGGAAATGACGTGAGCACAGCTCCACGCTGGCGCGTAATCGTAGTTGGCGGCCATACCCGCAGCATCGGCAAGACGCAACTGGTGTGCGACATCATCAGCACTTTCCCACAAGCCAACTGGATTGCGGGAAAAATCACGCAGTATGGCCACGGCGTCTGCGCGCAGAACGGCAACAACTGCGACTGCGCTCCCGACGAGCACATTTGCGCCATCGAATGGGAAGCGCAGCAGCAATCTGGCACGGACAGTGCCAGATTCTTGGCCGCAGGCGCGAAACGGTCGTTTTGGCTAAGAACAAAGCAAGGTTTTCTCGCCGAAGGCTTGCCGTTGATGCGAGATGCTCTCAAACAAACACTGTCGGGAGCAGCAGAAGATTCGCCTCCGCTGATTCTCGAAAGCAATTCGCTCATGCAATTTCTGAAACCGAGTCTCTATTTCGCTGTGATCGATCCCGCTCGCGAAGATTTCAAAGACTCCGCTCGCGTCGCGCTCGACCGCGCCGACGCACTCGTTCTCCGGGGCTCGATGGATGACCCTGCCGCCGCTCCATCGTGGATCAAACTCCCCGCCAATTTGCTGCGCACCAAGCCCTCCGTCTCGCAGCGCGAGGGGGAAGCTTTGCCTGAGCCCCTTCACGTACTTATTGAGCGGGCGTTGCAGGCCCCGCCAAGTATCACCCTCTGACAACGATTCTGTAACGCTTCTGCATCTTAGAAGTTGACCCAGTGCCGCAACACGGCGATAATTGACTGGTACTTGTGTTACTCGGTGACAGATAGACTCGACGTTCGTTCCGGCGTTGCGGGAAGTGACTAGGAACACAGCAGTTAGGTCAGCTTAGCCTGGATTTGGCAGGCTTAATTCGCCCGCATTTCTATAGGCATTACTTGGGGGACTAGTTTTGGCGACAGGTACACGCATAGGAGTGGATAGACCTGCCCCTGCCATACCGCCGCTCTGGCTGGAGAAAGACCTGTCCGGCTCTCTCGAACAGGCCATCGAAAACGGTGCGAATCACCTCCTCTCGCTGCAAGCCGAGGAGGGCTACTGGCTCGGCGAACTCGAAGCTGATACCACCCTCGAATCCGATTACATTTATTACCTGTATGTGCTCGGCAAGGCCGATCCCGTTCGCATCGCCAAGCTCGCGAACTACGTTCGCCGACGGCAATTGCCCGATGGCGGCTGGAATATTTTCCCGGGCGGGCCTTCCGATCTTAATGCAACCTGTAAGGCGTATTTCGCTCTGAAGCTCGCTGGCGACGACACTGATGCGCCGCACATGACGCAGGCGCGCGAAACGGTGCACCGTCTTGGCGGACTCGAACTCACAAATTCTTACGTGCGTTTTTACCTTGCGCTGATTGGCGCGGTTGGCTGGGATCTTGTTCCTTCGATTCCTCCAGAGCTGCTGCTCTTGCCGACCTGGTTTTATCTGAACATCTACGAAATGTCGTCCTGGACGCGCGGCATTGTCATCCCCATGGCGATACTTTCCGCCCTGCGGCCGGATTGGCGTCTGCCGGAGCGCGCGCGTGTCGACGAGCTCTTCAAGGACATCTCACACAAAGCCGCCGCTTTTGATTGGAGCAAGCAGCTCATCTCCTGGCGCAACGTTTTCCTGGCGATCGATCGCGGCTTGAAGCTCTACGAAAAACTTCCTTGGAAACCCCTTCGCAACCGCGCGCTTCGCGAAGCCAAAGCCTGGATGCTCGCGCACATGGAGCGCAGCGAAGGTCTCGCCGCCATCTATCCCGCGATGATGAATTCGATTTTCGCGCTAGTGGCGCTCGGTCACGGTCCCGACGATCCGATCACCTCTCGCGAGATTCGCGAATTTTCGCGTTTCGAGATCGAAGAGGGCGACACGATTCGCATGCAGCCGTGCGTGTCCCCTGTTTGGGACACTTGCATTGCCATGGTCTCGTTGGAAGAGGCCGGGCTGCCCGCCGATCATCCCGCACTTGTGAAAGCCGCGGATTGGATGCTCTCGAAGCAGGTTCTCGGTCCCGGCGATTGGCAATTCAAGAATAAAGATGCCGAGCCGGGAGGTTGGGCGTTCGAATTTCGTAACGATTTTTTTCCGGACGTGGACGACACTGCATTTGTTTTGATGGCACTGCAGCGTGTAAAACATCCCGATCCCGAGCGCATGGAAACGGCCATTCGTCTTGGACTTCAGTGGCTGTTGAGCATGCAAAATAAGGACGGCGGCTGGGGCGCCTTCGACCGCGACAACGACCGCAAGCTTTTGTGCAACATTCCGTTCGCCGACCACAACGCCATGATCGATCCATCGACAGCGGACGTGACGGCTCGCGTTATTGAGTGCCTCGGTCGTTTCGGCTGGCCGGCGGGGCATCCCGCTATTCAGCGCGGCGTGAAGTTTTTGCTCAGGGATCAATGCGAAGACGGCTCCTGGTTCGGACGCTGGGGCGTGAATTACGTGTACGGCACCAGCGGCGCGTTGCGCGCTCTCGAAACCGTTTCGCTCACGGCAAAGGAATTTTGCCAGCGCGCCGTGAGCTGGTTGCGCGACGTTCAGAAAGCTGACGGCAGTTTCGGCGAGTCCCTGTGGAGCTATACCGATCCCGCCACCAAGGGGCAGGGGAACAGCACAGCGTCGCAAACGGCCTGGGGCCTCATTGGATTGCTAGCAGGCGCTCAGCCGAATGATTCTGCGGTTCAAAGAGCCGTCTCCTATCTCGTCCATCAGCAGAATACGGATGGCTCTTGGAGCGAAGCCGAGTTTACCGGCACCGGATTTCCTGGCGTTTTTTATCTGAAGTATCACCTCTACCGCAATTCATTCCCGCTCTACGCGCTCGCGCGCTTTCGTAATCAGGTGCAAGGGCCGCTAGAATATTGCGCCATGAAATTCCAGCCAGCCGAATTCCGGCTGCGGAGCGGGTTCTAGAGCCCGCGATGACGTTTTCTCTGCGGCTCACCGCGGATCTCACACTTGCCCTGGCTGCCCGCGCGTTTGGCAACAAGCAAGGCTATCCTCCTATCTTGCAGCTTTCCCCGGAGACTAATTTCCAAACTTCTTCAGCCAGATTTTCCACCAGCACCCATCAGGCGATTAACGGCGCTTCGCACTCCGGAACCCTCGTTTCGCGATACCGTTCGCCCATCCTTTGGATCTCCGGTGCCGAACCTTTGGAGTATCCGGAAGTCGCGCGCTTTACCAACGCTCTCGCGGCCTCCGGACGCAGCGTCTTCCTGGAGACTTCCGGCACCTTGTTGAAGCGGCGCCTTCATGAATTTCAACCGTCTAATCGTTTTTACTTCACGGTCCGTTTCGATGGCTTTGCGCCGTCGCACGACCAGCGCAATGCTCGTGAAGGTGCATTCGCCGTGGGACTGGAAGCCATTCGCATGGCTAGGCTGGCAGGCTTTTTCACTTGCGCTTTTCTGGTTATGCACCCTCACACAGCCCCAAACGAACTAGAGCAACTCCACGCGGGAATTCGCCAACTCGACGTCGACGGGTTTTTGATCACGCGCGCGGCGCTTTCGCCCGAGCTTGAGAGCACGGTCAAGCAACTGCGCCATCGTTTGTTGAGTCGGCGATGGGCGCTGCTCTCGGATTTAGTGGAATCCGTGACGCTGCCGGCCGCCTCGCAGAATTCTTGCGAGATCGATCGCCAGCCTTTTCCGGACTCACCGCCTAGCGACTTTGAGGAAGGTGCCGAAGCCGGATGACGACTCTCGTCACAGGTGCGTCGGGCTTTCTGGGCAGCCACGTCGCGCGTCAACTGGTCGCGCGTGGCGATTCGGTCCGCGTCCTGATGCGAGCTTCCAGCACCAACCGCGCCGTCGGAGACCTTTCCCTTGAATACGTGACCGGCGATTTACGAGACGCGGCTTCTCTCGACCGTGCTTTGGCCGGCGTAAAGACCGTTTTTCACGTGGCGGCTGACTATCGACTATGGGCCAAAAAATCGCGCGACATTTATGATTCGAATGTCGGTGGCACGAAGAATCTGCTCGAGGCTGCAAAACGCGCCGGCGTGGAAAAATTCATCTATACCAGCACCGTGGCCACTATCGCCGTCGATCGTCCCGAATTGCCCACCGAAGCCACCGACGCCAAGCTGGAAGAAATGGTTGGCCACTATAAACGCTCGAAATGGATGGCTGAGCGCGAAGCTCTCAACGCGGCAAAACAAGGACTGCCGCTTGTTGTAGCCATGCCCACGACGCCCGTCGGCCCAGGCGATTGGAAACCGACACCAACGGGAAAAATCATCCTCGACTTTCTAAACGGAAAAATGCCCGGATACGTCGAGACCGGCTTGAATTTTGTTGGCGCGGAAGAGTGCGCGGCGGGGCATTTGCTCGTCGCGGAAAAAGGGAAAGTGGGCGAACGCTATCTTCTCGGCGCCGAAAACTTGACGCTTAAGGCGATGTTGGACGCGCTGGCCAAAATAACCGGTCTGCCGGCTCCGATGCTGAAAATTCCTCACGGGCTGGCTTTGGGTGTAGCCTACATGAACACGGCGTTCTCGCGGCTCATTGGAAGAGAGCCGCAAATTCCCGTCGAGGGCGTGAAAATCGCGCAGCACATGATGTTCGTCGATTGCACGCGGGCGCAGCGAGAACTAGGTTTTAAGCCGGGGTCGGTAGCGGCTGCACTGGAGCGAGCGGTTCGCTGGTACGAAGCGAACGGCTACGTAAAGCCCAGCCGCGCCAAGAAAATGCTGCGCGCCGCCGCGTAGAGCAAGGGAATTCAGGGGCTCGCCCCGCGCTCGGTTCTTAAGATAACGGTTGTAGGGGAGGGCTTGCCCCTGCCGTTTTGTGCGATAGGCAACTTGTAGCTTTAAGTTTTGGTCCGGCATCATAGATTTACAGAAGATTCAGAGAATCATGCGCATCCTAGTCACTTTCGCCATCAAAGCCGAGTTCTCGCAGTGGTCCTCTCGCCATCCCTTTGTCCCCTACGAATTTGAGAATTGGGAGCGCCGCCGCGAATTTGACCTTTTCAAAGCCAACATCGGCCCGAACGAAGTAACGGTCCTTCTCACCGGTATCGGCGGAGAGAATGCCGCCAAATCGATGCTCACTATCCCGGTTGAAATTCACGATGTCTGCATCTCTTCTGGCCTCGCTGGATCCCTTGACACCACTTTGAAGCCAGGCGACGTAGTTGTGGCACACACGACAGAAACTCTGAACCAAGGTTACCAGGCCACAAGTGAGGCAGCACTTTTCGATCTTGCCGTTACCTACGGCGCAAAAGCCGTGAATGTGTCCCTCACATCTGAGAAAATCGTAGCGACCGCCGTAGCGAAGGAAGACCTGAGCCAAAAGGGAAGTGTCGTGGAGATGGAATCAACTTACATTCTAGCGGCCGCGGCGCAACGCAATGTCCCGGCGGTCATGGTTCGCGCTATCAGCGACGCTGCGGATGAGGATTTGCCCGTTGATTTTGGCCGCATACTCGATTCCCACGGCCATCTGAAAATGGGCGGCCTGCTCAAAGAAGTTGGCCTCAGTCCTTACCGTATTCCCTTGTTGATTCAATTTGGACGGCAGAGCCGCGCCGCCGGAAAATCTTTGGCGGACTTCTTAGATCGCTACGTTCACGCAATCTCGCAAAACTGGACGCGCGTCTCTGCAGCGAAAGTAGAAGAGGTCTCGGCGACATGAGCAGCATTGGGACGGCATCGGAGACGCTGAGCTCGGTCGGGCCCATCCCGAAGAACATGCGCGCGGGCGTCTTTCGCGATAAAGGTATCGTCCGCGTTGAAGAAGTCCCCGTGCCCGAGGTCGGCGACGGTGAAGTCCTCATCAAAGTCGCTGCCTGCGGCATCTGCGGGACTGACATCAAGAAAATTTTCCAGCGTTACATCGAGCCGCCGCAGATACTCGGCCATGAGCTGGCCGGCACGGTCGTTGCCGTCGGTCGCGGCGCGGAAAGGTGGACACTGGGCGATCGCGTAATGAGCTTTCACCACACCCCCTGCGGCCGATGCTTCTACTGCGAGAAGCGCCTCTTCTCCCAATGCAAGCAATACAAAACGACTGGCCTGACCGCCGGTTTCACGCCGAACGGTGGCGGCTTTGCCCAGTACGTGAAGGCCATGCCGTGGGTAGCCGAGCGCGGCATTGTTGCTCTTCCCGATAACGTCAGCTTTGAGGAAGCCACTTTCATCGAGCCGATCAACACCATCATGAAAGCTGTCCAAAAGGCCCGTATCACCAAAGACGAAACCGTACTGATCCTCGGCTGCGGCCCCATCGGATTGCAATTGCTCATGGTCAGTAATCTCGAAGGCCCTAAGCTATATACCAGTGATCCAATTCCGCAGCGGCGCCAAAAAAGCCTCTCCCTCGGTGCCCTGGAGTCGTTTGACCCAACCAGTGGTAAGCTGGTAGAAGAAGTTCTGGCCCGTACGGAGGGTCGTGGAGCGGACGCGGTGCTAGTAGCGGTAGCGCATCCGTCGGTGGTAACGGATGCCTTGGCAATGGCGCGGCCCGGTGGGCGCGTATTGCTCTTCGCGGCAAATGACCCGGTCACGAAGATCGAGTTTCCTGCCGCGGCCGTAGGGATCGACGAAAAGGAAATCCTGGGCAGCTATAGCGCGGCGGTTGACATCCAAGAATCTGCCGCGGCTCTGGTGCTGGGAAAGAAACTTCCAGTGATGGAAATCGTCACGCATCGCTTCACACTGGATAGAATCCAGGAAGCACTGGAGCTGGCAGCTAGGCCTACGGCTGAGTCCCTTAAGATTCTGATCACGCACGCATGAAAACGACCACGACAAAGAAAACGGAAGTCGGAGAAGAAGTGAAATTTGCCGTCGCGCGAGTCGCCGTACCCTCAAGGATGACCGCAGCCGTGTTATACGGCAGCGAAGATCTGCGCATTGAGATGATCGACGTGCCGCACCTCGCTGCCGACGAAGTGCTTCTCCGCGTCCGCCTGGCCCTAACCGACGGCACCGACCTCAAAGTCTGGAAGCGCGGCTACCACGCCAAGATGATTCAGCCGCCAGCCGTATTCGGCCACGAAGTCGTGGGAGATATCGCTGCCGTAGGCAAGCGCGTGGACGCTCGCTGGCGTATTGGCATGCGCGTTGTCGCTGCAAATTCTGCGCCGTGCCTGCGCTGCTATCACTGCCGCCGCGGCCAGGAAAATCTTTGCGAAGACTTGCTCTTTAACAACGGCGCGTACGCTGAATACATGCGCATCCCGGGCCGCATCGCCATGGAAAACATGCTGGAAGTGCCGCACTCTGTCGATGACGGAAGCGCCGCGCTCGTCGAGCCGCTCGCCTGCGTGCTTCGCGGCATTCATGAAATGGAAGTGCGCGCCGGCGATACCGCTGCCGTAATTGGCTGCGGGCCGATTGGATTGACTTACGTGCGCATGCTTTCGCGCCGGGGCGTGCGCGTGCTCGCGCTGGCTCGCCGCACCGCGCCTCTGGATGTAGCTCGCAGGCTGGGCGCGATTGCCACCATCAACGTCACGGAAACAGTAGACGTCGTCTCCGCTGTGAAGTCTTTGACGGAAGACGAACGAGGACCGGATTCCGTCGTCGAAGCAGCAGGAAATCCCGCCACCTGGCAGCAGGCCCTGGCGATGGTTCGCCGTGGCGGCGTCGTGAATTTTTTCAGCGGCCTGCCGTCGGGCACGAACGTATCGATCGATCCCGCCGCTATCCACTATTCCGAAATTAAGCTGATCTCGCCCTTTCATCACACGCCGCGTTTTATCCGCGAAGCTCTCGAAGCCATTCGCCGCGGGGATATCGTCGGTCAGGATTTCGTGACGGAAGAAATCCGTTTGACCGAACTGCCGCAAGCCTTCGAGCGCATGAAGATCCGCAGCGGCGAAATCAAGCTGGCCGTCCGGCCTTGAATGTTTTGAACTTGACGGCACCCCCGATTGTCATTCCGAGCAGAGAGAGGAATCTGCTTTTCAATGCTGCGCCCAGGTGAACTCGAAATTGCCGAGCATGCTCCGGCGAACAATTGTTCCCCGGCAGCGGCGCAGGAGTACACGCGCTGGCTCGCCACGCATCACTACGAAAATTTCAACGTCGCTTCTTGGCTGCTCCCAAAAGACTTGCACCAGCATTTCTACAATCTTTACGCCTATTGCCGCTGGGCCGACGACCTGGGCGATGAAGTCCCGCAAAAAGACCGCGCCCTGGAACTCCTCGATTGGTGGGAACGCGAGCTCGACCATTGTTACGACGGCCGCCCATCCCATCCCGTCTTCGTCGCGTTGCGCGAAACCATAATCGCCAAAAATATTCCCAAGCAGCCTTTCGCCGGTCTTCTAAGAGCCTTCCGCCAAGACCAGAACGTAAAGCGCTATCCCACGTGGGATTCGATGATTGGATATTGCGTCTATTCCGCGAATCCCGTCGGACGCCTTGTCCTTTATCTGTGCGGCTATTGCGACGAAGAGCGGCAGGCGATGTCCGACGCTACGTGTACTGCTCTCCAGCTAGCAAATTTCTGGCAAGACGTTGATCGCGACCTCGAAAAGGGGCGCATCTATATCCCCCTGGACATCGCCGCAAGCCATGGCCTGACTGAAAACGATATCGTCGAGCGCCGCTTCGACGAACGTTACGTCAGCCTAATGAAAGATTTGATCGCTCGCACCCGAGTTCTCTTCGCGCAAGGCGCTCCGCTAGCAAAAATGGTAAACGGCCGCCTAAGTGTCGACCTCGAAATGTTCAGCCGCGGCGGCGTCGCCGTCCTCGACGCCATCGAGACCATGGGCTACGACACGCTCCACAATCGCCCGGCCATAAGCAAAGCCAAACAAGTCCGCCTCCTGGGCCGCTCCCTATTAACGCATCTAATCGCAAAACCCATACGCCCTGAATCAGAGAGCGGCGGCTTAGCTTTTGTAAGGGCACGGAACGCCGTGCCCGAATCTGGCATATCCGTCTCCCGCTCCTACGCCGCCTGCCACGGCATCGCCCGCGCCGCACACAGCAATTTCTACTACGCCTTCTTCCTGCTCCCGAAACCCAAGCGCGACGCCCTAGCCGCCCTCTACGCCTTCATGCGCCTTGTCGACGATGTCGCCGACGAAGGCAACGATCTCGCCGCGAAGCAGCGGGGTCTAGCGGATTGGCGCGCTGCTCTCGACGACGCCGTAACTGGCGAGGAGCGGCTGGTTGACGGCTCAACCGCACTCAACTCCGCCACTCCCAACGGCGCGGCCGAAGTCTTGCCCGCTCTGGTCGACACCATGCAACGCTACAAAATGCCAGCTCGCTACCTCCACGATCTCATCAGCGGCGCCGAAATGGACTTAACACTTCGCACTTACCCGACTTTCGATCGCCTCCGCGAATACTGCTACCGCGTCGCCGGAACCGTCGGCCTAACCTGCACCCACGTCTTCGGCTTCCACGATCCCCGCGCCCTCGATCTCGCCGAAAAACTCGGCCTCGCCTTTCAATTGACCAACATCATTCGCGATGCCCACGACGACTTCGCTTTGGGCCGCGTCTATCTCCCGGAAGAAGATCTTGCGCGTTACGGAGTCTCCCCTCAAGACTTTGGCAAGAGTGAGGCCACTCTCGGTGTCCGCGAACTCCTCCGTTTTGAAGCAGACCGTGCCTGGCAATGTTATGAAGAGGGCTCCGCACTTTTCGGCTTAATCGACCCAGAGACCCGCGGCGCTCTCTGGCTGTTGGTGCACACGTACAGCGCCCTGTTAGCCCGCATCGAGTCCCTCGACTTCGCCGTTTTCGGCGAACGCGTGCGGCTCTCGAAAGCGGAAAAAATGTTGTTCATCGCAAAGGCGCGCTTCGGCCGCCTCTCGGAAGAGAATATTCTTGAAAAGCGTGATCGTGATCGGCGGCGGGCTGGCGGGACTGGCAGCCAGCGTCGCGCTGGCTGAAGCAGGCTGGCGCGTTCGTCTTTTTGAGCAGCGCCCGTTTCTTGGCGGACGCGCGGCTTCCTACGTCTTGCCCGACGGCGAGCACATCGACAATTGCCAGCATGTCACCTTCGGCTGCTGCACCAATCTCGAAGATTTTTATCGCCGCGTCGGCTCCGGCGACAAAATCAGGTTTTTCGATCGCTTAATTCTGCTCGATCCCCAAGGCCGTCGCGGGGAAATGCACGCCGGCATTCTCCCCGCGCCGTTTCACATGGCCGGCTCGTTTCTCACGTTTTCTCCGCTGGCTCTGAAAGACAAGCTCGCCATCGCCCGTGCCTTCTATTCCATCTTGCAAAACGCAGGTCATCCGCCCGATGTGGACGAGCCCGGCGGCATCTCAATGCTTGAATGGCTCCGCCGCCGCAAACAAACGCCCGCCGCGATCTCGCGTTTCTGGCGTGTCGTACTCGTCAGCGCTCTTTCCGAAGAACTCGATCGCATCGATGCCCGGTACGGCATCGACGTTTTCTGGAAAGCCGTTCTCTCCAATAGGACCGGATACCGCATGGGCGTCCCTGCAGTCGCGTTAGGCGAACTCTACGAAGGCTGCCGCGCCGCCATCGAAAAAAAGGGAGGGGAAGTAACCTTTCGTTCCCCTCTTCGCGGTCTGCGCATCGAAAACGGTGAGCTACTCGCCGCGCTCTTCGACGGAGACCGCGAAGAATCTGCCAACGCGTACATCCTGGCCCTTCCCCACGTCGCGCTTTCCGAACTTCTTCCCGAGAACCTCAAGCGCACCGACACCACCCTCGGCAATCTCGACAAAATCATCGACGTATCAATCACCGGCGTCCATCTTTGGTTTGACCGCCAGGTAATGACCGAGCCTTTCCTCACCCTCCTTGACACCACCACGCAATGGATCTTCAACAAGACGGCTCTCTACGCCGGCGCAAATGGTGCCGCTCCCGGATCCGACAAAGGCCAATATCTGCAACTGGTCATCAGCGCTTCCCACGATCTCCTCCAAAAGCCGCGCCAGGAAATCATCGATCTCTGCCTCAAAGAAGTTCGCCACGCCCTTCCTGCCGCCCGCGAGGCGAACCTTCTCAAAGCCACTGTAATCAAAGAAGCCGCAGCCACATTTTCCCCGCAACCCGGCATCGACCGTTGGCGTCCAATGCAACAGACGAGCATTGGCGATTTGTTCCTCGCCGGTGACTGGACCGCGACGGGCTGGCCCGCCACCATGGAAGGTGCGGTTCGCAGCGGCTATCTGGCCGCGGAGGCAGTCTTGCGATCGGCGGGAACGCCTCAACAGTTTATTCAGCCCGATTTGAAACCCGACGGTCTGGTTGGTTTGTGGGCAAAGAGCTGAGCTGGAACGTATTCCGAGGTGCCGCACGAAGAGCATTCAGCGCGAAAGTCGCCGCTGCGTTTTATTCGTTATGGGCAAGCTTTTCGAAGGCACCAATCTTGCGCTCTTCGAGAGTAAGTTCCTCAAATTTTTTGTCGAGGGCCAGGTAAACATCGGAGCGCGTTTGCCGGAACGATTCGTAAGCTTTCTCGGTTTCCCAGAAGTCACATGTCACGTAAGTGCGGTCACGAAAGGGATCGCGCAGGAGGAGAGTTCGTTGGTAGGCAGGATCGCGTCGGAACAACTGGGCCCAGTCTCCGTCAGGCCCATATACGCTTTCAAACCGTTCGTCACATCCTGGCTTGACATCGAACTCCCATAGGACTAAAAACATAGATGTCCCATCTCCTGCTTGGACGTAGCCAATCCTGTTCTGATCCTCTGGGTAACGATTGTGCTGTGGGCCGAGTGTAGCAATCCGGTCGGATACATACCACGGTTAGAGTGCGTATCAGCGCAGAAGTTTAGGCAGTCATGGTCACAGTCCGGCATTGCGTCCGGACGGAGGCGTTTGTGGATCGAAAGTACGGTCATCGCGGCTACCGCGACACGGAAAAAGGCGAAAAAAAAGAAAAGCACGACCGCAAGCCGCCGCAAGGCGGTCCGCGCGCCGATCAATTCGGCCCGCGCACGCCGCGCATGGTAGGCA
>Ga0210384_10001603_pt1 | contig 30189 bp, 22 predicted proteins | sample IncBWH2MmetaG_FD_160574 | JGI IMG/M metagenome (GOLD analysis project Ga0210384, IMG submission 160574) | Forest soil microbial communities from Barre Woods Harvard Forest LTER site, Petersham, Massachusetts, United States - Inc-BW-H-2-M | ecosystem: Environmental > Terrestrial > Soil >...
GAGTGTCGTAGTAGGCCGCGGATTCCTGCCGAATCTGCGTTGACATGCTGTAGAAGCGTTGCGGACTGTTCTCGGAGCGCGCCAGAGCCATGTCCGCGATGGCGCGCGCGATGCGGCCGTTGCCATCATCGAAGGGATGGACGGTCACGAACCAGAGATGGGCCAGCCCCGCTTTCAAGACCGGATCCATCGCGGCGCCGGCATTGAACCACTCCAGGAATGCCTCCATCTCGCCATCGAGCCGTCGCGCCGGGGGTGCCCTGAAGTGGACATGCTCCTTCCCGATCGGACCGGAGACGACTGCCATCGGGCCCGTGCCGTCGTCGCGCCAAGCCCCTGCGCGGATCCTCGTCATGCCACTGCGCCCGGTGGGGAACAGGGACGCATGCCAGGCGAAGAGCCTCGCGGTGGTGAGCGGCTGGTCATAGCGCCGCGTCGCATCCAGAATCATCTCGACGACACCATCGACATTGCGGTCGGCGGGCTCGAGTCCACCGATCTCCATGCCGAGGCGGCGCGCAATCGACGACCGGACCTGTTCCGCGTCCAGCTTCTCCCCCTCGATCTCACTGCTCTTCAAGACATCGGCGGTCAGAGTCTCCAGGACGGCCTCCTGGCGCAGCTCGAACCCGAGGGCCTCCAGATGCCCGATCAGTCGACCCTGCCGGTGGCGGACGTCGGCGAGAGCCTCGGCAAGCTGCTCGCGGTTCCACTCGAACCGGGGCCAATCCTGTAGCTCGTGGATGTACATTCTCCGCACCTTCTGCGGAGATTATAGCGAGGATCTAGCTTAGAATCCACTATTCACCGCTAGAGCTGCGGAGAATAGACCGCCTAATCGCCGCAAAAGGCGACGACGAGCAACACGCCAGCCGGCGGTCCGGCACGGAGCGCCCGGACGACCGAGAAGTCGCAGCTCTCGTCCGCCAGGAAGCGCATCGGCTCAGCGCGCGGGGGCGTTCGGCTCAGCGACGAGGATCGTCTCTTCGCGAGCAATGGCATCGGCAGCGTATGCCATAGCCGCACGGATGTCTTCGCGCTTCAGGCGCGGGTAGGCATCCAGCAAGTCCTCCTCGGTGGCCCCCTCGCCGAGCTTACGCAGCAGCAGTTCGACGGGAATCCGGGTGCCCCGAATGACGGGCCTCCCCATCATGACCTTGGGGTCCATCTCGATGCGGTCCGTGATGGTCATGGAGTACTCCATGCAGGGCGCTGGCTCGCGAGATCGTACCAGCACCTTGATCTTCTCACGTTAGAGGGCGAGCCCACCTCTCGTCGCACTTCCGATTCAGCCCGACGCTCGACCCGCACGGCGTTCCACCTTTGACGACACTTCAGCGCGGCCGGTGGGCCTTGTCGCTCTCACTGCCCGTCAGTTGTCGTGGAGTTGCCATCTTCCGAAGCGAGCCGCCTCTCTAATTTGGCTATAGAGAGCCGCGTGTCCAAAGTCCTTGGTGAGGACGTCTTCAGCTTCCGCCAGCTTGTCCTCTTCTTCCGTGGTGCGGCCGCGCGGCCGATCCGGCAGGCTGTCAGCAATTTGATAACGTATCCTTGCAAGATTGGCATTGATATCCACCCACGTCCTGATCGCCGATCTTATGGAGGCCTGTTGAGATGTTGGCACCACCAGATAGAGCTGCCACAAGAGTGTCGTAAGGCTCTTCTTTTCAAAGTCGTTGGACAGAGGCTGACGGATCCAGAACTTCTCGGTGTCTCCACGGATGATCCGATCGATGTTCCTGAGATTTGAGTAGCGGTCCCGATTCTTGCCCTCAGCCAGTGCAGCGACATCCTTCACACGCAAGCTGATTTCCAGATCCAACAGCTCGGCCGTCCGCCGCTGCTCGCCGCGCTTCACCCACTGGCCGTAAGAGAAGGACAAGAGGCCAATGAAGAGAGAGGAGAACAGGAATAGCGCAAAAGGAGTGTTGACGAACGCCCAGATCGGCGATCGCGGCGTCGAATGACGGGTAGCGGCCGCGCGGCCTGCGTGGTCAGGAGAGTCTCGGAGATGAGCGGGATTCCTTCTCATTGCCTGTGTTGCAAGCGCGGCGTCCCGGCGCCGTTCATCCCGCACGGAAAGCCCGCATCGGGTCGATCCTCGCCGCGCGGCGGGCGGGCACGAAGCTCGCCGCCATCGCGGTCGCCGCCAGCAGGGCCGCGATGCTCGCGAAGGTCAGCGGATCGCTCGGGCTGACGCCGAACAGCAATCCCGCGAGCAGCCGGCTGAGGACGAGCGCGCCGCCGGTGCCGATCGCCACCCCGATCAGCGCCAGCTGCAGCCCCTGCCGCACCACCAGCCGCAGCACGCTTGCCTGCCGCGCCCCCAGCGCCATGCGGATGCCGATCTCGCGGTGGCGCAGGCTGACCGAGTAGGACACCACGCCGTAGATGCCGATCGCCGCGAGCAGCAAGCCGGTGAGCCCGAGCAGACTGGCGACCGTGGCGGCGATGCGTTGCGGCAGGCGCGAGACGGCGATCGACTCCTGCATGGTGCCCAGGCTGAGGCTCGGCAGGTTCTCCGCCAGCTGGCGGACCTCCCGCCGCAGCGCCGGCGCGAGGGTCGTCGGGTCCCCCGCGGCGCGGGCGAAGAGCGTCATGCGCGTCCCGGGTACTTGCAGGAATGGCAGGTAGAGATAGTCGTGAGGCTCCTCGGTGACCCGCGAGGTCTTGCTGTCCCTGGCGAGGCCGACGACCTCGACCGCCTGGTTGTCGCGCGCGAAGCGCTTGCCGATCGGGTCTTCCCCGGGCCAGAAGTGACGGGCCATGGTGGCGTTGACGATGGCCACCAGGTGCGCTCCGGCGCGGTCTCCCTCGCCGAAGTCCCGGCCCGCGAGCAGCGGGATGCGCAGCGTCTCGAAGTAGCGCGTGCCGATCACGCTGTCCTCGACCTCGAAGGCGTCCTTGCCCGGCGGCGGCTGGCGCCCCGCGACCTTGATCTCGGTCCGGCTGCTGCCGAAGAGGTTCCCGAGGCCGAGCGGAGTGGCGTCCGCCAGCGTCACCGCCTGCACTCCGGGCAGCCCCGCCACGCGCTCGCCGAGCCGCAGGAAGAGCTGCTGCGACCGCGGCTTGTCGAGGCCGAGCACCGAGGGATCGAGCGTCACGGTCTCGACGTGCCCCGGGTCGAATCCCGGATCGAGCGCGCCGGCATGCTGCAGCGCGCGCAGGAAGAGGCCCGCGGTGACGAGCAGGAGCAGCGACACCGCGACCTGGGCGACGACGAAGGCGCTGCGGATGCGGGCTCCCCGGCGGCTGCCCCCCGAGGCGGTGTCCTTGAGCGCCGGCACCAGGTCCGCGTGCGCGGCCTGGCGGGCCGGCACCAGCCCGAAGGCCACGCCGCAGAGCAGCGACAGCAGCAGCGCGAACCCGAGCACGCGCCCGTCGAGGCTGAAGTCGAGGACCAGCGCGATGCCGAAGGGCGGCTGGAAACCGCGCAGCAGGTCCAGGCCCCAGCCGGCCAGCAGGACGCCGCCGGCCCCGCCGAGCACGGCCAGTAGCACGCTCTCGGTGAGCAGCTGCCGGGTCAGGCGGGCTCGCGCCATGCCGATCGCCAGGCGGATGGCGATCTCCTTGCCGCGCGCCGTGGCCCTGGCGAGCTGCATGCTCGCGACGTTGACGCAGGCGATGAGCAGCACGAACAGCGACACCGCGAGGAGCACGGCGAGGAAGCTGACGACCCCGCCCTGCAGCTCCCGGTCGTAGCCGGTCACCGGCGCGAGGGCGATCTCGTGACGGCGGTCCTCCGGATACTCGTGCGCCAGCCTGCCGGCGATGGTGTTCATCTCCGCCTGGGCGCGAGCGGGCGACACTCCCGGCCGCAAGCGGCCGACCGCCTCCAGCCAGACCGTGCGCCGGTCCTCGAGATCGCTGCGCTGCAGCACCGCCGGTGCCATCGCGGTCGGCAGCCAGAGATCGTAGACGAAGCCGAAGAACGTGCCGCCGAAGCCGCCGCCGGCGACACCGATGACCGTGAACGGGATGCCGTTGAGGATCAGCTGCCCGCCGATCAGCGCCGGATCGCCGCCGAAGCGCCGCTGCCAGAGCGTCTGGCTGATCACCACCACCCGGTGGGAGCCGCGCGTGCGGTCCTCCTCCGGCAGGAAAAAGCGGCCGCGCATCGGGCGTGCCCCGAGGACGTCGAAGTAGTTGCCCGAGACGATCTGCGCCGCGACCAGCTGCGAGTCGCCATGCCGGGTCAGCGACAGCGCCCGGTCGGTGTAGACGGCGAGACCTGCGAGCGTGCGGCTGGCGTCCCGGTAGTCGCGGTAGTCGAGGAGCGGGAACCCGCCGAGATGATGCTTCTCCCCGGCCTCGTTGCGGAAGACGTTGACCAGCCGCGCCGGCGCCGTCACGCCGGGCAAGGGCCGCAACAGCAGCGAGTTGACGAGAGTGAAGATCGCCGTGACCGCCCCGATACCGACGGCCAGGGACAGCATCGCGGTGAGCGCGAAGCCGGGGTTCCGGCGCAGCGCCCGCAGGCTGAAGAGCAGATCGCGGACCAGGCCCATCGTCGAACCTCCGGCAAAGCCACTCGCGGCGGCTCCGCCAACCACTCCTGCCAGGTGGCGCAACTATCCGAGCGTCCCCAGGGCGCAGTATGTAACCCCTATCCCACTTCTTGACCGTAGAGCGCACCGGAAGGCGGGGTTACACGACCACGCATCCCTTCCGTGAGTAGCCGACCCGCACGGGTGGCCTGGCGATAGACGATCGGCTCAAAGCCGCGTCAAGCGGAGGACCGTGCCATCCTCGCGGGTACCGACGAAGCTTCGCTGCTCTTGCTGCGAGATCCGCAGCGCCATCCCCGGATGGCGGTCGAAGTCGAGCTTGAGCCTCCCGTGGTCCGCATCGAAGACCCATCGTCCCGTGTACACCAGACCATCCTCGCCCTTGACCTCGAGCGCGCCGCCCGGCTGTAGGGTCAAGGTCTCCGGATCGCCGGGCTTGCGATCCTCCACGCGCCATCGCCCGACCGGGTCGAACGGAGAAGGTGCTGATGTGGGGCTCGGCTTGTTGGCGTCGGCGATGAGTTGGCCGACGCGATCCATCGCCGTGGTCATCTGGTTCAGAGCGTTGACCTGGGACGCTGTGTACTTCTGCGCGCCAGAGGTCAAGGCGGAAGTGTCGGTAGCGACGGGCACCGGGGAAGGCGCCGGCTTGATCCTCGGCCAGACGAGTGCCGTGACGACCGCGAGGAGGACCAGGGCCATGGTCGCCCATGCGAGCCGTCTATGCCGCGAACGAGGCGCACCGACCTCCGGCAGCAGCGCCGCGATGAGGCGGTCGCAATCGTGCCCCCAGTCCTCGTCGCTGAGGGTCAGGGCCTGCCGCAGCGCCAGCGCGGCGAGGTCGGCGGGCAGGCTGCCGGCCAAGGGCATGGCCGCACCGCGGAGCAAGACAGGGACGACGCGAACGCCGCGCCGGAGCGCCGTGGCGATCTCCACGCGAACGAGATCCGCGGGGTCGTCCAGGCGGCCTTCGGACGACCATTGCCGGCCGATCAGGGCGACAAGGACAGCGCAGCCGCCAAGAGCGCTGTCAATCGTGGCGACGAAATCCGCTCCGGGAGGTATCTCGCCGACATCCATGAAGACACGATGAGGGAAGCGGGATTTGAGCCGGTCATAGAGCCGGCCCGCGTAGCCGGCCGTGTCGTCGCGCCGATAGCAGAGAAAGATTCCTTTCGGCATTCGAGCACCCATCCTCGGAGACATGATAGAGGAGCGCTTTCCTCGGGTTCAACCACGCGGCCAATCGCTGCGGATGCGGAGTCCTGCTCGCCCTGGCCGAACACCACTGGCTCATCACTGCCAAGCACACACCTCAGCGGCGGGCTGGCCCGGCAAGCTGCCGGCGACCGCCGGCCGCTTCTTCACCGTCCGCCTGCCCGATCTATTGCTCCCCTAACCACGAACCGGTAGGCCAGCTCCGGGCCTTCTTCGCCGTCGTACGCGAGTCGTGCGACGAGCAGTGCGAACGGCTCGGTACCGGGCTATCCGTAGCGGTCCAGCGTCGACCGGATCGAAATGGCGAAGTGCAGAGCACCGCGAGCTTGGTGGCTCGGACGCCTGGTCTTGCGCCAAGATCAGTGAGAGACGCTAGAGGTACCTGTCCGCCACCATGGGCCAACGGCGTCGAAACCTGCCCGCCTTCTCCACCGTAGAGCCCTCAAGAGGGAGGCGTCACGGTCCGACGCATCCCTTCCGAGAGGTAGACTCCACTGGCAAGCGGACCGCGGGCGCGTGACGCTTGGCGGTCCGCTCCCAGCGAGGTGATCCGGCCGTGCTCCTGCTGCTGGTGTCGATCGCCGCGGGAATGATCGTCGTCGAGAAGCTCTGGCCGGCGGTCGAGTTGCCGCGCGTGCGCGCCTGGTGGGCGCGCGTCATCGCGGTCAATGCCGTCCAGCTCGGCATCGTGATCCTGGCCGGGGTCACCTGGGACCGCTGGCTCCTGGGCGCTTCGCTCTTCCATCTCCGCGATCGGTTCGGCGTCGCCGTCCAGGGAGCGCTGGCCTACCTCGTCTCGACGTTCGTCTACTACTGGTGGCACCGGCTGCGCCACGAGTCACGCTGGTTCTGGCTGCTCTGCCACCAGCTCCATCACTCGCCGCGGCGCATCGAGCTGGTGACCTCTTTCTACAAGCATCCCGTCGAGATCGCCCTCAACTCCCTGCTGAGCGCGGCGATCGTCTATCCGCTGCTCGGCTGCTCGCCGCAGGCGGGCGCCCTCTACACCTTCTTGACCGGCATCGCCGAGTTCTTCTACCACTGGAACGTCAACACTCCGCGCTGGCTGGGCTTCGTCATCCAGCGCCCCGAGTCCCACCGCGTGCATCACCAGTACCGCCACCACACGCAGAACTTCGCCGATCTGCCGATCTGGGACCTGCTCTTCGGCACCTTCAACAACCCGCGCCGCTTCACCGCCGTCTGCGGCTACGACGAGTGGCGCGAGGACCGCTTCGAGGACATGCTCGTCGCCCGCGACGTGCACGCCGCGGCGGCCGAGACGACCCGGCCGTTCACGTTCCTGCCGACCTGTATCGGATGCAGCAAGCGCTGGGCCTGCGCGATGACCTCCGGCAGCGCCGCGCCGCCCGCCGAGCCCAGGAGCTGAGGTACGATCCGATCTACTGCGGTAGGCAAAGGATGAGTTTGACAGGAGAACAGCGGATGTCGGAGAAGAGAGTCATCGCAGTCACCGGAGCGACCGGTGCGCAAGGGGGAGGGCTCGTGCGCGCGATCGTCGCGGATCGCCAGGGGCCGTTCGTCGCCCGGGCGGTCACCCGCAAGCCTGAGTCTGAGACAGCCCGCGCTCTCGCCGCCCTCGGCGTGGAGGTCGTCGCCGGGGACTTCGACGATCCGCCGAGCCTCGACCGGGCCCTTGCCGGAGCGTACGGTGCCTTCTGCGTCACCAACTTCTGGGAGCATCTCTCCGTGGACCGGGAGGGCGCCCAGGCAACCGCGTTCGCCCAGGCGAGCCGGCGGGCCGGTCTCGAGCATGTCCTCTGGTCGACGCTCGAGGACACGCGCAGGTGGGTGCCGCTCGACGACAGCCGGTTGCCCACGCTCCAGGGCCGCTACAAGGTTCCGCACTTCGACTCCAAGGGCCAGGTGGATCGGGTCTTCGCCGAGGAGGCGGCGCCGACCACCTACCTCCTCGCCGCCTTCTACTGGGACAATTTCATCCATTTCGGCATGGGGCCGCGCCAGAGTCCGGACGGCGACCTCGTGCTCGCCATGCCGCTCGGGGGCGCCCGGCTTCCGGGCATCGCCGCCGCGGACATCGGCAGATGCGCCCTCGGTCTTTTCCGTCGCGGCACCGGCACGGTCGGCCAGAGGTTCGGCATCGCAGGTCAGATCCTTTCCGGTGCGGAGATGGCGGCGGCGTTCGAGCGTGCCCTCGGGAGGAAGGTGGGCTTCTACGACATTCCTTTCGACGTCTTTCGCGCTTCCGGCATCCCTGGCGCGGAAGACATCGCCAACATGTTCGAGTTTCAGGCCATCCTGGGCGACGAGTTCCTCCGCAACCGCGACCCCGAGATCTCCCGCTCGTTGAGCCCGGAGCTGCTTTCCTTCGACGCCTGGCTCGCCGCCAACGCGGGCCAGGTGCCGATCCAGTGAGCGAGGAGTAGGGAGCGCGACGGCGCGAGGCACTCGCGCGCACGCCAAGGGGAGGACCCTCATGGACAGCCTGTGGAAGGACCTGCGCTTCGGCGTGCGCACCTTGCTGCGCAGCCCGGCCGTCACGGCTCTCGCGTTGTTGACGCTGGCACTCGGCATCGGCGCCAACACCGCGATCTTCAGCGTGGTCAGCGGCGTCTTGCTCGAGCCGCTGGCCTTTCCGCGCCCGGACGAGCTGGTGGTGGTGATCGACAGCGCGCCCAAGCTCGGGTTCCCTCAGTTTAGCGCCTCGCCCCCCAACTTCAAGGACTGGCGCGAGCAGAACCAGGTCTTCTCGAGCCTCGACGCGATGGCCAGGGGCCGCTTCACCTTGACCGCCAAGGGAGCCCAGCCGCAGGCGGTTGCCGGCGCCGAGGTCACCGGCGACTTCTTCCGCACGCTGGGGGTCCGGCCGCACCTCGGCCGGCTGCTGGCGCCCGCCGACGACCGACCGGGCGGCGAGAGAGTGGCGGTCCTCTCCCACGAGCTCTGGCACCGGCGGTTTGGCGGCGATCCCGGGATCCTCAACCGGCGGATCACGATCGACGGCCGCGCCCACACCGTGGTCGGCGTCGCGCCGCCGGCGCTCAAATTCCCGCGTCAGAGCGAGCTCTGGGTGCCGCTTGCGCTCGACTTCTCGAAGTCGAGCCGGGGAGCGCACTATCTGAGCGTCGTGGGGCGCCTGAAGCCCGGCGTGAGCCTCGAGCGCGCCCAGGCGGACCTGTCGGCGATCGCGCGGCGGCTCGAGCTTCAGTACCCCGCCCAGAACACGGACTGGGGCGTGGTGCTGACGCGCTTGCGCGACGTGATGGTGCGCGACATCCGGCCGGCGCTCACCATGCTGCAGCGGGCGGTCTGGGTGGTCTTGCTCATCGCCTGCGCCAATGTCGCCAATCTGTTGCTTGCCAGGATGGGCTCGCGCGAGCGCGAGATCGCGGTGCGCACCGCCCTGGGTGCGGGCCGGCTGCGCCTGGCGCGCCAGATCATCGCCGAGAGCGTCATCCTGTTTGCCGCCGGCGGCGCCCTGGGCCTGCTGGTCGCCCTCTGGGGGACGCGCACCCTGGTCGCCCTCAACCCCGACGCGATCCCGCGCGCCGAGGGGATCGGCATCGACGCTCGCGTGCTGGTCTACACGCTGCTGATCTCGGTGGCGACGGGGGTGGTCTTCGGCTTGGTACCGGCGCTGTCGGCGATCGGCGGCCGGCTCTCCGGCGCACTCAAGGAGGGGGGGCGCGCCATGGCGGGCGGCAGGCGCGGCAATCTGGTGCGCGACGTCCTGGTCATCGGCGAGGTGGCGCTGGCGCTGATGCTGCTGGTCGGCGCGGGCCTGTTGATCCAGAGCTTCGCGCGCCTGCAGTCGGTCGACCCGGGCTTCAAGCCGCGGGGAGTGATCACCGCCCAGGTCTCCCTTCCCGCGGTGAAGTACCCGGACGATCCGCGGCAGGCGGCCTTCTTTCAGCACGCTCTCGAGCGCATCCGCAGCCTGCCCGGGGTCCAGCACGCCGCCTCGATCTATCCGCTGCCGCTTTCTAGCGGCAGCGGATTCCAGCTCTCGTTCGTGGTCGCGGGCCGCCCGGTGCCCAAGCCGGGCGAAGAGCAGAGCGCCCACGTGCGCTTCATCAGCCCGGACTACTTCCGCACCATGGAGATCCCGGCCCTGAAGGGCCGCGCGTTTACCGAGCAGGACGGCATCGACGATCAGCGGGTGGCGGTCGTCAACCGCGAGATGGCGTCCAGGATCTGGCCAGGCGTGGACCCGCTCGGCCAGCGCCTCACCTTCGGCGATCCGACCCAGCCGACGGCCAAATGGATGACGGTCGTGGGCGTGGTCGCCGACGTGCGGGGATCCAACCTGGGCAATGAGTCGGAGATGGAGCTCTATTGCTCCCAGTACCAGAACCCGAGCTCGGAGGCGGCGCTGGTGGTGCGCACCGCTGCCGACCCGCTGAGCCTGGTGGCGCCGATCCGCCGCGCGCTCCAGGAGATCGACGGCGACCTGCCGCTGGACAAGGTGCAGACCATGGAGCAGGTGGTCTCGTCGTCGCTGGCGCAGAACCGGGTCAAGACCGTGCTGCTGGGCATCTTCGCCGCCCTGGCGCTGGTGCTGGCGGCGGTGGGAGTCTACGGTCTGGTCAGCTTCTCGGTCGCGCAGCGGACTCATGAGATCGGCATCCGTATCGCCCTGGGCGCCCGCCGCGTCGAGGTGCTGGCAATGATCATCCGCCAGGGGATGAAGCTGATCGCGATCGGTCTCGCCGTCGGGCTTGGCGGCGCGTTTGCCTCCAGCCGCCTGCTGGCCGACCAGGTCTACAAGGTCAGCGTCGTCGATCCGCTGACCTACATCGGTGTGCCCGTCGTGCTCACCGCGGTGGCGCTGCTCGCCAACTGGCTGCCGGCTCGGCGGGCGACGCGCGTCGATCCGCTGGCGGCGCTGCGCTCCGAATAGAGCTCTGCCAGGCGTCCGCCCAGCCGATTCGGTAGAGGCAGAAGCTCAGGATGCGCGGATCGGTCGCGATGCGGCGACCTCCGCCAGGGATCTCGAAATCGAAGCAGGCGGCGGCCGCTGGCTCCAGAGGAAGCTCGACGTCCAGCGTGCTCCGAGCCTGGACTCGCCGTTGCGCGATCGTCTGTCCCCCCTGGTCGAGCAGCCAGAGGTCGAACGGTTGTCGTGCAACGCCAGGGCCGGGCTCCAGATCGAGGCGCAAGACTCGCCGGCGTCCCGTCGGGCGCTGGATGACGAGGCGAGCGCAGGGACCTGCCCAGCGCCAGAAGACCGGGCCATGGACTTCAAGCCCGTGCCAGCCGCGTCCGAGGAAGATCTCATCCGCTGGCCCAGGCCGGCCGAGAGCTTCCTCCGACAGGCGCTGCAGGCCCGTTCCTGCCGCCTCCGGTGGAGCCTCAGCCTCGCAAAGCCGAGAGGTTACGTCCCACGAGAGATCGTCGCTCCAGGCCATGCCGAAGAGGCGGAAGTTCATCACGCGCGGATCTCGGGCAAACACGCGGCCACCGCCGGCGGCCTCCAAGCGGAACAACTGCAGCGGGGTCTCGTCCAGCGGCAGCTCGCACGCCACGACGGACCTGCCGGAGATCCAGGCGCCGCGAACCAGGTCGCCATGCCGTCCGCGAACCTGCAGTTCGAAGGCAGCGTCGTTCACGCCCGGCCCCGGCTCGATCTCGAGCCGCACCCGCCGATGGGTCTGCGCCGGCCGGGTCACCGCGATCTCCGCCTGCCCCGAAGCCCAGCGGAAAGGCTCGCCGTCCGCCCCCGCTTCCAGCACATGCCAGCCGCGCGCGAGGAAGAGACCGTCGGGCACGGTCGGAGTCGTGAGCTCGGTGTGGGCTGGGCGGTCCAAGCGCTGCAGCCGAGCCGAGCGCTGCGTGCTCGCCGGAGGCCCCAGCGGAAGCTTCCGCTGGCGCCAGGCGTTGCTCACGGCGGCGCGCCCCGCTGCGGCTCGTGTGGCGCGCACTTCCTGGGCGCGCTCGAAGCGGTAACCGTACGCCGAGTCGTGAAGGAAGCGCAGGAACGGCCAGATCCGGTGGGATGATAGTTGCTTGGCCACCCACACCAGCAGGCGGGCGGAGGCGCCGGCCTTGCCAAGCAAATAGAGCAGGTCCCGGCGCACGAAAAAATCCAAGCCGAGGCGCTCCTTGGCCTCCAGTTCGTCCACCGCGATGCCTTGAGCCGAGTAGATTTCCTCCAGCTCCCGACACTGCACGTCGAGCCATTTGGAGCTCTTGGCCTCCGCATGCGTGCGGAACACGCCCAAGAAATGGGGCAACAGGGTAAAGTGGAAACCTGCCGCGATCAAGCGCTGCCAGTAGTCGTAGTCCATCGCGAACTGCTTGCCCTCGTCCAACGGTCCGACGCTCTCCCACACACAGCGGCGCCAGTAGGTCGTCTCCTGATAAATGCTGCAGTAGTGGCGCACGTTCCAGTCGGTGGGGAAGGCATCGAATTGGTTGAAGAGCCAGCGGCCGTCCACGTCGTGGACGCGGTGAAGCCCCGTGACCACCGTGCGCGACGAGTCTTGCAGGAAAGCTTCGGCGATGCGCCTGAGCGCTCCGGGAAGCAAGCAGTCGTCGGCGTTCAGCCAGCCCATGATCTCGCCCGTGCCGCTGCCGAGTCCCCGATTGATGGCAGCCGCCTGCCCGCCGTCGGGCTCACTCACCCAGCCGGAGAGCAACGGCTCGTAGCGGTGCAAGATCTCCACGCTCTCGTCGTTGCTCCCGCCATCGCAGATGAAGTACTCGAGGTTGGAGTAGCCCTGCAGCAGGACCGACCGCACGGTCTCTTCCAAGAAGCGCCCTTGTTGGTAGGACGGAGTCACGATCGTGATGCGCGGCCATTTCGGGTCGCCCAGCTTGGTTCGCGTGAAATACCAGCCAGACCGCGTCCACGGCCAACCCCGCCGCCCGTCGGGCGGGTTGGGCAGACCGGAGAGACCCGACGCGGCGCGCTTCACCGAAGCCGACTCTACCAGGGACGATTTAGCGCGCCGGCGCCAGGCACGACCATCGGGTCCTTCTCGACCTCCATGTCGCCATGGGCTACCAGCACGCCCTCGAAACCTACCCAACTTCTCCACCGTAGAGCGCTACGGAGGCTGGAACCTCCGCCTCTACGGTTTGAAGCCGTGCCGGTCGACTCGGCCGGTCAGCGTCTCGGAGCCGGGACTCCCTCCGGACAGCAGGTAGTAGCGGGTCACCCCGGTCGCCTTCTGTTGCACCCACACCTCCACTTGATCGGTCGTGAAGCGCACGATCTGCGGCCACAGGAAGCCATTGGGCTTCGGACCGATCAGGCGCACGATCACCTCGGCCCGGGCCGGCAGCAAGCCGGCGGCGCACAGCGCCTGAGCGAGACAGGGCTCCAAGAGAGTACCCCAGCTCGGAGCGGTACCTTGCGGGCTGAAGCGCACCCAGACCCGGAAGCCAGGCAGCTCCAGGCTTTCGATGGCCAAGGCAGCGGATGGGGTCCCGGAACCTCCTCCCGCATTCCCGACGACGAAGCCCTCGACGATCGTAGTGCTCGACGTCGGCCGCCACGCGACCAGGGCGCCTCCCCGGCCGCCGGTCAGGAAGGGCCCGTGGAATACCGTGGTCGCGACGTCCTCCGCGTCTCCCGTGGGGTCCGCGGCGAGATCGAAGGGCCGCAGCGAGATGATGGTCTCGCCGCCGGCGGAGGGGATGGCCGTGGTCCAGTTCACCCAGACGGTTCCCTCGCTCGTCAGTCCGACGTCGGACAGGAAGTGGTCTCCAGGCGTACTGGGATTGGCCGCATGCTCGGCGCCGAGCGGCTCTCCGGCCGGCCCGAAGGCGCGCATGCGGACGCCGAAGGTCGAAGGTCCACCGCCCGCGCCGACTTCCGTGCCCTGCCAGACGACGACGGCGCTGCCATCGGATCCGACCGCCAGGTGTGAGTTTCTGAAGACGGCTGCAGGATCGTTGGCCTCCGCGACGTGCACCTCCGGCCCCGTCGCCGTCAGATTCCCGTCCAGGAAACGAGCCCGAACGGCGGTGCCCTGGGGCCCCGGGATCGAGTCCCAGCTCACGACCACGTGGTCCTTGGATCCACCCACGCCCGTCAGGTGCTGGAAGCCTTGCGTGGTCTCGTTGACGCGCACCGCATTACCCACCGTGCGGCCGGCCGCGTCGAGCTTCATGACATAGACGTCGGTGCGGGTCGGCTGCAGCGGACTAACGGTGGGGTCATCCTGGGTACCGACCTCAGAGGCCACGAAGAAGCCGCCGCCGGCCAGGGCAATAGCGAGAGGATGGTAGTCGATGATCAGCGCGCCGGGATCCGGGATGGGATCCGGGAAGCTCATCCGCTGCAGGAGCTTGTCCTGAGCGTCGAAGAGCGCCCCGCCGACGTTAGTCTCGTCGGGCACGGTCACCTCCGTCCAGAAGACTCCCCAGCCTCCCGAATCGCCGACGACCACCGAGCTGATGCCCACCTGCTCGTTGGGCGGCCCGATGTCGAGGTTCTTCGTCGGCCCCAGGCGCTCACCTGCCTCGGTAAACCGCTGCACCGAGAGACCTTGGCTCAGGTTCTGCCAGACGAGCAGGTAGCCACCCGCGGGAATGCGTCCGCACGCGAACGTCGTGTCCACTCCGAGGTCGACCAGCGCCACCGGTGACAAGGCCCACCCGGGCACGGCGGCGGTGAACAGGAGAGCCGCAACGACATAGGCGGCGCGGCGACGGAGCGGAAGGGTCAGGCGACACACGACGGAACGGGTAGCCAGCCAAGCGGGCATAGAGTCGGCCTCCTTCAAGAACGACCGTAGGAGCAGAACTGCGCGATGTCTGAGTAGATATACGGACCGCCGCCTGCTGTCGTCGCTCCCGTTCAGGTATTACACTACCGGACGTAGGTAATACCTGGAGCCAGCCAATGACCAGTACCATGACGAGTAAGGGCCAGGTCACCGTGCCCAAGCGGCTACGCGACTATCTGGGCCTCGAGCCCGGTGCCGAAGTCGAGTTCGAGCTACGCCCGGAGGGCGATGTCGTAGTGCGGCCGGCGCGCCGCGGTATTGCGAGGCAGCGTAGACCCGGCCGCTTCGCCAAGCTCCGCGGCACCCTGAAGACCGGCATGACGACCGACGAGCTGATGCGCCTGCTTCGCGGCTACGACGAAGACGCGAAAGACCCGGGACTTTATTGACTCGGTCGACACCTGCATTCTGTTGGACACCCGCACAGCGCCGGCTGCCCAATCGCAGGGACCAGATCAAGGGAGGAAACGCGCCTGCACCGCGGGCGCCGGCACCTTGCACACCTCGAAGCGGCCCCACCACGCATAGCGGTGGCGGGCAATCCAGTCATAGACCGCATCGCGCAGCGGCCGCGGCACGACCCGCAGCCCGGCGACCACGCGCCAGAAGCCGCCGACCGCCGCCAGGATCGCCAAGGCTCCCGTCGAGCGCACGAGGATAGCCTGCCGCGGCGTGCCGAGGTCGCGGACGAAGACGACGTTCCTCATCTCGCCGGCCAGCGGCTGGTCGGCGAGGACCCCGGCGGCGGTCTCGCCCTGAAGCGGTGCGAAGCTGAGCACCGCGCTCCGATCTTCCGCGAGCAGGAACTGCACGGTACGGTCGCAGAGGCCGCACACGCCGTCGTAGAGGACCAGCTGCCGCGCGCCGGCGACCCTGCGCGCCGGCAGCCAGTCGGGGTCGAACACGAAGAGATGCACCATGAGCATGCCGAACGTGAGGTCGGCGAAGCTCACCAGCGAGAGGATGCCGAGCTGCAACGCCGCCGTGCCGAGCCATGCCCAGAGCCGCGTGCGGCGGCTGAAGCTCAGCGGGAGCGGCAGGATCTCGCAGGCCAGCGCCGCCCAGGTCGCCCACCGCAGCCACGGCGCCGGCAGCGCGAGGAGCAGGTCGCGCAGCGGCCCGGGCCGCGCGAGGGGATTGTCCAGCACATGCCGGAGAGCGGAACCGTCCTGCCAGCTCGGGCTCGCGAGCTTGGTGCAGCCGCTGTACGTGTAGCCGGCGGCGAAGAGCAGCCAGGCCACACCGTAGACACTGGCCGGGAACGCCCATTCCCGGCCCTCCCGCCGGCGCCCGGATCCGGGCGCAAGCGGCTCGCCCGGAGGCACGAGCACGGTGAGCAGCAACAGCAGGCCGACATAGGGGATCGACGGATTGGCGATCAGGTTGTTGCGGTTGAAGAGCGCCGCCCAGCCGAACCAGAGCAGCAGCGCGACCGACCGCCGCGCGACCCCGAGGGCGAACGCCACCGCGAGCCCGAGGAGCACGAGCAGGAAGACGGTGACGAAGCGCGGCGTTCCCCAGACGTCGAGCGGATCGGGGAACAGCCCATGCGTGAGGTTGAGCGCCGGGTCGGAAAGCACCCCCCGGTCGCTGAACAGTTCCGCGCCGTAGGGCAGCAGCGTCGCGAAGTGGACCTCCAGGTAGACCCCGAACACGATCCGGAAGCAGGCGAACTGCCACGCCGAGATCGCCTTCACTCCACGCACGGCGCCTCCAGCACCCAGACGTCGCGCCGTCCGCGGGTACGCGTGGCGATGCGCACTCGCAGGTGCCTGGCGCCCGCCGGCACGCCCAGCTCGCGCCGGAGCGGCCCCTCGCTGCCGAGACCAAAGCAGAAGACCGCCTCCCAGAGCGGCCGCGGCAGCCGAGGCGCGTACGAGAGCGCCGCGCCATAGACATTGCGGCGGTTGTAAGGCCCGCCGAGCCGCCGATAGACCTCGGGCGTGATCGGCAGCGTGAGCTCCCGCCCCGAGGGCAATGTCGCGAGCAGCGTGAACTCCGACGCGAACGTCTCGAGGCCCCGCACGTCGGTGAACACCTTGGGCAGCGGCGAGGCCGTCAGCGCGGCGCCGATGCCCTTGAGCGGTGCGATCCCGGCCGCGTCGCCCACCATCTGCAACGAACCCAGGACGAGCAGCGCCGCCGCACCAACGCCGCACCACGCCACGGAGCGCTTCCCGGGCGCCGCACCCAGCGGCCTCGAGCGAAGGTTCACCGGCGGATTCTAGCTCGCTCCCGGGAGCGCGAGCGGCGGCCGGCCGGCGGCGGCGACGCCTCCGCACGCGCCGGGCAGCCGAGGCAGCGGATGCAGCGGCCCGCCGAGTTGCGCGGCAGCGCCCGCGGTGCCAGGATCCTCTCGGGATGCCGTTCCGGTGAGGCGGTACAGGCGCCGTATACAAGGCGCGACGACCGAGGAGGGCCGCCGGCCATGGACCAGGACCGCTCGACGAAGCGCGCCGACGAGCCGAACCCCGAGGGATCGAAGAGCCGCGCCGGCGAGCCGAGCCCAGGGCGATACTTCATGGCCTTCGCCGCCACCCTCGTCTCCCTGTGCGCGCTCAACTTCCTCTTCCACCAGGTTCTCGCCGCGAACTTCTTCGATCGCGAGCTACAGGGCAAGGTCCTCCCGGTGCGACAGCTGCGGCCCCTCTGGCCGACAGTCATCTACGCGGTGTCGGCCCTAGCCATGCTGGCCTTCGCCGTCCGCGACCCCGCGACGGCAAGCCCCTGGCGGGCCGCCGTCCTCGGCGGCGGCTTCGTCGGCCTTCTCACCTTCGGCACCTGGAACCTGATGAACTACGCCTGGCTGCCCGGCTGGCCTCTCTCCGTGGTGCTGGTAGACACCAGCTGGCATATCGTCTGCGGCCTGATCAGCGGCGCCGTGCTCGCTCGCTGGCTGCCCTCCTCCCGGCGTTGACGCCGACCAAGACTTCGCCTCGATAGGAGGCGACTCCCGCACCCTCTCCTTCCGCCTCGACGCCGGCCGCGCCGTGGCCTTCGATCCCGCCCGCTACAGCGCCGTCTACGCCGTCACCGTCCACGAGGCCCCGGGGCGCCACGATGGACCGCGCCTACGTCCTCGCCGACCCGATCATGAGCCGCCACGCCGCCTACGTCGCCCTCACTCGCCACCGCGCCGGCGTCGACCTCTTCGCCGACCGCGAGACCTTCCCCGCTCGCGACCATTTCGACAAGGCCCTCTCGCGCACCGGCCACAAGGATCTCGTCAGCGACTACGCCTCTGCCGACCTCCGTCGCACCGTCGCCCGCCTGCAGGAGCTCGCCGCCAAGACGACCCGCGCCACCCTCGAAGAACCACCCCTCCGTGACGCCCTGGCCGCGCTCTTCGAGCTCCGCGACGCCAGGCTCCGGGTCGTCGAGGCGCGGCGCTCCCTCGCTCAGCCCGCCGCCCAGCTCTACGCCGATCCCGCGAAGGCCCTGCGCAGCCTCCTCCGCTATCCCGCCGCCACCGCTCGCCTTCGCCAAGGAGACGTGCGCCGCTACGGCCAGCTCCGCCGCCGCGCCGGCGTCCTCACCCCAGGCCGTGAGCGCGCCAAGACCTACCAGGCCGTAGCCTCCCTCACCGGCCGCCGCGACGCCTACCAGCGAAGCATCGCGGGCCTCGCGGCCGCCAAGGGGGCTTGCAAGGCCAGATTCTGGGCGACCAGCGTTCCTGGCTCAGGCCAGACGCCGCCGCACCTACACCGGTGCGGTCGGCCACCGCCACGGCTTGCGGTCTGCCGGTCCGCCTACCGCGCCCCGCCCAGATTCGGCGCGAGCTGGCGCGCGTCACCACGGCTCTCCACGCGTACCAGCAAGCCTCTCGCGGCGCTCAGGACGCGATCGAGATCGCGATCCGCGGCATGGGCCGCGCGAGCGTCAACAGCGTCCTCCTCTTGCTGCCTCCCAAGGTGGCGATACCGGTTGGCGTCGCCGTGCGCGCTGTCGCGAGCGTCGTCGATCGCGGCCTCGACGTGGGCCTGGGACGGTGAGATAAGAGGCGTTGCACGAGGGGTTGGAAGCCCGCCCCGAGTCTTGGCGGACGCAAGGAAGTTCCGAACGTTGCCGAAGGTAAAGAGAGGCGTTGCGCAGCTTTCGCAGCCGAGGTGGGCACCGGGTCGTATTCGCCGCGGCAGACGCAGCGTTTTTCGACGGATAGACTTACCGAGGTCCTCCTCATCGTCGCGCGCGAGGCTGCGCGAACCCTAACAATCGGTGAGGCGGGAGAATAGGGCGGAGAAAGCACCCCGGGAGACGGCGTTCGTGTCTGGGGTGTAGACCCCGCGGCAAGCTGAGTATGGCTGCCTCGGGCGCCGCAGTCCAGCCCAGGTACTCGACGTGGCCCTGCCCGGCGACTGCCGGCAATGATTTTTCTTGCATCTTGCCTGTTTCATGGAACAGACTTCCCCGCAACCGCCATGTCGACGACTGTCTGGATCCGCCCCCTGTCCATCTCCATCTTGGTTCGGGCGGTGCGCACCTTGTCGAGCTCCGCAGTGATCTTGCTCGCGATCGCGTCCTGCCGCTTCCTGTCGCACTCCACGATTAACATCTTCTCGACCTGCGACGGGAACACGTTGTTGACGCTCGCCCCCATGATCTCCCTGTACATCTGAGCCTGGAACATTACCGAGCGGAAAAAGTACCACATGAAGCGCGAGTTCGCGTCGGCGTTAACCCGGACCCTCATGGTGAAGTCGCTCGCCACCGCCGGCTCGGTGCTGTCCCAATAAGCCACCTTGCCAAGCGCCTCGCCCGAGCGGTTGATGATGATGTCCCTTCGTATCAACCCTGCCCGCCTGCGGTTCGTATCGTAATACTCCCCGGACACCTGGTAGCAGTCCTCAAGTAGTATCACACCCTGTTTCTTGGTCGCCCCGGGGTGGACGTAGTACGCCTCGCCGTTCTCGACGAAATCGCCCATCTTCGCCGTGGCCCCCAGCTTGATGGGAATGGCAATGTACTTCTTAACGCGAACGTGGGGAACACTCAGGAAGAACCCCTTGAGCAGCTCGTAGTCAGGATGGTGGTAACGGCTGGAGCTGCGTAGTGTAGAACCGGCTGAGATGGCGCCCAGCTCCTTCGTGTAGTAGCGCATCCGCTCGCGCTTCAGGTGCTCTGCTAGCGGGTATCCGAACTCGCGGCACAGCATCTCGTTGATTATCAGCTGGTCAGACTTCACCTTTTTCTGCTCGCTCGCGATGGTCTGTTCCAGTTTCTCGATCCGCGAGACCAGCGCCGCTCGCGTCTTCTCATCGAAGAAGGGCACCTTCAGCGACAGGATGTCGGATTCCGCAACTCGAGGGTGTTCCTTCCCGGACAGCAACCGGTTGGCGTTATCGACGTAAACCGGAGCCAATAGGTAATATTTGAGCAGCAGCGGGTGCATCCGGTCTTGCCGAACCTTTAGAGGAATCCATTCTGTCGTCCCCGCCATCGGTCGGCTCCGGTCGTTTTGGATGGTCTTTCCTAGGTAGGGCCGCAGCCGGGTCGTCAGGACATCTGCGTCACCGAACAACAGCTTGTCCGACTTGATCTTCGTTACCATCGTTGAGGTCAGGATGTTCCCGGTCCGCGGCTCCACGTCCTCCAGCTCGATCAGCTCGTATTCGCTGTCGAGTTCTCCCTTCTTCAGCTTCTCCACGCGGTGGCCCACCGTCGATAGCTTCATTGGGAAGCAGGCAACCTTGCTGGTCGGGTAGAGTGTGTCGCCGATCTCGCCCCAGAACAGCCGATACTTGGCATCGCAGCGAAGGTTCGCGTGGTTGGCGATCTTCGCAAACGAGATCATCTGCGCTTTCGGCTTACCGGGAGAAGACATGGGCCTTCCTAAGGGCGTCGAGAACGGTTTTGGGGCTCTCGGTGTCGATAACGATGTGTCCCGTTTCGTCTGTGGTGAAGAGGTCGTTGGGCTTGGGGATGCCTTCCGGGCGCCGCGTCGTCCGCTTGTAGCCGACTTGGTCCGCTTCCGCGAAGAAGATGTCATTCCCGATTCCTGGCTGTGCTGCGACCTCGGCGAAGCACCACCAGGCGTTGCAGTAATTCTCCCCCCTCGGGTCCTCGGTGTAGTTCAGGTCGGCCGCTTCGACGATCTCGTCGTAGGTTGTCTCCACCAGCTCGCCTAGGGAAAACTTACCTCCGATCTTCGGGAACTTATCCCGAAGCAATTGCCTCAGCACGTCAACCGACTCCTTCCACTTGTCCTTTCCCAGCGCGGCCAACTCCCCGGCCGCGACCAGCTCGTCGAATTCCGCATACGACGCCTCGCACTTCCTTCGCTGCGTCGGCGAGGCCTGCGAAGCCATTTCTATCTGAGTGCGGATATCCAGCGGAAGCGAGCCCTCAGACAACAGACTCGTCGACGGGTACCATTCGATGTCCCCCTTACCGGCCAACTCGATAAGGATGTTCCTGATGCGGTTATTCTGCAGCACATACTGCACTACGTTTGACCGCCGCATCTTCCCGTATTCGTTCGCCGCCCTTCGCCAGGCGTTGTCCCACGCATCTACCTCTTTCTTCGTCTTCTTTTGTGCAAATAATAGGCTGGTCTTCGTCGGCGTATACGGCTGAAAGCTCACTACTGGTAACGACACGACGGCCTTAATGTGAAAGAAGCGATAAATAAACATGCGGATGTAAAGATTCTCGTTCGTGTCGAAAACCGAATCGGGGAGGACAACGCCCATGCGCCCGCCATCTTTGAGAAACTGATACCAGCGCTCGACAAACAGATTTTCTGAGTTCTTCCACTCGGCATACGCGAACCGCGTCTGATACTTCGCCAGCGTGCGCTCATCCTCCTTGATGCTGAAGGGAGGATTCGAGACGATGCAGTCGAACTGCTCGTTCAGCGGCAACTTATAGGGATGATTCGTCGGCTCCTTCGTCTCACGTGTGCGGTCCCGATGATAGTCCGTAAACTGGGCTAGGCCGTCCGCCTTCTCGATGTTGGCATTTCCGTCGCCGTGGAGGATCATGTTGACCTTGGTAGCCATAGCCAGGTCCTCATTGTCGTCAATGCCGTAGACAAACTCCCGAGCCCACCTGTTGTGGATGTTCTTGTTCTCTGAGTTCGGCTGAAACCATTCTTGAACGTAGTTCTTTACAAGTTGCGTCTTCTTGAGCTTGCCCTGATTCCCTGAGAGTACAGAATGCGTGATGAGCTTCATGGCTTCTATAAGGAACGTGCCAGAGCCGCACGCTGGGTCCATGATGTATGGCAGCCGCGGGGAGGCTCCGTTGATGGTCTCGATCACCCACTCGTCCAACTCCAAGCCAAACATGATGAACCGCACAATGTTCGTGTGGGTGAAGAACTGCCCCTTCTCCTGCTTGAAACCCGTCCGGACGATCGCCTCGAAGAACGCACCGAGGACGTCGTCCTCGAACTTGTTCTCAATGATGGAGATACCCTCAAGCCGTTCCATCACATAGGCAACCTTCTCCGGCTTGAACTTCTCCCTGTTGATTGTCGTAAGCTTGATCGTGTCCTCTTCGTACTTGAAGTAGTGGCGAAGCGCGTCTTGGTAAATAGTGTTCACCTTAGCAAGGATCTCATTGGCAGTCTCCGGCGAGGCGTCCTTCAGTTCGGCCTGAAACTTATACGCCTCGCCATCCTCGGTGGTCTGCTCGTCGTAGATCTTGGCGATGAACATCTTGAGCAGATTGTTGAAGACGTCCGTGTCGCCCATCTTCGCGCCGCCCCAGAGAACGTTGTGGAAGTCTTTCTGGAGCTTCGTCATCTCCTCGCGCGTAATGTCCGTTCTGAGGTCGCTGTCGCCGCCTTTGATGTACTTCTGCTTGCGGACCGTGCCGTACTCCGCCGGCAGGTCGAGGTTGTGCCCAAGCTCGCCTCCTGCCACCCATGCCTTCTGCTCGGTATACTTGCGGAAGTCCACGATGATGCACTTGTCGCGGTAGGTCGCAGAGTTGTGGAACTCGAGCGTGTACCAGACGACGTACCTGACGCCGTTCGCGTGCTCTTGATTGCCAGGGGCAAAGAGCTGGTCCTCGATGAGGGAAGTGTACGACTCATAGTCATCGGGACGCTTGGCCTCGATGAGCATGAACGTCTTCATCTTCTTCTTGTCCCTCTTGTCCAGGATGCGGATGTCGAGTTGGGCGCTCTTCCCCGTAGGTCGGCCGATTTTGTAGCCCTTCTCAAGCTCTAAACAGTCAGCCGGGTAGTGCAGCTCGGTCACCAGCCGCACCACGATGTAGGCCCGAATGTACTCCTCGTCAGTCAGCCTCGTGATGCTCTCGTGGATTCTGACACCGCTGTCCTTGTTGTAGGCGATGCCACCGCCCGCGTAGCCCGCATTCGGTGTCAACGTAACAAGCTTTCCCTTGGGGTCGAGCTTGAAGATCCGATCGACGATGGCCTTCTTCTGGGATTCTGTAAGCTTGTTCATGCGTCTGTTCTCCAACAAGCAGCCTCGTCGCGCTCCAAGGCACGACCCGCTGGCCGCTGTGGGCTCCATCCCAGCTCGTCGCGCAGAATCCGCCAGACGTGGCCGGTGGAGAACTTCACCCCGCACTCGCGGTGGATGAGGTCGGCCACACGCCAGGCGGTCCACAAACTCGACCCGTATCCCAGCGCCTCAGGGCCGAGCTTGAGAGCCTCCTCGATGCGGCGTAGGTCGTCGACGGTCAGTCGCGGCTTGCGCCCTGCTCTGCCCGCCTGCTTGAGCGCCACTCGCCCTCCCGCAGCCAGCTCCTTGGCCCAGCGGTTCACCGACTGTCGGTGCACACCCACTCGTCGCGCCACTTCGGCTTCTGGGTACCCTTTCTCGAGCAACCGAGCCGCCTTCATACGCCGCTGCTCGAGGGCTTTGAAATCACGTCGCACCCCGGCTGGATTTCCCATGCCAAGGATGGTAGCAGATCTAGAGTCGTTTGCCACTATATTCCGGGAATCTCCTTAATCGATGGACTGGGGCGCTCGGCTGATCAGTTCATCGATGGTCCTCGGGGTGCGGCCATCGAATAGCTTGACCGTTGGGGTGGTCAGCATCATCCGCGCCCGAAGGGCGCGCCGCCGGCACCCCTCGGCTGCGCAGCAGAAGCTCTGCCGCAGCCGATGCTCGACACCGAGCCCCTCAGGACCTCCTCGTGGCGTGTGGAGATAGCGGGCGCTGGCTGCATCAAGACAATCGAGGCTAGGCTCACTCAGATGCAACTCTATGCCAACGGCCTTGGCAATTGCCCCTTATGAGAAGTGCGCTGACGCTGATATTCGAACTTTGTCTCTGCGGGATCGGTTACGCTACTTCGCGGAAGTGCGGGGGCCATGAGTACTCGGCGCGCGAGCTGCAGCACCTGGTCGACGCCGAGGTGCGTCGCCGAGGTGGTTCGCCCGGTCCCGCCCGCCACTCGCGGATCGAAGTCCTCCGCAGCGCCTGTGATTATCTTTACCGCGAAACCTACCTGCCCGAGATGCCCGGGGCATTTCTGTATGCCCGAATCGACAGGAACGGAAGGTGTTGGACCTGCTACCAGGGCTGTGACGTGACGACTCGGGGGCCTACGACCTGTGCTCGCGTTCATCCCACACCCCGCCGCCCACCTCGGCATCCGGCTGGGAGAGGAGCTGGGAGAGGACCAAGCCCCATGCCGTCCCGCCTCTCCCCGACCCGCGCTCTCTATCCGCGTCCCGGCGCTCCCTTCTCGCCGGACGAGCCCGCTCCGTGCCTGCTTTTCCCCTTCCGTGACCACTGGCTGCACTCTTTAACCGGGAGAGGTCCCCAGCGTTCGCGTGAACCGCTGGCGGTTTGCCGTTCCCAGAAAGAGAGTTGCAGTCATGCCTCGACATGTTCGGAGGATGGTGTTGGCTGGAGTCCTCGTCGTCCTGGTGGCAGCTCCGGCTGCCGCCGCCGGCGGCGCCCCGCAGAGACCGGCGGTCTCGCCGATCGACACCGCGCTGAGCGCCCTGCATGGCGCCTGGTCGGCGGTGATCCAGGCGCTCACGCCGGCCCGGCCGGTGATCCGACCGGACCAAGGCATTTGCGGCGATCCGAACGGATGCCCGGCCGCCCCCGCCCGCGGCAAGTAAGCGGCACCCGCCGGCCGGCCCGGTCGGCTCGCCGATCGGGCCGGCCGGCACCCTTGTTGTGCAGGGACTAAACCTCGTACAATTGACACTTGCTGTTTCGCTTGAAGTCGAGAGGGAGGCACGGAGTTGCCCATTGACGACACCCCGCCCGACGCCGACGACACCACCTTGCACATCACCCGCGAGCTCCTCCAGGCCATCCGGGAAGGACGGATCCCCCCGCGCGCCCTCATCGTCCTCGGCCTCGAGCACCTGAAGAACCTCTGCCCTCACTGCCGGGCGGAGATCGACCGCGACCAGGAGGACCGGCGCCGGGTGGCCTACGGGGGGGCGGCAGCGTTCGACGAGACCTTCCGCAGCCTCGAGGCGGTGCTCGAGCAGCACTCCGCCCAGTTGGGCGCGGAGTCGGAGCGTGCGGAGGCGCTGGTCGCAGAGATCCTGGCGCTGCCGCCGGCGCGGCGGTTGGAGCACGTCCGGGCGGACCCTCGTCGCTTCGCCCTCCGCCTCGTGCCGCGGCAGCTCATCGACCTGGCCCGGAGCGCCACGCCGGCCGAGCCGGCGAAGGTCTTCTCCCTGGCACAGTGCGCGTATGCCGTCTCCGAAGAGCTGCCGGGACAGCGGCACGATCGCGGCGGCATGATGGTCGAGTCCCTGGGCCTCATGGGCAACGCGGAGCGGCTGTTGGACCGCTTCGAGGAGGCGCGCGCCCTCTTCCGGCTGGCGCAGTCGACGCTCTGGGAGGAGGGCGTGACGGATCCCCTGGCCTACGCGGAGCTGGACAGCTTCCGGGGCAGCCTGGCGAACGTCCTGGGGCAGCTCGAGGACGCGGCCCGGCTGGTCTCGCGGGCCGCCGTCGTGTATGCCGGGCTTGCCGAGGTGGAGCTTGCGGCCCGCTGCGCCATCCAGCTCGGCTGCATCCGCCATCAGGCGGGCGAGTTCAGGGCCGGGATCCAGGCGTTCGAGCGCGCGCTGCGGCACCTCGACCGCGAGCGGGACAAGCGGCTGGTCTGGTGCGCGCGGCATAGCGAGACCGTCTGCCTGGTCGAGCTCGGCGAGCTGGCCGCGGCGAGCCAGCACTTCGCGGAGGACCAGGGCCTCTACGCGGCCTTCGATGACCCATGGACCCGGCTGCGCCGCGACTGGCTGGAGGCCCGGCTGCTCGAGGCGAGCCGGCCGGAGGAGGCGGTGCAACTGTTCCAGCTCGCGCGGACCGGCTTTCTGGCGGAGGGCAGCGTCTTCGATTCCGTGCTGGTCAGCCTGGATCTCGCGCAGCACCTGCTGCGCACCGGGCGGCTCGCGGAGCTCGCGGGCCTGGCCGCGGAGCTAACCGACCTCCTGCGTGTCCGCAGCGAGAGCCTGGCCGCCGAGACCCTCGCCATCCTGCGCACGGTGCTCGCGGCAATCGGCCGCGGCGCCGCGACCGTGCGCGTGCTCGGCGAAGCGGCGGCGACGCTGCGGCGCCGGGGGGACCGGCGCGCCCAGCCCGGCTTCCCAAACTGAGGCCGCCATGCCCGGCAACGGATCCGACGCAGACATCGCCGCGGTCGTGGCCTCGATCCGGCCGGAGCTGCGACGGCTCCTCTTCACCCATCGCATCCCGCCCGCTGCCGCCACTGACCTGCTGCAAGTCGCGCTGTGGAGCGCCGTCGCCCATTGGCGAGAGATCGGCGACCCCGCGCGATGGCTCCTCGATGCCATCGAGTTCGAGTGCCTCACCTATTGGCTCGAACGCGGCCTGCGATCGCCGGCGCTGCGCAAGCCCGCTCCGCCGCCGGGGCTGGATCACCTGCAGGACAGCGACGGCCGCGTGCTGGTGGATCTCGACCTGCTGCGGGCGATGCTGCCAGCCAGCCGCCGGCGCGCGATCTTCGCGCGCGGGGGAGCCGTCGACCAGCTGCGCTGGCTGCTGAGGACGTCGGCGCCGGCGGCCTGACGTCCAGGGTTCGGGCCCCAGCTCCTGCGAGCCTATGCGTGGACGGAATTGACTATGACCAGGACATTCGCCGCTTACAACATCTGCCAGTTCACGTCGCAAGTGCTCATAAGGCTCGCCTCGATCCAGCCAGCTAATGCGGCTGACCTCCGATTACCGGTTGGCATATTCTTGCTACTCGATAAGAAGCACAGTGGGGATGCTACCGCCGAAGAGATCGCCAAACGCTTTGCCATTCTGAACATCGAGTCGATCAACTTTATCGATCTTTACTTTCTCGGCTGGACTGGTTTCACTGATAGGTTTGGCAAAGGCCTTTTCTTTGACTTTATGGCATTCGCCAATTGTCGCGCCGCGCTTCGAGATGTGGGAATAACTCGCTTCGGCGGAAATGCAGACCTCATACTCGTCGACGCGTATTTCGACGATCAGGGACACGCCGCTTTAGACTTCGCAAACGCGATCTCACTCGACCTGTCGAGGGCAGTCGCCGAGAGGGTCTTTCCAACCATTGGCGGATTCCTTCAAGGAGTAATAGAGGCGGCAGAGACCATCCAGAGGGAGCAGAAAACCGGCAAGCTCGCGAGCGCTACCTGCGCCATCAGTGACAAACTGGGCTTAGCCTTCGCCAGAGAGTCGCTGCTGGATTTCTTTCTGGAGAAGCTCGGCACTGTTATTGGCGCCAAGTCCCTCCGCCGCTTGGCCGTGCGCAAAGTGGGACCTGCCGTTCATCTTGACTCTCTCAGCAGCGTCAAGCATCTCCACGCCATGTTCTAGACCAGCGCGGCCAATCCCCGCTGAGCGACTGGCCTCGCCGGCCCATGTAAAGTCGGCTCACCCCTGGACTGTAGAACCTGAGTCATGATGTCCCCCCGCGGCAGAAAGCTGAAGATGCTCCGCCAGCAGCCGCGAGCGCACCGCTGCCCTTCCCCTCACGACCTGGCTGCTGGCAAACAGGCGCCGCCCCTCCTCCGTCTCGGCCCGGGTCTCGGCGAGCCTCGGTAGCTGCGGGAACAGAGCGCTCCAGCCGTGCGGGCTCGACGGCGCCCGCCGCGTTACTGCGGCGAGATCGGTCGCAGCGCTCGTGGCCTGAGCGGCCCGCGCACCCGCGCCTGTCGCTGCTCCCCAGGTTGCGCACCGCCCACTTTGCCCTTACCATCATCCTCATGCGACGGTTTGCCCCATCCTGCCGCTGGGCAGCGACGGTCCTCCTGCTGAGCGGTCTGCTCCTGCTGCTCGGCGGTCCCGTCTGTGAGTCCGACAGCTGCCCGATGAGCGTGTCGCAGCGCGCGAAGTGCAGGACCATGGGGCTCGACTGCTGCCAGGGTAAGGGGGGCGTGGTTTCCCATGCGTCCCCGCAGGCGCCGCCGCTGGCGCCGGCACTCGCGGCCGGCTGTGCTCCGACCCTCGCCGCCCAGGATCAGGGCGCCGCCGGCGCGAGCTCGTCTCTGCCCGCCGCCGCGCCAGCGGTGCTCCAGGGCGTGGGCCTCTTCACGCTCCTCGCCGTCTTCCGCATCTAGGTCCTCCTCCCAGGAGAAGTGTCTCTGGTCGGTCCCGGCGTGGGCCGCCCCCAACTCTTGCGCTGGAGGACTCATGTTCGCGAAGCCTGCTCCTGCTCTGTCGTTGATTCTGCTCGTATTCCTGACCGCTGCCGCGCGGGCGCGGCAGGAGCCGCAACCGCCCGGCACCGGCGCCGCCGCCGGCGCCACTGTGGCCGCGGCCGGGGACCCGTTCGCCGGTGCGGCGCGGCTCGACCGCCGCGCGCTGCTCGCAGAGGTGGCGCGGCGCAACCCCACCCTGGAAGCGGCTCGCCTGGCCTGGCAGGCGGCCGCCGCCAGACCTCCCCAGGAGAGGGCGCTGCCCGATCCGATGCTCTCCTACGAGGTGGCGCCGGGGAGCATCGCGGGCAGCAGCCTCCGCTTCGGGCAGGCGATCGAGCTGAGCCAGGACCTCCCGCTCCCGGGCCGCCGCCGGCTGCGCGGCGAGCGGGCCGCGGCCGAAGCCCGCGGCGTCGCGGCGGACTATCGCTCGGTGCTCCTGGACCTCTTGACCACGGCGTCGCAGCTCTACGACGACGACTGCCTGGTGAGCCGCAGCTTGGCGATCGTGGCGCAGCACCGCGCGCTGCTCGCCGAGCTGCAGGAGGCCGCGGCGGGCCGCTACGCCGCGGGGCTGGTGCCGCAGCAAGACCCGATCCAGGCCGAGCTCGAGGGTTCCAAAGTGCTCCATCGCCAGGTCGAGCTGGAGGCGGAGCGGGAGGCGATCGCGAGCCGGCTGACCGCGCTCCTGCACCTGCCCGCGGATCACGCGCTGCCGCCGCCGTCGGTGGAGCTGGAGCCACCCGAGGCAGGCCAGCCGGATCCGGGTGCGCTGGTCGCCGCGGCGCTGGCCGCGCGGCCGGAGCTCGCGGCCCGCACCGCCGCGGTGGAGGCCCAGCGCGCTGCCCTCGCCCTCGCGCGGCTCGCCGGCAGACCCGACCTGGCGCTGCGCGGCTCCTACGACTCGATGTGGAATGAGCCCGGGTACCGGTGGATGGCGGGCGTCGCCGTCAACCTGCCGGTGCGGCGGGACCGTCTGGCCAGCCAGCGCGTGGAGGCGGAAGCGCGCCTGGCGCAGGCGCAGGCCGAGCTGGCGGCGACCGAGGACCGCATCCGCGCCGAGGTCCGCAATGCGGCGATCGAGGTGCGAGAGGCCCACCATCTGCTCGCGATCTTCGCCGACCGGCTGCTCCCGGCGGCGCGCGACCAGGTGCATGCGGCGCGCTCGGGTTTCGAGACCGGACGGGGGAGCTTCCTGGGGGTGATCGACGCGGAACGGAGCCTGCGCGACGTCGAGCTCGGCCGGGAACAGGCAGTGACCGACCTCCATCGCAAGCTGGCCGAGCTCGATCGCGCGATGGGCCGGCTGCCAGCCGGGCTCCCGGCGGCCCTGCTCGAGCCGGGGGCGGAGCGCCCGGCGCTCGGCTCGCCACCCCTTCCCCACCACGGCGACGAAGGAGTCTCGCGATGACGTCACCAGGTCCGGAGCGGCGCCGGTCCGCGCTCGTCGTCCGCATCGTCCGCGCCGCGCTCGCCGCGGTGGCGCTGGCCGTCCTCGTCCTCTACCGCGGCCTGGTCGTCACCTGGTTCACCGGCGGGCAGGTCGGCGGCGGCACCTCCGGCGCAGTCTCCTCGAAGGCCGGCGGGCTGACGATCGCGGCGGCGATCACCCCCGATCCTCCGCGCCAGCAGGGCAACGCGCTGCTGCTGACGGTCAAGGACGCCGGCGGCAAGCCGGTGGACGACGCGGAGCTCACGGTCGCTTTCGACATGGCGGCGATGGGCAGCATGCCGGCGATGCACAGCGACGCCAAGGTCCATCGCGAAGGCGACGGCAGCTACCGCGCCGAGTTCGATCTGCCGATGGCCGGCACCTGGAACCCGAGGGTGATCGTCCGCTCGGCGCGAGGCTCGGCGACCGCGCACTACTCGCTGACGACCGGCAGCAAGGGTCTCCGCTCGCTGGATACCGAGGGCGGCGCCGGCATCCCGGTGCGCCGCGACGAGGAACAGGGCGGCGTCGTGACCCTCGACGATGGCCGCCAGCAGGAGATCGGCCTGCGCACGGGCGTGGTCGCCCGGCGGCCGCTCGCCGAGCGCATCACGACGGTCGGTCGGGTCGCCTACGACGAGAGCCGTCTGCACGACGTCAGCGTCAAGTTCGCCGGCTGGATCGGCAGGCTGTACGTCGACCAGACCGGCCAAAGGGTGCGGCGGGGCC